>Ga0073936_10006742_pt1 | contig 15045 bp, 17 predicted proteins | sample AliMusrvi5mmetaG_FD_87041 | JGI IMG/M metagenome (GOLD analysis project Ga0073936, IMG submission 87041) | Freshwater lake bacterial and archeal communities from Alinen Mustajarvi, Finland, to study Microbial Dark Matter (Phase II) - Alinen... | ecosystem: Environmental > Aquatic > Freshwater >... | reverse complement strand
TTTATTAATTTTTATATATTAAGAATACATAAAAAAGAAGTAACAGCAGGGTTACAGGAAGTGTGTGTTGATTGTCTTGTGTGCAGTATATTTTTTGAAAGAAATATGAGTACGATCGCGTAACAATCAGCAGATGGTTCATGTTTCCACTTTTCTAACAAATCAAACGACAAGCTCAAATGAGAAAAAATTTTATCGCCGGCATGATTGTTTCACTTGCTATGACAGGAGTGTTTGGTGGCGTTTCTTTCGCTGCTGACAATGCTGCAGAAGTTAAAGCTGACAAGAAAGCAGAGGTAAAAGCAGAGGTAAAAGCTGATAAGAAAGCAGAGAAAAAGGCAGACAAGAAGGAAGAGATCAACGCCAACTTGAAATCCGATATCAAAGCTGAAAAAAAGACTGAACAAAAGGAAGAGGTCAAAGCTGAGGAAAAAGCTGAAAAGAGATCTGTAAAAAGAGCTGAGTTGAGGGATGAGCAGAAAGCTGAAAGAAAGAAAGCGAAGAGAGAGCACAGAAAAGCCAGTAAACTAAGAAAAGCAAGGATAGCTGAAAAAAAGGTTGATGCAAAAGCTGCCGAAGCTAAAGCCGACGCTGGCAAATAAAATTGTCATTGCTCTTCAGATAAACAGCCAAAGTGATAGTAACTAAAAAAGCCCCTTCGCAAGTCGGGGCTTTTTTTAACTGTCTTGCCTGCTGTTGCATCATCATTTCATTACAGAATTCAGTAGCCGGAACACCAGGGAAAGGGGAGCTGATTGATAAAAAAATATTGACGTATTTCTGGGAAAAATCAACTTTTCACTGGAATTTTTTTGCAGCGGACAATAATATCAAAGTGTGTGGATCGTAGCATTTTTCACGAGCTTTAGTTTGAACAAGCATTCCGATATAGATCAGGTCAAAGAAAGAACAGAAGCCACCTATCACCAGAACCAACAAACTTGGGCCACTACCCTCACTGCCGAGAATGCCATAGGTAACAGTAGGGGCAAGAGTGCCCAGCCATTTACTGACCCCAATCGTCAAGCTTTGCCCTTCGCTGCTGCCACGAGTGACCAGCATGCCTATAAAAAGAACTGACATGAGAAGGTTTTGCAGAAATGCCGCATATTTGCGACCGATATAGAACCCGAATTCAGAGAGAAAAGCGTATTGCAGTATAAAAACCGTGATGAGAGCCAGAATACTCCAGGCAACAAACCAGCTCCTTACATATTGGGGGAAATATCTTTGCCCGAATCGAAAATAGGTGTAAATAATTGCGCAGTCGAGCAGTAACCAGACGTTTGTGATTCCAAGCTGAAAGCTAAATCCGGCCTTCTGATATTCAAGAACCGTCTGAAGGAGTTCCCATGCAATATTTAACGCAAGCGCCCAGAAAGGCATAGCATAGGTGGATTCCCTAAATCCGAGCCTGATGCAGTCGATATAGACAATCGTCCAGCAGAAACCACTGAAAGCGACAAGGAACCATAAAAACTGGGCAAGATTCATGTCACACACTCCTCTTTTGAGATTTTATGATATCAAATATAGGCAGCTCGGCAATGGATTTGTAACAATTGCAAATGGTCAAGGTGTCGGACAAGACTAAGCCGAAGCCATAAAATGGTTTCGCCGTGCCGCTGAGCAGGGAATAGTAGAGGCTAAAAATGCCTTACATGCTCTGCATGTTCAAGGATATTAGGTGGGTCAACAACATCAGTTTAAATCCCAAACCATGCAAGGAATCCAAAAACAATACCGACGCCGGCGCATGTCAAACTTGCATATTCAAGCCATCTACGGCGCGTAAGAATAGTTATAGCGGCAAGTGAAATGGCAATCTGCAGCATCGTTACTCCGGTTGCCCAGCGATGGTGGGAATGCATATACTTTTCTGAGCTTTCATCAGCCTCACGAGAAAGTTTCTCTGTTGCTTCGGCTTTCTTTTTAATCTCAATTTTTTCAATGGAATAGCGTGCAATATCACTTTTTTTATCAGCCTGATCCTTACCGTTAGTCAGTATGGTTGCAAGTTCTGCAAGATTTTGCTTGTTGCTTTTCGCCTGATAAAAATTCCACTGATCAGCTGCTTCAGTTTTTTTGATCGCTGCTTCATTTTTTAAAAGGATGGCTTCACCCAGTGTAACGCTTGCCTGGTAAGAGAGGAGGGCGCCTATAGTTGCCATGATCGCAGTCATGACTGCAATCTGGTTATTGAAACCTCGATCTCCTTCTCCTCCTCCTCCTCCTTCCAATACCTCTTCATGCGGTCCTTTTACTTCAAATTCCTCACTCATTACAGGCTCCTTTGCTTATGGTTCATATGGTGTAAAGAAAATAAGGATCGAACGGTAAATATGAAACATCATGTTTTGAACCCGCAACCATTTTATCGATGGTAATATGAAATAATAGATGCCTTTGCGATTGCATTCTGATTCAGCATGAATCCAATCATGGCGGGTGGTGTTTTTTCATCAACATCCAGTTTTTCTACGTTGAGAGCATATACCGTAAAGATGTAGCGATGAGGTTTATCGCCAACAGGAGGACAGGCTCCACCAAAACCGGTCTTCCCATAGTCCGTTATGCATTGGATGCTGCCTTTTGGTGCCAACGCTTTTTGTGGATTACCTGCATCTTTTTTAAGTTCATTGTTGTTTGATGGAATATTGACAATGATCCAATGCCACCACCCGCTTCCTGTTGGAGCATCAGGGTCATAGAGAGTTACTGCGAAGCTTTTTGTATTGTGAGGCGCATTGATCCATCTCAGGGATGGAGAAATATTTTTTCCTGTACAACCAAATCCCGAAAATACCTGTTCTTCAGTAAGCTGTCCCTTTAAGTCACTGCTTTGTAGGGTGAATTCCTCCCCATGTGCGTTACTGATACCTATAAAAGCAAGCATAAACACTAAAAAAGCCAGTTTTTTCATTTTGTTTCCTCCCTGATCTGTTTTGAATGATTGTTCGAAAAAGCGTTCTCAAAACTTCTCTTTACAAGGTAAGTAACTTACTCATAATGCTGTAAAATGAGCAATAAACTTTTTCTGCATTATCAAAAGACAGATATCGGTACAGTTGGTATAGCGGAGTGTGGAGGCTGTATAACCCATCTTTTTTTTGAGCCAGGCTCTCTTCTGCCTGATGCAGAGATTCTTGAAACAATGCTTATATCAGAAGCATTTCGGCAGTTGAACAGCTATCTTGCCGGAAAGCTGAAGCGATTTTCATTACCGCTCTCTCCTCCCGGAACACCGTTCATGCAGGATGTATGGAACGTCCTTTGTACGATTCCCTACGGGACAACGGTTACATATAAGGAAATTGCTGCTGCTGTTGGAAACCCGCTTGCTGTCCGGGCAGTCGGGATGGCGAACCACAGGAATACCATCCCACTCTTTATTCCCTGTCACAGAGTTATCGGCAGTGACGGCACACTAACCGGGTATCGAGGCGGACTTGCATTGAAAAAACACCTGCTCGAGCTTGAACAGAGCTTTCGGTAGACAGAGAGCCAGTCGGCAGTGAGCAGTGGCAGTTGGCAGTCGGCAGGGTTGAGGAGGGAAGGATCGATTCCTCTCGGAAGTTTGGGGATCTATGGCTGCAAAGTAAGCGATGGCATTCACCGCCGACTGCCACTGCCCACTCATCCCCCTCTTTCCTTATAGCCGCTTTATGGTATGCGACATGCCGTATAAGCGGGATTTGCATGGTGCTGTTTATTGCTAAATTTAATCACAAAAAATATCTGAGATGAATAACCGTTATGATGATAAATTATTTATGAAATTCTTATGTTATCGTTTGTTATAGCTGAATGTGGACAATAAAGTTATTGTGCTGAAAGAGTATTTGATTATTGCAACAAGTTCATAAAGAAGCCGATTCTTGCTGTCAAAGGATCGGCTTCTTTATGTCTTTGGATATTCGAATCTTCCCCGTTATCATCAAAAGACGCGTTGAAGAGGTTTTCTGCGGATAAATAAAATGATCTATGAATAAAAAACTGAGAAACAGGTTAATCAGGATGTCGTCAGTTATCGGAATGTGCATGCCGGTACTCTTGTATGGTTGCGGACCTGGAAATGACAGCAAAGATGCCGCGATGAAGCAAAAGCCCTCTTTGCCCGTTATGACGGTTAATCTTTCAGATGCTACGGTTACAACTTACTATTCAGCCCTTCTCGAAGGAAAAGTAAATGTTGAGATTCGTCCGCAGGTTGATGGTACGCTCCAGACTATATATGTTGATGAAGGTTCCTTTGTCAAAGCCGGGCAGACGCTTTTCAAAATCGACGATCGGGTTTACCGTGAGCAGTACAACAGTGCGTTGGCTTCTCAACATGCGGCAGACGCCAGGCTTGTCGTTGCAAAACTTGACGAGGAAAAACTTGTTCCCTTGGTGCAGAATAAAGTGATCTCCGAAATTCAGCTTAAAACCGCAACAGCCAACACTCATGCTGCACAAGCAGCCCTGGAACAGGCTAAAGCCGCCACCCGTTCTGCACAGGTTAATCTTGATTATACAGTCATTAAAGCGCCGGTAAGCGGCTATATCGGAAAAATCCCGTTACGGCTTGGCAGCCTGGTCAGTAAAAACCAGACCGAATGGCTCACTCTCCTCAGTGATGTCAGTGACGTCTATGCCTATTTCAGCATGAGTGAAAATGACTTTATGCGTTTTCGCCAGCAGTATCCTGGTGCAGCCATACAGGACAAGCTGAGTCAGCTTCCCCCGGTCTCATTGATTTTGTCAGACGGCACCCGGTATCCTGAAAAAGGGGTTATAGGCTCCATCAGCGGGCAGTTTGATCAAAGAACCGCTTCGGTCAGGATAAGAGCTGTTTTCCATAATCCACATGGCCTTCTGCGTTCAGGCAATACAGGAAAGGTTGTTTTTCAGTCCCCGTTTCATGATGCACTTCTTGTTCCACAGGCAGCGACTGTTGAGTTGCAGGACAAGATCTTCGTTTTTCTCCTTGATAAAGGCAATAAGGTGGGGCAGCATCTTGTGACAGTTTCAGGAAAAAGCGGAAATAACTATATCGTGAGTGCCGGTCTCAAACCAGGGGACAGGATTGTTACTGCCGGTATAGAAAAATTAAAGGATGGAATGGTTATTAACCCCGAGAAAGGTGCTCCGGGACCTGAGGACTCCAAGGCATTGAAAGTCAAGTGAAATGAGCTGTTTTTTGTACAACGAACTGGCAGAGCTAAACGCACCTATTCATGTTTGAACGATTTATTTCAAGGCCGGTTCTTGCAACGGTCATATCGGTAATTCTTGTCATCCTCGGTACAGTTGGCATATTTCAGTTGCCGATTACCCGCTTTCCCGATATTGCTCCACCCAGTGTGGTCGTATCAGCCAGTTATCCGGGTGCCAGTGCGGAAACTGTTGGCCGTTCAGTCGCTCCTCCGCTTGAAGAGGCAATCAACGGGGTTGAAAACATGACCTACATGACCTCAACCTCCGCCAATGATGGTTCTCTTTCAATAACAGTATTCTTCAAACAGGGAACCAATGCCGATCAGGCATCTGTCAATGTTCAGAACAGGGTGGCCCAGGCCACAAGCCAGCTGCCTGCAGAGGTCAACCAGATAGGTATATCGACCGTCAAGCGCCAGAACAGCCAGATCATGCTCATCAATTTGGCGAGCGATGTAAAGGAACATGATCAGATATTTCTGCAGAACTATGCCAAAATCAATATTGTTGACGATCTCTCAAGGGTTCCGGGCGTTGGTCAGGTTTCTGTCTATGGGAATCTGGATTACTCCATGCGTATCTGGCTGAGACCTCAGCAGATGGCTGCCTATAAGGTGACACCGCAGGAGGTCTCAGCTGCTATTCGGAGCCAGAACCTTGAGGCAGCACCTGGCTCATTCGGAGAGAATAGCTCAGAGGCTATGCAGTATGTGATGAAGTACAAAGGAAAAAACCCTTATCCAGGTGATTATGAGCAGATCGTTATCCGGGCAAATCCGGATGGTACAGTGCTCAAACTCGGCGATATTGCCCGTGTTGAGTTCGGTGCATACCGATACACCGTCGATACCAGGGCAAACGCTCAGGATGCAGTTGTGCTTGCGGTCTATCAGTCTCCTGGATCTAATGCCAACGAAGTTGAAACGGGTCTTCGCAAAGCTCTTCAAAAAGCCTCAGCATCATTTCCGACAGGTGTCAAATACTCCATACCATTCAGCTCCAAGAAGGTTGTGGACGAGTCGATACAGCAGGTTCAACACACACTTATTGAAGCATTTCTTCTGGTTTTCCTTGTAGTGTTTCTCTTTCTGCAGGACTTTCGTTCAACCCTCATCCCAGCAATTGCAGTTCCGGTAGCCATTGTCGGAACTTTCTTTTTTATGAATCTGTTCGGGTTTTCCATTAATGTCCTCACACTTTTCGGGCTGGTTCTCGCCATCGGTATTGTTGTAGATGATGCCATTGTTGTTGTAGAGGCGGTTCACTCAAAAATTGAACAAAAACACTATCCCGCCAAAGCAGCTACCGTTTCGGCTATGCGTGAAATCACGAAAGCCATCATTACCATTACCCTTGTGATGTCATCGGTGTTTCTTCCAGTAGGTTTTCTTCAAGGCTCAACCGGTGTTTTTTATCGTCAGTTCGCTTTTACTCTTGCCATTGCAATTCTTATCTCCGCAGTTAACGCCTTGACGCTCAGTCCTGCTCTCTGTGCCCTTTTTCTCCGGGATCTGCATCAGGAAAGCAGCGGAGGTAAACACGAAAAGCTGAAAAAATTCGGAGCATTCGGTCATCGTTTTTTTGTAGCCTTCAATACAGGGTTTGAAGCGTTGAAAAAAAAATATATAGGCAGCCTGGTCTATTTGATTCGCAATAAACGCATTTCTTTTACTCTTTTAGCTGTGATGATAGGGCTTTCATTCTGGCTGTTCAAAACGCTGCCGACCGGATTTATCCCTGATGAAGATAACGGGTTTGTGATTGTCTCTGTCACGCTTCCACCCGGCGCGTCATTTGCCCGTACCAAGGAAACCATGGACCGTGCAGTAGTAACCCTGCGCAAAACCATGCCCGCACTCCAAAAGGTGATATCTGTTGCCGGTATTAACATCCTTTCTCGAAGTTCCTCTCCCTCTTCGGGTCTCCTTTTTATTCAGCTTAAAGACCATAAGGATCGTGGTCCTGATGGCAATATCAAAACGATTCTTGCCACGATAACCAAAAATCTGAGTAACAGGGAAGGATCGTTTTTTGCCCTTGCGCAGCCGACAGTTCCGGGTTTCAGTGCTGTTGGAGGTCTTGAATTTGTTCTGCAGGATCGAACCGGGGGGCGTCTCGACAAGTTCGGAAATGTGGCTGAGGGATTTCTCAGTGAATTGATGAAACGTCCGGAAATAGGATTTGCGTTCACAACGTTCAAGGCAACATTTCCCCAATATGAACTTCAGGTCGATAATATCAAGGCCGCCCAGCTTGGCGTTAACGTCAGCGATCTTCTGACGGTTCTTCAGGCCTACTACGGCAGCATACAGGCATCAGACTTCAACCGTTTCGGCAAGTACTACCGCGTTATCATGCAGTCCGAATCTAACGACCGTGCTGAGCCGGCATCCATGCAGGGTATCTTTGTAAAAAATTCTCGAGGCGAAATGGTGCCGGTCAGTTCAGTGATAACCTTGAAACGGGTCTATGGCACTGAATCAGTTGACCATTTTAACCTCTTTAATGCAATTTCAGTCAACGCTGTTGTAAAGCCGGGGTTCAGTACCGGTCAGGCAATCAAGGCGGTCGACGAGGTCTCAAAAACTCACCTTCCCCTAGGTTACAGCTATGACTGGAAAGGTCAGAGCCGTGAAGAAATTGAGTCGAGCGGGGGACTGATCCTTATTTTCATGCTCTCTATAGTTTTTGTCTATTTTCTCCTTTCAGGCCTTTTTGAAAGCTATCTGCTTCCTCTAGCCGTGATGCTCTCCATCCCGACAGGGTTACTTGGTGTTTTTTGCGGTATAAAACTGGCAGGGATAGCTAACAACATCTATGTCCAGGTTGCTGTTATCATGCTGATTGGTCTGCTGGCCAAAAACGCGATTCTGATTGTTGAGTTTGCACTTCAGCGAAGGATTGAAGGCATGTCCCTTTCTGCATCAGCTATTTCAGGCGCAAAGGCAAGACTAAGGCCTATTCTTATGACCTCGCTCGCTTTTATTGCGGGTCTTCTTCCTCTTCTTTTTGTTTCCGGTCCGACTGCACAGGGCAACCACTCTATCGGTGCAGCAGCTATTGGCGGTATGTTTATGGGTATGGTGCTTGGTGTTTTTATAGTGCCAGTGCTCTTTATCGTATTCCAGCATCTCCAGGAGCGTATTACCGGTCCGGCATCTCCCATTGTGGAAGCAGGGGATCTTCTTGAAGAGGTTCTACAACATGAACAAGATCGGTCCGTGACGGCATCGTGAAGAGAAATATTGTATTAAAGGTCTCCCTTATGAGAAAAAAAACGAACAGTTTTTTATTTGCTTGCATACGGTTTTTGATGATCAGTTCTCTCGGGGCATGTGGTGTCACCCATCAGTACAAAAAACCTGATGTAGCATTGCCAGACTCTTATCGAGGTGGTTTGCCTGCTGCAGCGTCTAATGCGGATAAGGTTATGGCACTATTACCATATAGAAGTTTTTTTGCCGACACCACACTTCGAGCACTTATCGACACTGCTGTGGTAAACAATATTGACCTGCAGGTAGGCCTGAAGAACATCGATATTGCTCGACAGACTCTTAATTCGGCAAAGCTTGGAAATCTTCCCGCTCTCAGCATTGGAGTTCAGGACACCCATACCACTCCATCCGATAACGGTGTTCAGACAACCCCTCAGGACTATGTCGCTTCGGCATCAGCTTCATGGGAAGCCGATATCTGGGGAAAAATAAGAAGCCGGAAAAAATCGGCTCTTGCCTCATACCTGAAGACGCAGGAAGCAACCAGGGCGGTTCGCACCAGACTTGTTGCGGATGTGGCATCCGGATATTACAATCTTCTTATGCTCGATTCGCAGCTTGATATTTCAAGAAAAAACCTTGCACTCGCAGATACCACACTGAAGATGATCGGGTTCCAGTATACCGCCGGTCAGCTAACCTCTCTTGGGGTTCAGCAGCAGGAGGCTTCACGTCAGTCCATAGCCCTGTCCATCCCGTTGCTTGAGCAGAAAATAGCACTGCAGGAAAATGCTCTCAGCACTCTTTGCGGTAGAATGCCCGGCACTATCAATCGTGATAAAACTTTTTTCAGTAGTAAGGTTAAAGATGACCTTCCTTTTGGCATTCCATCTGCGCTGCTACAGAACCGTCCGGACGTTCGAGCGGCAGAGCTTGCTGTCAGGGCCGCTCATGCCGATATGGGCGAAGCCAAAGCCAACCTCTACCCGACCTTTACCGTTATGGCTTCAGGGGGTTTAGACGCGCTTAAATCCAGTAACTGGTTTTCGACCCCGGGTTCACTGTTCGGTTATCTGCAGGGCGGGGTGCTTCAACCGGTTTTTCAGCGGGGTCAGTTGAAGGCAAAGTATGAGCAGTCTAAAATAAAACGTGACCAGTCGGAACTTGAATTCAAGCAGTCGCTGCTGAAAGCGGTCGAGGAGGTATCCAATGCCCTTGTGCAGCTCGAAAAGATAAAATCACAGGAAGGTATTGCTGAAGAGCGTGTCGCAACCCTTCAGCATGCTTTTGCCAATGCAGGAATGCTTTTCAGGAGTGGAATGGCCACCTATCTTGAAGTCATTGTCGCTGAGACCAATGCGCTGCAGGCAGAACTCACTCTTGCCGATATCCGCCGGCAGCATCTTTCCGTTATGGCAGAGCTTTACCGTTCATTAGGCGGGGGATGGAGGTAAAAGAGGAACTCACCATTCGATCTCGATATCGTACGTCGTCAATAAACCAGTAACACCCGGTATTGAAAACCGGGCTCCTCTGATACGGTTGATTTCCGGATTGATTGAGTAATGAGAGGCCGAACGGAAATCTGCTTTTTCAAGATTTGTCTTCATAAATGTAGTCTGCAGTAGATCACAGTTTTCAAATGCAGCGCCAGTCAGGTCCGCTTCTGAAAAATCAGCTTCTTGCAGATTACAGTTTTTAAACCGTGTATTTTTGAGTTTCAGCTTGTAAAAACCAGCGAGCTTTAACATGCAATTTTCAAAATCAACCCGTAACAGAAAACCATTGCACTGATTAAATTGGACACCGAGAAGTTTGCTGTTCAGAAACCGGACATCTTGCAGAATCGTGTTTTTGAGGGATGCCAGGCTGCAGTCACAGTTGTTGAATGAGCAGTTTCTGAATGTAATTCCTGCAAGCTGAGCGCCGTTAAAATTACAGGTATTAAACGTACACTCTTCATAGACACCTGCGGCCAGAATGTTTTCTCTAAAGGAGATTTTCTCAAAAACCTTGTTTTCAGTGAGCTGTGTGTTCATGGGTATAACATACTATCCGTAGCCTTTTGTGACAACAATTAAACTGGTTACACCATGGAAATGCAATCCGAAAAGATGGAAAATTGACAAGCAGGCATGAACGGTTATCTCGGCACAAATGTTCATTTATAAGGCTTTAAAGTATTAAAAACAGTTTCAGGATAAAGGAGTATGACCTTATGGATTCGTCGATATACAACGCAACAGTTATCGGTAAAATCATCGTCAATCCTGATCTCATGATTGTTCAGATTAGTACCGATGAACCAAACAATGAGTTTGAAGCAGGTCAACATACCTTGCTTGGTCTCTATGGCTTTGAGAAGCGATCTTCCAATTCGGCAATTGAGTCTTTTCCCGCTGGGCATGACCAGCTTATCAAGAGACCCTACTCAATCGCTTCCGCAAAGGATGAGACCCGGCATCTCGAGTTTTACATTTCACAGGTCAAATCCGGTCAGCTGACCCCAAGGTTGTTCAATCTCAATATTGGTGACAGGCTATATGTCGGAAAAAAGATTTCCGGAATGTTCCGGCTTGATGAAACACCCGATGGAACGGACATCATCATGGTTGCCACAGGAACCGGGATTGCGCCCTATATTAGTTTTTTACGCTCCAGTATCGTTGATCGGCCCGAAAGCAAAATGGTAGTTATCCAAGGGGCTGCCCGTCGCTGGGATCTTGGTTATTACAGTGAATTGACATTTCTCGAAAAGAGCTATGCTAATTTTTTTTACGTGCCGACACTGACCGATCCTGATGAACAATGGGAGGGCTATCAGTTATGTATCGAAGATTTGCTGAAAAAGGATATTCTGCAGAATGAATTCAACATAACGCCTGACCCTGAGCGGACTCGTTTTTTTGTAACAGGAAAGCCTGATATGGTAGGGCATGTGTCAGAATGGCTGCATGATTTTGGCTACAAAAAGCACCATCCAGACCATCCTGGAGAGATGTATGTCGAGGAATTCTGATCATGTAAAGAAAGGGATGAATCGGAGTATTCCGTTCATCCCTTTCTTTACGCTCTTACAAGGTTAGTAGTCGTCGGAAAATGTGTCCATATCTCGGGCACCATACTTCTCCTCAAGTGCCTCAATCCAGAATCCACCCCCTGTGAATGAAACCATAGGCCCCCATATCAGATGTTCATACAATCCGCAATCACCCGGTAATGTTCTCCCGTTCGACATGATTCCTCTGTTCAGGATGGAAGATACGAACATCTCATTCATGGATTCGTTCTCATACTCAACCCCGTCAGGGGCATAAGTGCCGATAATGTCCATTGCATTGTTCCAGTCTGCCCAACAAAAGGCATTAAGCTCATTGTTAGACTCTACACGCATAATAATCTCTTTCAGCGTTGTCATCGTTTTCTCTCCTTGAAGTCATCATCATTGAGGCTACAATAAAACATCAATGATAATCCTCTGCTGATCGTTCACTCGTGTTGATGTGTTACAGGAAAGTGAAATACTTTTTATGCAGCGGAACCTGGGGGAGGGTGGACAATAGTGGATTCGAAGCACTGACCTTTTTGCGACAGAGCGGAAACTTGATCAGCTTTTTGCATCTCCAGTCCGGAGTCAGCTGACGCGGAAAACCTTTCTTTTAAGCTGTCTTAACGGGATGCGGCATAGTGATAACAAAGTGCTTAAATGAAAAAGCGTGTTCGACAAGCCGGACGACACTTGTGAGTTGCGTTACTCCATGAAAAAGACAGTCAAGGATAATATTCTTCCGATCGGGAAATAATCACCGGCTACCTCAAGAAGAAAGGCAAAAAAATCGCCAAGCAGGTGGTGATACTATACTCAGCAATGGCCAAGGCTGACAGTCCGGATGATGACCAGGTCGATATCGACTTTTCCGATTTATTGCCAGACATGGCAGACCAGCTCTCAGGCATAGCTAAAGAGGGTGTCTGGGCGGGTGCTGCTCAAATAACTTTGACGGAAACGGACGGCAAGCTGGCAAACGAAAGAGCCGAGGATTGGGCTGAGAACTGAGCTGTCGAGCTGGTAGAGAATCCGAATGCCGAGTGGAGCATCTGCGAATCAATCAGGGAGATGATCAGGGGAGATGGGGATGAGGCAATTACAGAAGGCAGGAGCAACCAAAAACTGAGTGACGCCCTGATCGAAAACAATGATTACTCTGAAAGCCGGGCCATGATGATAACCAGGACGGAAACAGCATTCGCAGATGGGAATGGCAGGTTAGCCGCATACATAAGAAAAAGATAGATGGGTAGGAGTCAAAATGGAATAAATACGGGCGAATGGCGCAGACGATTGTGATATTTGTCAAGAAAACTCTGATGCTGGGCCTATTGAGCTTGATGAAGAGTTTCCTTCTGGCGATCAATGCGAGCCAGCGCACCCTCGATGCGAATGTTGTGTGGCTCCGGTTGTTGAGGATACAGGAGAATAGGTTGCATGTTTAGCAAAATTTGATTACGTTTTTTGCAGTGGGTTAGCACTGAAAACACAACTTTTGCCTTCACTGAAAGGGAGGTCTAACCGTCGAATGATTAGGTGGCGGCTTATTTACTTGGATTAAAATTATGGCATGGGTAGCTGTTGATGCGAGTGGTTGCGAACTAATTACTTCAACCGAACTAATAAGGACAGCGCACTGGATGCGCGCAGGTGGTGGGGGAGTGGAGGGAATATGGATGTTTGCCGGTAATTCATGGGCTCCTGCTGGTAATATGATTATGCTCCCGAAAGGGACTATTCGTAAAATACTTGGACGTGACATAACGTGGAAAGACGAACCAGTTGAGCTAAAGGATGGTGAGTGATGGACACCCCAATCATTTACTACTGATTCCGCTTAATTAAAGAAGAGCAACATATCTTGACTAAAGGACCCGGCCAACCACCGGGTTTCTTTATTGCAAGCAAGAAAACTCTCCTGTCGCTGTTTCTGAAAAAAATTATTCAACTTTATCCGGGTTCAGAACCACTTTCCGAAGAACTTTCCATTGCTTGATTGATCGAGATCCCCAACGTTCAGGATATTTAGCCTGAGCTTGTCTCATTATTGTGTTTCAGCTCCATACCTCTATCGACAATAAGAATATCATCCAGCTCAATTCCTGCTCCTATCATACTATCTCCTGTCACTTTGAGAGATAGGTCTCTTCACGGTATAGGAGTATCATGTGGGCTGTTCACTGTAAGTGCCTTAAAAATAAGAGGGTGGACAATAAAGGATTCGAACCTTTGACCTCTCGCGTGTGAGGCGAACGCTCTAACCAGCTGAGCTAATTGTCCTTACCACACAGCTTTTCATTTATTATGAAAGGAGTGTGCTGATTTTATTGCTTTGGAACGCTTAGGATACTATTTTTAAAAATATAGTTATTTTTCAATTTAAAGAACAGTCATCTCATGGATCAACCTAATCCGGATAATATGATTCCAAATTCAGTCAAAGTTGCTGCGCCCGTAATTCTTCTTGCTCCCATAGCTATGCCGATTATTCATGGTATTGCAGGTATCGCAGTAGTCGGGCTTGGTCTTTTTGCCGCAGGTTCTCTGGTAAGCAAAGCGGTAAATGTATTTTCAGGCAGTCCAAATTCGGAGCACAGGCAAGACGATTCCCCATCGCACTGACTGCTGCCGGAGTTCATTTCTTTCATCCAGAGTAGGTCCTCTTTTTTGAGTGCTTGGGGGGTTTTTTATACCTTCTCTTCCGAAGTTTTTACGGGTCATAAACATAAAAACAGCTATGCCCAATTATTGGTATCGTGCAAATGTATCGTTCATGATGCTGTTGCTTTGCCTCATTTTTTCTGATGCTGCAAGAGCCGCTGATGGTGTTGAGTCTACGGGCAACATTATCCAGCTTGTTTTACCTGCAAGCGCAGCCGGACTTACCTTTTTAAATCATGATCACGATGGCTTTACACAGCTTGCGGAATCCGGTATTCTCACCCTTGGTATAACGTACGGATTGAAATATACCATTTCCAGTACGCGTCCGAATGGTGGTGAAAACTCGTTTCCGTCCGCCCATAGCTCTATCTCATTTGCTTCTGCTGAGTTTATCCGGGAACGTTACGGCTGGAATTACGGAATTCCCGCTTACCTTGCAGCATCTTTTGTCGGTTACAGCCGGGTTGAATCAAAGGAGCACTACACGCGCGATGTCATAGCTGGAGCCCTCATTGGAATGGGAAGCAGCTGGCTGTTCACTACGTTAAGACCGAATGAAAAGAAATAGCATTGTTACCACTAAAGAATACTCCCAGCTTCAACAAAGTACGGTTCAATAATTCATGTTCTTCAGTTCCAGGTTTCCTGTAGATGTTTTCGTCTGCAGACACTTGAACCTTGATTACTGAACTGGAAGATATGACCTCCTGATCTCTCCTTAAAAAATATAGCAACTTACCCCTGAACATGATACAGGTGTTGAGACCTGTTTCATGTTAGGGGTTGAGTGGTAAGGGGTTTAGTGCTTGAACGGGATTAGTTGTAGAGGTATTTGTCGATCATTTTTTCGATATCGTTAGGCAGAGGGCTGAGCGATTTACCGTACTCTTTGGCGGTTCTGTAGGCAACCATTTC
>Ga0073936_10006740_pt1 | contig 15053 bp, 11 predicted proteins | sample AliMusrvi5mmetaG_FD_87041 | JGI IMG/M metagenome (GOLD analysis project Ga0073936, IMG submission 87041) | Freshwater lake bacterial and archeal communities from Alinen Mustajarvi, Finland, to study Microbial Dark Matter (Phase II) - Alinen... | ecosystem: Environmental > Aquatic > Freshwater >... | reverse complement strand
GATCGGGCCGGATCCCATCGAACGCCATGCCCGCGGCCTGCTGCGCGAAGCCGGCGCCGCCTGGCTCAAAGTGGCCCGCGAAGCGTCGCCCACCACGCAATCCGAGCCCTCCGCCACGCCGCCGCCACTCGCAGCAGTCACACCCGCCACTGCCCACGAACCCGCCGCAAATGTGGCTCCTCCACCCGTGACAAGCGGAACCGCACCCGTTGCGGCAGGCCTTCAGCCACCCCGGCTAACAGAACCGCCGCCCCTCGTCGGGCCGCCGGAACCCCCGCCACTGCGGCTAATGGTGCAGCCGCCAGTGCAACCGCCAGTGCAACCGTCAGCGCAGCCGGTAGCATCCCCGCTGGCGCACCCGCTGGCCCATCCACCAGCGCATCCGCCGTCGTACCCGCAAGTCCACCTGTCAGTCCAGCAGCCGGTGCAGCCGCCCGAGCCACCGCCAATCATCCGCCAGGCTGAGCCAATCGTCCGGCCGGCACAGCCGCCCCCAGCAAGGCTAACAGAACCGTCGCCACCACTCTCGGCAGAACCTCCACCAGCGGTGCAGCCGCCCGAGCCACCGCCAATCATCCGCCAGGCTGAGCCAATCGTCCACCGGACCGAGCCGCCACCACTGGGACTACCGGAAACGCCGCCGGTTTTTCCGCCCCATGCACCCGCGCATTCATTGAGCCCTGCCTTTGCGCAATCCACTACCGAGCAGCCGACCCTGGCCCGGCCTACGCCGAGTACCCCTCCCCTCACCGATGGTGCCAGCGCGCTGGCGAGTCCGGCAGCACCCGTCCAGCCCGCAACTCCCGTTGCGCTGCCCGCCACCCCGGAGGCATCCGATGCCGACGCGATTGATATCGAACGCGTGGACTCGCTGCTGCGCCAATTCCGCCAACGCTACGGCCGCCCGGACCCGGAATAATTTTCACAAACCCCTTGCCGCGACCCCAGCTTTGGCTCCTTACTCGGCACGGCGAAACGCATGAGCACCTCCCCCACCGAACTGAACGCCCCCGACACCCACGCCCGCGCGGCGGCGGCCGCCGAACACTATCATGCCGAAACCCAGGACATGGTGGGCGAACGCATGGTCCTCAACATGGGCCCATCCCACCCGGCCACCCACGGCGTGCTGCGGCTCATCCTCGAACTCGACGGCGAAATCATCCACTCCGCCAGCCCGGACGTCGGCTTCCTCCATCGTGGCGATGAGAAAATCGCCGAAAGCATGCACTACAATCAGTTCGTGCCCTACACCGACCGCCTGGATTATCTGGCACCGCTGGCGAACAACGTCGCCTACGCCTGTGCGGTGGAAAAACTCATGGGCTGGACGCTGCCGCCGCGCGGCCAGGCCTTGCGCGTGCTGTGCTGCGAACTGGCCCGGCTTTCGTCTCACATGTTAGGCATCGGCGTCTGCGCCATGGATGTGGGTGCCATGACCGTGTTCCTCTACACCATGACCGAGCGGGAAAAAGTCCACAACCTCTGCGAACAACTCACCGGCGCGCGCTTCACCACCGCCTATACCCGCGTCGGCGGCCAACTGCGCGACATGCCGCCGGGCTTCGAGACCGCCGTGCGCACTTTCCTAACCGAATGCCTGATCGCCCTCGGCGACGTCTCCCGCCTGTTAGACAAGAACAGGATTTTCCGCGACCGCATGATGGATGTCGGCGTCATCAGCCGCGAGTCGGCGATTGCCTGGGGCCTGACCGGACCGAACCTGCGCGGCTCCGGCGTGCCGCGCGACCTGCGCAAGGACAGCCCCTACCTCGGCTACGAGAACTATGAGTTCGATGTGCCGGTCACCGATGAGGGCGATTGCTACGCCCGCTACCTCATCCGCATGGAGGAAGTCCGTCAGGCCGTCGCCATCTGCCGCCAGGTGCTCGACAAGATGCCCTCCGGCCCGGTCAATCTCACCGACCCCAAGAGCATGCTGCCTAACAAGGAAAGCGTGCTCACGTCGATGGAGGAACTCATCCATCACTTCATAGTTGCCACGCAAGGCATCGACGCCCCGCCGGGCGAGGTTTATTTCGCGGCGGAAAACCCCAAGGGCGAACTCGGTTTCTACATCCATTCCAAAGGCGGAGGGGTGCCCTACCGCTTGAAAATCCGCAGCCCCTCGTTCTGCAATCTTTCCATCGTCTCGCGCCTGCTGCCCGGCCACATGGTGTCCGACGTGCCAGCCATCCTCGGCTCCCTGGATTTCGTCATGGGCGAGTGTGATAGGTAAAAGCTGAAATGCTGAAATGCTGAAATCTCAAATTTGAAATCTCAGACCCATGTCCCATTCCATTCTTGATGAATCCATCGCCTCGCATGAAACGCCGGGCACGCAGCACTTCGCGCCATTTGCCGTGACAGCGGATCTGGAGGCGGAGGCGGCCGAGCGGATCTCCCACTACCCTTCTAACAAACGCTCCGCCGCCCTGCCGCTCCTCCACATCGTCCAGCAACGCTTCGGCTTCATCTCGGCCGCCGCCATCGAGTGGGTCGCGGCCACCCTCGAACTCGAGCCGATCAAGGTGCTCGAGGTGGTCACCTTCTATCCGGGCTTCCGCCAGTCCGCGCCCGGCAAGTATCACATCCGCGTCTGCCGCACGCTCTCCTGTGCCATGGGCGGCAGTCACGAACTGATGGAACGGCTGTGTGAACTCACCGGCATCGATCGCTCGCAATGCGACCCACACCATCATCCCATCGCGGTTTCCCCCTGCGGGAATTTCTCGATCGAGTTCGCCGAGTGCCTCGCCTCCTGCGGCACCGCGCCGGTGTGCATGGTCAATGATGATTTCCACGAGGGCGTCCTCGCCAACAAGGCCGAGGCGCTGCTTAGAGCCTATGCACCACCTCGCTGCGGCGTGGCGATCCGGTGATCGCCCGGAAGCCCCGCCGAATTTCTGACCCAAACCAAATTCTAACAATGATTGACAATCTGGTGGGTGATACCAACTCTCACGCATGCTCAAGTGTGTCTATTGCGTACGACGGCTTCCATCATTCACGGTGGAAGAATTTAATGACTACTGGTTGAATCGTCACGGCCCCTTGGTGCGTAAGCACGCGCCGGTGGTGGGGATGAAGCGCTACGTGCAGAGCCATACGATCCAGAATCCGATGCTCAATGCCGCGGCGCAGGTGCCGCGTGGGATTACGGACATGTATGACGGCGTCACCGAGGTGTGGTGGGACAGCCCGGAAACCCTGGCGGCGGCGCTCCAAACGCCGGAAGGCCAGGAATCCAACCGGATTCTTTCGGAAGACGAAGCCCGGTTCGTGGATTGTGCGAACTCGGCGATTTTCTTCACCATCGAACACACGATTTTCGAGTTCGAATCCACCCCGGCATGAAGCGTTCGCTGTGCATGCTGGTGACGGCCTGGCCGCTGCTGTCCGGGCCGTTGTTGGCCGATGGCTTTTACGTCCCGGTGCAAGCGCCCGAGGCGACCGGGCGCGGCAACGCCTGGCTGGCCACGGCCGATAGCGCGGCGGCCGTCTATTACAACGCGGCGGGACTGACGCAGTTGCACGCGCCGGATGTGAGCGTGGGCGCCTATACGGTGCGCCTGGGCATCACGGCGGATACCGCGTCCGGAGAATATAGCAACAACGCCTCGTGGGCGCTGCTGCCGCAGATTTACGCGGCGGTGCCGATCAACGACCGGCTGGTTGCCGGCTTCGGGCTCAACACGCCGTTCGGACTTGCGACGGATTGGGGCAACAACACGCAGTTTCGACAGATTGCCACGGAAACCCAACTCACCTACCTAACCGGTTGGGCGGTGCTGGGCTACAAGCTCACCGACACGCTGTCAATTGGCGGAGGACTCGGCTTGAGCTACGCGGATGCGAGATTGCGGCAAGGGATATCGCCCGCGCCGTCGCAGGACTTTTTCGAGTTTGAAGGCAATGGTGAGGCGTTGAGTTGGACTGTTTCCGCACGCTGGCAACCCGCGCCCGAGCATGCCTTCGGCTTGGTTTACCGCAGCCAGAGCAATTTCACCCTCGACGGCGACGTCCGCAACACCTATGCCCCCGGCACTGCCAATGGCTCGCTGAATTTTCTAACGCCCGCGACGCTGGGAGCGGGCTATGCCTACCACCCGTGCAAGGAGTGGACGTTTGAGGCCAACGTCGAATGGGTCAATTGGAACGAGCTGAACACCCTCGGCCTGACCACTGCGGCGGGTAGCATGGCCGTGCCTTTCAACTGGAATTCCAACTTCATCTATTCGGTTGGTGCCACCCGGTTCTTCGACAACGGCTGGAACGTCAGCGCGGGCTATAACTACATTGGCAACAGCCAGCCCGACGCAACCTTCAATCCAGGCGTTTCCGACGCCAACCGGCATTGGCTCAATGTTGGCTGCGGGCGCCAATGCGAGACGTTCAAGTGGAATTTCGCCTATCAGTTTGCGTTTTCCGACCGCTCGGTCAGCGGTTCGCCCTATGGCTTGGCCGACGGCACCTACAAGTCGCGCTTCAACGGGCTGATGGCAAGCTGCGAGTGGCGGTTCTAACGGGTTTCACAGCAAGCCCAGGGCGGCGGAGATCAGCAGGTCATCGTCGATGAGCCATTTGGCGGTTTCAGCGCCGGGAGAGGAGGCCTTGGCAGGAGCGGTGGATGGGGAAACGTCGAGGGTGAGTCCTTCGCCGCGGATGTGGCGGATGACGCCGCCCGCATCGTAAACCGCCATGAACGCCACCAGGACACCGACGGCCGCCTGGGTGAGGCTCGGATCGTCGTTGCGTCCCAGCAAGGCATCGAGGAGGCTGGGCATGGGATCGGCGCTGCCGGAGAGGCGGGAGACGGAATCCTCATGCGTCGCGGAGAGGTTGGCAACGCCTGCGGCCCTGAGTTCCGCAGCCAGGGAGTTGGTGCGTGCCGTCAGGTCGGAGGGTTGCAGGGCCTGCGGGAGGCGGGCTTCCAGCTCGGTGGCCAGCACGATTTGACGGGCATGCAGGTGGTTCCAATTGGGCGAGCGCAGGTCCGAATCGCCGTTGGAGCCGGTGCGGCGGCCGGCGACGCCGGTTTGCACGAAGTGGGCGATGGCCTCGGCGGCGCGCCGGCTGGGAATGCCCGCGCAGACCGGGGCGAGGGCGAAGGCGGCGAGGCGGCTGGCAATCAGGACATTGCCCATGGCCTGCATTTTGGCACTCAGCAACGCGTCGCGTTCGCGTTTCACGGTGAAGAACTCCATGGCATAGCGCAAGGTGACTTCCAGTTGGGGAATGTCCCAGGGTTTGGTTATGTAGCGGAAAATGCCGCCCAGATTGACCGAGCCGATGGCCGCATCGATATCCGAGTAGGCGGTTGAGAAGATCTTGATGATGTCGGGATACTCGCCGGCGATTTTGGATAGGAAGCCGACCCCCGTTTCATTGGGCATGCGCTGGTCGGTGACGATGATGCCGATTTCGTGGGCGTGCTCGCGGAACACCGCGAGTGCCTGAACCCCATCTTCCGCTTCGAGGATCCGGAATTTTTCGCCGAACAGGCGGCGGAAATACTTGCGGGTGAAGGCCTCGTCATCCACGAAAAGGATGGCGTAGCGTTTGTAGTCATAATCGGAGGCATGGGTGCTCATGATGGTCACTGGTTGGTAAAGGTTCGGGTGCGGATGGCTTGGCGGTGGATGAATCAGGGCGGGGGCAGGCGGGTTCAGGCGAATTGGTTGAGGGCGGATTCGGCGGCGGTTGGTTCGTAGAAGCTGGCTTGCGGAAACACGATGCGGAAACAGGCGAATTCGCCCGGGCGGCTGTCCACCTCGATGTGCGCCTTGTGGGTGCGCAGGATCCGATGAATGATGGAGAGGCCCAGGCCCATGCCCTTGCCGACATCCTTGGAGGTGAAAAACGGATCGAAGATTTTCGGCAGGTTTTCGGGCGGGATGCCAATGCCGTTGTCGCGGATGGTCACCTGCCAGCCTCCGCCGAGCGGAGAGATGGCCATGTCAATGCGTCCGGGCTCGCCGCCGTCGCTTTGGATGCGCTGTTGGATGGCATCGATGCTGTTTTGGAAAAGGTTGATGAAGACCTGGACGAGTTGGTTGGGATTGCCGCGGATCAGGGCACTTTCCGGCGAGGTGAGTTGGAAGCCGATGTCCGTGCCGAACTGGTGGCTGACCATGCGGCGGGCGCGGGCGACGATTTCCGCCAGATCGGCATCGCCCGAGATGTGGTCGTCGTCGCGGGTGAACTTCCGCAGGTCGATGACAATCTGGGAAACCCGTTCGACCCCCTCGCGGATATCCTTGAGGATGTCCGCGAAATCAAGTTGATCGTCGGCGGGCAAGGCATTGGCGAAGGGCGCCAAGGCGTGGATGCCGGCGCTGGCGTAGGTCAGGGGATTGTTGATTTCGTGAATGATTCCGGCACTCAATGCGGCCCAGCGAGGAGAGCTTCTCGTTGCGAACCATCAACACCTCGTTCTCGGTGATCTGTTCGATGGCGGCTTGGAGGTCCGAGTTGAGATCGGCCATTTCGCGCCGGATGCGGCCCATGGCGAGCTGGTTCTCCAGACGCAGCGCCAGCTCGGCGCAGGAAAACGGCTTGGTCAGGAAATCGCTCGCGCCAGCCTGCAGCGCGGCGAGTTTCGTTTGCTCGTCGGCGCGGGCGGTGAGGATGATCACGGCCACGCCGCGGGTGCTGTGGTTCTCGCGGATTCGCCGGCAAACCTCGATGCCATCCATTTCGGGCATCATGTGGTCGAGTAAGGCCAGTTGGGGCCGGCGCAGGCGCGCGAGTTCGAGAGCCTCGGCACCATCCGTGGCCTCAATGATTTCGACGTTTTCCATCTGCATGCGCAGAAAACTGCGAATGTCAGGTTCATCATCGGCGATGAGCACCAAGGGCCGTGTGCCCCCCGGCCGACCAATCGCCGGACCGGAAAGCTGGCCACTGGGCTGGTGCGGCAAGGCCGCGCGGGCGGCCACTTTGCCGGGCATGGACATCGCCGCCTTGCGGTGGAGTTGGGCGATGTTGCCGCCGTCCTGCAGCGGGTCTGGCTCATCGCTGCCGCTAGCCGGCAGTTCCTGGGGAGCGCTGCCGGCCGCTGGCAATTCGATCGTGAACACCGTGCCATGACCGAGTTTGCTATCCACTTTGACCGAGCCGTCCATCGCCTCGGTGAGGCTGCGGACCAGCGCCAAGCCGATGCCCGCACCGCGGAATTTGCGCGTGGAAGAGCTGTCCACCTGCCAGAAACGCTCGAAGATGTGGGGCAGCACTTCCGGCGGGATGCCAACGCCGGTATCCGCGACGACGAGCCGCAAGACGTTTTCAGTCACTGCGACCTTCACCGTAATCGAGCCGCCGGAGGGCGTGAACTTGATCGCGTTGATGACCAGATTGAGCAGGATCTTGTCGAACTTGTCGCGATCGAGTTGGATGAGTTCGTGCTCGCTCGTGCAATCCCACAGCAGCGCGACGCGGTCCTGTTCGGCGAGATGGACCAGAGAGCGCAGCAAGCCATCGATCATCGCGGTGATGCGTGTGGGTTGCCGGCTGATGTCGGCATGGCCGGTGTCGAAACGAACCAGGTCCAGCAGGTCGTCGATGAGTTTGAGCAGGCGCAGGCCGTTTTGCTCGAGCATCGCGGTCATATCATGGACGCTTTGATCGATGGAGTGGGGGCTGAGCACACCTTTAAGGCGCTCGGTGATGCCCAGCATGATGGTCAGCGGAGTGCGCAGCTCATGGCTGATGTTGGCGAAAAATCGTGTCTTGGCCTCGTCGAGTTCGTTGAATTGGCGGTTTTTGGATTCAAGCAACTGTTGGGAACTCTCGACTTCGGCGCGCAGGGAGAATTCGCGGAAACGCAGCTTTTCGTAGAAGTAGCACCCGGCCAACACAAACACGGCAGTGACGCAGAGGAAATAACAGTTGTTGAACAGAACGGTGTAATCGATCGGATTGGGCGCGAGCATCACGCTGGTGGCGTAGGCCAGGAAGCAGGCGGCAATGATCGCCAGAGAATTGACAAACGTCCACCGCAGCACCAGCGACAGACCCACGAGAATCAGATTGAGGCCGGCATAGTACACGGAATTGCCGCCCCCGGTGCGCGTGATCATCGCACAGATGCCGATCATGGGCAGCAGCGATGCCCACACCGAGGCGAAGTAGCAGGTCTTCGGACCGGGAGCCTTGCCGATGAATATGAAACCGCAGCCCAGCAATCCCGCGCAGGCCAAGCGGATCAGCAGGAACATCCAGACATGCGCGGGGAACACGATCCAATCGAGCGAGCTGCCGATCACCATGAAGACGCTGCCCAAGGCAAGGGCACGCTTCACGTTGGCAACCGCCACATGATCTTCATAAAGACGGAATGCCTGCAACAATACCGGATCATCCGCCCGTGCGTTGAACGATAGATCAGCCATTTTCAAGCTCGATTTCCAGAAACAGGTTCACCTCCGTCGCATCCGCCAGAATCCGGGTGCTCTTGATCGGCACTCGGTCCGGAATCAAATCCTCCAATTCCTTGCGTCCGCGATAAATCAGGTTCCATTCCACCAGATATTCCATCCACGCCTTGCTCGGATTGGTGTCGGACACGTTGGTCACGATGACCAGCCCGCCCGGCTTGGCCATGGTGCAGAACAACTCGACGAGGCGCTTGCACACGCGCTGCGACAGGTAATCGAACAAGCCCGCGCAATAGACGATGTCATAGCCGGTGAACTCGTCCTCGCCCCCCTGGGTCGCCGCGCGCAGCAGTTGGTGGACCGAGCGTTGGAAATACGTCACCTTGGTTTCGCGGCCGCCGCTCATCCGCGCTTCCTGAATCCGCTCGCGGGTGTAGTCGAGGGTTTCCGCGTTGAAATCGAGCAGGTCGATTTCCGCCAGATCGCTTTCCTCGCATTCGCGCAGGAAGCGCTGGACTTCCACCGCGGGGCCGCAGGCAAGGTTGAAAATGCGCGTCTTGCCCTTGGCGACGCGGCGGGCGCACTCGACGCGCAGTTTGTCCAGCAGGTAATCGATGCGGTTGCGGTGGGCGACGACCGGCGCGGTATTGAGCAGTGCGAAGTTGAGCAGTTTGGCAAATGCGGAGGACCCCTCATAAGGATTGCGCAACATCATGTTGACCATTTCATAGTCGCCCGCATAGCCCAGCGGCTTGGTGTAAGTGCGGAAAAGAAACGGCGAGCATAGCATGATGGGATGCAACTCGCGGCGGGCGAAGGACTTGTGGACCGCGATCTCACCTTCCTCCACCTCGGTGACCACCTCCTCAAAGCGTTGCATGGCCGGCAGCACCTCCTCCACCACGCGGGATTGCACGCTGGCGAAAATCTCCTGTTCAAGGTCGGCCCGCCGTCGCGTGACTGTGGTGCGGATGCCAACGTCCACCGCCGTGAGCCAGTGCTGGACGCCGGTGAGCATGCTTGCCATGTTGGAAACCACCAGCTTGAAGGGCGTCTGCACCTGGTTGGCGGATTTCCACTCGTTCATGAAATTGGTGAACTGGCCGGCCAGATCCCCGCTACCATGCCCCGGCGCGTCGCTTTGGCCCGCCACACTCGAGAGAAAATCCACTTCCACCCACCCTTCGTCGAGCATCGCCTCGCACACCAGCACGATGCCGGTGTTGAGCAGGTTGCTGACCACCGCCTTGCCGTGATACAGCAAGCGGCGCGATGCCATGATCCGGAAATCCGACAGAACCTCAGACAACTGAAGGATGCTGTACGGATTGTACACCTCGAAAACGACGGAATACCGTTTGATTCGAAGTAAATTCGCAGTCAGTTGCGTGCCTTGGCTGTTACGGCACGTAATGACGCTTTGGGATGATTCGTTTGTTAAATCCATATCCGCCGATCGATGAAGGCCCGGACAGAATGGCAGGTCCTTCCTTCATCGCAAGCCGTGATCGATTTTTTTTCAGAGGCGTTGATTATCGTGCGAATTGTCTCAAAAACCGCGCACGGTTTGACCCGCGACGCCCCCAGAGGCGGGGTAACCGCCCGATGCCTCTGTTGCCGGCCCCAGGCTCGCACGGGCCGTTTTCCCATGACTCGCAACTCCCCGGTTCCACCGACACTCGATGACCCTCTCTGCCACTGCAGGGTGCCGGCAAGCCCATCGCCCATCGCCCATCGCCGCCGAAAAAGCCATCCCGCGGCTTGACACCGGCGCCCGGATCGAGGAGTGTTAGGGACGCTGTTGCGGCAACCCTGCCGCGACACCAACCAAAATCCCACCAACCATACCAAAATCATGGGCGACAAATCCCCCAAAGCGAATCAAAAGAAGTCCTCGCAAAAGCAGTCCAAGGCGAACAGCGCCACCCAGGCCAAGAAGCAGGCTGCCGCCAAGAAACCCTAGCTGCCACCCGGCCCGTCACCTCGCGCCCATCCCTGATGGATCATGCAGGGAGGGCGGGCTCATCTCAACCACTCGCGCGGATTGGAACGGGTTTTGCTTCGCCCCTACCCGGCCCCATTTCCACCCTTGCTCGTGCCATCGCAGGCGCGGGTGCCGTATCGGCGGCTTCGCGGTGGACGCCTGCAATGATCTAACTTTCTTTGAACCTCCTCACGCACATGATCAAATCCAGCTCACACGTTCCGCATCCGCGCCTTGAAGAGCGGCGCAAAGCCGGCGCGCATCTGACAAAACACGAACATTCCGGATTCAACGGCCGCCTGGCGGTCTTGATCACCAGCGCGGTGAGCACGATGTGGTGTGCCTATGTGTTTGCCGCCATCGCGCTGATCAGCCTGCCCGCCGCCATCGAAGCCGGCACCGCCGCCACCGTCTCGTGGATCGCCCAGACCTTCCTGCAGTTGGTGCTGTTGTCGGTGATCATGGTCGGTCAAAAAGTCGCTGCCAAGGCATCCGACAAACAAGCGCTGCAAACCTACAAGGACGCCGAGGTTCTCTTGAAAATCCAGGATGAACTCCACAAGTTGCTCAAAATCAATAACGAGCTAACCGAGGACATCCACCGCCGCCTGGCCCAGGACCACAACTCCAACCCCCTGAGCCCGCAGGAAACCGCATGAGCCATCGTGGTGCTTGGCCGCGGGCAGGATGCACCGTCCACCTTGGTGCGGGCCGTGCCACGGTTATTTCTGCGGAGCGGCTTTGGCTGTGGGAAAATCCTGCAAGGTGCAGAAACGGGGTCGTCCGGCCACCGGATCCAGATAGGCATAGATCAGATAGCGCAAGCCGGGGACAAAGCGCAACATGCTCTCGTTAACGGTGCGCCAGGCCTCATCCTGCTGGAATTGGAACACGACGGCCGCCATGTTGAAGGCATCGAGTTTTTCCGGCCGGGCGAAGCGGTGGGTCTTGCCGGTCTGGAGGGTGACGGTGGTGTCGTTGATGCTGAAGCGGATGTCCTGGGTGCAGAAGTTGGCGACCGCCGCACCGCCGTCCGCCGAGTTGGCGGGAAAATCCTCCATCACCGAAATTTTCCACGGCAGGGCACCGGGGGCCTTTTCCGCAGGTGCAAACACCAAGACCGCGGCCGTGACGTTCGCCGGAATCGCGGCGGTGGCGGCGGGCTTGAGATCCGACGCGGTAAGAAAGCTGATGGCATCGCCCTTGGCAAAGCAGATGACTTGCGCGGAAATCGTGTCGGGCGGGACCGTGCAGGTGAGTTCGGCCCCCTTGGCGGCGACGTTGACCAGCGGCGGCGGCGGTGCCACGCCTTCGAGACAGAGGAAACGACAGGTGACGTTGCGGCCCTCCTGGGCGTGGCTCACGATGGGGCACAGGACGAACAGGCAGAGGCAAAGCAGACGCATGGCTGATTGGGGCTGAGGTTAGGGATTAGATTTCGCTGGTATTGAGCCAACGCAACGAGGTGATCAGGAAACGGCGGCCAAAATTCTTGTTCGCCTGGCTGGTGAGCTTGGCGGGAGCGGTCTCGGCCGGGTCGGCCGGATCAACCCATTCGGGGAAACGCTGCACCACCGCCTCGCAGGTGGCGCTGGCGAGGATCTTGCCGGCCGCATCGCGGGCCTCGCCGTAGCCGCGGATGGTAAAGGTGTCCGAGCGCGCCGTGGCGGCATTGCCTAACACATTGAGCAGGTCCGCCTGGCTGAGATACCCCGGAGCGCCCTGATAGCTCGAGCCGCTGCCGGCGAGGGCATTCACATACTTGTAGGTGGCCACTTTGGCGGCGGGAATCTCAAAGCCGGCATTGGCGGCCACCGCAAAGCCCTGGTTGAGTGTGGTTTCGTCGATGGCTTGCTGCAACGCACCGCATTGGGCGGTCTGATCGGTGCCCAGACGGCGGTTGACAAATTCCGCCATCGAAAGGAACGGCCCGCGCAGCCGGATCTGCTTGACGATGCTCTCGGCAAGCGCCTGCAATTGGTAATCCGAGTACTCGCGCGGCCCTAGCCAGTAGCCGTCCTTGAGATCGCCATTGTCCGCCGCGGACATCGAAGCCGGCAGGCGGAAACGGCTGATGCGCGCCTCTTCCTTCTGCGTGGCTGTTAGATTGACGAGCTTCGAGCTGGGGGGCTTGGCAGTCTTGTTGAGCTGGTTGACCAGGGCCTGCGAATCGTGGATGGACGCGAGCATGGCCTTCCACGCGAGCACGGAGGTGGAGTTGACGTTGAAAGCGCCCTGCATCAATTGCCAGGCGGCGATGCGGGTGTAGGCGTCGGTCTTGGTGATTTCAGCCGCCAGGTCGCTGGCGGGGCGGGTGTCGGGCAGGTGCAGCAGCACACGCGGGTCGTCGAGCAACTTGCCGGCGGCGAAATCGCTGGCAAGACTGGCGGTGGTTTTGCCGCTGCCAAACTTGCCGCTTTGGTCCGCCAGGCCGGAGAAGTAAAAGCTGTCGTAGAAGGCGAGATTGAGCAGGAACGAGTGGTCGAGATAATTGCCGCCGCTGTTGGTCTCCATCAATTTGGCCGGCGAAATGAGCGGATGAGCCCAGGAATTGCCGATGGGCTGGGCAAAGCGCGGCAAATAACCCGAGGCCCCGCCGGGATTGGCACCATTGAGCGTGCTAACGTTCTGCAAGGGGGCGAGCGGGATGTCGTAGAGGGCTCCGAATTTGGTACCGTTGAAGGGGGTGTTGCCGGAGATGAAATTGCCGCGGTCCTGCTGATCGACTTGCACCAGGTCGGCGGAGCCGGTCTTGACGTCGAGGACCTGCAAGTCGATTTCATGCGATTGATTGGCCGGGTGCTCGGTGGGAATCTTCTGCGACGACACCGCCGCGTTGGCATGGGCGAAGCACCACGGTTTGGTGGCAAGGCTGCCGTCCTCGTTGCTGGGATCGCGCGCGCCGGAGGTGGTCTTGGCCTGCACGCTGAGCATGGCGAAGGCTTTTGGATGAATGTACTCCCGAATCGGAGTGGTCGCATGGTCCACCAGATCCAGCCCGCGGACCGTTCCGGTCTTGGGATAGCGCAGGGTGCCGCCCTTGCCGATGATGAAATCCTGCAGCCCGGTGGCAGATTGATAATCGATTTCGAGGGCGCTGATGACGGTCGGGTTACCGGCAGACGCTCCGCTGGTGGTGGACAACTGGACGATGAACTTGTTATTGCTAATCGGGATGCTCAGGGGGGCGAAGATGACATGAATCTGGTCTTCCCTGGCCAACCCATAACAGGACGCCCAGTGGCCGGTGGAGCCATCGCCCGCCACCGGTTGGTTGCCCGCCAACCAGTCGCAGTCAAACCCGATGCCTGAGCCGCGCCACCCGGGGATGGCGTCGAAGTTGTCGGTGATGTGAGTGCCAACATAGATGTCCCAATACTGGCGAGCGCCATTGAAATCCTGGCGATAGGTGCGTGCCGGGTCAATGTAGGGAGAGAACAGTTTGACCTCACCGGGCAGCAAGCGGAAGGTCGTGGTGCCGGGCGAACCGTCACTGGCCTTGTCTTTCAAATTCATCCCGAACACCTTGCTTGTCTGGCCTTGGTCGTTGTCCGCATACATCGTATCGAGGGGCACCAGGCCATTGCTTTGCGCTATGCCGTTGCGGAACACCTGCATGGCAAAGGGCACGTTGAGAAACTGCACCCGCAGGTCGCTGCAATCCAGCGCGACGTTGTAGGGGTTGTGGAGCGTGACGATGGGTGTGTAGAGGAGGTGAAGGTCGTAATTGTAGATGGTTCCGCGAAACTGGTCATCCTGCGGGCCGTGGAAGCCCGGCGCGCTCGGCGGGACCTGGGTGCCGACCGGAGGCGGGTAATCGTAGAGATCGTGTCCAATCAGACTGAACAGCATCTGGACTTTGGCAATCGTTGGTAGCAGGACGATCCCGGACGGTGGCGCGCGGTTGACCGTGACGGTCGGGGCCGTTCCCGTCGCCGCCTGCCAACCGGTTGGCCACTGGGTCTTGAGGTAGGGCATGCCGCCCGAAGTGAGGAGCTTGTCGCGATAGAGGCGGCTGAAATCCCGCAGCGAGGCCCAGGTCGGATCGGACGGCACGCTGGAAGCATTCATGCCCAGGCGCGAGACGTAAACACCCTTGCCCTGATAGGTCGCAGGCAGCGTGGGGGTGTTGACCAGCAATTGGAAATCCTGCTTGAAGCCGCCGTGGGCGGTGTCGGTGAACAGCCCGACGGACTGGGTGGTGATGTCATGGGTGACGGCCTGCAAGGCGTCGCTGGTGGATTTGCCGAGTTCCTTTGCGGCCAGGCCGTAATTGAGCCGACTGATGCCTTTTTCGATGGTGGCGAATGGCGGCTTGTCCGCGTCAAAGAGCCTGCGCTCCAGCCCCGAAAGCCCGTCGATGAACTCCACGCCAGGGCGCTCGCCCGCGCCGAGTTGCACGGTTTTCGACGCCGCCGAGACCGCATTGGCGGTGTAGGGCGTGTTGACGCGGGCCTTGATGCCCTCGTCGAGCACCGCCCACGCCAGGGCTCCGCTTGACGTCTTCTTGCTCGGTGCCGTAAGCGCCACCTTGGTCGCGCTCACCGAGTTCTGGGCCAGCGCCTTGACACCCACGGTGCCCTGGCCCCACAGGGTCACCGGCGTGGTCACCGTCTCGCGGGCAAAGCCGGCCTTGCGCGAACTCGTCGGATCCGCGTAGGAAACCAGCCAGGCTTTGAACTTCGCATCCT
>Ga0073936_10006736_pt1 | contig 15057 bp, 14 predicted proteins | sample AliMusrvi5mmetaG_FD_87041 | JGI IMG/M metagenome (GOLD analysis project Ga0073936, IMG submission 87041) | Freshwater lake bacterial and archeal communities from Alinen Mustajarvi, Finland, to study Microbial Dark Matter (Phase II) - Alinen... | ecosystem: Environmental > Aquatic > Freshwater >... | reverse complement strand
TTTGAGCTTGGTGCCCACGCCGTCGGCCGAACTGACCAGGATGGGAGCCTTCCAGCGCTGCAAATCGAGCCGGAAGAGCGCGCCGAAACCGCCTATCCCGCCCAAAACGTTGCGGTTAAAGGTCTTTTGCGCCAGGTACTTGATGCGCTCCTTGGCACGGTCGCCACTGTTGATGTCAACGCCAGCGTCGGCGTAGGTCACGGGTCTGGATTTGGGCTCTTCGGGCACGGTCAAGACTTTCTGCGAATGGATTTCAAAATAGCGCGGATGGCCGAAAGGTCGATTTTAGCAGCATTTTGAGGGTTTTGAACCGTTTCTAGAGGAACCTTTCCCTCTCGTCGGCGGTTGGCGCCGGACAAGAGGCGAGCCGCCCCCAGATGCGGTAGCGCCAGCGGGCGATCAGCCTGTAGCCAAAATCCCGCACCGGGCAGGCGGCCCAGCCCAGGACGACGGCGATGGCCGGCCACGGAGACGGCAACTCGCGAAGAATTGCCACTACCGCATCCGATCGGGCCAGCAACTGTTCCTTTGGGCCGTCGGGGTCGCTCACCGCCAGGATGGTCGTCGGGCCGGTCTGAGGGTGGGGTTCTCCGAATCCATGCCGCGCCAGCAGGCCCTGCACTTTTGGCGATTCGGAGGCTGCAAAGCGGAGCCGGTCGCGGCGGTCGCGCCGCAGGAGCCAGCGCACCGCGCGGTTGCAGAATACGCAATGGCCGTCGAAGATGACCAGCAGGCGGCTTTGGAGACTTCCCTGGGTACTCACACTCTTGCGGATGCTTGCGCAGAGCCTTGCGATTCAATTGAGCGAACCCGCAACCTGCGCGCCCTCTATACTGAAGCCATTATGAGTTCCCAGACCCAACCCCAGAACCACACTCGTTCCCAGGCCCTGCAACAGCGCGCGGAGCGCTTCTTTCCCGGCGGCGTTAACTCGCCGGTGCGGGCCTTTCGCGCGGTGGGCGGCGCGCCGCCGTTTGTTGAGAGCGCCCAGGGAGCATGGCTTACCGACGCTGACGGCAACCGTTATATCGACTACTTCGGCTCTTGGGGTCCGATGATCCTGGGCCATGCCTTTCCGCCGGTGGTGGAGGCCATTGAGCGTGCGGCACGCAATTCGGCCAGCTTTGGCGCGTCGACGGCCGCAGAAGCCGACCTGGCCGAGCGCATCGTTGCCTGCTACCCGGCCATCGAGAAGATGCGCTTTGTGAGTTCCGGGACTGAAGCGACGATGTCGGCGATTCGCCTGGCCCGCGCAGCGACTGGCCGCAAAATCATTGTGAAATTCGAGGGCTGCTACCACGGCCATGCCGACGGGCTGCTGGTCAAAGCTGGGAGCGGCGTGGCGACATTTGGGATTCCCGGCTCGGCCGGCGTGCCGGAAGAGATTGCGGGCCTCACGCTGGCCTTGCCGTACAACAATCTCGACGCGGTTGAAGCGGCGTTCGGGGCCTTTCCCGGCGCCATCGGGGCCATCATCCTGGAGCCGGTGGTGGGCAACGCCGGCTGCATTGCTCCCGAGGTCGGCTACCTTGCCGGACTGCGAGCGATCACTGCAAAAGAAGGCGCGCTGCTTATCGTGGACGAGGTGATGACCGGCTTCCGCGTTGCCCTGGGCGGGGCGCTGGAACTTTACAAACTTGACGCAGACCTGGTGACGCTGGGCAAGATTGTGGGCGGAGGGCTGCCGGTGGGCGTCTTTGGCGGCAAGCGCCAGTTTATGGACATGCTGGCGCCTCTGGGGCCGGTGTATCAGGCCGGAACTCTCAGCGGCAATCCGCTGGCCATGGCCGCCGGAATTGCAACGGTCAGCTATTTGCAGGAACACGCCGCCACGGTCTATCCGCAGATTGAGGCCACCGCGAAGGCCGTGGCTGAAGGCATAGCCGCGGAGGCGGCAAAGGCCGGCATACCGCTGACCATGAATCGCGTTGGCTCCATGTGGACCTGGTTCTTCACGCCCGGGCCGGTGACCGATTACGACCAGGCCGCGAAGAGCGACACCGCTGCCTTTGGGCACTTCCATCGGGCGATGCTGGAGCGGGGCATCTGGCTGCCGCCATCGCAATTCGAGGCGGCATTTCTGGGCACCGCCCACGGAGAGGCAGAAGTAACCGCTACCATCGCTGCCGCGCGCGAGGCGTTCAAATCCGTCCAGGCCGAATAAACCGGGTGTCCCACCCATTTCGCGCTCTTTGCAAAATAGGTGGGATTCCACAGAGTTCGACCGAGAGATTCGTCAGTCCCACGCGTCCAGCGTGACAAAGCTATGCGTCGGTTTGCAGCGTAGAATCAGTTTTTCAACCGCAGCCACCGACGGTCCGCGATTCGCGGCCGCATCGTTGTGGCTGCCGTCGTGAAGCACAATGTTGGTTGCGTAGCCTCGCCGACCCAGCCGGTCGATCTTGCGCTGAAGCCGCGCCGCAATCTTCTCCGCCGACGGCTCTTTCCAGTCGGAAGTCATCGCGTTCCACAGCACCGGCGTCATCCCGAACTCGCGTGCCGCGCGCAGCACCATGGGCCGCCGCGCGCCAAACGGCGGGCGAAAAAACCTGACCGACTGGCCGGAGATTTCTTCGATCGCCAGCTTGCTCCGGCGGAGTTCTTCGCGCACCCGAGCCGCCGGCGTGAGCGCAAGATTGAGGTGGCTCCAAGAGTGATTGCCCAGCAAGTGGCCCTCTGCGACGATGCGCCGCACCAGCGCGGGCTCTGCGTCCGCGCGGCTGCCGAGCATGAAGAATGTCGCTTTCACGCCAAGATTGGAGAGAACGTCGAGCAGGTGCGGAGTCCAGATCGCGTTGGGCCCGTCGTCGAAAGTGAGCGCCAACTCTCCCGCGCGGCGCGGAGCGATGAGGGCCTCGCCGAATATCCGCGAGCCCGGCCACTTTGAAGCATAGGCAAAGCCGCCGGCCGCCAGTCCGAACGCTGCGGCGGCGCCCAGCCCGGCAGAGATTCCCGTAACTAGCGGTGAAAGCATGAATACCAGTGTGCGGTGCGGAGGGGGGCGGCGGCAAGCCTATGAAGCTTCGCATTGCCGGGCGTGGACGAGGACGTCCACGCAACAGCCGGCCAACCACCCCAACGACGAGGACCTGTCGTTGGGGACCCCGGCCGGGAGGCCAGCGCTACTCGGGGTGGTGCGGCGCCAGAATCCTCAGTAGCAAGTGCGAAATCCGGTGCGAATTTTGGGGCGTATACTCAACTTGATCGGGCTGCATCCTGAAGCGCGGAGCGGCACTGGAGGTCGCAATGAGCATTACCAACTTTCCCGGCGAAAATAGTTCTGCCTCTGCCGGAGTCCCCCTGACAAAAGTCACCATGCCCGCGCTGCTTGAAATGAAGCGCCAGGGCAAGCCTATCTCGTCGTTGACGGCCTACGACTACGCGACTTCGCGCCTGGTGGATGAGGCCGGCATCGACATGGTGCTGGTGGGCGACTCGCTGGCCATGGTGGTGATGGGCCACGACAACACGCTGGCCATTACCGTGGACGAAATGCTGCACCACACGCGCGCCGTCCGCCGAGCTGTGCGCCGCGCGCTGCTGGTGGCCGACATGCCATTCGGCAGCTATCACGGCACCGTAGCCGAGGGACTGGCCAACGCCATTCGCTTTGTGAAAGAAGCGGGCGCAGAAGCAGTCAAGGTTGAGGGGCCGCGCGTCGAACTGGTCCGCGCCCTCACCGAGGCCGAGATTCCCGTGGTGGGCCACCTGGGGCTGACGCCGCAAAGCATTCACCGCATGGGCGGCTATCGCGTGCAGGGCCGCACGGCTGAAACTGTGCTGGCGCTGAAGGCCGACGCCATGGCTCTTGCCGAGGCCGGAGCGGGCGCGCTGGTGCTTGAGGGCGTTCCGCGCGAGGTGGCCGCAGCCATCACCGCCGAGCTGCCCATTCCGACCATCGGAATCGGCGCGGGTCCCGATTGCGACGGCCAGATACTCGTCTTCCACGACCTGCTCAATTTGACTTTTGCGCCGCCGGCTAAGTTTGTCCGCCGCTACGCCGATGCCGCGGCCCTCATTCGCGGCGCAGTGGAGCATTACCGCGAAGACGTGGAGCGCCGCACCTTTCCCAACGACGAAGAGAGCTATCATCTCCCCGAGGCCGTGCGGCAGGCTCTCGATGCTCCCGTGAAAACCGGAAAGCTGCGCAAAGTCTGATGGAGATTCTTCGCACGGTCACAGAACTTCGCCAATGGTCGCGAGACAGCCGCGCCAAAGGCCATTTGATAGGCCTGGTGCCCACCATGGGCGCATTGCACGCAGGGCACGCGTCGTTGTTTCGCGCCGCCGCCGCCTCGTGCGGTGCAGTTGCCGTCAGCATCTTCGTCAACCCCACGCAGTTTGGACCCAACGAAGACTACGCCCGCTACCCGCGCACATTCGATGCCGATTGCGCACCGGCAGCGAAAGAAGGCGCAAACGTGATCTTCGCTCCCGCGGTCGAAGAACTTTATCCCGCCGGTGCAAGCACGTTTGTGGATGTGGAGGGCCTGAGCGACCGGCTCGATGGCGCATCCCGACCAGGGCACTTTCGCGGTGTCGCCACTGTTGTGTCGAAGTTGTTTATCGCTGCCGAGCCGGACCGCGCCTTCTTCGGCCAGAAGGACGCAGCCCAGGTCGCCGTCCTGCGCCGCATGGTCGGCGACCTTCGCATGGCCGTGGAGATTGTGGTCTGCCCCATCGTCCGAGAAGCCGACGGCCTGGCGCTGAGTTCACGCAACATGTATCTGAGCGCCTCCGAGCGCGCGCGGGCGCTCACACTCAGCCGCGCTGTTCGACAGGCTGAAGCGCTAGCCGCCGCTGGGGAGCGCCGCGCCTCCGCGCTGATTTCAGCCGCGCTGCAAACCTTTGCCGCTGAGCCCGCGATCCGCGTGGATTACATCGAACTCGTGAACTGGGCGACCCTGGAGCCGGTTGAGACCGCCGCTCCGGGAACGCTCTTTGCGGTCGCGGCATGGGTTGGCGCCACGCGACTGATCGATAACGCGATTTTGCCTTGATTCATATCCACGAGCATGGCCGGATTCACGCCTTGACCAGCGGGCGGTTGAGTTCCGTCACCCAGTCTGCAGGGTCGGCGCTTGACTCCGGTCCCGCGACATAGCACTCCCAGAGGTCGGGCCGCGCGGTGTGGCCGTTGTTTTTGATCCAGGCGTCCAACTCGCCCCACGCCGCGCCAAGGCCCTCGTACTTGCCGCGATAGTTGGCGCGCGCCACGGTTGCGGCAGGCAGGCTTCCCTGCTGTACGCGGCCCACGGCGGTGACCGGCGCCGAGACAGGAACGCCCACCGCAAAATCCCAGACTTCCGGATCGATTCTCAAGTGATAGCTGAACCACGGACCCGTAGGCCCCACTCTCTGCGTGGTCACGGCTTCCATCACTTCACGAATGCCGGGGCCCATCACCTTTTGAATATCGGCTTTGGGAATGGTGAAGCGGATGATGGCAGTTTGCCGCTCTGCCGTTTCGACGATCTTGGGGGAGTCAATCATGATCGGATGCTCTCTCTGGATGTAGTTGCTTGCTGGAACCCGGCGGATTGCTCCCGGGTACCAAAGACGATAGCGTTTCATCGCCCGATGCGCAAGGCCGGCCTTGCAGAAGGACGCAAGCAGGCTGCAATCTGGTAGCAATGCCAGAACTGCCTGACATCGCCGCCTACATCTCAGCGCTCGACGCCCGCATCCTGGGGCAGCCGCTGGAACGCGTGCGATTGGGGAGCGTCTTCGTCCTGCGGACGGCCGACCCTCCGATCACAGTTGTCGAAGGGAAGACTGTGCGCGCAGTGAGGCGCATCGGCAAGCGTATCGCCATCGGCGTGGACGGAGACCTTTGGATGGTGCTGCACCTGATGATTGCCGGGCGCCTGCACTGGAAGCCGCCGCAAGCCAAGCTCGCCGGCCGCAATGGGCTGCTCGCCCTCGACTTTCCCTCCGGCTCGCTGGTGCTGACAGAGGCCGGCAGCAAGCGGCGCGCGTCGCTGCACCTGCTGCGCGGCGAAGAGGCCCTGCAGGCCATCGACCCCGGCGGCGTTGAGGTCTTTGAGACCGATCTCGATGGATTTCGCACAGCCTTGAATGCAGAAAACCGCACCCTCAAACGCGCGCTCACCGATCCGCGGCTGATCAGCGGCGTGGGCAATGCTTACTCCGACGAGATTCTGCACGCCGCACAGCTTTCGCCCATTGCGCTCACCCACAAACTCAAGCCGGAAGAGTGGGAGCGGCTGTTTGTCGCCGCGCGCTCGACACTCGCTCTCTGGGTCGATCGACTGGGCGCTGAGGCCGCCAAAAACTTCCCCGAAAAAGTCACTGCCTTCCGTCCCGAGATGGCCGTGCATGGCAAGTTCGGCGAACCGTGCCCGCGCTGCGGGCAGAAGGTGCAGCGCATTCGCTACGCCGACAACGAGACCGACTATTGCGCCCGCTGCCAGACCAGCGGCAAGGTGCTGGCCGACCGCGGCCTTTCGCGGCTGCTCGGCGCTGACTGGCCGCGCACGCTCGATGAGCTCGAGGCTCTGAAGCGCCGCTGAGAGCCTATGCAGGGCGCGAATCTGCTTGACACATCTTTGCTGACTGCCGCAAAGTCAACTGCGCGTCCTCTTTCCGGCAGTGCACCTCGACCGACATCCCAGCGCGGCGTTTTGAGGCGGCAAAAAACTATCTCAGCATGGGAGGTTCTTCAATGCACCATCTTATGAATTTCAACTGGTGGGCCATTCTCGTTGCGACGCTCGTCCAGTTTTTCCTTGGCGCGTTATGGTATTCGTTTCTCTTTGCCAAGCCCTGGATGGCACTGACCGGCCACACCAAGGGAGACAAGCCCACCGGCATTGTCTTCGCCATGAGTTCATCGTTCATCGGCGGGCTGATTCTCTCGTTCATCCTGGACCATGTCATTTATTGGTCCGGCGCGAACACCATCCACCGCGGAGGTTTTGTCGGCTTCATCTGCTGGCTTGGCTTCATGGCGGCGCCCCTGTTCGCCGAGACAAACTACGAGAAGCGGTCTTACAAGCTTTTCGCAATCAACTCGGGCTACTGGCTGGCCTCGAAGCTCATTTCAGGCATGATACTGGCTGTCTGGCGGTAGACTTCTCCCCGGGGCCTGAGGCTGCACCGATAACCGCAACTTAAGCGCCGACGGGTCCCGCAATTCCCAAGTTACAATCGACCCATGAGCAAAACCGCTATCGCTACCGACAAAGCCCCTGCCGCCATCGGACCTTATTCCCAGGGCGTGCGCACCGGTAACTTCGTTTTCACGGCCGGCCAGGCCGGTGTTGATCCGGCAACTCAGCAAGTGGTGGCCGGTGGCATTACCGAGCAGACAACCCGGACCTTTGAGAATTTGAGGGCCATTCTTGAGGCCGGCGGCACGAACCTTGGCAATGTGGTCAAGGCCAATGTCTATTTGAAAGACATGAACGACTTTGCCGCCATGAATGCGGTTTACTCGGCGTATTTTGCGCGAGAGACAGGCCCGCTGCCGGCGCGCACCACGGTTGAAGCCGCCCGCCTGCCCAAGGATGTGCTGGTTGAGATTGAGATGATTGCAGAGGTTTAGAGCCGTTCCAGCCGGTTTCCGATTGCTTCCCCGAGTCGTGATCCAATCGGCATGCGGCGCACACAGGAGGTCTGATGAGCGAAACACCCAGCAAGGTGGTGCGCAGCGACGCCGAATGGCGCACGCTGCTGACCCAGGAACAGTACCAGGTGCTGCGGCAGAAAGGCACCGAACGCCCGTTCACCGGCGCGCTTACCCAGAACCACGCCACCGGCAACTACCATTGTGCCGCCTGCGGCTCGCTGCTGTTCCAGAGCGACGCCAAATTCGACTCCGGTTGCGGCTGGCCCAGCTTCACCATCCCCGCGGACTCGACGGCCGTTGAAGAGCACGAGGACAAGACTTTTGGGATGCGGCGGGTTGAGGTGACCTGCGCCCGCTGCGGCGGCCACCTGGGCCACGTCTTCCCTGACGGCCCCGGCCCCAACGGGCTGCGCTACTGCATCAACTCGGCCTCGCTCCAGTTTGAACGCGCCAAATAGCTGAATTCCAGACACAACAAAACCCCGTCCGCGAGGGACGGGGTTGAGTGTCAACCCTGAAATCTGCGCTTGCCAGGCCGGAGCGGGTACCCGCTGACGTTATGCCTTGGCGATCTTGCCGCTCTTGATGCAGCTGGTGCAGACCCTGATCCGCTTTGCGTGGCCGTTGACCAGCGCCTTGACAGCCTGAAGATTGACGCTCCAGCTGCGGCGGGTAACGTTGTGCGCGTGAGAGATGTTATTGCCAAACTGCGGGCCTTTGCCGCAAATATCGCATACCTGTGCCATGACTTTTGCTCCAAAATTTTGTGTTCCGCGGGATCTGCCGCCTTCACGCGCCTCAGAAAAGGCGTTGAATCCGGGCCTGCGTGCCGGGGCGGCCAGCGGGGGCGGGTGAAGACACACGTCCCCGGCGGCTTTCCGAATCTCCAGTATACGCGGAATGGGCGGCTTGGCCAAGTTCGGGCGCTACTCATAGCGCAGCGCCACCACCGGCTCAACCTTCATGGCCGCGCGGGCCGGGACCAGAGTTGCAGTCAGCGCCACCAGCGCCAACAGCAGAGCGACAGCCACAAACGCAGCCGGATCGTGCGGCCCCACGCCAAACAGCAGACTCTTCAACAGTTGCGCGGCAGCAAGCGATGCCGCCAGTCCCGCCACCCCGCCCAGTACGATTAGCCGGACGCCCTCGCCGGCAATTAAGCGAAGGATGTCGAGCCGGGTAGCGCCAAGGGCCATGCGAAGCCCAATTTCCTGCGTGCGCTGCGCGGCCACGAATGCAATCACGCCATAGAGTCCGATGACGGCCATCAGCAACCCGCACAGAGCGAAAAAGCCGAGCAACGCCGTCTCAAAGCGCGGCCGGTCGGCCAACTTGCTCACCTGCTCGTTGAGCGTTTCAATCTTCACCGGGACGGTAGGATCAAGCTGGGCTATCTGCGACCGCACCCACGGCGCTGTTGCCTTGGGCGAAAGAACTGAATCGACAATCATCAGCGGCGCCCGCTCTCCCCAAAAATCGGCAACGTTGCTCCTGAGAAAATACATCTCCGGATTGTCCGGCTCAACGAGTCCTCCATTTTTCACGTTCTCGGCCACACCAACGACCGTATGCCAACGCGGGTCGCGAGCTGCTTGTATGCGTTTGCCGATTGGATCTTCGCCGGGAAACATTAGATCAGCCAAAAGCCTGCTGACGATCACCAGGGATTCACCTGAATGTCGATCCTCCTCGTTAAAGTTCCGGCCTCTCACAACGGGAATGTTCAACGCCTTGAAGTAATCCGGTGTGACTCTGCGCGTATACACCTGGCCGCCCGTTCCTGGAGCCGGATGAGGTTTCCCCGAGACCGCCAAGTCGGAATAGCGATAGTCTCCTTGCCACCCGCCCGGAGGTAACGAATCGCTGATTGCCACCGCGTGAATCCCCGGAAGACGCCGAAGCACCGTTTCCGCCCGCAGGTAAAAATCCATTTGCTTCTGGCCGGTGTTATAGCGGAACCCTGGCAAAGGAATTTGTACCGTGAAGACTCCGCCGGTTTGCATTCCCAGCCGCTGTTCCTCGATGTTTTGAAAGCTCTTCAGAAGAAGCGCGGAACCGGAGAGCAGAACCATGCTCACTGCTATCTGCCCCGCCACCAAGACTCGCCGCAGCACTGTACGCTTGCGGGATTTCGCGGCGCGTGCTGCCAGAGCAACCACGCGCGGCGTCTGCAGTGCGGGCAGCCATCCGAACAACGCTCCACAAACCAGCGACAGAAGCATTGTGAAGAGTGCGATGCGAGAATCCAGGCCGGCCCTCTCAAGAAATGGAATTCCGGTAGGAGCCAAATGGAGAAAAACCCGCAGCAATCCCACCGCAAGCGCCAATCCCACAACAGCCCCGGCAAGAGAGAGCAATGTGGACTCAGTGAGGGCTTGCCGGATCAGTCGCATCCTCGAAGCGCCCAATGCGGAGCGCACTGCCAGCTCGCGTTCCCGAGCCTCGCTTCGCGCCATCATCAGACCAGCCACATTCGCGCAGGCAATCAGCAGTACAGCCAACACCGAGCCAAGCAATATCCAGGCGGTCAGTTGCATGTCCTGCGTTTCACGGTCACGCAGCGAACGAACGCCCAGATGCATGTCTTTGCGAAGGACCGGCGGAACGACCGTATCCAGCGTGTGCGCGAACAATGGCTCCATCTCTTCCTTTGCCTGAGCGATGCTCACTCCCGGCTTGAGCCGCGCAAACGCTCGCATCGGAGTGCCGAAACCTCCATTCGCGGTCGTCTGGGCCGCGCGGTCCAGCGCCATTGGGAAGATCACGTCGGCTGACTCAAGAGTGGGAAACTGAAAATCCCTTGGCAAGACGCCGACCACGCGCGCCGGGCTGCCATCGACATCGATCAGGCGGCCAACGACTCCCGGATCAAGGTTGTAATGGCCCTGCCACAATCCATAGGAAATGATCACGACTCGAGGTCCATTGGGCCGGTCTTCCTCAGGCGTGAAATTGCGTCCCAGCACCGGCGGAGTTCCAAGCAGGGGCAGAAACTCCGAGTCGAAAGAGAGACAGTCAAGCTGCGCCGGGTTGTTCTCGACAAGGTCGCACGCATGCGGCATGGTTCCCTGTGTAGCTATGGCCTCAAACGGCTTTTGGTTGTCCTGCCAATCAAAGAAGAAGCTACCCAGTGCGAATTCCTGCTTCTCCAGCGAGTGGACCAGACCTACCGAGACCAGCCGCTCGCCGTGCGCATAGGGCAGCGGACGGAAGAGGATGCGATCAACTACGCTGAAGACAGCGGTTGTGGCGCCGATGCCCAACGCCAGCGTGGCAATCACCGTTACGGTAAACACCGGGTTGCGCCGGAAGCCGCGCAGCGCATAGCGCACATCCTGCGCCACTGTACCCAGCCACCAGCCGGGCCGCGCCTCATGGCACTGCTCCAGTGTGCGCTCCACGCCGCCGAAGTCAATCAGCGCCTGGCGCCGCGCCTCATCGGGCGGCATACCTGCGGCCAAGTTGGCTTCAATTGCGTTCTGGAGATGAAACTGGAGTTCCTCGTCCAAATCGCTTTGGCGTGTGCGCTTCATCAGGCTTTGGCGAACAAGAAACCGGAACCGGCGCAGAACTTCTCCAATCATGCTTCCGCCTCCGGGATCTGCCCAAGCACCAGCCCGATGGCCGCCGACAGGCGCTCCCAGGTTTCCAGTTCCGACTCAAGCTGCTTTCTGCCGGTTGCCGTCAGCGAGTAGAACTTGGCCCGCCGGTTGTTCTCAGAGTTGCCCCAGTCGGACTGAATCCAGCCCTTGTATTCAAGCCGGTGCAGCGCGGGGTAAAGTGACCCTTGCCCGATTTGCAACACTTCCTTTGACACCTGCTGGATGCGCAGGGCGACCCCCCAACCGTGCATCGGTCCGGGCACCAGCGTCTGCAAAATCAGCAGGTCGAGCGTTCCCTGCAAGAGATCAGTGGATGGCGGCATCTGACTCCCCTCGATGTTCGACAACAAGGATTACTCGAACTCTTGTCGATTGTCAAGGGGGAAGATCGTGGCTTCACAGGTAGTCCCGGCGCAGGGGCACAGCCGGTTTTTCTAGTTTTCAGGATGCGCTGTTTGCCGGAGGCGCAGGAGACACGTCTAGAATACCCTCATGCGAGGCTACTGAAACGCGGTTCCGGCCCGCGCGTTTGGCTGCGTAGAGCGCCCGATCAGCCGCGGCCACCAACTCTTCACGGCTGCCCAGCCGCTTTGCGGTTCCTGTTGCCACACCCACGCTCGCCGTGAGAAAAGGCGCAACCGGAGAGGTAGGATGAAGCAGTTTGAGGGCGAAGATTGCCAGCCGCACCGACTCTGCAAACCGTTCCGCCTCTTCCTCATCCGTGTCCGAAAGAATCACAGCGAATTCTTCTCCGCCGACCCGCGCCGCCAGGTCAACCTGCCGCCTGCAAAGCCGGGTCAACTCCGAGCCCAGCGCGACCAGGTATTCGTCGCCGCGCTGGTGACCCTCCGAGTCGTTCAAGGGCTTGAAGTGGTCCACGTCAATCATCAGCAATGAAACGGCAGACCCCTTCCTGGTCAGGCGAGCGCACTCCCGGTCGAGTGTCTGGTCGAAGACCCGGCGGTTGGCGAGACCCGTCAACGGATCGGTAAACGAAAGGAGTGAAAGCTCCTCGTTGGCTCGCCGAAGGTCCGCTGTTTTTTCCTCCACCATGCGGACCAGTTCCAGTTCACGGCGCTGCACCCCCACCATGCGCAACCGCAGCACAGCCGCCACAATTGAGAGCGGAATGAAAATGCTGAGGCCGGCAAACCACCATGTCTCGTACCAGGGCGTGAGAATCCCAAACGAATATTCGGCGGCGTGCTCGCTCCACGATCCATCTGTCTCCCGGGCTTGAACCTCCAGCCGGTAAGCTCCCGGCGCCAGGTTGGCAAACTGCAGTTCCCGCTGCGAGGTCTCAGTCCAGTTTGAATTTGCGCCTGCAAGCCGGTAGCGAAAGACAACTCCGTTTTCCCGCGTGGCGTTGAGCGCGGAGTAGCGCGCGACAAGCGAATTGGCGCGGCTGCTAAACGAGGGGTTGTGCAGGCCCGAAACATCCGTCTGCCCCGCAAGAAGGCGAGTGAAGACCACCTCAAGCGGCGCATCGGGGAAACTGCGCGGCCGCGGCTTGAAACGCGATAGCCCTCCGCTGGTCCCGATCCAGATGGCGCCGTCCGGGTCTTCGGCAAACGCATTCAGGTTGCAATCGTCCCAGGCCAGGCCGTCATTGGTGTCGTAGTGGCTCCAGCGCGAGCCGTCCCACATATCCACGCCCCGCTCGGTTCCCGCCCACAACCGCCCGCCTGAGTCAAAGTCGAGAAAGTAGACCAACCCTTCGGTGCCGGGCCTCTGTATTCCTCTTTCAATTTTCACCCCGCCTTGCACAGGATGCACGCGGTCGATGCCTCCGCCAAAGCGGTAGCCAACCCACATGGCGCCGTTTGGTCCTGCGCCCAGCGAAAGTACCTCCTGGTTGCTCAAGCCGTCGGCGCGGCCCAGTTTCTTCCAGTGGCCCGCGGCCCGTTCGAACAGCCCGTCTACGCCTCCGGCCCACAGGTTGCCGTCGCTGCCCTCGGCCACGGCCCACAGGCCTGTGGCCGGCAATTCGCTGACGCGCGAGAATTTCTCATACGGGGGCGCAGCCACAAAGAGTCCAGCTTCAGTGGCCGCCCACAGCCGATGGTCGCGGCTGAAACGCAGCGTATAGGGCTCATGCCCGGCGAGCCCGTGCTCCGCGCCAAACCACTCAATCTTGCCGGATTGCGCGTGAATGCGGGCGGCGCCGCGCGACGCGGTGCCGACCCAAATGTCCCCGTCGGGGCCTTGCCGAACGCTGTGAACGGCGAGGCTGCCTAATCCCGCCACCCGTTTGAATGTCATTCCAAATTGCTTCCGCTGCCCGCGAAACAGCCCGGCTTCAGTGGCCACCCAGAGCGACCCGTCGGCTCGCGGCAAAATCTCGTAGACAACGTCATTGCTCAGCCCGCTGTAGGTTGAGTAGCTTTCCCATTCCCGGTATCCACGCCATTGAACCAGTCCGCGGCCGGCCAGCCCAATCCAGAGAGAGTGCTGACGGTCCTCGAAGGCTGAATAGACCGTTCCGCGAAGGCCCACCGACCGGTCAATCTTCTGCCAGGTCTTCCCGCTTCCTATTAGAAGGCCGTCTGAGGTAGCAAGCAGCATGCGTCCGTCCCCGTCGACGGCTGGGACGCCGCCCAGGTCTTCCGAAGGAATAGGCGGGGCGGGTCTTTGAAATTTGATCTGCGCTTCGGGGCTAATGTACACCCCCGCATTTCTCGCCCGAACCCATATGTTGCCCGCGGCGTCTTTCAGAACGGAGGAAATCGGGCGGTCAGGCAGTCCGCTCTCCCGTCCGAAAACCCGGGTCTCCTGGGAATCTTTGCGGCAAAGTTCCCTGCCGCACCCGTACCAGAGGACATCGCCATCCACCAACAAAGCGTAGGCCTCGGGGCCCGATGTTCCCGGGACCCTGGGAAGAGTTCGCAATTCAAGCCCATCGCGCCCGGGTTGAGCGATGACCTCCATCAGGCCGGCGTCCGTCCCAAGGTAGGTATGGCCTTTCCCATCCGGCTGAATACCCTGCGCCCAGCTGATGGACTTGAAGCCGGCGGGAACCTGCTCAAACCGGTTGCCGGTCAGCCGATAGAGCCCGAAGTCGCCGCCAATCAACAGCGATCCATCCGGAGCGGTACCAAACGCCGATCCCGAATTGGACGGAACCCCCTGCGCGGTGCCGAAGCTCTCAAACCGCTCCCCGTCGTACCGGAAGATGCCATTCTCCGTGCTTACCCAGATAAAGCCGGTACGGTCCTGGTAGATTCTTTTGACGGCGAGATTACTCAGCCCTTCCGCCGTGCCAAAGCTGCGGAAGCTGTACTCCTGCGCGCACAGCACCGCAGGCGCAGCGGCCGCCAAGGCAAGCACCCACGCGCAGGCTCGGCAGAGAACTATCGAAGTATATTGGCGGAAGATTCCCGGTGATTTAAGTCCCAAACAGCGATCGCTTCGATCGTTTGGCGCACAAAAACGATCCTCGACCCTTGGGTTGTTTGGGATGCTCGACAGATGGAACAGACTCTCGATGCAATCCCCCTCAGCAGGCCACAGCACAATTGAATTGCTCAACAGAAAGCCATTGGACTGCAAAAGTGGTGGCCAGGGACGGGATTGAACCGCCGACGCCGGCCTTTTCAGGGCCGCGCTCTACCACTGAGCTACCTGGCCTCAGTGCAGACTTTTGGTTGCATGGCTACGTGTGGAATCCGGCTATACCGGAGGGGGTAGGTGGGTCCACTTGCAGTTCGCTGCAACAACTGAAACAGTATATCAACTGACCAACGTCAAAGCCAAACTCGTCCTCCAACAAGCTTGCCCAAGTCCCAATGCCCTGCTCTACACTGGTAGGCATCATGCGCCTTAAATCATGGCTTTTTGCCTGCCTTCTCGTCGCCGTCTCCACCG
>Ga0073936_10006734_pt1 | contig 15064 bp, 14 predicted proteins | sample AliMusrvi5mmetaG_FD_87041 | JGI IMG/M metagenome (GOLD analysis project Ga0073936, IMG submission 87041) | Freshwater lake bacterial and archeal communities from Alinen Mustajarvi, Finland, to study Microbial Dark Matter (Phase II) - Alinen... | ecosystem: Environmental > Aquatic > Freshwater >... | reverse complement strand
ATCGACGCGTTCGCATCCAGCCCATTCAGCTCGAGCTCGACGGCATCGCTGCGCAACCAGGCCGGGTCGGTGGGGAAACGCTTGCGGAACCACCACGCGCGCTCCTCGGTCCATACGCAATCGAAACTATTCAGTCCCAGCAACGGATCCTTGATACGCCCGGCGCGAATCAACCCCTGGTGGATATCGCCGGGGATAGGCTGGATGATCCAGCCGTGCGCCAGATCGTTGATGCGCGGCGCATCCAGCGGTTCATCATGCAATTCCCACAGGCCATTGAGTGAAGTGACTTTCATCGCGTGCTCCAGTTTGTGATGTGTATTGTGAGTATTGTAGGAGCGAATGCCAAACCTGCTGATCCCCTGCGAAGGCCGCAGGTAAAACGAAACGTCATCCGCCTGAGCCCCTTCGCAGGGTTTCTGACTCGTGACCTCACCCTTGCGAAGGGTCGCGGGATGATTTCGTCACTTGCAAGTCCAACCTTCGCAAGGGGCGCCGATGTGCAACAAAATATCCGCTCGATCAGATGAAAGCCGACCTTGCCATCAGCAACACGCGCCTGATTGATGCGCTGAAGACTCTCACAAGCACCGACCTTGATGCGCTGGATAAGGAAGTGATCAAGGGAGGAACCGATTGGACCGTCGGCTGGACATTGAACTTCCTGATCTGGCACGAGACGTATCACACTGGCCAGACGGATATCCTGCGCCAAGCCTCCGGTAAGAACGACAAGATCATCTGAGGTTTAATCTACTCATCCTTTCCACTACCGGTGGGTATCTTGGTCAAAACGCGGCACGCTGACCTCGGCCCCATCGTGCATGGCAGAGGTGTGCGCGCAGATGCCCGCAGCCGTGATGTCGGCAGATCTGACGGCATCCGGCCACGGCAATCGATGTTCGATAACGCTGCGCACGAACTCGTTCACCAGGTGCGGGTGCGAGCCATGGTGGCCGCCGCCTAATTCGTATGACAGGTTGCGTTTGGCATCCGTATGGATGAAGCGCTGCGTATAGCTGGCGATCTCAGCAGGCAACAAATCGGCTCGATCCGGCGGCGCAGGACGTTCGGCGCTGAACTGGCGCGCCTGCCCAACGACGACCGGGGTTGCGCGGAACAACAGCGGCGGTTCGTCCTCCATCTGCCATTCGTAACAGGCGTTCTCGCCGTAGACGGTGAAGCTTTCAATATAGGGGCGGGCGCTGTGAAACATCACGCGCGTGACCTCGGCGGATAGATTGGGCTTGTCCAACTGGAAGATTGATGTCTCCACGGGCCACGGGTTTCCATACTGTTGGTGGAGTTCCTCACGCATCACACCAGACCCGAAGCAATGCACCTTGACGGCGCGCGTTTCCGCGATCGCCAGCATTGGGCCGACGACGTGTGTGGCATACCACATCGGCGGCATGCCGGCCCAATAATAGGGCAGGTTGTCGTGATCCTGGTAATAGGCGCCGCGCAGGAACTGGATACGACCGAAGTCACCCTGATCCCGGAGCGCTTTGGCATACAGAAACTGGCGCGTGTACACACCGGTCTCCATCATCATGTAGTTCAGTCCCGACTTGCGCTGTTCGGCGACGATGGAGCTCAGATCGTCAAGGCTGGTTGCCATCGGCACGGCGCAGGCGCAGTGTTTACCTGAGCGCAGCACGGCCAATGACTGCGCGGCATGGTCAGGGATGCCCGTGCACAGGTGCACGGCATCGATATCGGGCGCAGCGATGACATCCTCGACATCCCTGACGCGCCTATCGATGCCGAACCGGTCGGCGACAGCGTGCAGTCGTTTCTCGTCCTTGTCGCAGAGAATCACCGATTCGACATTGGGATGATCGCGATAAATGGGAACGAAATCTGCGCCAAAGCCCAGACCGGCGATGGCAATTTGTAGTTTTTGATTGGCGGCCATATGATTCAACTCCATCCACATTGATATGATTCTGGCTATTCCCGCGCCGCAAGGACGCGATCGACGAACGCCCCCGCCAACCCGGTGTAGCCGCGCGGGTCGAGCAGGCTGTCGAGGTCGGCGGGGGTGAGGTGGGCGGCGACGCGCGGGTTGGCGAGCAGTTCCTCGCGGAAAGTGCGTGCGCCGTCGATGGCAGCCATCGCGCATTCATACACCACATCGTGGGCAGTCTGCCGGCCGATGGCGTGACCGAGCGCGAGCATGATCTGCTCGGATAACAGCAGGCCGTTGGTTGCGTTAAGGTTATGCGCCATGCGCTCCGGATGAACGCGCAGGCCGGCGATGACGCGTGTCGTCAGCGCGAGTGCGCCGTCGGTCATGATGCACAGGTCGGGCAAGTAGGCCCAGTCCATGTGGTCGCTGATCCAGTCGCGCTCGTGCTCCTGCACCATGCTGTCGAACGCGTTGGGGACGAGGTTCATCGCCAGCCGCGCCAATGCGACAATCGCCTCGCACAGCATCGGGTTGCGCTTGTGCGGCATCGTGCTTGACCCGACTTTGCCTTCGTTGAACGGTTCTTCAACCTCCCACAACTCGGTCATTTGAAGCAGGATAATCTCGTGTGCGATCTTGCCAAGTGTGGCCGCGATCATGCCCAGCAACGCGCTGTACTCCGCGTAACCATCGCGAGAGGTGTGCCACGTGATCACCGGCACGCCCAGCCCCAGAGTGTCCATCATGCGCCGCTGCACCTCCAGCCCGCGATCGGGCAATGAAGCGAGCGTGCCAACCGCGCCGGACAGTTGCCCGACGAGCACGCGCGGCTTGCACTGCGTCAGGCGTTCGCTGTGGCGTTGCAACTCCGCCAGCCACACTGCCACCTTAAACCCGAACGTGATCGGCAACGCCTGTTGACCGTGGGTGCGCCCAGCCATCACCGTGTCGCGATGCGCGCGCGCAAGGCTGGAGAGCGCATCGGCCAGTTCGCCCATGCGCCGCTCGATAATCACCGTCGCCTGCTTGAGTTGTAAAACAGTGGCAGTGTCCATGATATCCTGCGTCGTCGCGCCCCAGTGGATGTACTCACCCGCGCCGTTCTCGCAGACGGCGGCGAACACGCGGATCAGCGGGACAATCGGGTGGACGGTCTGATCGATCAACGCCTTGATGCGCGCGGCGTCCATTAACTCGGCGCGTCCCTTGCGGGCGATCTCGGCGGCGGCTTCAGGTGGGATGATGCCGAGTTCGGCTTCGCTCAACGCAAGCGCGACTTCGGCGTCGAGCCAGCGTTGCAGCAGGCTCATGTCGTCGAATACCGCGCGCATCTCGTCGGCGCCGTACAGGTCTTTCAGAAAGATAGAGTTTGTTGTATGAGATGCCATCTGAAATCTCGAATCTCCAGTCCCTAATCTCTCTTCAATGCGGTTTCACCCGATACCGCGCCACCGTCTCTTCATTCAGCCGGACGCCGAGGCCGGGGCGGGTGGGAACGTCGATCGTGCCGTCAGGATTAACCGTGATCGCGGGTTCGAGCAGTTCGGAGATGACCGGTGAATCGGGGAAAGCCATGGGGTACTCGAAGTACGGCATGTTGGGCACCACCGCAGCCATGTGCACTTCTGCCGCAACGCCGACCATATGCGACCACGCGTGCGGGATGCACAACACCCCGCGCCGGTATGCGGCCTCGGCGATGCGCAGGATTTCGCTGATTCCGCCGGAGCGCACCGACGACGGCTGCACCACGTCCACATGACCACGCGCCATCAGGTCTTCGAACTCGAATCGCGTGGAAAAGCCCCAGTCGCCAGCGGCGATGCGCGTGTCGACCGCATCAGCCAGGCGCGCATAAGCATCCAGATTGTCAGGAGGCAGTGGCGCTTCGACGAAGTACGGGCGATAGGGTTCGATGGCGCGGATCGTGGTCAATGCCTGCCCTACCTCCGACCAGCCGTTCTGCATGTCGATCAGCATCTCGCGGTCGGGGCCGATCACCTCGCGCACCATCGCTGCGATTGCCACATCACGCGCCGGGTTGACGTGCCCGAAGCCGCCCGGCCACTCCTCCAGCTTGAGCGCCCGAAACCCACGCGCGACGGCCAGCGTAAAGCGCGCCTTCATCTCCTCAAGCGTGTCGCCGGGCGGATACACCGTGGCATAGGGCGTCACTTTCGTTTTGATCTCGGCGCGTTCGCGCGTTGTGGCGAAGGCGCGCCAGATCAACTCGCACACCGGCTTGCCCTGCGCCTGCCCGGCAATGTCCCACAAAGCCGTCTCGACCGCGCCAATCGCTGCGATAGTCACGCCGCGCCGCCCGAACAGCCCGGTGCGCGCATACATTTTCTGCCACAGCCGCTCCACCTGCGTCGGATCTTCACCATTGAGCAGTTCTGCCAACCCGCCGTTGCACCGGATGATCGCGTCGATCACCAGTGACGGCGACTCGGCCTGACCGATGCCGCTGATGCCTTCATCTGTATGGACGCGCACGATTGTTGCGGTGGTGACGCCGGGGTCGGATAACGCAATCGTCTCGATGCTCGTAATCTTCATCTCAATTTAACCTTCTTACCCTTCGTGAAAACTGGAATCTGGTATACAGTGTAAGTCGATATGGCGGAGGCGCAAAATGGATTCATTTCAACCTGTAAATCAGCCAGCGGTGCGCGCGGCGCGTTATGCCGGAAGTTGGTATCCAGGCAGCCCGGCGGATCTGCGCATGAGCGTTTCGAGATATTTCGCTAGTGTAACAGCACAACCGTTGCCGGCCAGACTAAAGGCGCTGGTGTGTCCCCACCCCGGACACATGTTCGGCGGGCAGACAGCGGCAACGGCGATTGCTCAGGCGCGGTCGATGGGGTTCAATCGCGTGGTGCTGCTTGGGCCGCTGCACCGCCCCATCTCCGGCAACCGCATCGGCGACTTCATGGTCCCGCGCGAAGGGGCGTATGCCACGCCATTGGGCAAGATTCCTGTCGATGTCGACTTCATCACCGCCCTGTCGCATCTGATCCCGTTGACCCGCGTGCAAAACGACAACGAGCATTCGATCGAGATCGAGTTGCCCTTCCTGCAACTGGCGCTCGAGTCATTCACGCTTGTCCCCATTCTGCTGGGGCTGGACATCAGCGCCCCGACCACGCCTGCGGCGCTGGAAGCGCTGGCAACCGCGCTGGCGCATCTTGCTGACGACGGCACGCTGTTCGTCGCGAGCACCGACCTCAGCCACCTCGACAACTATGCCGATGTCGCGCGCATCGATCAGCGCATGGTCGAACTGATCAACGCTTTCGACATTCCCGCGCTGACGGCGGCGCTGGCGCAGGGCGAGGTGTGTGCCTGCGGGGCGACCGGGCTGGTGACAGCCTTGCGCGCAGCCCAGTTGCTTGGCGCCACCGGCGCGCGGGTGCTCACATGCACGAATTCGGGCGACATCACAGGAGATCGCAGGCCGGGGAATTACACCGTCGGGTACATGGCAGCGGCGGCGTATTGAGAGCGGCGGCGTATTGGCGGGTGACTGATCGTTTCGGCGCGCCATCATTCCCGTATCTTTGGTAAAATCGCCACGATGTCTCAACTGCATGTGTCTACTCATCCACTGGTGCAGCATAAATTGGCACTCCTGCGAAACCAGAAAACCGAGCCGAAGAAGTTCCGCGAAGTGGTGCGCGAGTTGGCGATCCTGATGATCGTCGACGCCACCGCCGACTTGCCAACCATCGAAACACTAGTCACCACCCCTATGGGGGTCTCGATGTGCAACCGCTTGCGTGACAACCTGGGTCTCATCCCCATCCTGCGCGCGGGGCTGGGCATGGTCGATGGCGCGCTGGAGATGCTGCCCTACGCGGAGGTGTGGCACATCGGGCTCTATCGCGATGAGCACACCTTGCGCCCGGTAGAGTATTACAACAAGCTGCCCGTGAACCCCACTGTGCAGGTCTGCCTGGTGCTTGACCCGATGCTCGCCACGGGCGGGAGCGCCGTTGCCACGGTCAGTATCCTGAAGCGCTGGGGCGCGCAGAGCATCAAGTTTGTCGGGCTGATCGGGGCGCCCGAGGGCGTGGCTAATCTACAAGCCGCGCATCCCGATGTGCCGATTTATCTCGCCGCGCTCGATGAGCGCCTGAACGAGATGGGTTACATCGTCCCCGGCCTGGGCGACGCCGGCGACCGGCAGTTTGGAACCGCATAGGAGCACACAAAACAACATGGTTGATCTAATCGAGAAAGTTCTGACGACGCTGAGCCAGGGGCCTTTTCCATTTCTGGCCTATGCGGTGGTATGGTTTGTCATCTTCGCCGAGAGCGGTCTGTTCTTCGGCTTCTTCCTTCCGGGCGACAGCCTGTTAGTGACGTGCGGCGCGCTGGCCGCGCTGCCCACCAGCCCGTTCAACATCTGGGTGCTGCTGCCACTACTCGGTTTTGCCGCCGTTTTTGGCGACAACGTGGGTTACTGGTTTGGCAGGAAAACCGGCCCGCGCATCTTCAGCCGCGCCGAGTCGCGTTTCTTTAAGCCGAAGTACCTGCTGCAGGCGCGCGCCTTCTACGAGAAAAACGGCGGTAAGACGATCCTCATGGCGCGGTTCGTGCCATTCGTGCGCACTTTTGCGCCCATCGTCGCCGGCGCAGTGGACATGGACTACAAGCGCTTCTTCCTATACAACCTCGTCGGCGGGTTAGTGTGGGCGGTCGGTATAACACTGATTGGCTACATGTTCGGCAACATCCCGTTTGTGAAGAACAACCTGGAAATCGCGCTGGTGGTGATCATCGTGCTCTCGCTGTCACCTATATTCATCCATCAGATTACCGAGCGCCGCAACGCGAAGAAGGAAGCGCTGGCTGAAGCGTCTGCTAAAACGCCGGTAGTCGACTAATAGGAATTCCGCAAAGAATGGTGGAAATTACCGGCACACTCGCATCTGATGCGCTCAATGCGCCGGAACTGGATGACTTCGACCGCGAGATTGAGTTAACGCGCCAGAACAAAACGCTGATGGAATTTCTGGATCGACGCGCACAGGAGACCAGCAGAGTAACGCTCGCTGAAGCGAAAGCGCAACTTGGATTGGATTAACGTCTCTGTCTATAGAGGTTTACTATGTCTTATCGGATTGAAAAAGATTCGCTCGGTGAAATGCAGGTGCCTGCCGGCGCGTATTATGGCGTGCAGACGCAGCGGGCCGTGTTGAACTTCCCCATCAGCGGGATGCGCCCGTATCCCGCATTTGTGTGGAGTATGGCGGTGATCAAGCGCGCTGCGGCTGACGTCAACCGCGACCTCGGGCTGCTCGATGCGAAGCTGGCCGTGGCCATCATCGCCGCATGCGACGAAGTGTGCGCAGGCAAGCTGGCCGACCAGTTCGTCGTCGACCCGTTCCAGGCCGGCGCGGGCACCAGCCACAACATGAATATCAACGAGGTGCTCGCTAACCGCGCCAGCGAGATCATGGGCGCGCCCCTCGACACAGCGAAGAAACCGGTCAGCCCGAACGATCATGTCAACATGGCGCAGTCGACCAATGACACGATCCCCACCGCCATCCGGCTAGGGTGTCTGTGGCGTCTGCCCGAACTGCTCGACGCCGTCAACGGGCTCTCGGCTGCGCTGGGGGCGAAGGCGGTCGAGTTCGACGACGTGGTGAAATCCGGGCGCACGCATCTGCAAGATGCCGTGCCTGTGAGGCTGGGTCAGGAATTTGGCGCCTACAGCAAAGCGGTCGCGCGCGACAGCGAGCGGATCACGCGCGCTGCCGAGGGATTGCGTCGCATGCCCATTGGCGGCACCGCCACCGGCACCGGCCTGAACGCGCATCCTGCATATCACGCCCGCATGGTTAAGCGCCTGAGCGAGTTGCTGGGTCAGCCCCTGGGCGAGTCCGACAACCTGTTCGAAGGGATGCAGAGCATGGCCGACATGGCCGACTTCAGCGCCAGCATCCGCACGCTGGCGATCACGCTCGTGCGCGTCGCCAACGACTTCCGCCTGCTCAGTTCCGGCCCATCCACCGGTCTCGACGAGATTCGCCTGCCCGCGGTGCAGCCCGGCTCATCGATCATGCCCGGCAAGGTCAACCCGGTGCTGGCCGAGATGCTCGATATGACCTGCTTCCATGTGCAGGGCAACGACCATGCCGTGGCGCTCGCGGCGCAGGCTGGCCAACTCGAACTCAACGTAATGATGCCAATCATCGCGCACAACCTGTTCGAGATGATGCATGTGATGATTGGCGCGATCAACGCCTTCACCACCAAGTGCGTGGTCGGGCTCAAAGCCAATCCTGAAAAGGCCTATGGCTGGCTCGCCAGGAACGCCATCCTCGTCACCGCGCTGAACCCCGTCATCGGCTATGCAAACGGCGCAGCGATTGCGAAGGAAGCGATGGCCACCAACCGCACCATTAAGGAAGTGGTGGTTGAAAAAGGTCTACTCAGCGCCGCAGACGCCGACAGACTGCTGGATGTTCGCAAGATGACCGAAGGCGGCATCCAGGGCAGCGGCGGCGGTGGTGGATAATCAGGACATGGCAGCGAACCCGCCTCCAAATGACGCAGGAATGCGCAGCGATCAAACGCCGAACGACCAGGATGATTGGCAGCCGCCTGTAATACAGCCGCCAGCGTCTGCGCCGGACTATCGTCCGCCAGCGTCGCGCGCTTCTGGTGCGCCAGTCCCTGAGTTGCCTGCGTCACAAGCGTTCGCATCTGATGCGCCCGCAACTGATGCGCCTATTCCTGATGTGCCCGTTCTTGAACCAATCCGGGGAGGGCAGTGGGAGAGCGATGAGAGCAAGCCCGCCGCGCGCCAGACGGAAGCGGCTGGCAGCCCGACGTGGCTGAAACCAGTCACTGATATGTTGCGCGGCCCCTTTGGCGCGTTGTGGGACGACCCGCGTGGTCGCCCACTGATCCTTGTCAGCCTGCTGGCGCTGGTTGGCGTGTGCGCGTTGTCCTGTTTCATCCTGGGTCTGGTGCTGGTATCAAACCCGCCCACCCCCGGCCCGATCAGCCCAACCGTCGTCGCCAAGGCCACCCAGCCAATCACCACATCGCTGGTGGTGAATGCGAACAACACGCCGATCCCGCCGAGTGTGCCGACGCGTCTGACGATCGGCAACACGCCGTATAACGTCGCCGCAAGCCGCGTCGATCCCAAGGGTCAGTGGACATACGACGCCAACGCGCAGAAGACTGCCTACTGGGTCGTGGGCACGCTGGTCAACTACGTCATCGGGCTGCCCGCATCCACCGAAAACCGCGCCATCCTGAACGGGTTGAAGCGCAACGACCTGATCGTGCTCGACACAGCCAACGGCACGCTGCGCTATCGTATGATGGAGTCGCAGACGATCAAGACGGACGAACAAGCGCCGCTGCTGGCGCAGACAGTCCCCCAACTATCGTTGCTGCTGCTGGGTGAGAACGGCGATGAGCGCCGCGTCATCATCGCGCGCTACACCGATGAAGGGACGCCGAACTCCTTGACAACACTCGGCACGGCGATCAACCTTGGCGACGTGCGCGTCATCGCGCTCAACACCCGTCTGCTGCCGGGCACATCAGTCGGCTTGTCCGCGGATCAGAACTACTTCCAGGTGAACTTGCAGGCGACCAGCCTGGTCACTCGCATCCTCGATGCCGCCCAGTTCAGCACGCAGTTGATCGACGAGGCGGGCAACCACTATCAGGTGTCGAGCCAGGGGTCCTTCGCCGCTGGCGCGGCTGGATGGACGCAAGGGGTGTTGAACCCCGGCGAAACTCTCACGGCGACGGCCGGCTTTGCCGTTCCCGCCGAGATGGCGGGGCCGCGCGTGGAGTGGACGTTCGCAACCGAGGTGGACAACCCGTATGTGGCGCGCGTGACGATCCCGTATCAACCGCTCGCGGTGCGACCCACCGCCGCCCCGACCGTCGCGCCCGTTGCCGAGGTGTCGTTGCTCAATGTCAACATCTCGCCCCAGGGCAACGAGTTGCGGATTGTCGGCACGGTGCGCAACCTCACCGATGTATTCCTGACGACGTCGCTGCGGGATATCCAGTTGACCAGCAACAACAACCTGGTCGCGCTGAACTCCAGCCTGCCCGCCTTGCCGTGGAGCGTCACACCCGGCGAATCGCTCGCATTCCAGTTAACCTTTGCGCGCCCACCCGCTGGCGCGCCGGCCGTCTTTACCTTGTTCGGACAAAGCTTCGAAATCACAGGACTTTGATCTGTAATGAATCCAACTATTCGTATCGCATCGAGAGGACTACGGGCGCTGAGCATGTGGCCTTTGTGGCACGCGCTCAGGCCATTTCGCAGGGAAGTTGTGCGGCGCACGCGCCAGGGCGTCTACAAGATACCGCTGAGCGACCGCTATGGCGTGGCAGCGGGGCTGTTCCTCTTTGGCGAATTTGAAAGCGACCTGATGGCCGATGCGTTGGCGTTTCTGCGCGCGCATGGGAAAATACCGACGCGCGGACAGGGGACGTTACTCGATATCGGCGCAAACAACGGCGTGATCTCGATCAGCATGTTGACGAATGGCGAGGTTGCGCGCGCCGTCGCGATTGAGCCTGAACCGACTAACTTCGCGCTGCTGCAACACAACCTGGCGCTCAATGATTTGGCGGATCGGGTGATGGGCTTGCAGTACGCCGTTTCCAATGCGCCGGCCACGCTGCAACTCGAGATCAGCCCGGATAACCTCGGCGATCACCGCATCCGCAGCAACGCGGGCAAGGCTGCAGACAACAATGCCAGGCGCGTGCGCGATCTGGCCGGCGAGTCGCGGCGCGGCACTGTCACCGTTCAAGCCGAACGCGTGGATGATCTACTCGCCAAAGTGCCGTCCGCGTATCACGACGATATCAGCTTGATCTGGATCGACATCCAGGGTTATGAGTCGTACGCGTTTCAGGGCGCGGCGCAACTACTGGCGCGGGGTGTCCCTGCTGTAGCCGAGATCAATCCCTACATGATCCGGCGCGCCGGCGTGACCCCGGAGCAGTACCGCTCGGTGTGCAGCCAGTTCTGGTCGCACTTCCACGTCTACCGCAACGGGCGTTTTGTGCAGCGACCGATCGACGACCTGCCCAAATACTTCGCAGAACTGGGGTATCTCTGGCGCGAGTCCAACGTCATATTCACGCGCTGAGCGCGCGTCCCAACGGCGCGTGCCGGATGAGCGGGTGCAACCGCGTGGGATCGAGTTGCCGCCACGGGTCGATGAGCGTCAGCGGCGTCGCGGGGACGAACTGTTCCACGGCTTGCGCCAGATCGCGCGAACGCAGCGTCAATACGCCTGCGCTGCATTGCGCCAGACACTCGTCGATGCGCTCAGCGTATGTCAACTGATCTCCGAACAACGCCCGGAGAGCAGCGAGCGCGAGCGCGTCCTGCGCCACAACGCGCCGGTTGTTCTGCAACAGCACCGGTATCAGCTTGACCGCCGCCGACTCGGTGATGACTGGCGTCCCGTTTGTGAAGGCCGCGCCAATCACGCCGATGACTGCGCCAGGCGCGGAGGCGTTCAACACCACCTCGGCCAGGTGATCCTGCTGATGAGTATTGACCCGGTCGATTGCAGCGATCAACTCTGATTGCGCGCCGCGCGAAGCCGCCAGTTGGGTGAAGGCGTGGACATCGCGCGGGAAGCACGTCCCACCGAAGGCCGTGCCGCCGCGAAAGTAGTGCGGCGAGATGCGCCGATCCGCGCCGATGGCCTGCGTGATCGCATCCACGTCCGCTCCGGGGATGCGTTCGCACAGGTTCGCCAGCGTGTTGGCAAAGCTGATCTTCATCGTGATGTAGGTGTTCAGGCTGACCTTGGCCACTTCGGCGCTGATCAGCGACATGCGCGCGAGAACCGGTTGGTTGACGCACAATTGGCGATAGACAGATTCGACACGCGCGCCAGCGGCCGGAGCGCTCTCGCCGATCACCACCAGGTCAGGGCGCAGAAAGCCGTTGATACAGTTGCCAAGCGCGACAAAGTCCGGGGCGTAACACACGTCGAAGCCCTCGTTGAGACGCCGACCTGAGGCGCGTTCGATCAATGGAATCAACTCGCCCTCGATGGCGCCCGGGAACACAGTGCTGCTGATGACGAACAGGTGATCGGTCGTGAGCGACTGCGCCAGCGACGTCAGCGCAGAGGCGATGAATCGGTTGCTGAAATCACCCTCGGCGGCGCTTGGCGTCGGGACAAGGACAAAGGTCATGTTGCCGTGCGCGCTAGCATCGGCGTGACAGGTCGTCGCGCGAAAGCCATGCCCCGCGTGGCGCGCCAACAGATCGGCCAGCCCCGGCTCGTGCCATGGCGCGATGCCTCGGTTCACCAGGTCAACAAGGTGCGGGTCAATGTCGACGCCGAGAACGTCAAAGCCGCGTTCCGCCAGGCATACGGCCAGGCACAATCCCAGCTTGCCCAGGCCAACAACGGACAGGGCGGTAGTCGTGTTGTTCGTCGTGTTGTTCATTGGATCCCTCGCAGTAACTGCGCCAGCCCCGCCGGGCTGTGAAACGCCAGGTATGCTGTGCGCATGATATCGAGCCTGCGTCGAACGTCGGCGTCGCGCGCCAGCCGCGCGATCTCCGCAAGAAGATCGGGACGCTCCCAGTCAACGATCAAATCTTCCAGGTTGAAGCGCTCTAGTTCATCCGCCAGCCATGTGCCTGTGGCAACAAGCGGCACTTTCCCGGCAGCAATGGCCTCGACCAAAATGCCCGACGTCAGCCACGAGTGAATGTCCGGGGTGTAGGGCATTAGCAAAACATCGGCGGCAGCCATCGTTTGCAAATAGGATGCGCGGTCGAGTTGATATTCCACCAGCACGACGCGCGGCCCGCCGGGAACCTGCGCCAATTGTGACGACGCTGCTGCGACGACGCACAACCGCTCCGCGCCTGCTCCAGTCAATCCCACAAGCTTGCGCACAACGAGCTCGCCTTTGCGCACTGCCGGTTTGCCCGGCCACCAGCACACGAGTTGCCCATCCGCGACTTCGCGCTTCCATGCCGGGTCGCTGCAACTCACAACCGGGGCGCCAAACGGGATCGGCGCTACTTGCACTGGCTGTCCAAACCAGTTGACGTAGTGTTGAACGAAACGCTCGTTTTCTGCAAACAGTCGCAGATGGCGCGAACCCAGTATCGCTCTCAGCAGGCGCGTCATCACCCAGATAGTCGCGTGAGTCCGGTTCAAGCTCATCTTCGCGCGGTGCAGCATACACAATGTCGGCGAGTGACCTTGCAATCTGGCGCGCAACAACGCCAACGTCAGCGCGATCACAGTAGTCGGAATATACCACTCGTAGTACAGGATGACCGGGCGATTAGCCGCGAATACATGGGTTTGCAGGAAGGCGTCGATATCGACCGCCAGCATCGGGATATCCATAATGTCACGCGCCACCTCCAGCGTCTCCCCTGGATGCGCCCGATAGCGTAGACACGCGATCCAGTGGTCCGGAAGCGGGCGCACCGGGCAGACGGTTGGGACGGCTGCGACAAACGCCCAACCCGCGATTTCTGCTGCCTGCCCCAGCGCCTGGCACATCGGGTATGGGTGCGCATCGACGCGTGTAGCCTGACCATTCACATCGCTGACGATCGATACCAGAATTGGCGCAGGTGCGGGTGTGGGTGTTTGCGCCATGGTTATATTTCGCGAAGCATCTCGGCAAATCCGGCCGGGCTGTGATACGCCTGATACGCTGCTGACATGATTTCGAGCTTGAGCCGCGCATCCGGGTCGCGCGCCAGCCGCATGATCTCGGCAGGGAGATCCTGCCGGTTCCAGTCCATGATCAACTCGCCCAGATCGAAGCGCAGCAGTTCATTAGCCGACCAGGTGCCCGCGCTGGTCAGCGCAACTTTGCCCGCCACAATCGCCTCAACAAAAATGCCGGATGTGGTATTGCGATAGAAGCCCGGGGTGTACGGTAACAACACGACATCTACGCCGCTCAATAGCGCGAAGTAGTCGTCGCGCGGAAGTGAGTCGTCGACGGCTACCACACGACAACCGCCAGCCGTCTGCTCCAGCCCCAGATCGCGCGAAGCAACGAGGCACAATCCCTGAGCGCCGGGACTGGTGTCGCGCGCAAGCGCGCGTATAATCTCACCGCCTTTCTCCGGACGGGGCGAGCCCGGCCACCAACATACCAGGCGCGAGGCGCCCATGCTCTGCACCCAATCGGGGGAGACGTGCTGATGGGGATCGGTTGAATGTGGAATTGGCGCAGGTTTGACCGGCTGACCAAACCAGCGGCTCAATTCCGGAATGATGTGGGCGTTATCGGTGAGCAGCACAACGCGCGGTCCAGTCAACCACCCTAACAGGCGCACTAACAGCCAGTAGGCGAAGCGCCTTGGGCCCACTAACGCATTGCCACGGAAGAGCACCCACACCTTAAACTTGCGGTGCGGCAACAGCGCCTGAGCCAGCACAAACGCGGTAAGAGTTAACGGTTTGAACCATTCGTAAAACACGACCGCTGCCTGATCCGCCTGCGCCAATGCGCCGCGCAGATAGGCGGCGATCTCGCGCGCCAGGGGGATGATCATGAACACATCGCGTATGGATCGCGCGGGGGTGTGCTGATCGCAGGCATAGCTCAAACAGGCCGACCAGCCTTTCGGCAGTGGTTGCACCGGGCAAAATACCGGCACTGCCGCTGCATGATCCCATCCTGCCAACAGGGCAGCCTGCTCCAGCGCCGCACAGGTCATATATGAATGTCCTGACAGCGCGCGCCCCTCGCTGTAAACATCGCTTACGATGGAGATCAAACGCGGGCGCGGGACGGTTTGTTTTGATCCTGACATTGGTCACTCAAATCGCAACGCCTCGATGGGGTTGAGCCGCGCCGCGCGCGCCGCCGGGTACACGCCGAAGACGATGCCCACGAGCGCCGAGAATCCCACCGCGAGGATGATCGCGTCGGGCGTGACGAGCGACTGAAAGGCGTTGTTCGAGACGACGGACACGAGTGTCGCCATGCCCCAGCCCAGCCCGACACCCAGCAACCCGCCGAGCAACGACAGGAACATTGATTCGAGCAGGAACTGCACCAGGATGACCGACGAGCGCGCGCCGATGGCCTTGCGCAGCCCGATCTCGCGCGTGCGTTCGGTCACGCTCACCAGCATGATGT
>Ga0073936_10006730_pt1 | contig 15068 bp, 16 predicted proteins | sample AliMusrvi5mmetaG_FD_87041 | JGI IMG/M metagenome (GOLD analysis project Ga0073936, IMG submission 87041) | Freshwater lake bacterial and archeal communities from Alinen Mustajarvi, Finland, to study Microbial Dark Matter (Phase II) - Alinen... | ecosystem: Environmental > Aquatic > Freshwater >... | reverse complement strand
GTCACATTCCTTTCCAAACTTAATGGATTTAGACCGACATTAATCGGTTAACCAGATTACGGATTTCTACTGTCACAGGATGGTCAGGGTAACGCAGTACAAACACCCCGGCGCTGGCCAATACCATCATTTCATCCGAATGGGGCAATACCGCCGCCACTTCACTGTGATATGTATCCTGTACACGCTTTTTAACTTCGGAGGGATTAAAAACGGAAGGAACCTTATTTACCACCAGAAGCAGAGCGGGAACATTTAATTTTCTGGCTACATCAACCGTGACGCCTGTTCCCTGATAATCCTGCTGATCAGGTCTCAACACGATCACCAGGGCGTCAGATATCGCAATCGAAAGTAATGTTTCTTCATTCAAGCCAGGATGGGTATCAATCACGAGCACATCCAGCTTTAATTTTTCAATTAATCTCTGGTAGCCATCATTCAACAAACCAACATCATAACCTTCACGCAGAATCCGGGCAATATCGCCGGGTTTGACACTCGACGGGATTAGATAAATCTTACCGGAAACATTTCCGTCCAACTTTGACGTCATGTCATAGGCCACATCTTCAATATTACACTTTCCCCACAGGTAATCGTTCAGGGTTAATTTTGTGCTGGCCTCATCCAATTTAAATAAGATATGGATTCCCGGAGATAAAATGTCTGTGTCAATCACACCCACTCTTTTTCCATTAGCTGCCAACAATGCAGCCACATTTGCACTTGTGTTTGACTTTCCGGTTCCACCGCGGAATGAATGCACTGAAAAAATTTTGGCCATTTATTGCTCCTTTTCTATCCTCTAATGAGCCGGGTGCTCATTTTATTAAATTATCAATTTATCCCCTGGTCCAGTCAGAATTTATACGGGGTTCATTGCACTTTTCTGGTTCTATACGGCTTCTCAATTGTATCATTTTTATAAATCAGGAGGAAGCCAAATTTGCTGCAAAGCTTTCAGCTATAGCTGTTTTCTTCCTTTGCGTCAATCTTGTATTTAATCACCATGATCGTAATATCGTCAAACTGCGGTGCCGTGTCAATAAATTTATTAAGCGTATCCATGATTCGAGATAACAAGTCTGCCGCGGTAACAGGAGGTTCAAGCAGTAATTCAAGAAGGGATTTTTCAGAAAACAATTTTCCGGCCGGGTTGCGGGCATCCGTGGCGCCATCGGAAAAGATAAAGAGCGAATCGCCCGGTTCAAGCTTGGCCTGTCCCAGGTTAAATTCAGCACCGCCAAATATTCCCACTGCGGGTCCAGTTGGTTTTAACCTGCTTTTGACCTGTCCGTGAGCATCAATAATCACCATGGGGGGGTGTCCGCCATTTACATAACTGAAGGTGCCATTTGAGGGGTCAAAAGCACCCATGAAAAGGGTGGCAAAATAACCCATATCGGAATGGTTCTCTACAATATAATTATTAGTGATTTCAACGGCACTTTTGATTGCGCTGGTTCCTGTAGAAGGCAAAGATTTACGGCGCGAAACCACATCCGAAGTCAACCAATCTGTTGAGGATGAAGACGAATCCATCCAACGCAAGGCCAGGTTTTGTTGGGAAAAAGACCGCAGCAAACTGCGGAAGAGGGCCATGAACAAAGCCGACCCCACACCCTTATCACATACATCCCCGAGGGCAAAACCAACCCGGCGATTATTGGACAGGTAAAAGGCATCGTACCAATCTCCAGCCACCTGGCGGGCAGGCTGAAATGATGCGGCGATATCCCAACCTTCGGGTTGGGGAATATTATTGGGTAAAAAGTTCCTTTGAATCTGGCGGGCTACCTGCACATCGTGATCAATTTTGACCAGGTCTACCTGGCGATTTCGATTCAAGTCATCCTGCCGGCGCCAACTCAATTCAAAATAATCACTCGACATCTGTTTTAACATTGATCGGGAATAGGGGCGAACCAGATAATCTTCGGCCCCAGCATCAATGCACTGGGAAAGCAGGTTGGAATCATTTGAATCGCTTAAGATCAATACCGGTAAATGGCCAATATCTGGCGTGAGTTTAATCTGTTTAATCACATCCAAAGGTGACGAATCATTGATTTTGACATCAAGGAAGATTACATCCGGTGATTCAAGTTTGGCTTTTTCCAACCCTTGATGACCATCCTGGGCCCGGGTAACTTTGTGGTCCCATTCGACGAGATAATTAGAGACAACTTTCCAGGTTTCTTCATTCTGGGTGATAATCAAAAACTGACTGGTTCTTTGTTTCATTCAGCATACCTCTTTCTGAATGCAGAAATATTAATTATTCTGCAGCGCGATGCATAACGAAAGTATGGCGATTTCGGTCGCCAATTCGTTCATACTTAAATTGATCCACACCTTTTAGGGCCAGGTAAACGCCCAGCCCCCCTATGGGGCGTTCCTCGGCCGGTAGATCCAGGCTGTACGGCGGGGGAATGGCACCCGGATCAAAAAAACCTCCGCTATCTTCCAAAACAATGCTCATAGCATCCTTGCTTAAGTGAGCCTCGACCATCAGGTCGCCCTGGAGATTGGCTTCAAGATAACCATGCATGATGGAGTTCGTCGCAATTTCATCCACGGCCAGGGTCAAATGATAGGTTGCGCGTTTATCCAACCCAAATTCAGACGCAGCCTGCTGAATATATTCTCTGATTGGGCTCAAAGATTCATACGTTCCGGGTAAAACCACAGGCGCAGGCATTCTTAAACCTCACGTGTTTTATTTAAAGGATCATCTTAATAAAGCCAGCAAAAATACTGGCTTTTTTATTTTAAAGATGGCGGCATAAATTCCCCAGGGTAAATACCCTGGGGAATTCAGTGATTACACGTTTTCTATGCGGGCAGCATCGTATTTTTCAAGGATATACAGGGCCTGATTCATACCGGTTAATTGCAACGTTTCCAACACAGATTCCTGGGGAGCCACAACAAAAATATCAACCCCGGCTCCCATTTTTTGCTTGGCAAAAACCAGAACCCTTACCCCCGCGCTGGCCATATAACCCACGCCTTCCATCAACAACACCAGATGTTTGGGTTTTTGTGAGGCAACATTTTCAATTTCAGAGCGGAAAACGCCTGCTGAATTGGCATCCAATTCGCCAGAGAGGGTAATTTTGACAACCCCTGGTTTTACGGTTTCACTAACTGCATTAAAAGCCATGATTTATTCTCCTAGTTTTAGATTGTTCCGGGTTGAAAATTTAATAACGGAACCGATAGCAAAAAGAATTTCAACAATTAGGCCTAGCGGCCAACCAGAATTATGCTTGAGCGCGGGCCCATGAAGAAATGACTCTGCTCTTCCAAGAGCGGCTCACTGCCTACCTCCCAGACATCATAGGGGGACTGCATGCTCGTATTTACAAAGACATGCCAGTGTTTGTCTGCCGGCAGCTGTGGAAGTTCCATCCACAAACCATCCCAGTGGGAATTAGCAGCAACATAAATAAAATCATCAGGGGCTTGTTTGCTGCATAACAGGAAGGCCAACACACGGCTGTTTTCGGACCAATCGGGGTACCATGCGCGCGTACCGTGAAAAGAAATATCCGGGTAACCCCAGCCACTGGTGTCATAATATTGGAAATGATCGGCACGCCGCAGAACCGGGTGTGCCTGGCGAAATTTAACGCAGGATTTGAAGAAACGAAATAAATCCGCATTTTTCTGAGTTAATTCCCAATCCATCCAGTTGAGTTCATTGTCGTGGCAGTAGGTGTTGTTATTGCCCTGCTGTGTGCGGCCAACTTCATCTCCCATTAAAATCATGGGAACACCTTCGCTGGTTAAAAGCAGTGCGGCCGCATTTTTAACCTGCCGGTGCCTGAGTTCGTTAATACCCTGGTCATCCGTCGGGCCTTCCCAACCGCAATTCCAACTATTGTTATCGTTGGCGCCGTCCTGGTTGTTTTCCCCATTGGCGTAGTTATGTTTCTCATTATAAGAAACCATATCCATCAGGGTAAAACCATCGTGACAGGAAATAAAGTTAATTGAAGCCGACGTGCCCCGCCCGCGGTAAAGGTCCGGCGAGCCCGCCACCCGCTTGGAGAGTTCTGCAGCAATTCCGCCCTCGCTTTTGATAAACCTGCGCAGGGTATCGCGGTACTTGCCATTCCATTCTGCCCAGCGCCCATAGGCGGGGAAAGAACCGACCTGGTATAAGCCGCCCGCGTCCCAGGCTTCGGCAATTAACTTGCATTTTGCCAGTACGGGATCATAGGCAAGCGATTCGAGCAGGGGTGGGTTGGAAAGCGGCGCCCCCGATTGATCGCGCCCCAGGATTGCGGCCAGATCAAAGCGGAATCCGTCAATATGGTATTCAGACGCCCAGTAACGCAGGCAGTCAATCACCATGTTTCGCACGATCGGGTTGTTACAGTTGAGGGTATTGCCCGTACCTGAGAAGTTATAGTAGTAGCCCTCAGGGGTCAACATATAATAGGTCACATTATCGATGCCGCGAAATGAAATCGTCGGGCCAAATTCATTTCCCTCAGCCGTATGGTTAAAAACCACATCCAGGATCACTTCAATCCCATTTTGATGCAGCGTTTTAACGGTTGTTTTGAGTTCATCAACCACCATTGTGCCGTCTTTGGATTTCCCGGTGGCAGCAAAACCTGCTTTGGGGGAGAAAAAGTTGATCGTACTGTACCCCCAGTAATTCAATAATCTTTCGCCGGTTTCAGGGTGAATGCGGCTGCCGTCAAATTCGTCAAATTCATAAATCGGCAGCAATTCGATGCAGTTTACCCCTAAATCCTTGAGGTACGGAATTTTTTCGCGGATGGCGGAAAAAGTGCCGCGGTATTTTACCCCCGATGAAGGGTGGGCTGTAAACCCGCGCACATGCATCTCATAAATCACCAGGTCTTCGAGCTTGTTTTCGAGGGGGCGGTCTTCCTGCCAATCAAAATCATCCATGACCAGCCGGCCGCGGTGGGGAAAAATGTTATTCCAATCCGGCGGCGTGCCCCACACTTCACGGCCTGCTACCGACCTGGCATAGGGGTCGAGCAGGATATTATCAAAACTGAAGCGGTTAAATCCAGGCTCACCTTTTGCCACGTGCTGATAAACGCCGTCAAAACGGTAACCATATTCAATATTTTCAATATCGATATCAAAAACGGTCATGCAAAATACGTTTCCAATCCTGAAATCGCCCCAAAACGGTTCACCAGTTTGAGCATCCAAAAACATGCCGCGAAAAGGAATTTCAACCAGGGGCACGTCCTTGCCTTTTTCGAAAAGAACCAGCGTACAAAAACTGGCATGACTCGAAAAAATGGAAAAGTTAACTCCACCGTGAACATGATTGGCCCCAAAAGGATAAGGCCGGCCTGGACGCAGCTTAAACGTTTTAAACTGGTGGGTAGCATAAATATCAATTCGTTCCATAATCCTCCTTAACGGGACAGGAACGCCAGACCCTCATCGAGGGTCTGGCATATTTTTATAAAATCACCAAAGCCTGTCATGGCCATGGTATCCTGAATTTCCTGGGATACACCCACCAATACAAAACGCCCGTTTGCGCTGGCGGTCTGCCTTTGCAAACTCAACATGGCGCGCAGGCCAATACTGGACATATATCCAACTCCGGTCATTTCAAGTGCAATTCTGCATTCCGGTTTGACCATGAGCAGAATTTCATCCAGCGCACGGGGGGCTGAGCTACCATCCAGGTCGCCCATAATGGTTACCAGGGTTGCCAGATCGAGCGTTTTTGTTGTTAGTTCCATGACACACTCCTTCAACTCGAGGTTTACTTTTTGGCAACTGGTTCGAGGTGGACCTTAACCCTCACGCGGTCCTTGCTATCCGGCAGTTTCACGGTCAAACCATCAGCGTCAAAGTTCTTGTAGGGTTCATCGTTAATCCATACATCGCTGATGCGCACCGTTCCGGGGGGCAAAATATCGGGCGATACGCGCAGGATATTATTCTTGAAACCGTTAGGCATGGGCTTAAAATACATATCCAGCGGTTGGCCTGTGATCAGCAGGTTTGAATACGTCTGGGCCAGGTAACAAAGTTCGGTCGAGTGATAACCGCTCATCGAGTGGCTGCCTTTAAACCGTTCGGTTCCCATTAAGTAAGGAATGCCGTTGGCCATCACGTTAAAGAAAACCGCGCCGTCATCATGGTCGAGGAAGAACGTGTTGTAGAAGGCAGCAGATTCCCGCCCGAGGCGCTGGTATTCTTCATCCTTCAAAATGCCATTTAAGATTAAGTAAGCGAGAATGCCCTGTTCCTGCTGCCACCATGCCTTGCGGTCGTGGAAAGCAAAGCGGTGGTGTTCCTGGCCAGGCTGCAAAGCGCGTTCCATCACATCATACCAACCACCACGCTGCTGGTCACCGCCAATGGACGGCATTTTTGCGGCGATGGTGCGCGCCAGTTTTTCATATTCAGGTTTGGGCATCAAACCGTACATACGCATCAAATTCCAGGCGATTTTTAAGTTATGGCCCACCACACCGCGGTTCTGCTGCCACATATGCGTGGAATCACGCGTCCAATCTTCAAAGAATTTTTCCTGGACAAAGGGTGAATGTTCATAGTCCGGGAAATGAGCGCAAATGGTATCGAAGGTAAATTCAAGCATTTTGGCATAGCGCTCTTCACCGGTGGCAAGGTAAAGGTTGATCAGATAAGCCGGGGCATGATCTCCAACCGAGTTCCAGTTCTTTTTACCCTTATTGGCTCCCAGGGTATCACTGCGGGGATCCATCGTGATCGGATCAAGGTGCGAGAAATAACCGCCCTTTTCCTTGTCCAGGTAGAAGCGGTCAAACAGGTCCACCGTCATTTCGGCATCCAGTAAAATGCGGGGATCGCCTGTAATACGGTAGGTTTGAATGGGACCGGCCAGGGCATAAATCTGTTCGTATGCCGGGATGGCCTCAAAATCATCGCCAAATTCCGAGGCAAAAACTTTATCTTCGCGAGATCCGCGCACGTCGATGCCGTGGTACCAATAGACGATGTTTTCATCACGATCATAGAAGCGCATATGGCTGCGTAAATATTCAGTACCTCTTTCGGCGCCTTCGAGGAAGCGGTCGTCACCGGTTAACATATATGCGGAAGCAAAACCATAAACCAGGCGCGAAATGGTATCCGTCTCCTGGCGGTAATTATCAGTTGCTTTTTCGCCGTTGAGGGTGATCGTGGTCCGATAATTGCGGTAATCAACCGGGCCTGTTCCAAACTGGGCTTTAAGATAAAATTCGCCAATATTCTGGATCTGTTTTACCCACCAATCCTGCTGTTCAAAACGGAATTCACCTTGTTTTACCCCAACAAAAATCAGGAATTGAGCTTCATATGTCCAATCCCCATTCTCAGGATAAAAAATGCCATAAGTATAAACAAAGCGATTAAGGGTTAACATGTCGCGCATTTTAGCCGTGCAATCATAGTAAGGATCGACCAGGTTGCGCATGATCTGGGCATATGTATTGCTCTTTAATTTTACGGTGAATTCTTTACCACCGCTGGTACGAATGCCATAGGTATCTTTTTCCTTATCAAAAAAGGTCACATAACCAGTAACTGTATCCGAAAAAGCCTCAATAGGTGTTGTCATGTTTCATCTCCTTCCGTTTTAACTTCTTTTTATTTTTTATAGGTTATTATCGATAACGCTTAACCCTGAATGGCGGGTGGGTTTTCCTGGTCTACATAACCCTGGCTGATTTCAACAATATTGCCTTCAGGATCCTTAATCCAAACTGTGCGCCAACCGGGGATGGTATCATCAAAATTAAAGGGTCCGAGGCTGATTTGCGCTTCTGTCCCCAGATTTTTTAACACATCGTCCACATTATCCACCTGGAAAGCCACATGCCGAATTCCCGGAAAGGCATACCCATCTTTATCAGGAGCAGGCAGGGGGGAGATTTCCCCGGTTTTAAACAACTCAATCATGAAGCTGCCGTTTTTAATAAATACAATTTGTTCGCCGTTATCAATCGGTATTACGCGGGCCCGGGTAAATCCCAGGTGGGCATAAAACCGTTCGATTTTGATAGGGTCCTTGCAATTTAATCCGATATGAACTGTTTTCATTTTTGCCTCATTCCTATGATCCGGCAGCCATTAAGTCGATGATTTTCCGGGCAAAGAGGTGGCAGTGTCCACCCGTGCGGGCTGATACCAGGTCACCATCGACCACCAGGTCTTCATTAACATAATTAACACCCATGTTACGGGCATCACCAACCAGGTTGTTGTGAACTACCATGCGCCGACCGCGTACCAATTCGGGCGCAGACGCAACCAGCCATAAACCGTGACAGATAATGCCTTTGATGATATTTTTCTGGGCAAATGCGCGTTGTAAGAATTGGGTTGCCGGGGCCAGGTTATTGACATCTTCAGTGTAGCGCAAGCGGTCAGAAACCATTCCGGCAGGAACGATGATAGCTGAATAAGTATTCAATTCAGCATCGCTCATCCCTTCAAACGTCTCATGGCACGACATCGGCGCCCGAAACTCATGTCCAAGAAAAGTCAGTGAAGGTTGCCCCCACAGGCGGGTTAGAAAATGCAGGTCAATTCCTTCTTCCGGGAAACGGTGCTGATAATAAAAAATTTCGTTTTCATAATAATCGCCTTCGATAAGTATTCCAACTTTTTTCCCGTTTAATTGCATCATTACCTCCTTACAAATTAAAAACGTCTGAATCAGAGCTACCAGTTGCGATGGTAGAGAAATAGATTGGAAATATCCAATAATTGCTCCACGCGGTAATGCGGATATTTCAGCATCAGGGTCTGCTTGAATGATTTATCATCCATGCCTGATTCAAACAACTGTTTGGCGTACAGAATATAAGTGATCATTTCTTCAAAAACGTCTTTATTGGTGGGTTCGCCGTGACCAGGAACCACCCACTCATAATCCCTTTGTTGAAACTCGCGCAAAGCTTTAACCCAGCCGTCAAATAAAAACTCACCCTGAGCATTTTTCTCGCCGACACATGGGTAAACGCGGTTATAAATAAGATCCTGCGCCAGCAATACTTTCAAATCGGGAAGTTCAATGACAAGCATATTGGCCATTTCCGCATCGACCACCCTGGTCAGGCGGTAGCGCAGCCCATCGATCACCAGGTCACCTTCGGATAATACGCGGGACGGCACCACCTTGTGGTAACCGGCCATGTCTTCCACCTCTTTACGCTTGAGAAAAACAAGGTAATCGCCGATCGAGGCAATTTCTTCCCGGGTTTCCTTCAAGGAATATATGGGCAGGTCTTCAAAAACGACCGATCCCATCCAATGGTCGGGGTGCGAGTGGGTAATTATGATCCGATCGATTGGCTTATTGAGCCGGGCCATATACATGCGCAATTCCTGTGCATAGGGAACAAACTGTTGAGCGTCGATCAATACCAACCGGTTATGTGATTCAATGACCTGCGAACAAACCATTTCACTGTCGTCCGGACACTGGTAGCTGTGGATGGTGATGTTCCCCTGGCGCAGGACATTGAATTGTCCCATATATTTCATAGGTCCCTCAAATCCTCACGTATGGCGTGAGTTCTAAATCTTTCAGTTATTTTGAAAATAACTCCGCACCGAGCATGGTGCGGAGTTATTCAATGGTGATGGATCAACCAAGCACTTCAACCAATTTTTTACCATACGCAATGGACGATTCAACGGATAAACCAGTCACAAAAGGATGGTCATAGGCGACGCAGGGTTTTTCGCGGTTAGCGCTTGCATCCGCAATTACTTTTCCATTGGGGCCGACTGCATCCTCGGTCAAATATTGGAGCGGGAATAAAAAGCCCGCTGTGACCAGGTCCGTGCCCTTGTTATCCGGTGTGGCGCCGTATAATGGGTAACCCATATCCATGTAAAAATCCCAGGCGTGAGGATGGGCAACCACAGTCCGCCCGTAAATAACGCTTTTATTATTGTTTTTGGGATCACGCGCCAGGGCCAGCGCGCCGATTGCATAGCATAAGCCGCCAATCGGTTTCTGAGCCTGGTAGGCCTCAAGGATGAGATTATGGACACGGATATTACCGACCATATCCAGAGCTGACCCGGGACCGCCAACAAGCACAATCGCGTCAAATTTACTCATATCAATTTCATCAAACTTAATTGGGTGGGCCCATTCCTCCCCGTCCAACAGTTCCTTGGTGCGGTTAACCACTGCGAGCGGGTTAACCTGATAATGCTGCATTGGATCCATAAAATCGGGATCCATGCTCACCGTAATAGGCAGGGGTTTTTTTCCCTGTTTGGTTGCAAGGGTCAGATCATGTCCTGCATTTTTTAATGCATCCCAGGGTGCCTGCAGTTCTTCAGCCCACAAACCAACATTTGATGCCAGTATTACAACTTTTTTTCCCATAGAGTTATTCCTCCGTAAATATAAAAATCAACCTTCCAGAATTGGCTTAAATGGCTTGGTATCATGGAAATTCGCGAAATACACGATCTTGCCATCTTTAACCCGGAAGAAGTTGACACCCTGGGCCTCAATTTTCTCACCCTTCGGGCCAATAAATGAAATGTGCCACATCACCATGGCTTTATCGCCTTCAACGACAAATTCCTGGGGCACATTCCGAAACGTTTTATTCGTGCGCAAACCTTCAATGGATTTGGCAACGGCTGCCTTGCCTTCAATGTGGCCGGCGAGCTGCTCTTCCATGACGATATGTTCATCGAATAATTCAACATAGTCATCCCAACGAGCGGAATTGACGCAATCAAAATAAGTATGAACCACTTCGCTTGTATTCATTTGTACAGGCTCCTATCCGTGGACCGGATTCATTGGGTCCAGGTGATTGACGGCATATTTGAAAATCACAGCTTTTTGGGTTGCCGGGTCGCGCTTAACCACCCAATTCTGCTTGATGAGGAAACCCTGCCATTCACTGAAACCGGCCGGAGGAGTCCATGTGCGCGCCTGCCAGTTGACAATTAAGAAGATATTTGCCTGTTCACCTTCTAATTCAACGGATAGAAACTTCAACTCATGCACCTGGTCAAAGAACAGGTGGGTGACATCGTGAAACCATTCTTTAAATTCAGGAATGTTATGCAGGGTTTTCTCAGGAAACTTCATTTCCAGCGAATCCTGGCTTAACATAGCCAGCATTTCATCCAGGGGGGATTTAATGGTTAACTTGCGAAACCATTCATAAACCAGATCGTAAACTTCAGCCTGTGTAAGGTCCATATGCTCCTCTTTCTACTTCTTAATTCCCATTACTTTCCAATAGTACGGAATGCAGTTTTCAAGCTGGTTATCGAGCAGGAAAATTGTCATATTGGTGGGGCAGAACTTCTTGACTTCATTAATCAACCATTCCTGCATTTCGCGGCTGACGGGCTCACTCTTATCGGGCATAAGCGCCACGGCTGAGGCAAAGGCGTTGTTGTAACTGCGCTGCCAGGTAATGGCTTCCTTGCCCCACGGGGCTTCGCCGTGCCCAAAATAGAGTTTAACTTTATCGTCATAAGTTTTATCAAGCAGATCCAGGATGGCATTCCATGCCACCAGGTTGCCATCGCGGAAGAAGCAGTGATTTTCTCTGGATACCAGGTCACCCACAAAAACGTGCGTGCCGCTCTCGCCTTTAACTTCCCAACCGCCATCTGCATTGGATTCGCCGGGTCCATAATTGGTGAACTTAAAATCATGACCTCCAAAGGTCAGAACATCACCATCTTTAACGAAGTGATTCGGGAAAATACGGGGTTCAGGAACATCAACACCATGGTAAATCTTGAGGGAAGGACCCTTTTCGGCATCTTCAGTGAGCATGAATTCATAGGCTTCCTTGGATGAATAGCGGGGAAGATCCTCAAAAACTTTCAGGCCAGTGAAATGATCAATGTGTCCGTGGGTCAAAAGCACCGCTTCGATCGGTTTCTTTCTGGATTTTGCTAATTCCACGAGTTGGTAAGCGGATGAAAGCGCAATGGTCGCATCGACCACCACGCATGATTTTTCCAACTCGACGAGGTATGCGTTGACTGAATTGGGAAACACGGGGAATTTTCCACCTACACGATGAACAATTGGATAAGCCATGATATTTTTCCTTTCTTCGTACTATAAGGTCAAATTTAATATTATTTTCTACAATGGTGGTTAAAAAGCCATTATAGACAACTCATTCCGTAAAAACCACCTGCCACATTTGCAATTTATTTGGTCCCTGGCAAATGATCTGTAATCACCAGGTCGATCAGGAATGGTTTGTCATCAGACAACATCTTTTCAATTGCCGGCGCAATGTCTGCAGGGTTTTCCACCCGGACTGCCTCCACGCCCATCGATTGTGCCATCTTTACAAAGTCAATTGCGGGATTGGACAACAAAAATGGATTGGGGAAAGTATGTTCCGGCACAGCCTGCTCTTTCCAATACTGCAAAATATTCAGTTCCAGGAGCATGTAGCTGTGGTTGTTACAAATAATAATCTTTGCGCCAATATGATGGTGAGCAGCTGTCCATAATGCCTGAATGGTATACATGCTGCCGCCGTCGCCGGTGAAACCCAAAACGGTTTTTTCCGGATTAGCCAGTTTAGCAGCCAGCGCACCGGGAATACCCACTCCCAATGATCCTCCACGAGTTTGGAAAAAATGCTCGTGCGTGGAGGGAATGATGTAACGTGTCAGCTCGGGTGAACTGGTTAAAGCTTCATCAAAAATCACGGCATCTTTCGGTAAAACCTTTGCCAGGGCTTCCATAAATTGAGCTGCATGCAGGGGCACCTGGTTGAAGACTGCCTGGTCGGCCTGTTTCTGGGCGGCAATCTTTTTCTCTTTTTGCTCTTGAATCTGGCGGCTGCGGTCATGGGCTGCCTGTTTTTGAGCCGGTGTCATCTGCTGTTCAAGCGTGCGGGCCAGCCCCCCCAGTGTCAACTTTGGATCGCTGACCATTCCGATATCAACCGGATGATTTTTGGCAATTTCGTAGGCATTCAAATCAATGTGAATGGTTTTAGCTCCGGGAGCATAAATATTTCCCAGGTCAGGAAAAACTTCCGGAACCATATAAGTGCCAACAATCAGGTTGACATCCCCTTTCGAGGCAATCGGGTCGCTGCTTAAGCCAAACATATGGCCAGTCTGACCCTGGTAAAGCGTATGGTTATAGGCCATATTAAGTTCACCCGAATCGACACCCCAGACTTCAGCGCCCAACAGTTCAGCGACCCGGGCCAATTCATCCTGCGCGCCCGAGTAGGCCACGCCATCGCCAATAAAAATCATGGGGGTTTTAGCAGCGGACAGCCAGGCAGCTGACTGGTCCAACACGGCCTGTTCCGGCACGACGCGCGTCGATGGAACAAAGGTTGGGTGGACCTCTTCGACCACTGGCTGGTCCAGTATATCTGCGGGAAGGCAAACGTATACCGGCCCCATGGGAGGTGTTGACGCTATTTTTATGGCGCGGCGGATGGTGCGCAGGAGAGAAGCAGAATCCTGCACCATGGTTGCCCATTTGGTCACGGGGCGGGCAAAAGCCACCAGATCACCCGCCATTTGAGCGTCCATGGGTAAATATTTTATGCCCGCATCTCCGCCAATAATCACCAACGGAGAATGACCGCGGTTTGCCTGGTAAATTGCCCCTATGGCATTTCCCAACCCGGGGGTGCTGTGAATCTGGACGAGGGCGGGCTTTTTTGTGGCGCGCGCATACCCATCACCCATCAAGACAGCCACAGACTCTTGAAGTGTCAGGATATATTTCATTTGCGGATAATCTGATACGGCGTCGAGGAAACCCTGTTCGACCGTACCTGGATTACCAAACATGTAATCTATTCCATCCGCGAGAAATTGTTCAATGATGGCGAATCGCCCGGTTTTTTGTGTCATATTCAAATATCCTTGTCAAATAGAGGGGGTGATTACCCCCTCCCTGAATCCTTTTCAAAAATATCAAAGGATCAAGGCATTTATCTCCAAATTACCAACCGTAGCGTTTCAGGCCGCCTTCAAGAACATCGATCATTAATTTTCCAACGAGGCTTGAATCCTGGGTCGAACGCCCGGTGAGGAAGGGGTAATCGAGGATGGTTGAAGTAATGTGCCCCACACCCCCATGGTATTGACCATCCGGAGCAGTTGCGTCGCGCAGGATGAACTCCAACGGATAGGGTGGAGGCCCCATGTTAAAATCGGTACCCATAAAACCGGTGCCGTCTTTATAATCGTATTCGAGTGCATGCCCGGTGACATGTTTACCGGAAATGATACATTTCCGGTCATTCCATTCTCTTGCAAAGACCAGGCAGGTCACCGCATAACATTCGGCAGCCACCAGTTTATTCTGGTAATAGAAACCGAGGATGACGTCATGCAGGCGCTGGTTATTAACCATATCCACGATAGGACCGCTGCCGCCTACCATAAGCAAGGCATCATATTCTTCGAGTTTTTTCCAGGCAGCTTCACGATCCACATAATACTGTTCCATTTCGCGCAGGAAATTATGGGAACTGAAATACGGCCTTTCAGGAAACCACTTGGACAAATCAATTGGGTTATCCAACCGGGGAGATTTATTAATTTCGCGGGTCTTCTGGGCAAAATAAGCATCCGTCACTTTTTTCCCAAGCGGCGGATCCATATATGTTTCGTCCATGCTGGGCGGAAGCGCAGGGGGGCGTTTTCCTTTGGAGGTCACAAAAACTGTTTCATAGCCCTTGGCGTCAAGAACATCCAACGGCCCAATCAGTTCTTCACCCCAAAACCCCCATTCAGATAGAACAACAAGAACTTTTTTCATAAGAATACTCCTGTAAGGCAAAATGATCGTTTTTATTTTTTAATAATTAACATACAAATATCATAACTAAAATATTAATTAATATCAAGCCCAATTTGCGCCCAAGAAAGATATGTCAATGCCGGCTGGCAGAACCCTCTTAGAGACTCTGATATTATTATTTTCTTATTATTCAATACCTTCGCCAAAAAAAGGTAAAAAGATAGGGCTTTTGTAGTAAAGTTATGGTTCGCCAAAACTATAACGGATACAACAAAAAGCC
>Ga0073936_10006726_pt1 | contig 15072 bp, 9 predicted proteins | sample AliMusrvi5mmetaG_FD_87041 | JGI IMG/M metagenome (GOLD analysis project Ga0073936, IMG submission 87041) | Freshwater lake bacterial and archeal communities from Alinen Mustajarvi, Finland, to study Microbial Dark Matter (Phase II) - Alinen... | ecosystem: Environmental > Aquatic > Freshwater >... | reverse complement strand
GCTTACGAAGGCCGCGCCTTTCACCTCGTGGACACAAACAGCGGGAGCCGCGTGTTCAGCGGCCAATTGCGCTTCCGGCTGGGCAAGGAAAACCCGGAAACGGCTAATAAGTCCGACTCGCCGCCCTTCGGTAATTTCCTGGGCGCCGACGTTTGGGAATGCGATTTCTCGAAGTTCGAGCGTCCGGGCACTTACGTCCTAGCGGTCGAGGGAGTGGGATGCTCCTGGCCGTTCCGGATTGATCCCGATGTTTATCGTCCGGCGTTCGTGACCGTGGCGAGAGCCCTTTACCTCAACCGCTCCGGCATTGCGCTCAAGCAGCCTTTCACGGAATTCGAGCGCCCCGCTCCCCATCATCCCAAACTCACGCCAGGCTTTGCCGGCAGACTCCGCTATACACGCGTACGCTGGCAGGAATGGGGCAGCGAAGGGGGAGATGCGAAGCAGCTTATGGCCGACTCCCCGGGCGCGCTGGAGGATACCTGGGGTTGGTACCAGGATGCGGGTGACTGGGACAGCTACTACACCCACCTGCGCGTGGCGCAAGAGCTCCTTCTCGTTTATGAAATGGGCCCGCGCAAATTCCGCGACGGCGAGCTTAACCTTCCAGAGAGTGGCAATGGCGTCCCGGACATTCTCGATGAGGTCGCCTGGCTACCACGCTTCTGCCAGCGCCTTCGTGCGGAGCTTCGGTCCAAGGGCTGGGGCACGGGCGGTGTGGGCTTGCGCGTCGCCGGGGACGCCTTCGGGGGCGATGAAGGCACCACTGCTGACGGCAAGAAGGTGGGCCGTGGTTCATGGGAAGACACCGACCGCACGTGGATGGTTTCCGGCGAAGATCCCTGGTCCACCTACCGTTATGCCGGATGTGCCGCCCATTTGGCTTACGCGTATGAACTCGCCGGGGTGAAACGCGATCCCGCCGGAATTGACTGGGCCAAGGAAGCCCAGGAGGCTTACGACTGGGCGAAAGCGAACACGCGCCAGACCGATGAGGCAGCCCTGGAAGGCAGTCTCCGCCATCCTCGCGCCTACGCCGCCGCCTGCCTCTTTCGGCTGACAGGAGAGCCGGACTACGAGACGCAACTAGCGGCGGATACCCAGTGGATCAAGCCGAACACCCTCCTGCAGGATGAACCCGCTTACGGGCCTTTTGTGTATGTCCTGGGCGGCGGGAAAGCGCCACGGCGCACTGAATTAGCTGAACGCTTGAGGTCGGCGACACTCCACACGGCCGACGAGACCGTGCTCGCGTCTGCGGCCAAACGGGCGCTTCGCTGGGGTGGCAATATTTACATGCCGATGCTGTGTGGACAGCAGACCACGCCGGTTGTCCTGGTCGGCGCCGTGGCCTGCACTCTGACACGCTCTGCCGAACCGGAACGTTCACGGCGCTATCTGGGCGCGCTATATACCACGTGCGATTACTTCCTCGGCTGCAATTCGCTCAACCAAACCTGGGTGACCGGACTCGGACCGCGGTGCCCCACGCAGATCTTTCACATGGATGCCTGGTATAACGGCAAAGGCCGTTTTCACCCGGGCCTGATTCCTTATAGTCCATGGCGCAAAGAGAAAGACCTGGGCCTTGGGCCATGGGATGCAGCCTGGCCGCACTCGACGCTCTATCCTGGCATAGACGCCTGGCCTGGCAATGAACGCTGGTTCAGCAACCGCTGCTCCCCGATGGCAAGCGAGTTCACGATTCACCAGAATATCGGGCCTGCGGCGGCGATCTTCGGTTTCCTCTGCCAGGACGATCCGCGATGAAAGGGGAGCCAGAGCTGGCGGACCTGCCCCAAGTGACTTCAGCTTTACAATTCCCAACCCTTGCGGTAAGTGCGGTGAATGAAACGCTCCGCTTCAGGAGCGTTGGTGGCTTTCAGCAGCTTTGGATCCCACCGAAGCTTCTTGCCGACGCGGTAGGCGACATTGCCCAGGTGGTTGGCTTCGGTTAGCCAGCCGGAATACTCGAAGTTGGCGCTGGTCGGCTGGCCGGTCTTGCAGGCTTGGAGCCATTCCTGGTGATGACCAGGCGACCGCGGGATTGTGGGCGCTGGTCGCTGGAACCCCTCGAATTGCTTTTCTGGCAGGAGGATGTGTTTGGAGTAGTCAGCCAGGAGCATGCCTTTGCTGCCGATGAAGAGGCAGCCGCTGTCCCACTTGGGGATGCCGCCACTTGTCCAGAGCTCGGGTCTGCTTTCACCTTGATGCCAGGTGAGCTCGACCGGCGGGAGGTCGCCACGTGCGCCGTATTCGTAGGTGGCGCTCATCGAAGCCGGCGCGATTTCGGGATGCGGCGGCGGGCCTTTCGCTTCCACCGTGAGAGGCGCCTGAAGCTTAAGGGCCCAGAAGGGAAGGTCGTTCCAATGGCTGCCGAGGTCGCTCATGGTGCCGTTGCCGAAGTCCCACCAGCGATACCATTTGGGGCCCGGGAAATATACGGAATGGAACGGGCGCGCTGGCGCGGGGCCAAGCCAGAGGTCCCAATCCAATCCCTCAGGCACCGGCTGCGACTCCGTGGGCCGCTCGACCACCCAGACGATATCCTGGTGGCGCTTGGCGTCGGCTTCGCTCTGCCAACCCCAGGCGCGCGAGACCCACACGTGCGCCTCATGGACGGGGCCGATGATGCCGCTCTGCACCAACTCCACCACCTGGCGGTAATTCTCCGTGGCATGGATTTGGATGCCCATCTGCGTGGCCACTTTGGCCTTGGCCGCCGCCTCGCGGATGCGCCGCGCCTCCCAGATGTTGTGCGTGAGTGGCTTCTCGCAATACACATGCTTGCCATGTTGGAGGGCGAGCATGGTGGCAAAAGCATGCGTGTGCTCGCACGTGCTGACTACCACTCCGTCGAATTCCCCGGCGTGCTCGAACACCTTTCGGAAGTCCGTGTGCTTGCGGGCCGACGGATACTTGGCAGCCGCCGCCGCCAGGCTCTTTCCGTTCACATCGCAAAGGGCGACAATGTTCTCCGAGGACACAGATTCCAGGTTCCCGCCTCCACGTCCGCCCGCCGCAATGATTGCCAGGTTGAGCTTTTGGTTCAGGTTCTGACCGCGCAGGAACGCGGGGGCAACTCCTATTGCTCCCGCGGTAAAGAGCAACGTGCGGGTGAATTGTCGGCGGGTAAGTTGGCTGTTTTTCATTTTCGTAGGTTGAAGCTCGGCCCCTCGGCGTACTGCGTTATTTGCCCTCGATAATCAAATCGAATCTGCGGTTGAACTCGGCGAGTTCCAGACCACCATCCTCAATCGAGGCCCAACCGTCGTAGTCCACGTCGCTGAGCGCCTGGCGCACGGCGGGCCAGTCAATGCTGCCATCGCGCGGGTGCACGAAGTCGCCGCCGTGGCCGTCGGGTTTCAGTTTGAAATCCTTGATGTGCAACTTCGCAATCAGCGGCCCCAGCGCCTTGATCCAGTCCTGCGGCGGCGCGTATTTGACGTGGTTGCCGATGTCGAAATAGGATTTGACCCACGGGTTGGCGAACGAAGCGACGAACTGTTTATAGAGCGCGGGCTTTACCCAAAGGTTGTTCCAGACATTCTCCAGGGCGATGACTACCTGCAACTGCTCCGCCAGCGGAATGAGTTTCTCGACCGCCGCACGGGACGTATCGGTGGCTCGGTTTTGCGCGCTGATGTAGGCCGTATACTTCGAGTTGTCGCCCGCCGCGACACGCGTGACATGGCCTGTCTTCTCGTCAAAGGCGATGTCAAAGTTCCAGGGCTCAGGCATCGGCATGCCACCGACGCGGCAAGGCACGACAAGGATCGCGCTGGCGCCGTAGGCTTTGGCGGCGCGCAACGCCAGCCGCACGCTCTCGAGGGACGCCTCCACCTTTTGCGGGTCCTCGCTGTTGAACTCCATCCAGCCTCTCAGCACGGAATGCACTTTCATGCCAAGCTTCTCCGCCACCGCGCGCCCGGTGGCGGCTTCCGCCTCGGGACAGATGTGGGTCGTCTCGACCCCGTCGAAGCCCGCGGTCTTCAGCGGCTCCAAAGCTTTTTCGGTGACCTCATTGACAATCATGGCCTTGCGGATCTTCCCGCGGAAGGTGGCTGCCCGAGTTGGCAGACCGGACAGCATCGTGAGGACGCTGGCGGCGGTGGCAGTGGTGATGAATTGGCGACGATTCAGTGGTGCATGCATGAGGCAATAGTGCGACGTGGTGATTTGGGTTTCAAGAGAATTGCTAAGAACGTAAGAGCCCTGTGATGCAAACACGCTGACGTAGCGCAGATTTCCAATCTGCAGTATCGCCGATTTCTAATCGCCAGGGCGTTAGACTCTGGTTGGCGCGCCGAATCTGCCACTGCTCTGCAGAATGGAATTCTGCGATACGGCAGATTGGAAATCTGCGCTACGTCACCGGATTCCCGTCGCTGGGCACCTAGCCACTCCCAAGCGTATCGCGGTTACCGCGTTCTTCTTCTCGGTGCCAACATGGTCACGGGCGAATCAGGCGAGTTCACAAAATGAATTGGTGGGATTCGCCAGACGCCCCTCACCCCGTCCCTCTCCCCATCCGATGGGGCGAGGGTGGCCAAAGGCTGGGCGATGGGGTTGCTGGACGATACGCTGATTACTGTCGGCAATCGGTATCAGTCACTGCGCTCGCGGCTTGGTGGCGAAAGGCGCGAGCTTTCCAGCATGCACCTCCTGGAGCCGGTGGTGCGTTGTGCGCATGGCTTCAATCAGCTCCGCATAGGGTCGGTCGGTGACGTCCACCACGCCGATGTTGTAGTTCTCACCGTCCATGCGGCCGGTGCAGGGCTGATCCACCCACTGGAACCAGCTTGAACCTATGAACGCCGGAAACGCGGCAGCTTGTTCGACGTAGTAACGGTACGCCACCCCGCGTTCGGCTTGGTCGCGCACCTGCACCAGGCCTGCCGCGAGGCCCCGGCCCGGAACCCCAAAGTGGAACTCACCCACGAGCATGGGCCGCCCAGTGACTCGGTAAATCTCTTCCACCGTCTTCACGCTGACTTCGGTGGCATATACGTTCAGGCTATAGACATCGAAGATTCTGGACGCCCGCAACATCTCTGGCGGTGGCAGCGAACCGCCAAACCGGAGACCGAGGATCAGATGGTTTGGGTCATGGCGACGGATGCTGGCAATGATCACTTCGAGGTATTTCTCAAAGGCGCGGTAGATGAACTGCTTCCGCTGCTCCGGGGTGTCGTTGGTACCAAGAAAGCCTTTGGCTTCTCGCTGCATGGCGCTGGGCGGCCCCTCCAAGATAAGGTCCACGACGAGCGATTCACGGCCTGGCCAGGGCGGTTCGTTGGCGATGAAGTAGCCGAGCAGCCAGGGATCATCCTTGCGAGGCGCGCATTGTCTCTGCGCGTCCTGGTCCACTGTCTTGGGGAATTCCTCGGAATAGACGTCGGGCAAGCCCATGTATCCGGTTCTCATGCCCCAGCCGCCCAGGTTGACCTGGTACGCCATTCGGTGCGTGTCCCAAAGACGAGGATCGCTCCAGTTGCCGATGGTGTTCAGGCCCCACGCATCGAGGCGCCGCAGGGCCAAGTCCATCCAGTTCGTGCGGGCCTCAGATCCATGCCGGCGCGCCAGGTTCCAGGCGTAGAAACTGGGCGTCGAACGGGAGTCGCCGCTCGAAGCCGCTGGCGGCAGCGCGGCGAAGTAGTCCTCTCGACCTTGCAAGCGGGCATCCCCGCCGCGGCCACCTACCCCGGTGGAGGACGTGGAGAAGAAATGGTGGCCGTCGGGATCAATAAACCACCAGCGTCCGTCGGCCTGCTCGACCCGGAAGAAGCCGCTAGCTTTCGCTTTTGTGTTGAGATATCCGCCATACCTGCAAAAGCCAAAATCACCCGGACGCAGGCTCGCATCCTCGGCCGCCCACTCCTGTTTGAGTTGTGCGAGGCTCTTCACTTTGCCCAGCCAGTCGGCCGGGATCCATTGACCGAACTCGTCCACCACTGGTTTTTGGTCGAGGATGCCGGACCCCGGGTCTTCCTTTGCCAGGCTGACCGAGCGGATCTCCAGTGTCGGTTTGCCGAGCGGTGTCTGCATGCTCACGCCGATGGCGGTCACCGCGTTGAGCGGCCCGTAAGTGCCGCCGGTCCCGATCCAGAATGAATTGCGCGCAACCTTGCCGACCGAAGCGAGATCGAATCCGGCGCGGTTCGGCTGCCGGTAGTATTGCAACGGCACGGCGGCGCGGATCCACACGTTGGGCAGCGGGTGCACTTGCCGGCGTTGCGTGAGGTTCGTGCTATAGAGGCTGAGGGAAAACCGTTGGGGCGACGAGGCCTTGATCTCCAACACCAGGTAATTGTAGCCAGTCCAATCAGCAGGTAAATCCGGAGCGAGCTCTTTGAGTGCCCATTTGTGCTCGGACTCGGCGCCCTCGAAGCTCACACGCTGAGCTTCGGAGCCGGCGGTCTGCCGCGCGGCGGAAAACATACCCAGTGCTGCCAGCAACGATGTGATCAAAGGACGGGATCGCGAATTCATAGTCAGTAATGAGTGATGAGGCGGATAGTCTTCATGCTTTGATCGCTTATCAATGAATCAGCGCAGGTAGTGCATATTTCTCACAACCGCGTTCGGTACTTGCCAGCCTTGATTGGGCCACCGAATCAGGGAAAAGACCAGCAGAATTGGAAGCGCGGGCCCGGTGCGTGCGCATATACGGTTTTTCAGGAGCGCAGATATTAGTATCCGCTGGAGATTGAGCTGCCCGTGGCGGCCGACGAGAATGTCCGCGCTCCGACTTGAGAAGGTCATTGGTGCAGGCAGAATCGTAGAGGGGCCCGTGAATGACGAACGGCTGGGGTTCCCTTTGGCAGAGGGGCGACTAGCCACCTCCAAGCGCCCTGCAAGCCTACTGCTTGGGAGGGGATCCGGCACTGATACGGTATCTTAGGCTAAGATACCGTATCAGTGCCGGATCAATACCGGATCAACACGCTTGCGGGTCCAGTGTGAGGCGCAAGCCGAACTCTGAGGGATCGGGTGCGTTGCGATTGCCCGGCCAGCGGGATTCTCAGCCTGGCAGCGAGTCGAAAGGGGCGGTCAACGGGGTTAGGGACTTCCGGGAGGCACGTCCGCCGGGAATTTCCCCCTGGCCGGCGCTTGAGTTTGCAGAGGCGCCAGCCAGGGAGAATCGGCTAGTCCGGCTCCTATTGGCGAGCGCGGAAGAACTGTTGTCCGCCTGACGGCGAGAATGTGTAGGTGGGCGCCGCCGCGCCGGTGACATCTGACCACGGTCCGGTAATCGCCGTGGCCTGCTGCAAGGTTCCGGTTGTCCATTGGACCTGGAGTTGGTTGCCCGAGCGGGAGACTTGCAGAAGGGGCAGTGGGCCGCCCGTGTAACCAAAGACACGGGGCGCGGCGGCCAGATAAGCTCCGGAACTCAGGTAAAAGTCATCGAACATAGCGCTGACGGATGCGTCGTTGCCGGCGGCAACCAGCTTGTCCAAGTTGGGTTGCCTCCCGGGGGCGGGCTGATGGTGACTTGGGCCGCGTCTTTACTCACGTCCCACCGCAGAACGGTCGAGCCGCCTTGCTCCACCGCCGGGAGGTCCGAGACAAAGGAGTTGATGGCCAGCCGTTGGAGCCGCGAAGGCGGGTTGGTGATCGAAGTTACTTGCGTATAGTAGTGACCACCGCCAGGGGTGGGGGTGGCTGGGCCGGTAGTGCCGCCGTTGTTCCAGATCTAGCTGTCCAGGGCGCTGCCGCTGCCCCCGTGCGGTGTGTCCAAGTGGAACAGTGTGTCCACCCCAAAGCAGAGATTTTTAAGGGACAGATAATTTGACGAATCGGTGCTCCCCCAGATTGGCCCGATTTTTATGCTTTGGTCAGCACGTCAAATAGAATGTGACGATTCACATTTCGTGGCAACGGATGCCCCACCTAGCATAATGCCATAATATAAGGCTAAGCGAACTTTATTTGATTTCATCGTCCGGCGTCACGCCTCACTACACCGCCATATTCTATTGGACATCATGCGCTTGCCCCCAGTACCCTCCTCCTATGCATATTGCTCTCTCCAGAACACAACTCCGCTTCACTGGACCGGGCGGCTCCCTCCTGGTCTCCAAGGATGACGAGGTTTGTCGTCGCCTCGCCATGCTTATCGAAGGCGAGTGCGAGGGGCTCGGCCCTTCCAAGGCCGCTCACAAATACGATTTCACCCGCCAACGCTATTACCAAATCCTCGCCGCCTTTTATGAGCAAGGCGCCGAGGGTCTGCTGCTGCAAAACCCGGGACCCAAAACCGATTACCGCCGCACCGACCAGGTTGTCCGGTTGGTCATCCGCTGTCGCTTCCTGGATCCGGATTCTTCCCCCGAAGTTATCGCTCAAAAAATCCGCCAACAGAGCCACGCGATCAGCCAACGCAGCGTCGAACGGATCATCGCCGATTACGGCCTGCAAAAAAAAACTCTACACCCTTAATCCCGCCAACCCGCCCCAGTTCGTCCAGACCCAACGAACCCGCAAAAAACAACGTTCGCTCCCAGCCGATCCCAAGAGCCTGGAGCGACAGGTCCGCCAGTTGCTGGCGGATAAGATTTCGGGCAATCAAATCGGTATCTGGCTCCTGCTACCCGAACATTTGCGGCTGGGCACTTGGGACCTCCTGCGCTCCTGGTCGGGCCTGCCCTCCGAACGCGTCGAGCCGCGTTTGGCTCTGCACCTGGTCAATGAAGCCGCCATGTGTCTGTGCTCCTACCGCCAGCGGCGCACGCTTTCCCAAAAAGGTTTTGAACTGGCCAACGGCCTGCCCTTCGTTCCCACCGACCTGGCCATCCACGACCTCTTGGCTAGTCACACCGTCCAACAAGCCCAACAACTGCAAATCGCGCTGGGTAAATTGCGCCGCGCGGGAGGACATTTTGCCGGCACGCTCCTGGCGCTGGACCCTCACCGCATGCCCAGCTACAGCAAGCGCCAGATGCGCCGACACCGTTTCAGCTCCGAAGAGAAACCCGCCAAAATGGCCCAGACCTTCTTCCTGCTCGATTGTCACACCGGCCAGCCCGTCTGCTTTAGCCTCAGTTCCTCGGCCCAATCCGTTGTCCAAGCCAGCCCCGAGCTCCTGCACGTGGCCGCCGAAATCTTGGGGGCGGCTCCGGCGGCGGCCCACAAGCCCTTGATCCTCGCCGACAAGGAACACTATTGCCAGGAACTCTTCTCCACCGTGCGCACCGAGAAGGTCTTCGATTTGCTCTGCGCTCAGCCAGCTTACTCCAATTCGCTCCACCGCTGGAGCCACATGGCCGCCGCGGATTTTACCGAGCACTGGCCCGGCTACGCGACGGCCAGGGAGTCTTACCATTTCCAGGCCGAGCCCCAGGCCCTTTACCACGAGTACGTTCAGCGCAGCGGCGTACGTCCAAAAGATTACCAATACCAGGGCTTTTTGAGCACAGCTGAGCTCGCCCAAGTCCCCGCTTTGACCCAGGACTATCCCCAACGCTGGCATGTCGAGGAGTTCTTCAAATTCAATCAGGCTCTGGGTTGGCACCGCGCCGGAACGCTCAACCTGAATATTCGCTATGGTCATCTAACCACGGTGTTGGTAGCCCAAGCGGCCATTCACCAGTTGCGCCAACGCTTGGGTGCGCCCTTTGTACAATGGGATGCCACTCATCTGGCCCGCAATCTCTTTGAGGGCCTGGAAGGAGACGTTCGGGTCGAACAGCAAACGATTGTGGTAACGCTCTACAACCCGCCCAACGCCGCTCTGCTCCAACACCATTATGAGCATCTGCCCGAAAAGCTGGCACAAGAGGGGGTCAGTCCCGAAATCCCCTGGCTCTATAATTTCAAAATCGATTTCCGCTTTAAATGAGCGGCAAGCTCGGAGCCGGCGAAAAACGTCAAATTATCTGTCCTTCAAAAATCTCTGCCAAAGGGGCTGGTGAAAAAGGCCGTCTACTGCAACCCAGCATTGAACGAAAAGGCCTGCCCGTATTTACCGGGCACCAACGCACTCTTGTCGGTGATGTTGTTTAGAGGTCTGGTTGTAGTGGGGAAGGCTCCAGCAGCATGCCCCGCTTGCTTTGAGATGGTTTTACTGGTGGAATTGTGGCTCGAAACTCAGACCAGCCGCCAATCATTATGAAGCACTTGAGCCGATCCTGTTCCCGTCGTGAATTCCTCACTGTGGCCGGCGCCACCGGCCTTGGTATCGGTTTAGTCCCCGGGGCCGCTACAGCCCAGGCGGGATCGTCGTCACCCCGCGCCAAGCGCGGCCAGGAACGGGTGTTCGGGTTGAAATTCCCGCCCATGGCCAAAGTCCGCATCGGGTTCATTGGCGTGGGCAACCGTGGCTCCAGCCTGCTGGGTAACTTATTGGACATTGACGGGGTCGAGATCAGAGCGGTCTGTGACGTCATGGCGGACCGGGTGAAGAGTGCCCAGCGGCAAGTCGCGGCCAAGGGAAAACCTGAACCGGCAGGCTATGACCAGGGCGAGACGGCCTTCGAGGAATTGTGTCGGCGCGATGATCTCGACCTGGTCTATATCGCCACCCCCTGGGACTGGCATGTCCGGATGGCGGTCAGCGTGATGAAGCAGGGCAAGCACGCGGCCATCGAGGTGCCGGCCGCGATCACGCTCGCTGAATGCTGGGACCTGGTGAACACCGCGGAACTGACTCGCCGCCATTGCCTGATGCTGGAGAATTGTTGCTATGGAGAGGTAGAACTGCTGGTTTTGCGGATGGCTCGCCAAGGGATTTTCGGGGAGTTGACGCACGGCGAGGCGGGTTACCTCCACGAATGTCGTGATTACCTTTTGCAGAACTCCAGCGCCGCGAACTGGCGGCGGCGCTTCCTCGCCACCTGGAACGGCAACCTTTACCCGACTCACGGTCTCGGTCCTGTGGCCCAGTACATGGGCATCCATGCCGGCGACAAGTTCGACCACCTGGTCTCGATGAGTTCACGCGAACTGGCCCTGAGCCACCGATGCCAGTCCCTCCCCGCTGACAACCCGCGCCGCCTGGAGCACTTTGCCTGCGGCGATATCAATACCTCGCTCATCAAAACCGCACTGGGCCGCACCATCATGGTGCAGTTTTCACTGGTCCAGTCCCGCCCCTATAGCCGCATCAATCTGATTTCCGGCACCACCGGCACCTTCTGCGATTATCCTCCCCGGCTTCATCTTGACGGACAACCCGAGGGCTGGATCACGGATCTGCAGGCCTACCACGAGAAATATGGCCACCCGCTATGGAAGAAACTCAACTCGCAAGCGCAGCAGTCCGGTGGCCACGGCGGCATGGATTACGTCATGAACTGGCGATTGATCCAATGCTTGCGGGAGGGCTTGCCCTTGGACATGACCGTTTATGATGCCGCCGCCTGGAGCAGCATCGTTCCCCTCAGTATCGCGTCCGTTACAAAAGGCAGCATCCCCACAGCCGTTCCCGACTTCACGCGAGGCGCTTGGAAGCATCAACCTCCCAGTCCTTTGGCTGCCTGCTAGGCTTGCGCCGGCAACACTGGACGATCTGGCGTGGAGATTTCGTAACTGTTCATCACTCCCGGACGACGACTCGGAAGGCCAGCACCGGCCGACCGTGATCGCCGCATTCCGCGCGTAGTATAATCCAACCGTCGCGTGCTACGACATGGTCCAGCAGACGCAAAGTCCCCGCCAACTCCGTCCGCGCCATCGGAGCGAGCTTGAAGTCGGCTTCAGCCAGCGCAGTGCTCCAGTCGGGAGGCTGGCGGATAATTTCCAGGCGTCCGGCTGCGGCATTCGTGGCGAAGTTGTAAAGGTTCAACTTGAAGTCCAGAGCCTGGCCCGGCCGCGCCTGATAGGCGTAACCTTCCGACCACGGCAGGTCCTCCACCTTGACCACGGCCGAGCGGGGAAGGGAGAGCTGCAGCACCACCGGCGATGCGGAACCGGATCGCGGCGCCGCGGACCTTGGTGGCGCTTCGAGCGGCAGGGTTGAAGCCTGACCCGCAGGCATAATTACAAACACAGGCGCGGGGGTAAGCGGCGCCGGGAAGCCGGTGCCGAGCGGCCGCCCGAGGTAATCCACCGCCTCTAGCACGTTTAGGTGGGCTGGGAGTTTCCAGTCGGTGGTCGTCGTCCCGCGGCCATCCCAGTCCACTTCTTTTTCCGCCCACGCCACCAGGACGTCGCGGTCATTGCCGTCGGGCCGGGCTCGGAAGGCGTAAACGTGGACATTCGGGGCCGGTTGCCAGCGTCCCAAGGCCTGCGCACTAGCCAGGCATCGACCCACGGCTGCCAGGGCGACGTACGCCGGTCGCGGAGTTAGATCCAGGCGCAGCAATCCAAACTGGACTCCGTTCGGCTCCTGGTAGTTGCCGAGGATGAAATGGAAGTGGCGCCGTGCGCCCGCGAAGAGGCTGCTCGCGTAAGCCTGCGCCATCCACTCCGCCTTCAGTCGCTCCAACCGAGGTGACTGGTCGTACCACGGCGGGTTCTTGAGATGCGGTGTGCCGCGGTCGGCTTCGGTGATCCAGAGCGGCCGTCCGGCCGCAGCCTCTCGGGCCGGCTTCCACAAATCATTGTAGGCGTTCGACCAGTCGTAGGTGTGAATGTTGTAAGTATCGAAGTAGGGCCAGGTTTCGTTCGCGAGAACGCCTTCGGTGTGGGCGGGCGTCGGCACTGCCGCCGTGGCGTTCCAGCCGACGATGACCTCAGGATCGCCGCTCTTGAACCCAAGCCAAGCAGCCTTCTGCCATGAACACATCTGGTCAACCGTGTGCGCGCCGAACGTTGCGACGTTGGCTTCGTTCCAAGGCTCCCACGCGGCAACCCGGCCTTTGAAACGCACGGCTAACGCCCGCCCAAGTTCATACACTCGGCGGAGATCAGTGGCGAACCGGCCGCCGGCCTGGGCCGCTGGCTGTGCCCAGGACGGCGTGTCGTGGAAGACTTGAAGCACCTGAAGGCCCGCATCCCGGTGTGCATCCGCGGAACTGTCGTAGGTGGTGGGCGGCGGCTTCAGCGCGCCAGGCTGTGGCTGAATATCCCGCCAGCGCAACCGGTCGCGAACCCAGCTTACGCCTGCGAGCGAGGCGAGGTTCGCCAGCTCCTTCTGTTTCGTCATGTCATCCTGCGCGAACCAGGCGGCGGCGGAGTCGACGGCAATCGGCGAGTCCACCGGCGTGCGGGCTTGCAGGGGCCGCAGAACCGCGAGCGTGGTCCAACTCCGGTCGGGCTGATTGGTGGAACCGAATTCGAGCCGGTACCAGCCGACATCCAAGCCGTTCAAACGGAGCGGTTCGCTGCGATCTGAGTCTTCAGCCAGCAAAGCGCCGGAGCGCAGCACCTGATGCCTGTCATCCAGCAGGCACCATTGCGTGCAAGCGGGAGTCAGTGCCTGTGGCATCCGCACGCAAACGCTTTCACTTGCGAGTAACACATGGCCGGGGTGATCAGGGAGGGGTTTGGGCATTTCGCCGCTACTTCCCGTCCGAGCCGATGGTTCGGGAGTAAATGGAATCGATTCGGCCTTGGCAGCCGTGCTAGTGAGCAGTGCCGCAATGAAAGCGCCCACAATCCGCCGGTACCCCAACCGCAATTCTCCCGGGCATACTGTGGCCCTAATTCACTAATCCTCTGGCCGATCATCGCGCGCTCCAATGCTGCTTGGCTCCTCGAGCCTACGCTGCCCCCTTCATGCCAGGAAGGCATCCCGATTGGCGAACACGACTCGAGCCAGGACAGCGGCGTATTCGCAGTACTTCTGCGAGCCGTCGGGCGATATGGAGCCATCGGGTCTGAGGTGATAGCGCTCGCGCCAATAGCCGTCCCCTTTGGCGGCTCGGCACACTTTACGGACCGAATCGACGAGGCGTGTACGGGCCTTCATCCGTTGGCACGCCAGGGCCTCCAGATACCAAACCCGCCCCATGGCTGCCACGTCGTTGAGTGGCTCACCCGAGCAATCCGGCGAGCGGCTGTACTCCCATTTTTCGTAAGCGAAAGGCTTGGTGACAGCCTGCGTGGGCATGTCTCCCGCCCAGAATGCCGGCTCCCCCATCAGGCGGGGCCAGAGCCGCTCGATCTTTCCGTCGTCTGCAAGGCCAAATGCCACCGCCGCCCAGTTCACGTCGGACAGACCATGGGTGTCCACGAGGCCATGTTCCGGGTGGACGTACTCCCCGAAATGGTCCTCGCGCCAGAAGACCGTGAGGAAAGCCTTCGCCAGCTTGTCCGCGTGGCCGGACCAAGCGGTCTCCTGGGCCTTGTCTCCGGCCGCGCGGAACATCCTCGCCAGTTGGCGGAAGGCATGGACTGCGTAGCACTGAGTGACTCCGTCGCAACCTTCCCGTGGCGGGGACTCGATATAGAATCCCGACCCGCCGATCAAACCGCTGTCCTGGCGGAGGGTCAGCAGGAATTTAGCGGCAGACTCTATCGAGCCAATCCGTTCCTCCAACCACGGGCGGGAACCGGTGGCGTCGAAAATTTCCGCCGCCGTGAGCACATAGCAAATGGGACCCAGCGTGGTGAGGGGAAAACCCTTCGTTTGCCAATGCTCGAACAGGCCGATCCATTGGCGTGTCTCCTGACTGGAAGTGGGCAGACCATCGCGCTTGGGCGGTTTGTGAGTGAAGACATCGTCCGGATACTTGAGGCCGCGCAGACAGCATCCCGGGCGGGTGTCTCCGTTGAAGATGGCGAACGGGATGTTGCCGTCTTTCCGCTGCGAAGCCCGGACGAATTCGAAATAATCCAGGACCAGACGCGTGCGGCCTAGTTGCAGATACGGCCCGATCATCTGCCAGGAGTCGAGTCCCGGCCAGGTCGAGTCGCTGCCGTAGCCGCCGCCGTCGGCGTTGATCGTGAAGTGTCCCGGATAGACTCGTTGGGTGGCGGCGGGAATGAGGTTCTTAAACACTGCAGCCTCCACGCCGGCGCGGATTTCCGGATCGGCGATGCGGCGAATCCAATCGGTTTCATGGTCGGGGGCGTCAGCAGCGGCAAGCCAAGATGGCGCCAGGTTCAGCCCCGCAGCCGAGGCCAATCCGAGACCCGTGGTTCCAAATCGCTTTAGAAAAAGCCGGCGTGAGAGTGAGAAGTTCGTTT
>Ga0073936_10006725_pt1 | contig 15073 bp, 8 predicted proteins | sample AliMusrvi5mmetaG_FD_87041 | JGI IMG/M metagenome (GOLD analysis project Ga0073936, IMG submission 87041) | Freshwater lake bacterial and archeal communities from Alinen Mustajarvi, Finland, to study Microbial Dark Matter (Phase II) - Alinen... | ecosystem: Environmental > Aquatic > Freshwater >... | reverse complement strand
TTCCCCTGCGGTCACGCGTTTGTAAGCCATCTCGTTCTCCTTGTGTTGCTGCACATGAAGAACGTAGCTTACCGCGTGACCTTTTCATATCACAGGTGTTGCAATAGCCGCTAGCGCGCGGGCAGGAGTTTGTTGCACCGTCAACAATCCATGTGTAGCTCACGGCATTTGACCACCCGGACCATTCATTGGCCTCACATGCATATGAAGCCTCAGAACCCAAACACGCATTTGTTGGGCCTGAAAGAATGATGGGCGGGATAGAGCCGCCGCCGCCCTCCGGCGGGTTCACAGCCAGAACTAACATGGCGGCAAGCAAAGTACATGCAATTACAGCCCAAATCGTTTTCAATGTCATAATATCTCCTGTTCGATCAAATCATTGCTATTCAAGGGGTCAGTCTTCCCCCATCATGAACCCGCTTTCGCCAGACCCCGGACAAGTTGTTTAATGTTGGCTTCAGCCGCCGTTTTCAATCGCTTGTCCAGTCCGGAGCGCTGACTCAACTCGCTCAGCCAGGCGACATTGAGGTGGTATGGACATTGGACTTTCATATAATCAACATGTTTTCCCGGAATTCCGGTTAATTGCTTTCAAAAAACGAAATAGCATTTGTCTATTGCCTCAATACGACCCCGATCTCGTCCCGGTTCCAGATCGTTTTAAGGCCATTCTCAACGCAGTTTCTCAGGAAACTCAGAGCTCTTGTCCAGTCGAATGGATTGCCGAAATGACCATTTTTGGCTGCTAGGGATAGGTTGCTTTTCATGGGTGTCCCTGTCAGCCACGCCGTAACGGGTTCATACCATCGGGCCCTGAAGTAATAGAGGCCCGTCTTCCATGAATATTCCCTGCCCTGCCAGCAATACCGGTTGCCGACAGCAAAAGCGGACACTGCGCTTCCGTTGGCCGCATAGACGGTAGTCCTGCCCCAGGCAACATACCGGTTAATTGCTTTTCACAAAACGAAATAGCATTTGTCTATTGTCTCAATACGGCACCCCGACCTCCGTTCAGTTTGTCTGTCCCCATTTTTCTTTCGCTCGCATCCGCGTCAAGATCGCCACGTTTGCGCCTGGGTGTTGTTAGACCGGTGGCACCCTATTCCCGGCATATTTCGGAGGAGACGCCAAGCTCTCCCATGTTCGCAGGGAACCCTTATACTTCTGCCCTGTTCATTCGATCCCGGCCAAGCCTCCACGCCAGGTCATTCGGCGTTTCGGTTCTGCCCCCGCTGCTCCGAGCACGAAGGCCTCGACATTCTGCCGTTTATCGGGATTCACTCGCACGGCTTTAGCATTCGCTGTCTACGCTTCGTGCCGTCCTCTCGGACGACGACGCAAGACTCGCTTCAGTGTGGCGACCACCCTTTCACCGTCGGGCTTTTCACCCGCTGGGTTCCACTAAACGTTTCAGTTGTGACCTGTTCTATGTCATTTCACTTCCTCCTCGTTTTCTGCGCTTTCATGGCGCGACGGAGCCGACGGCGCGGCGTGTGCGTAAGCAGACGCCGTGCGGGAGGCGGAGCGATAACCCAGAGTCAATAAATCGCCCAAAGGTCTCCGTATCGGAGGCAATCCAAAACCCGCCAACTGCGTGCTAAACCTTGTCAGCATTGATGATTATGAAGGTGAGCAGAGTGAGCAAGGGAATAATAGTTTACTTGTTCCCATTTCCTCTACGGAGCCACTTCCACACCACCAATCACGTCGCCACTGACTGTTGCAATTCGAACTCGTGCACAAAAATCCCCCTTGAGCACATCAGCAACAGGACTGCTTCCAAAGGTAACCAAATACTCCGAATTCCCACGTGTTAGTTCAACAGTCACTGGTGCGCCAGCCTCGGGTTCAGCCGCACCCACTATTGCTTGATCGGCGATTACTCGCGCCTGGGCAAAACTTATTTTGTTTGTATCAACCACAGTAAAAATGTTCGTCGCCAAAACAATCGCCCCAATCTTCGCCTCCATAACCACATTATTTGCCATGGTGCTCAGTATACTGCCTTTGACGGTTAACATACTGGACTGTTGAATATTCGTTGATGTACATCCACTAGGCAGGAAAACAGCCTCGCCTATCCCCTGAAAACATCGCATCTCCACAACTACGCCTTCCGAAATATTTGAAGGCGTAAGGGTGACAAAAACATTCATTGAGGCATTTGTCGCGACAGTCGCGAAGGCGTCAATGGCAACATTCGTCTGTGCATTAAGCGTATTCATTGATGTGAGCACCATACAGCAGGCAATTCCTAATAACATTTTTTTCATCGCATATTCTCCAATATTATTTTTTCATTACGGCAGGGGTCTCCGATTCGGCCCAACTTGATATCGTTGCGTTGCATCACTTTCGGGGTGTCCACCGCGAATTTGTCCCTGAGTACCAATGTAATCATAAACAACTCCCGCACGTTGACGATTATTATGAAATGTAACATCCGCGCCAGATGGCCCAACAGCACGCACCACATTTGTCCCCCGATAAGTACAAGGAGTATGGGTGTGGAAACAGGCCACCGTATAAACAGCACCTGCAGCATTGGGTGCTGGATCAACAGGAACATCGACCGGCGTAGTTCCCGGTGATGCGCTTGCTCCTTGAGTGGGGCCAACCCAAGAACCTGTAAAGGTTGTCGTGTTCTGATAAATATTACCGGTGGTATTAATTTGAATCCAGAACCCCCTTTCACGCCGTCGGTTCGGACTTAGATCACAATCGGTGAGCGTATTCGCCCACTCGGTATCCGTTGCTGTGCGCACAACCGGATCTCCTTCAATTTGCGAGTAACTCGGAAATTGATTCACAACGATAATATTCGTGGAATAATATTCCGTCCCACTGATCTTCGCCATTCCGCGAAGATAAAATACACCCGCAATATTCGCATGCCACGGAGCCATGGTCTTGCTGTTGGTCAAGGGATACCACGCGGTGCTATTGGTTCGCTTGATGTCTATACGGTATTCGTCGACCGTAATTCCGGTGGCAGGCACCGTTTTGACTTCAAGATTGGAATCGCGGTCATGCTTGAGCGTCAGCATATTTTTCGAAACATCCATGTCCACTTTAATTACGACCAAATTCGCGCTAGCTTCACAGGAAGCATTACTAAGCGCCTTGGCTGTAACGGTGTAAGCCAACCCCGTAGTTCCGTCACTTGTAACGGTCGTACATGTGCCAGTCGTCGGCAACCACGTCACCCCATTTGTCGGCAACACACTCCAGACTGTCCCACCGGGGGAATAACTATTTGTGAGACTGAACGTGGCGCTGCTCCCACTAACCGCCGCAATAATGTTCGTCTGTGGCGTCACATCAACCCTGAGCACCTGTAAACTCGCCGAATTGGTACAACCGGGATGTGTTGCCGAGGTTGCTGTAACGACATAATCTCCACCCGTCGTTCCATCGGGAGTTACAGTGGCGGTATTGCCGCTCATTGCCACGCTTACTCCAGCCGTAGGTACCACCGCCCAGTTTACCCCTCCCGTCGCGCAAAGCCCGTTTGCTGTAAAGGCAACGCCTCCTCCACAGACGGCACAAGCATTCGTTGCACTCGGTGTTACCGTAAAAGGTACAACGCTGACGGGCAGAATCGCTATTTGTCCATCGTAGTTCGTGATAGTATGACCGCTCCCATCTATAGCATGGGAGTTGTGCGTCACCGTCACATTTTTTGCACCCGTCGTATCCCACTTGATTTGAACGCTTGCGTTACTGCCCGCAATAGTTCCATCACCCGCATTCCATAAGTATTCCACGTGATTAGATGGCCAATTGCCCTCATTATTTGTGCACGTAAACGAGTATTGAACAGCATGGCACACCGAGGTATCACCTATAATACCGATAGTCTGAATTAAAACACCCTCCGGCGGGTTCACAGCCAAGACAGGCATGGGGGCGATAAAAGCAGCAACAACAGCCAAAATCGTTTTTAATGTCATGATTACGCCCTATTCCATCACAAAATGTTTGACGTTGGCTTCGGCCGCGTTTTTCAAACGCCTATCCAGTCCGGGCCGTTGGATCATCTCTCTCAGCCAGACAGCATCCTCGGCTTGCCCCACGCGCCCCAATGTGGCAATGGCGCTCATTCTTTCGAGCACGGGGCGACCTTCGTCCTTCGCGATGCCACGGGCGACATCGCGTGCCCCCGATACGTCAGTCAGGGCCAGGATCTGTATTGCTGTAATGCGGGCAGGATCGCCGGGCGCGTTCTGGTCAAGGATCTGGCGGGCCTGCGTAGCAATGGCGTTCGTATCATACAACCCGTTGGGACCACTCATCCGACTCATGGCAATGAGGGCCGTACCGGGCAAAACCGTTCCATGCGCAGAGAGGGCGGCATCAAGCACGGTACGGAGTGCCTGGTTTTCGGAATCGGCACGGCCTGGTGTCCGCCCGGCATAGGCGGGAACCACCTGCAGGGCATAGTCGCGCCAGGTCAGATCCTGGGTGCGATTGCTTACAATGTTAACCAGCATGCCCCCCATCCCCTCGGGAAGGCGCTCCTGACGTAAAAGCACGGCCAGTGTGTCGTTCTTGAGGCCCAAATCCCAGAGGTTCCCCGGCTTCGCGGTGGCGGGATCGGCTAGGAAGGCCATGAGGCAGGCGACATCGGCGGCGGGTAAACGGTTATTGAGGGATCGAATAGCGGCCAGGCGGTGCTGGTAATCCCGGTCGGAGGTGAGGCCGGCTATCAGTTGGCAGGAAGCAGAAGGCAGCGGGGCAGGAGGGACTGTAGGGAGTGGGCTGTGAGCAGTGGACAGTGAAGAAGAGGAAGAGAGGTGGGCGGAGGGCCAGGTGGTCGCCAAGGGGCGGCGAGCAGGAGAAACAGTGGGTAGGGGGGAAGGAGAAGTGGGCAGTGGACAGTTGGCAGAGGGCAGATAAATATGGAGGAATAACGCTGTGAGCGACAACGTTATGCCGATAAAAACAAATAATATGGTTTTGCGCCGCATGGAGATCAGAGATAAGGGCCAATAATAACGCCATCCTGTTTGACCACGATCCAATGGCAGGAGGTGGTCTTGCCAGCAGGCCTATGGACGAGGTAGGTCATGGAGCCAAGTTCACTGAAATCGCCGGAGGAAAGGCTGTATTCGAGTGAACCATTTCCAAAAATGGCTCCGCCAGTATTGATGGTCAGCAGGATTTCGATATCTGCCGGAATACGGGTCATGTAGAGCGTGTTCGCAATGGTGGTGGAGCCGTCGGCATTCACCTCAACCACCGGTACGTAACCCAATACAGTGGAATACAGATTGAAAATCACGGGTTGGACACTAGCCAGAATTGGCCCGCCTGCACCAAGCCTGGCTACCAATGCACCGGGTTCGTCTTCATCTATCGCAGTGATCCTGAATGCGCGATTGGTTCCCGACACCGAGCCGGGAATGAGTCGGAGGGATCCGAAATCCACCACTGCCTGGGACGGAAGGCCATTCCAATTCCAAGTCCGGGTCTGGTTGAGCCAGATGTCAGGGCCCTTGGGTTGAGTGGCGGAAACAACCGTAACCGTCATAAGGTTGGTGACTCCGTTGACAATAGCCCGCACAGCATTATTACCGGCCTTATTGAACTGGAAGACGGCGGCGGAATCGGACAGGGTTTGAAGGACGTTGGTCCCAATGGTCAGGTTCACAACCGAGCCGGTGGGCACCATTGAACCGAAAGCGGAAAGGCGCAAAGAATCGCCCTGGCGCAGGGTAAGCGCCTGACTGTCGCAAACATTGACACGGAGCCATTCCATGGACTGGGTGAGACTACAGCCGCCGTTCTGGAATGATATGGCCACAGTGGACGGCGCATCGGGATTGAGCGGCACATTGGCATACCAGCGTTGATCGGTTCCTGCCTGAACGGCATTGGTAGCCCCATCGGCGGTCACCGTCATCATGGAGCGATAAGCCCCAAGCCCTTCGATGCAGACAGGCGAGACCAGACTGGAGGCAGGCAGGACATCGGCGGAACAGACGGCATTCATCCGCGCATCCACCCAGTCGGGCCGATTGTTGGCATCGGCGTCGGGGCCGGCAATACGCATCACGGTGAGGCGTTTGACCTTGAGCGCCTTGCGGGGGAAGACGTTCCACCAGCGGATACGGAAGGAATGCTGACCGGCGGCCAGCCAGGGAGTATAGACGGCGGTCGTCTGGTACTGGCCGGGCACCACGGGAATGTCGTTACGCCCGACATACTCGCCATCAACGGAGAACGAGAGGTCGAGGGTGTAGTTATAAGCATTGAGGCATCCCTCGGCATATTCGACAACCACACGGTACTGGTCACCTGCGGGAAGGTTCAGCGTGTAATCAAGGGAACCTGACTGACTGGAGGCGGTAACAATGGCCTCATTCGTTGTCCAACTTCCAATACGGGCGGCCGTGTTCGAACCGTCAAGAGTCTGGACGGTCGTCAGGATATTGGGCGCCTGGGGATCGGTGAGACTGACGGTGGTCTCCTCGTCATCCGTCAAGCCATCGCCATCGGTATCAGTTGCGTTGATGGCCGGGGTGAAGAGGTTCCGGGCTTTAAGCGGCACCACGGCATCGCCGGGAACAGTATAGGGTTCCATCCGGGAACCGGGAATGGGCCGCTCGTAGGTTCCATCAGGGAGGCGCCAACCGACGGCGAAATGGCTGCTGGCGAAGCACTGCTTGTGGAGAGCCTCAATATAATAGCGCTGCCCGGCAACAAGTTGAACAGTGGCATTACCAGTCCAGGTTCCATAGGCAACCGTTCCCGCACTGAGAATCTGGTGGGCGGAAGACGGGCTCGCGTTGGTTCCGAGCCAGACGCTGCCGCTGTCATCAGCCATGACATAGAACGTGTAGGTGCCGGTTTGGGGCGCGGTGAGAATGGCGCGGTAACGGGCGCCATACTCGTCCGCCCAGTCACGCGGGCCTTCGAAGGCGCTCAGGTAGGCACGCTCGTCGGGCAGGTTTGGATATCGGGCATTGACCTGGAGCGCCTCGATGGAAGTCCCGTTGACTCCCTTCCAGCATTCCCAGAAAATGGAGGCGGGAGCCCCGACCGAGATGGGGGTAACCGGGGAGTCAATCTCACGGGACGCGGTATCGGTCACGACGGCGCGCAGATTGTGAGCGCCTTGTGGCGCATTGGTCCAGGTGAAGTTGAATGGCGCGTTGGTGAAACTGGCCAACAGAGTCTGATCGGCATAGAGGGAGACGCTTGACCATGCCTGAGTGCCGATAACGGACGCCTCAATGGTGATGGGGTCGCCGACGGAAAAGGCCGTGTGGGCGGCAGGAGCCGTCAGGGAGATTCGGGGCAGGACCACGATCTCAACGTTGGTCCCGGCCGAAATTTGCGCAGGCACCTCAGGATTGGGGATCACCAACCGGGCGGTACCGCCCACGGCTTCGAGAGTGATCGGGCTAGCAGGATTGGGCATGGACCAGTTTGGCTCATAGGTGAACCCGCCGGCCAACGTAACCACGCCCCGGCTGAACCACAATGGATTCACTGCGGAGAGGGCATAGTTGGGCATATTGGGGTCATCGGTTCGGCAACCACAAATGGTGGTAGCTTCGGTATAGGGGCCAAGTGCCACCCAGCGGCCATTGTCCGTACGGTTGCCCTGGGCAATAAATCGTTCGGCGGTTAGGGCCGCGCCACCTGACAGGAGCCGGTCGTCACGGGAAAGACCCTGGCAATTGACGAAAAGATTGCTGTGAGCGGTCAATGCGGCTGAGTCGCTCTTGAGCAGCAGGCACATCCCCACCTCACCGACTTGCGTGACGTTGGCTCCGCCATAATTGGCATTGAATTTGCCGCTTGGCCCAACATCAATGAAAAGGTTGCCATCGATCATACCGCCCACGCTATTCTGATATTCGAGCACGCACTGGGTGAACTGGTAGACTCCAGACAAGTCCATCCCTTGGAATTTGCTGCGCCGGACATTGACGGTACCCGTCCCGAAGGCGGAGAGAGCGGCCTTGCTGAATTCCCGGAAGTAAGAGTCCTCGATATCAAGATCGGCATTAAAGGTGACAACCCCCCACCCCGTCTGACCTCCAATAACCGGAGTGCGAACATAGGCCTGATAGCAGCGGGAAAGCAGGACACGCGCACCACGGTGTATGTTAAAACCGATATAGGGCAAGGGATTGCCAAGATAGGCCACACTGCCGCTAAGCGAAATATCACGGAGCACGACCTGCGGTGTGCCCGATCCGCTGTCGTCTGTCGCTCCAATTTCCACAAGCGCACCGCCTGAGGATACCCAGGGAGGCTGGATCACAGCCAGAGGCAACGCCCCGTTCACAGGGTCGGAGGCCGTCGCACCGGCCAACGTAACGGATTTGGCAATGGCCAGACGCTCAGGATAGACCCCAGAAGCAATGGTGATGACGGCGCCGGAACTTGCGACGTTGAGGGCCGACTGAATCGATGCGAAAGCATCCCAACCGATTGCCAGGGCCGGGCCGGCGCCATCGGGGTCACTGCCGGCAGGCGCATTGGTCCAGGCGCGATTGACAAAGAGCGTGACCCTTGCCGGAGCATTGGTGTTGTTGGGGTCGAGCGGATCAATGCCCTGGCTGACTTCCATGCCGTCTTTCAGAGCATCACCATCGGTGTCAGGATTATTGGGATTGGTGCCATGCTGGTATTCCGCCAGATTTGACAACCCGTCGCCATCGGCGTCCAGTGCCGCATCCGCCGCATTGGTCGGGTTAAGGCCATGGGCGATTTCCCAGCCATCCGGCATACCATCGCCATCCGTATCAGCGACAAGGGGATTGCTGCCATGCAGGTACTCCTGCAAGTTTGAGGCCCCGTCGCCGTCGGGGTCGCCACTGTCCGTCTGGTCGAGATTGCCAAACCACTGACGCTCCCAGTCATCCGGCAGGGAGTCATCGTCGGCAAAGAGACCGGCGGGTTCATCCAGGGAAACACTGAAGTTATCGACGTTTCCGCCTGCCCCGGCCACCTCGAACGCATGCAACGAGGTAATCGGGAAACCCAAACCAAGCCCATCCGCCACTTTGTGGTCGTTGAGGCACACGAGCCAGGTCTGTGCGGAAAAATCCATTCTCATGCTCACCCGGGCCCAACTGCCTTGGACGAGCGCCGGACAATTCGTCAACGTCACCCACCGGTTCGTGCCGCTGAGCCGACCATCGTAGACCACCAGCCGATTGCCCTGATCAAAATAGAAACCGGTAGCCATCACCGTGGTCCCGGTGGGCATGTCCGCCGGTAAAACCGTCACATGGAGATCAACCCACAGCTGATTGGTTGCCGCGCCGGAGAAGAACTGTCCTACCGTGATATCTGAATCGGAGGGGGACTTGAGTCCCAGCGCCTGGGCGCCCGCATACACCGCATTGGTCTGCACAAAGGCCGAGTTGGTTCCGGACACCTGCCAGCCGTTCTGGCCGTTGATATCACCCACGACAACCGTGTTGGTCTCGAAGTTCTCGTTAAACGGCAACGGGGCACAGATGCTGGTGTCGAAGGGGCTTTGTGCGTACAGGAATTCCAGGGCATCATTCAGCCCGTTCCCGTCCGTATCCGCAACGTTGGGATTGGTCCCCAAGTGATATTCCTGCAGGTTGGTCAGTCCATCGTGATCGGGATCATCCGCCGCCGACTGGTTCAGGTTGCCGAATGCCTCCATCTCCCACCTATCCGGCAAGCCGTCAAGGTCCTGATCAATACCATCGGGAATGCGCGTCGTGAGGGCAACATCGTCAAGAACCGCTTCCCCGGCATCCACACCGAAAGCCTTGAAAGACGATTGGGCCGAAGCAAAGCCCAGCCCCTGGGCCACCCGCACCGTATCGAGGAACAAATCCCAGGTCTGTAAACTGTAGTCCAATTTCACGCTCAGCCGTACCCAGGCGCCGGTTGACACCGGCGTGTGATTGGTAAGCGTTACCCAGCACTGACCTGCCGCCTGATGGCCATCGTAAACCACCACCCGCCCGGCGCCATTGAAACAGAAAATAGACGCTCCCGTCACAGGCCCATCAGGGAGTTCCGCCTGAACCGCCTGGGAATAGAAATCACCCCATACCACCGGGGTATTGGGAGCCGCAAAGTAACGGCGGATCTCACAGGGAGGTTGGTTACTGCTCCAGATGCCCAGTGCCTGGGCCCCGGCATGCTTCGTCTGCGATTGCACCAGCGCCGTTCCAAAGGGGGAGGCCAACCAGCCGTTCTGGCCCCGGAGTTCGCCCGTCACACATGTGTCACTCTCAAACCTTTCATAGAAGGGCAGCAAGGTATAGCCATCGGGCTGGAGCGGGTCGGTCCCATAAAAATACTTTTCGCGTACGTCCGGCAGGCCGTCGCCATCCGAATCAATATCGCTGCGTCCCACCAGATAGTAGCGGGCATGCACCGTATTGACCTTGCCACGGGTGGTCGTACCCTGGTCGGTCCACTCCAGGGTGGTGGCTCCAGCCACCACAATGCCGGTCTGTGCGAGGTCCCAGAGGGCATTATCGAAAGCACCCGTGGAGGCGATGTCTTTACAGAAAATATCCAGCGTCTCCCCCGTCTGCCCGGTCGTCCGGATATCCAGCGTCACGGCGTCCCCATTGGAGTTCACCGTCATTCCCATGATGCAGGGCGGATTCGTATCCAGAGCAAAAGAACCAGCATAGGGGCGGGTTTCGAGCCATTGAAACCCATTTGTAAGAACACGCCGGTACCAGTAACCATGACCCATCGTCAGTTCCAGGTCCGAGGCGTTCGTGGCCGCATCCACCCATTTCCCATCGTTCATTGTGCCAGACCCATCGAGCATCCAATGAGTTGCCGTCGCGACGGGCTCCGTGACCTGATCCCCATCCAACGTGGAGGAGCCATAGGCGCCGTCCGCCCACAGTTCGGTCGCATTGAGGGCGATTTTCGACGAGAAGGGATATCCCAGGAAATTGAAGCCGTGGACGATGCTGACGCTGGAGGTGGCGGCCAACACCACTTTCCCACAGAGAAACACCGTTTGTGTTTGCGATTGGCTGTTACGGATCCACATCCCGTCGCCGGCATACAGGGCCAACGAGGACGGCTCCCACGCCGAAAAGTCGGTGAACCACCCGCCATCCCGGTCCTGATTCCCGAACCCGTCAGCCTTGTAGGCGTTGGCATACATCTGAGCCGCCGGGATCCACAACCGGATTGTATCCGCCGCCGCCTGATTCGTGGCGCCGGTGAGTTGGCCTTTGAGAAGGGCGCTGACGGCCGGATCAAAAGGCCCGAAGGGCATCGAAACCGGCACCTCATTCGTCGGGGGCAGTTCCACCCGGACAAACCCTACAGGGTCCGAAATCGTGTTGTTCTGCGCCACGGCAGCAGCAGTCCATAGTGTCAGCGCCGACAATAGAGCGGCACCTCGTCGAAATCCATAAAAGTGTCTTGCCTGCATGGAGTCTCTCCCATTAACGAAGGGTCACCAGAACCGGAAAATCGGGCCTCGTGGCACGGCTGTGGAAAAACTTACCGCCCCGGGCGACCACGCCGTTCCGCCAGCATTGATTGCCTGGTGGCGATAGTAATAGAGCGAGTTTGCGTCCAGACCGCTCACGCCGGTCGAAATGGCACCAGATGTTTGTGTTCCCAAGGAGCGTGAGTGAGCCCAATCCGAGGCGTTCGTACCGCCGTCGGTGAGCCCCCAGTACACATAAACCTCCGCTGCGGATTCGCCACTTGAAAAGAGCCACCCGCTCAAGAGGGCGGTCGTGCTTGTCACATTCGTTGCAGGCCTCGTTACAATACTCGCCGCCGAACCTGATGCAACCATCCCATTGGCGGCAAACGTACTGTTCGATGCCATGTTCATCCATTCCGCCCAAACCCAGTTGGTCGACCGCGCCACAGTGGAAATGCGGACTTCATCCTGCTGGCACTTAAGCGTGAAACACAAAGCGCCCCCTCCACGCGACGAGTATTGGCGGGCGATATTGAATTCAAGTGCCCCGGAATAATTTGGAAGCACGGCGAGGCCGCTTCCACCACCTTGCGGGGATCCGTTGATGGTCAGGAATTCCTTGCTCCCATCGAAGGGCATCGACACGTAGTACCATTGGCCGGTCGTGTAGGTCGAATCGGCAAAGAGAACGGCATCCGTCCCGTTATATGTATCGGCGCAAAACTTCAATGTGGCATTGTCACGCAGGGAAATCCCTTTCGACGAGTTGGTCTCGTTGACCCCGAGCAGGCCCCGCCAGACGGGATTGGTCACCGTCATATTCACCCAGGCCGAGACGGTAAATGGCGCACCGGACGTCGGAAACCCTACCATGTTGGGCACGGCCAGGTAATGCCCGTCGTTAGTCCCGCCGTCGAACTTCACACCGCAGCCAATACGGCCAGCGGAACTGTTACTCGCCCCGCCCCCATTGGTTAAATAGTTTGCCGTTGACGCGGAGTTTTTAAGTCCCACTGTCGAACCGTTACCATTAAGATGATACACGGAAAGATAGCCGTTAGACCACGTCGCACCATTGGTGGTATAGGCCGGAATGTTCTGGCCGGCCTTGCCCCAACACGCCCAGATGGAGCCATAGCTGGCGAGTTTCGGCACCTGAACCCAAACATACGAGTTCCCGTTGGTGTCCCACTGGTCGATCTCATAATTCAGTTCGTTGGTCTGCGAGGCGTCTGCAAACCTCAGGTCGGCATTCGCCCCGGACAGGAAGTCCGAATAACTGAACCCGCTGATGTTGGTGCCGAGCGTCACCAGAACCGGGAAGTTCGTCAACGTCTCGCCCCGGTTGTATCCGGAAAACTGGACCTGCATTTTCTTCGACCACTGGCGGAGATCCACCGGAGTGGTGAAAGACTGTGAACTGGGCACCCACACCATGCCCGCCGAATTTGATGCCGCATACCGGAAGAAATATTGCTGACTTGTGTCGACCGACACGGTCACGGACTTGGTGCCCACGCTTTGAGGAGCGGCCAGGCTGGCGTCCATGGCCGCCCAGTTTGCCGCGTTTGTGCCGCCATCGGTGGTACCGTAGAATACAAACACCGCGGTATCCGCCAGACCCGTGGAACTGAGGACGCCATAGAGTGTGGCGGCGGAAGAGGTGACGTTGGACGCCCCGACATTGGAAACCGCAGTCCCCCCCATGAATTCCACTGACCCGTTTGAATAAAACACGCTATTCGACGCCATGGTCATCCATTCCGCCCAAACCCAGTTGGTTGAGCGGGCGACCGTTGATACGCGGACCTCGTCCTGCATGCATTTGACCGTGAAACAGGACACTCCTCCCCCACGCGTCGAGTATTCGCGGGCGAGATCCAACTCTACAGCCCCCGAGTAGTTTTGAGTCACACTGGTGCCGCTTCCACCACCCTGAGGAACACCATTGATATACAAATGCTCCTTTGTCCCATCAAAACGCATCGACACGTAGTACCACTGTCCGGTCGAATAGGGCGAATCGGCAAAGAGAAAATTATCAACCGAGTTATAAGTATTGGCACACAATGTCACAGTCGCATTATCCCGCAGCGAGATGCCTTTTGCCGAGTTCGTCTCGTTGACCCCGAGAAGGACCCGCCAGGCGGGATTGGTCACCGTCATGTTCACCCAGGCCGAAACCGTGTATGGATTACCAGCCGTTGGGAAACCCACATAGTTGGGAACGGTTAAATAGTGGGTGTCATTGGTTCCGCCATCGAACTTGGCGCCATAACCGATGCGGCCGCCGGACACACTTGTCGCGCCACCGCCGTTGACGAGGTTATTCGTGTTTCCCGCCGCGTTGCGAAGGTCGATGGCCGACCCGTTGCGATTCAGGTGATAGACGGAAAGATAATTGGCTGACCAGGCGGCCCCGTTGGTGGCATAGGCTGGCGTCGCCACACCGGCTTTCCCCCAAAACATCCTGATGCTCGTATTATTCGTCAGCCGGGGAATCTGTACCCAAACATAAGAGTTTCCAGTGGTATCCCACTGGTCGACCTCATAGTTGAGTTCATTGGTTTGTGTCGCATCAGTGAAACGAAGATCCGCATTGCTGCCGGACTGAAAATCAGAATAGTGAAATCCTGATATTCCGGAATTCAGGGTGACCAATACCGGGAAATTGGTTAACACCGCCGAACGGGTATATCCCGAAATAGTCAATGGCATCTTCAAGCTCCACTGACTCAAGTCCACTGCTGAAACGGTGAACCCCGCCATTGCCGTTATACCGAACACAACCGAAATCAACATTCGTTTCCTGCTCACAGGCCACTCCTCCTTTTTATATCCAGCCATCTCAATATCACCACATACTAACGGCCCTAAAATTAAATGGACTGCTTTGTATGGCCGCCGCTTGCGGCGCGCCTCTTACACGGCATGACGCAAGCGCCAGCCCTACAAAAGATATCCGAATTATTTCGAGAACATTAGTAATTTGTGGGTTCTTCATCCAGAAACGCCGTCAAACTATCACGTTTTTCCTCTCACATTAATCAGTATGATCCTGATTATGGATCAGGGTTTTGCTGATACCAAAGCAGAAGGTCACGACCGTCTGTTTCTGGTCCAGCACACTGGTCTGGAGACGCCTCAAGCCGCCCGGCGCCGTATCGCCGGGGAGACCCGCATTCGCCAGGCAGGCCGCCTCCATCCAGGGGCACCGCAGGGCCATCGCGGCGACAACAGGCGACACACAACCCTCAGGCCCGGCGCCCAGCGCTATAATGCGATCGCCGAAAAAAATAATGCGGTCGCCGGATTTAAGCGCCGGTTCGGGCACCGCATGCAGCGATTGAATGCCCACAAATAGCAGCACAAACAAAAGTCGGCATTGCTTGATGTTGATGGTTTTCATTTGATCGGCAGTAAATAAAAATTCCGGAGGATTAAGGCCATTATTGTTTAATTGCAGAATGCGGTGACCCCAATGTCGCTCGCGCCCTCTCCCCCCTCGGGGGGAGATCCCTTCTTCCTCCCTACGACTACAACCTTACCTCTACTCTTGCCTGCTCTTCCACTCTTCTGATTTGCTTTCATCGGTAACACTCCTGAAGGTCTTTCCAATTAACCTTCCTCCTAAAGTGTTACCCATTTAACTCA
>Ga0073936_10006722_pt1 | contig 15076 bp, 7 predicted proteins | sample AliMusrvi5mmetaG_FD_87041 | JGI IMG/M metagenome (GOLD analysis project Ga0073936, IMG submission 87041) | Freshwater lake bacterial and archeal communities from Alinen Mustajarvi, Finland, to study Microbial Dark Matter (Phase II) - Alinen... | ecosystem: Environmental > Aquatic > Freshwater >... | reverse complement strand
TTCGTTCAACCTGGTAATGTAAAGAACACGGGGGCGGCTCCAACCCACTCGTAAGTCACTTCTGAATTCCAAAGCCCGGGGTTATCTCGCCCCCGCGTTCTCTACATTCCTTTTTCTGTTCGGGCCCCTTCTCAGTTTAGCTTCGTTTACACTGAATCGCATTGACCGAAGCTGGGGAAATGGCCCATATGATGCGATGAATATGAAGGCCCACCCCCCCTCCTCTCTCCCCATCCGGTCTCCAAGCTTGTTCTTGCTCTTGCTCGTGCTCGTGCTCTCCGCCTCAATCCTTGGCACCGTGATCCGCGTTTCTGCAGGCGAGGTCCCGTCTTACCGTGATCTATATTCCGATACATGGGTTGGCCATGACGCCTTGGGTCGCAACCTGCCGCCCTACTCCCTGGTGGGACCGGTCAAGAAAGACCACCGCCGCGTCGTGGGCGTTTTCTATATCACGTGGCACAGCGATTCCGCGCACAAAGGCAGCGGCCCCTATACCGGAGATGTCAGTCGAATCCTGGCCACCGATCCGAAGGCGCGTCTGGATGCCAAGCACCCGCTCTGGACCGAGGGCATGTACCACTGGGGTGAGCCGGAGGCGGGCTACTTCCTAAGCAGGGACGAGTATGTCATCCGCAAGGACATGTCGATGCTCACCGACGCGGGAGTGGATGTCCTGATCATGGACGTCACCAACGCAGTCCGCTACTGGGACGAGTGGGAAACCATCTTCGCCGTGATCGAGAAGATGAAAGCCGAGGGTAACCAGGTGCCACAGTTCTGCTTCTGGGCGTTCAACGGCCCCGTTATCACCGTGGTGCAAGACCTGTATGACAGATACTACAAAGCCGGGAAATACAAGGATCTATGGTTCATCTGGGATGGCAAGCCACTCCTGCTGTACAACGGCACGCCCACGTCCGACGCCAACGGTGCAGGCGTGCAAAACCCGAATCCGCATTACGATGCTGCCGCCGCCACTGATACCAAGCACCCGCATTATGGCGATCCGGATTACACCGAGAAGTCTTACAAGGATTACACCAAAGAGGTGAAAAGCTTCTTCACGCTGCGCACCATGTGGTGGGGATATTGGGAATGGGCAGGGAAGCGGTTTGTCGGGACGGAGGACAACTGGAGCTTCGGCTTGGACCTGGGAGATAAGCAGGTTGCGAAGCTGACCCCGGATGAACTGATTTCCAAGCACAATGGCCAGAAGGAGGAAGCCGCGGTCACCCCCGGCCAGCATCCCTCCAGCCTGACCGGCAAGTCCTGGACCCGGGAAGGGGGCGAGCCGCCCCTGAACCAGTACGACCTGCCCGAGCCAACCTATGTGCCGTGGCTGGGCCGGAAGGTCGAGCATCCCGAGGGCTACGGCATCTACTTTCAGCAGCGTTGGGACGAGGCGCTAAAGGGCGACCCGCAGTTTCTCTACATCAACGACTGGAACGAATGGACCGCCGGCAAGTACCAGCCAGGGGGCGGCGCCACCACGAAGTTCATGGGCCGGGACAACCCCTACTTCTTCGTGGACCAATACAACGCCGAGTTCAACCGCTGCCTCCAGCCGATGAAGGATGGTTATACCGATAACTACTACATGCAAATGGCTGAGAACGTCCGCCGCTATAAAGGTGTCCGCCCTATACCGGAAAACATCGGCCTCCACCCGGTAAAAATAGACGGCGTTTTTGCTGATTGGGCAGGCGTAGAGGTGGAATACCGCGACACCGTCGGGGATACTTTCCACCGCGACTACGACGGCTACGGCGGTCTTCATTACACGAATAACACCGGCCGCAACGATATCATTGCCAGCAAGGTCGCCGTTGATCGTGACATGGTGTATTTCTACGTGGAGACGAAGGACCCACTGACCCCGCATACTGGCGCCAACTGGATGCTCCTGTTGATTGACGCTGACCAGAACCCGAACACGGGTTGGTATGGCTATGATTACCTCATCAACCTGCGGGTGATAGACGACAAAACGACCACAATCCAGCGTTACGCTACCAATGCTTCTGGCGGTTCGTGGGTCGAGGTGGCGCGGCTGAAATATCGTTATTCGGGCAAGGCTCTCGAAATGGCTGTGCCGCGCAAGCTGTTAGGCTTGAAGGGCGACGCCATCACCTTCGATTTCCATTGGTGTGACAATCCTACCGACCTGAAAGATCCGATCTCCCTCTGCACGAGCGGGGACAGCGCGCCCAACCGTCGGTTCAACTACCGTTACATTTGGAAGAAGAACAGCAGGTGAGGGCCAATGACCGCACCGGGACCAGTCGCTGGAGGATTGGAGCCCGGTAGGTCCGGTCTATCGCTCGGCGTCGGCCCGGATCATGCGAATGCCGAAGACGGCACCGATTTCGCTGCCGTCGCCGGCCTTGAATTTCACCGTCCCCTTTTGCTTACCCTTCAGCACTTCAACCGGCACCGAATATTCGACGTCGAAGAAGCGCATGGGACCGCGGCGCTCAATCGTCTGTTGGCCCACCCGCACGCCGTCCACCAGGATGTCGAACTTGCGTTCCTGCCATTCGTCGTTGTTGTAGGTGACGACCAGCGCCATCGGGTGAGCGGAATCAACCAGAAGATCGAAGGAGAACCACTTGGTGCCGCGGCGCCCGGCACGGCCCTGGAGACGGATGGGCTCGGTGTCCTCGCCCTGCATGTTTGCGTCGCGCTCAGCCTGCATTTCGCCGGGCTGGGCAAAGCCAACGGTGGCGGCTTCGAGCTTGCGCTGTCGTTCGCGCTCGGCGGCGAGCTCGGTGGCACGCTGATCCCATTCCTGAGGTGTGAACAGGTCCCAATAGATGGCATAAGTGCGGCGATGCAGGCGATAGAACGGGACAAAATCCACTTCGCGATCCTTGCCCACGCCCTGGGTGCGGAAGCAGCCCGGTTTATCAAGCAACGGTTTGAGCCATTCGGCCGCCGGGTGCTTCGCACCGACAAAGACGGGCACTTCGCCGTGGTCGCCGCCCCGACGCCGCCCTTCTTCCGGGCCGAGGTCCCCGGCGAGCACCAGAGGACCCCACAGGATGGCGACGCGCCGGGGATTGTCCGGCAGCGGTTCGAGGCGGAGGGTCTTGGGGAGTGTGACGGTAACGGCATCGCCAGTCTTCCAGGTCCGCTTCAATTCGACGAACCAGCTCGACTTAGGGGCGGAACTGGAACCGCCACGACGGCCCCCGCCGTCTGAACTGGGAACACGCAGTGACTCCGGAGCCACCGGTTCGCCGTTGACTCGCACGGAGAAGTTTGTGCTGGCCCAGTAAGGGCGGCGCAGTGCGATAGTGAGTTCCTTGGGCGTTGCTACCGTAAGGCGAAGGGTGGCCGATTCGCCTTCGGGGAACTCAGTTTCCATGGAGAGTTGGACGCCGGCCTTCTTCCAATCGGCGGTCGAGGGCGCATAGAGGTTGACCCAGAGTTTGTCGCCCGATTCGTAGTAAAGGCCAAACCCGTGGAGGGCGTGGCTTTCCATGCTGGAGCCGGTGCAGCAGGTGAAGCCGCCGTCCAGCATGTCGCGCTCGTATTCGTGCTGCACGCCGCGGCCGACCGGCACCATGTAGCAGGCCCAACCGGCTTGCGGGTCCTGTGAGGCCAGGATGTGGTTGAAGAGCGCACGCTCATGAAAGTCCGCGTAATGGGCGTCGGGCCGGAGGGCAAACATCTGGCGGGTCATCTTCAGCATGTTATAGACGTTGCACGTTTCGGCGGTGCGGCCGTCCACGCGGTCGCTTAGCTTGTCGAGCTCGCCAAAATACTCGTCTTTACCATGGCCGCCGGTCGCGTAGCTGTGATGCTGCACAACTTGGTCCCAGAAGTAACTCGCGGCGTAGCCGTCGCCGGGGTCGCCGGTGTAGGCAAAGCGGGCGAGCGAGCCGATCATTTTGGGCACCTGGGTGTTGCCGTGCTTGCCGGCGAGATTGTCCTGGTGGCGTTTCAGCGGTTCGGTGAATGCGTGGTGTTCGAATTTGTAGGAGAGAGCCAGCCATCGCGAGTCCCCGGTGTCCGCGTAGAGGTCAGCAAAGACCTCGTTCATGCCGCCATACTCTGTGTTGAGCATGCGCTGCACCTGCGCGTCACTCATCTTGCCCACAATGCCTTCGGCCCACTTAGCGTAGTTGATTTCGAGTTCAAGCGCGGTCCGGTTGCCGGTGAAGCGATAGGCGTCGCGCAGTCCGGCGTAGGTCTTGTGTAGAGTGTACCATGGCGACCACATGCCGTTGAGGTCGAAACCGCCGGAACGGATCTCGCCCTTGGAAACCCGATCGAAGATAGCCGCGCCGTCGGTCCCTTGCTGGTCGGTGATGGCGCCCAGGTAGCCGTTGCCGCGCTTGTCCTGGACCACCTTAAGTTCTTTCACCAGGTAGTCGGCGCGGTCCTTGAAGCGCGAATCGCCTGTGGCGGCGTACATCAGGCTCACCGCAGAGAGATAATGGCCGGCGACATGACCGGTGAGTTGCTTGCCGTTAACAGAATCCCACCCACCGTAGCCCTTGGCCTTGGGCTCCAGTCCCGCACGCAAGCGGTAGCCGGCCAGCATCCGGTCCGGCTCCAGGGCCAGCAGATATTTCGCATCGAGGTCCTGCGCGTTCTTGAGCGGGCCGCCGGTCAGCCGCACGGACGCCAAGGGCAGTGGTCGGGCCGCATCCGGGATCACGTTGGTGATGGGCCCCGCGTGCAGGCTCACGGCTAATGCCAGAATTGGGGTTGCCAGCAGGACTAAGATGCGGGCTTTCATAAAGGTTAAGGACTAGTCTTGCCGATTATGTCTGGGAGTTTGCCGAACTCATAGTAACGGTGCAACAGCCCGGTTTCAGATACGGTGACAACGCGAATGCCCGAGCCGTCCTGACCGAGCGGTTTGCCGACCGGGGCGGTGGCGACCACCTCTAACTGCCCGTCGCGGGCAAGGAGGTTTCTATGGGTGTGACCGGCGAACACGTATCGGACGCCATATTTGTTCAACAACTCCACGAGGGGCAGGCGCCTTTCGAGGGGAATATTCTCGTAGTCATTTGGTTCGCGGACGCTCTGCTTGAAGAGGGGATGGTGCTGGATAAGGATGATGTGCCTGGCCCCTGCAGCCTTGGCTGTTTCGAGCTCTTTGCGCAGCCAGCCTTCCTGCTCCTGGTATTCCGACATAGCCTTTTGCGGCGCGAAAATGAGCGGCGAATTCAACACGATACCGAAGACTTGGCCAGCCCGAAAACTGTAGTAGTCGCGCCCGATATTCTTGCGAAAGGCCGCTAGAGTCTCCGGTGTGGGCTCATTCCCAACGTCATGGTTCCCCGCCACCAGGTAAACCGGGATGGAAGCGTCCACTTTGGCGGTGATTCGCTTAAACTCGCGGACTTGATCCGGATCTCCTGCTTTGTTGACGAGGTCGCCCAGTACCACCACAAAGCTTGGCTTAAGGCGATTCACCGCGGCGACTGCAAATTCGTAATTAGCAGCTTCCTGAGCAAAATCCGCATTTGTAGAATACATCCCGAATTGGGGGTCGCCCAGGAGGATAAAGTGAGTTGGCAGTGCCTGCCCCAAACTCAAGAAAGCGCCAGCGAGCAGTGATGCGAATACGCAAGCCAATCTTTTCTTCATGGTTAATCCTTTGCTGAATTCCTATTGGTCCTTGAGCCAGACGACTGACCGGCCCCCGCGATTGAGCCGGGCGTAGTTGGGGATAGCCAGCAACGACGAACCGTCCTTGGCCGTGCTGCGGATCACCATCACCCCGTCCAGTAGGTCCGGTTTCCATTCCGTGGCCAGCGGCGCGGTGGGGCTGAGGATGGCGTCCAGATTCTGGTCCACGCTCTCGAAGTTGTATATCAACGGCCCAAAGCGGAGCGCCACGCGCCCGACATCCGCTGCAATCTTCAGGCTGGCTTTGACCCGCTGCGCCGTCATGGGCAGCACTAACTCAACCTTGTCCCCGGCTTTCCACTCGCGGTTGATCACGGCATAGCCCTTGTCCAGTGACGGTCTAACAGTCTTGCCATTGACAACGAGCGACAGGAGGCCTTCGACTGCGGGCGTGCTGGTGTAAAGTCCACTCTCCTGCCGGCTGGGCACACGTATCTTGAGGGCGAATTTCTTTGGCTCTGTGGGATTCAGCGTGATGGCGACGTTGCCGTTCCAGGGATAATCCGTCGTCTGAACCATCTGCACCGATGTGCTTGCGACTTTGCCCACTTTCACGGTGCTGCCGACGAAGAGGTTCACATATAGTTCATTGGGCCCGGTGGAGTAGATCCAGGTTGGAAGGCTAAGGAGAGTGCGTGGGACATTGCCAATGCAGCAGGGACAGACGTGCCACTTGTAGCGCTTCTCGCTGGAATCCAGGGGGTTGGTGTATGTGTAGTTCTGCGCCTCCAGATCCACATCGCCGAGAATCGCGTTATAGAGCGTGTCCTCGTACAGGTCAACATACCGGGCGTCGTGGTCAATCAGGTGCAGCTTGTATTGGAAGAAAAGCTCCCCGCAGTTGGCGCAGGACTCGCAATACGCGTGGTTGGGCAGCGAGTAATCCTTACCGAAGCCTTCGGAAGTCTCGCCGCTGCCGATGCCGCCGGTAATGTAATACTTCCGGTTGACGATGCTGCTCCAGAGCGAGCGCACCGCGCTTTGGTAATCGACGTCGCCGGTCTCCATTGCCACATCGGCCATGCCGGAGTAGGAGTACATCGCGCGCACCGAGTGGCCTGCCGCCTCGTACTGGCGGGTGACGGGAGTGTGGCTTTGATCGTACTCATCCCCATCCTGACGGGCGTCGAGGAGGAACTTTGCGAGCGCTACGTATTTGCGGCCTTTGTCGGGGGCGTCAATCTGCTCGACCAAACGCGCCAGCCTCACGAGCGCCTGCTCCAGTTCCTGGTGGCCGGGATACCAATTGCGCTTGGGAGCCGGGCCGATGTTATTGTCCCAGCAATCGGCCAGGCGCCGGGCAGCATCGAGCATCCGCGTGTCCTGGCCACCGGTCATGAGGTAATGCGCGATGGCCGCCTCGATAAAGTAGCCAGCTTGGTAATCCTCATGGTCGTACTTGTTGGACCACCGCTTGTGGCCTTCGATCGTGTATTGCGTGTGGATATAGCCGTCAGGTTCCTGGGCGCTGAGCAATTTCGGAATCCAGTCCTCCAGGGTCTTCCTCATCGCAGCTTGTGCGGCTAGCATCTCCGGATCGCCAAGCGGATCAATGGTCAATGCCACGCATATGGATTCCACGGTGTTGTAAACCCAGGTGTTGGCAAAGACCGCGCCCACGTGCCGGGCGTCCGATTGTCCAGCCAGCTTGCGTCCCGCCTGCACGAAATTCTCGATGCCGCCTTCCTTCGTTTCCGAGTCATTGATCTTCTGGATACAATGAGGAATCCAGTGCACGATGAGGTTCTTCAGCCGGTTGCGCCAGAAAGGGCTGGAAACACTGTAGGATGTCGTCCAAACCGGTGCCAGGTGTGTCTTGGGTGGCGTCGCTGCAACGGTTACTTGGACGGAGGCGGATGAACCAAGTTGTCCATCGTTTGCGGTCAAGTTGAGCACGTAATTGCCCACCGCAGAAAACCGGGCCGTGGTTTCCAATGCCTCGGGATTGCCAAAAGTCACACGTCCCGGGCCGGAAGACTTGCTCCAACTAACCCTTGGCGAAGGCCGCGGCTTACCATCGTCCTTTACCTTGCCGGAAAGGTAAGTCAGGCCTCCCAACATCACCACCCGGTCCACGCCAGCTTGCACAACGGGCGGGAAGTTGGGCGACTTGCCGGAGTCATACACCCGCCATTCGAGCAACCCGGTCGAGGCGGCGCCATCGGAATCAAACTCCAGCCGCAGCCTCGTGGTCGTGATCTCCGGGAACGTGGTGCGATTGAACTGGTTCTCTGCCAAACCGAGGCCGTCCGTTTGGGATACCGGAACGAACGCGCTTCCGTCCCAATATTTCAACCGGCAGGCCTTGGGCAAGCGAACTCCGCCGTGGTCGTCAAACCAATAGACATCCATCTTGTCGGTCGAAATCGGCTGGCTCCAGTCGTACTGCACCCAGTGAGCGCCGGTTCGCGGCCAGTTGCCGTAAGCGCCGTGGCTCTTGTCGTTCGAGTTCGCCGGTGTGGCGCCGTCGTTGAGCGCGGTGATGGTCTCGTGGCCGGAGACATACGAGGTCGAAGTGCCGGCCACTAGAGCGAGATTCGCGCCGGCAGGCTTTGGGCTCTGCGAGACTTCGTCCGCCGCCTCCGCGAGCATCGCAGCAGCCAGGACAGCCGCGCCGAATGACAGGCGTTTAATGATTTGGGTGGTGTTCATGCTCATCTTATTTGTTGGTGTTCGGTGTGTCGGAGGCAGGGCTGGCCTTGGCGGGCTCCATGCGCCCGCTGTAAAAGTCATCGAGAAGCATAAAGGCTTCGGGGTCGTAAGCCTTCAAGCCGTCGCGGCCGACGGCGGGCTTGGCGCCTTTCATCCCGAGGTCGCCGTGTGTGCCGAAATACCACATTGTCAGCTCGGCGAAGAACTCATCGAAGTTAGATCCCCCGTAGGAGCCAACCCACAGGCCGTGGTCGAGCGAACGGTGATACTGCTCCCGAACTTTCTGCCGGACTTCGCGCGACACGCCGTGCCCGAGTATGTTGTGCGCGAACTCGTGGACGCAGATGTCGCGGCCGCGGTAGCGGTCTTTCTCCAGTTTGAGCAGGTTCTCCTCCCCGCACGAAGTCATCAGGCCGCCCATGCCGCGTGTCCGCTGGTCCCGCGTGAGGCCGTTGTATTCGGCCAACGGCTTCCCTTTATCGTGCTGCCATTCCGGGAGATCGGTCGTGACCTGGTCACGGCCGATGATGTGCAATTCGGCGCCGGCGGCATGCAGCTTGATTCGCGCGTTCGGCAGGTTGCTGAGCATCATCGAGAGCCGGCCGCGCGCCGCGAACAGCGCCTCGTCCACGACGTTGGTCGGAGCCTTGATAAGAATGCCGTCGTAGTCGAGGCGTTTGGCATAGAAGCCACCCTCGGGAGGCTCAATGATCGTGATGACGGGACACGTGGCAGCGGGCGTATTGGAGTCGGCGAGTAAGCGATCCGCCGTCGCCTCAACCAAGAGCAGGATTACCGACAGGACAGCTAGCCCCCTGATCTTGGCCAACCTCTGAGTTTCGGACTTCGAACTTCGGCCTTCGGATTTCGGATTTCGGATTTCGGATTTCACTTCTCCGTCCCCGCCTTCATAACTCGCGCGCCGAATACGCCTCCGGCAAACGCCCCGGGATGCGCCTGGAACTTGATAGTGATGGTTTGCCTGCCTTTGAGCAGGTCGGCCGGCAAACGGTAAACCTCGTCGTAGAGCTTGTCCGGTTTGTTGTTTTCTAGCCGCTGCGTGGCGATCTTCTGACCGTCTGCAAGGACATCGAAGATACGGTTGCCGCCATCGCTGCCCCAGTAAGTGACCCAGAGTTCCTGCGGTTGGTCGGGCAGTACTTTCAACTGCCATGAGAACCACCCGCCGTCGGTCGCGTGACGCCATTTGTGGTCACCGAAGTCGCCCGCCGCCGTCCGCTCTCCGAGCATCGCGTGATCGCGCTCGCTCTGCTCGCGATCGGGCACAACGGAGTCCACAGTGCGCATCGCGAGCTCACGTTGGCGGGCCAGTTCCGCGGCATATTCCGCTTGTTTCGCCGTCCATTGCGCCGGCGTGAAACGGTCAAAATACACCTGGTACGACCGGCCTCCATGCACCGCGTAGAATGGCTCCAGCACGAGGCTCTCTGACAGGCCGGGACCGCGGAACGTTCCCGCCGAGGCGCTAAAGGTGTTAGGCTTGCCGGTGGGCTTCAATGCCTTCGAAATCTGCTCGCGCTCGGTGACGACCGCCGGGAACAGCTTGCTCGGATCCACTTGTGCGCAAAGCACGATCGGTCCATTGAGGAAAGCGAAGCGGTCCGGGTTGTCGGCGAACCCTTCGGTGCGGACGCTGAAAGGCATCTTCAGGCTGACGGTGTCGCCTGTCTTCCAGGTGCGCTTAATCGTCACCCACGACCCCGGCGCTCCCGTGGTTTTCTGCGTTCGTCCGTCCACCCCGACCGCGAAACCGCTTTTAGCCCACGATGGCCAGCGCACCTTCAACTCCAAGTCTACCGGCTTATCGCAGGAGAAGGTCAGCTTGGTTGTTTCCGTGGCAGGGAACTGGGTTTCCTGGCGGACCCTGATCCCGCGCTCCTTCCAGTCGAGTTCGGAGGCAATGAAGAGGTTCACATAGAGCGTCGCGTCGCCAGTATGGAAGTACATCGAATCGCCGTATTTGGCGTGATTCTCGACACCCGTGCCGGTGCAGCACCAGAACGAATCTTCATGGGTGCAGTAGGACTTGTGCGAGCCGGTGCGTAGTGGGACGTAGTAGCAAGTCATGCCGTCCTCGGGATTCTGCGAAGCGAGAATGTGATTGTAGAGGGCGCGCTCGTAATAGTCGGCGTATTCGACCTGCGGGTCCCAGCAGAATAGGTGGCGGGTGAGCTTGAGCATGTTGTAGGTGTTGCACGTCTCGGTCGTGCTCGGGCCGAACGCGGTGGACAACTTCTCCTTGGGCGTGAAGGCCTCGCCATCGCTGTTGCCACCAATCACGTAAGAACGCTCGTGGACCACGGTGTTCCAGAAGAACGTCGCGGCGGTCCGCAATGACTCGTCGCCGGTGAGTTCGTATTGACGGGAAACGCCGATGAACTTGGGGAACTGTGTGTTCGCGTGCAGGCCGGTTAGCTTGTCTTGCTGCTGCATGGCCGGCCCGATGACGGCCTGGTGATTGAAGCGCTTCGAGATCGCCAGGTACTTTTCCTCGCCCGTCAGCGCGTAGAGGTTGGCGAGACACTCATTCATGCCGCCGTGCTCGTTCCCGAGCATCGCTTGCATTTGCGGGTCGGTCAGCCGCGAGTTGCGAGCGATGACCCAGTCGCCAAACTTCTTGGCTACCTCCAACGCCTGTTGGTCGCCGCAAAGCACATACATATCAAGCAGACCGGCGAAGATCTTGTGCAGGGTATAGTATGGCGCCCAGACCTGTTGCTGCTTCTCGACGCGATCAAAGAACTCCTCCGGGTAGGCGCTGAGGTAGCCGCTGGGAAACTTCGCCTGGCACGCCGCGAGACCAGCAACCACCGCCTCGCCCTTCTGCTTAAGCCGCTCGTCGCCAGTGCTGGCAAACATCAGCGCGCAGGCCGAGAGATAGTGGCCGACGAAGTGGCCGCGCACTTCGCTTTTCGGCTCCTCCCAGCCGCCATAGTGCTTGGCCGTTGATGACAGCCCCGCATTGGCGCGGAATGGATACAACAGCCGTTCCGCGTCGAGCGACAGCAGGTACCGCAGGTCGAGGTCTTGCGCGTGTTTGAAGGGTCCGTCTAGCAGGCGCACGTTGCTCAGCGGAAACGGCTGCGCCTGAAGGACCACCTTGTCGCGGGTTTGGATCGTGAAATCGCCGTCGGCGGCCAAGCTGAGTATGGGCGTGGTGCCGAGGGCTATGGCGGCAAAGCCAGCCCAGGCGATGGGGGATATGAGTGTCGCTTTCATCGGATTCTCAGGATCGATTGACTATAAAGCAGATACTACGTTGAACTCATTCAGTTAGGGGAGAGAATACTATTCCAGCCCATCCTGCTCCAAGGATAACCCTAGCGGTTGGTGGAAAACACAGCGATTTCTGCCAAGCCTATGTTCTGCGTGCTCGGCTTGGTTCCGTTGACCGCAAAGATCATCCACCGCACCGTCTTGGGCTCAAAGCTGATTTCGAGACCCTTCTGCGCATTATCCGGCAATGCCCCGGTGCTGATGGTTGAACCGTCGCTGAAGACCAGCATGCCGGAGGTGATCTGGTCCAGATCGTTCGGGCGGTCGAAGAGCAGGACGCGGTTGACGGTTTGTGGAGTGGGCCAGGTCAGGCGAATCATCGCGGTGTTGCGCTCCCCCCGGCTGGCCCACTCACGTTCAATGTGATCCGGATAGCCCCCGACAACGCCATCAGCAGCCCCGCCAGCGCTGTAGTCAGGGTGCGTCGAACTGACGGTTACCACTGCATCCCGGGCGATGTTAGCTGGCGAGTTAAGCACATCGGGCGGAACGTCCTCGCCGGGCTTGAGCAGACGAATCTCCTGCAAGCACATCCCGTATCGGCTGCCCGGCGGACGCGCCTTGAAGGTAATGCCTCCCCAACCCGAGCTGAAGTTGGCGGCGTAACATAGCCAAAGACTACGCCCGTTGTCCTTGCTGATAAACTTCGAGGGGAGGTTCACGAAATATGCTTGCTCCCCAAAGTTGCTCATGTGGGTCACCAGTTTCCATGGACCGGTGATGCGGTCGGATTCGAGCAGGTAGGTGTTGTAGCGGGAGACGGTATTGCCGCCGTCGGTGACACACATCAGGTATTTCTTCAGGCGGGGATTGTAGGTCATGGTCACGCACCCCATGTGGTCCCGCCACTCCGCCACTGGCTTGATCTTCTGGAAATCGCCGGTCCAGACCGGATTACCTTGGGCGTCGTGCCCGGCAAAGAACTCGTACTTGGACGCGTCGTTCATGTTCGCGATGGATGGGGTCACCCGAATCAGGTAAACTTGGTCCGCTGTAATCCAACTGTTATAGGCATACCGGCGGTTCTGGCCGTCGCTGGAGCCCTGCGCCACCAGGTAGGCTTTGCCATCCGGGGAGTATTCCATGTTCCGGCCGAAATCAACGAAATGCGGGGCGCTGATCTTAACCGGCTCGCCATTGAGCGCGTGCTCGCCGAAGAGAGGCTTCTCGGGTGTGCAGGGCGTCTGTGTCCATGTTTTGCCCAGATCAGTGGACCAACGAAAACCAACGAAGGGCCCAAGCCAGGGCCAATTATAGAGAGTTCCCTCGTTAGTGATGCCCCCGCTCGGGTGCAGGCAATAGGTGCCGTAGTACCAAATTCCCTCATACACCAAACTACCGCAGGGATACCGCCCTTCATAAGGTCGCGGGCTGGACTTGAAAACGCCTTGGTTCGTGACGACCAGCTTGAGCGGGTCATCACCCAGAATCGTCGCGTGCCCGGTGGTGGCGTTCTCTCCGCTGGACCCGGAGCCAAGACCGTTCACGTTGCCATCCGTCCACGGCGAATACAGGTTGCCATCCGCAGCCCAAGAGGGATACCACGTGTCGGCGCCAGTGTATTCCGCATGGTGTCCCGTGAAGCCAACGCCGACGAGCGTGCCGGACTTCTGGAAAGGACAATCCGTCGGCGGGGTGGATGGCCAGGTGTAATAGGGCTTTGGCTGAGGCGCATCCACCAGTCGTTCAATGGCGCTGGAGGCGGATTGCTTCAAGTCTGCCGGTCCGGCTGCAATAACGGGAGAAATTCCCCCGAGAGTGAATGCCAAGGTGGTGGTTAGTGCTGGCCAGGAGGCAGGTTTCATGGTCTAGAGACTAGCCGATCCTGGCGGTTTGGCTTGGCTAAAATTGACACGCCCTCTGTAAAACCCTTCCTACCTTGACTGAATACCGCCGATGTGTGACATGCTCGTCAGCCGGCTCGAACCTAAGATCCTGTAGCTTCAGCGGAGATGCAGCGGAGCGACCGGTGGTTTTACTTGAGCCGAGAGTAGGTTACTACCACGTCCCCGGGCTGATCGTGAATGGCCACTAGTAGACCCTTCTCGGTGAGTTCGCGACCGGACAACGTGTTGATCCCGCCGGAATCGAGGTCGGTAACCAGGTAACTGGCGGCCGGGTCAAGTCCAGCCAGCTTGAACCGTGCGCTCTCATAAGCGCTTTGGTCACGGCGGAACGCTTGGACCATGCCCATCCCTTTCTCCGGCAAGTCGAATTGCCAGGCCAGCCAGAGCGAACGCTCCAGGCTGTAAGGTGTGAGCGGGTAGTAATCGCCGAAATAGCACTCGGCGTAGCGGCGCCACTGGCCTAGCACGCGGCGGATCATGTCGTAGTCGAGGTCCTTGCGTCGAACATCGAAGCAGGCAGTGAAGTGCGTGACCATGGTGCTTCGCAAGAGGTAAGGTGAGAGTGCCCCTGAACCGGTGCCCGTGCCCTGGAAAGGCACCCAGAAGGAGAGGCCGTAGGTATGTCCCTGGTTGCCCACGGGTTCCATGATGTAATCGCTTCGCAGCAAAGGCACCGCCCGGCGGAGCGTCTCCAGGTCATTGCGCCGGCCACCTGACGCGCATGAATCAATGAGCATGTTGGGGTGCCGTCGCCGCAGTTCGTCCCAGTAAGCGAGATAGCCGGTGACATGGTGGTTTTCGGTGATGCCCTGGCGGTCTTCGCCATCGTTCTTCTGCCAGAAGTCCAGCGGATCGATGTTGAAATCCTGGCGGTAAAGGTCGATGCCTTGCTCGGTGAGCAACTTGTCCACGTGCCCGGTCACCCACTTCAACGCTTCGGGGTTGCCCAGGTTCAGCAAACCTCCGCTTTTGCCGCCCAGGATCCAGTCGGGATGGTTATCCGTCAGCCAGGTGCCGCTGTGGACTCGCTCCGGCTCAAACCAGACGATCGTCTTGACGCCTTTGGCGTGGGCGTGGTCCGAGATGGGCCGCAGCCCACCGGGGAACCGGTTCGTGTCCACCTCCCAGGTGCCGGTCTTGGGCCAATCCCCATCGCACCAGTACCAACCAGCATCCATCCACCAGTAATCCAGCGGCAGCTTCTCCTCGAGGTACCGGTCTATGAAAAGCTCCTGGCTGGCGGTGTTGGCATGAATCATTTCACCGAACTGGTGGGAACTACACGCCGCCATCTGCACCGGCGGCAGTTTGCCGCCAGGCCGGGGCAGATTGTGCGCCAGCATCCAGCGGCGCCATAGGTTCTGGGCTCGGATCCAATCGCCTCGCCAGAATTGAAGTGCGATGAGCGGCGTGCGTATCGCCTCGCCGGGCTTCAGTTTGAGATGCGTCTTCTCCTGGCCTGCCGTGACCCGCAAGCTGCTTCCCTGGTCACGCGTGAATTGCGCCGCCCACTGCCCGGGCCAACCGACCGCCAGGATGAGGCCATTTCCCTGGCCCTGAATATTGAAGTAAGGCAAATCGCTGTTGCTGGGCCGCCCGCCGGCGGCAGCGATACGTTTGGACGTGCC
>Ga0073936_10006721_pt1 | contig 15078 bp, 9 predicted proteins | sample AliMusrvi5mmetaG_FD_87041 | JGI IMG/M metagenome (GOLD analysis project Ga0073936, IMG submission 87041) | Freshwater lake bacterial and archeal communities from Alinen Mustajarvi, Finland, to study Microbial Dark Matter (Phase II) - Alinen... | ecosystem: Environmental > Aquatic > Freshwater >... | reverse complement strand
TTGATGTGCCATGCGAGGACGCGATCGTCACTGGAACGGACTCGCCCCTTGCGCAGCCGCTCCCGGCGATATCAATCAACGGCAAGCATGTCGGCAACCGCTGCGCCGTGCACCCCATGGAAGGCTGGGACGCCACGACCAGCGGCGGCCTTACTGACGATGTCCTCCGGCGCTGGCGCCGGTTCGGCGAAAGCGGTGCCAAGCTGATCTTTGGCGGCGAGGCCATGGCGGTGCGGCCCGATGGCCGGGCCAATCCCAACCAGCTCGTCATCATTGAGCGGAACAAGGCGGACCTGGCCAGGCTCCGCGAAACGATCGTTGCCGCGCACAAGGAGCGCTTTGGCGCTACGGACGATCTGGTTATCGGCTTCCAACTCACCCACTCCGGGCGGTTCTGCAAGCCGAACGACAAATCCCGCCTGGAGCCGCGCGTGGCTTACCGACATCCCATCCTGGACCGAAGCTTCAAGGTCACCAGTGATGCCCAGATCTGGACCGATGACGAGCTGGAGCGCCTGGTGGAGGACTATGTCCTCGCGGCGAAGATCGCTTGGGACGTGGGTGCGGACTTCGTGGACATAAAGCATTGCCACGGGTACCTGCTCCACGAATTCCTCAGCGCCTGCAGTCGGCCAGGCAAATACGGCGGCTCGTTCGAGAACCGTACCCGTTTGCTGCGGGAGATCACCGCCGCCATTCGCGCGAGCGGCAACCGGATTGAATTCGGCGTCCGGCTCAGCGCATTTGATTTCGTGCCCTTCAAGCCTGACCCCGCGTTGTCGCGACCTGGCAAGCCCGGGCCGGGTATCCCCGAAGATTTCTCCCACTGCCTGCCTTACCACTACGCCTTCGGCGTGAACCAGGCCAACCCCGTCGAGTATGACTTGACCGAGACGTTCCAGTTCCTGGACTTGTGCGGGCAGCTCGGGGTCAAGATAGTCAACCTCAGCGCCGGCTCGCCGTACTACACCCCGCACATCCAGCGCCCGGCGGCTTATCCTCCTTCGGACGGTTACCAGCCGCCCGAGGATCCGCTCGTCGGGGCTGCCCGGCAAATTAACGCCGTGCGCCAGCTCAAGGCGCGTGCGCCGAAGGGTCTCTTGCTGGTCGGCACCGCCTACAGCTACTTACAGGAGTATCTGCCTCAAGTCGCGCAGCACGTCATTCGCAGCGGCTGGGCCGACCTCATCGGCATCGGCCGCATGGTACTGGCGTATCCGACAATTCTGGCCGATGCGATAGGGCAGGGGACCCTCTCGACCAAGTCCCTCTGCCGGACATTCAGCGATTGCACGACCGCCCCGCGTAACGGACTGGTCAGCGGATGTTACCCGCTCGATCGCTACTACGCCGCCAAGCCCGAGTTCCAGACGCTCAAGCAGATCAAGCGGGCGCAGTCCAGTTAACCGGGTTGCATCGTTGCACGGATTACCTGAGTTACATGAGCGTGCCGTGCGGTGACCTTTTGGAGCAACCAGCACCTGCGCCTGATCTCATGGCCGCACGTAGAGCTGGTAGGAATAGGTGATCTTGCGTTCTTCTTCCGGCCTGAGTTCGAGCGTCCAGGTGAGAACGTGTTTCGGATTGACCTGCTTGAGCCCCTGAGCGGTTCGAAAGTCCTGCGCCGAGTCTGACCTGTCCAGGACTTCGCCGGACAGCTCTTTGGTGATTTCCAGCTTGATGGGCTTGTCCAGGCGGCTGCGCACTTTCAGTTCGCCGGTCAGCTTCACCTGGTCATAGCCATAGCCGTAGAAATTCGCCGCGTTCCGCTTGCGCTCGACCTCAACCTCCCCCTCGTCGGCCTGCAGGTTCATCGCCCGATTGATGCGTATGGAGGCTTCCGCGCCGGAGGCGGTGTAGAAGCAAGTGTCCTGGCCGACAAATTGGCCATCCTTGACGAACTCCGCAGCGGCGGTCGTAAGCGGCATCCGGGCGGCGTTGACCAGCCGGCAGGTGTGCCAGACCTCCTCGGCGGTGCGGCCGTCGCCGCGCGGGCGCGCGGGGTCCCGGTCCAGATGGTCGCCGATCTTCCAGGTGTACAAATGCCGGTAAGGCATATCCGCGCTGAACAGCGGGAGGGTGGCGGTCTCGCCCTTCTTCAGGGAAACTCGTGGTAGCGGGTAGAGGAACAAGTCCTCCGCCGTCTGCCCATTTGTGCTGATCCCATAGGACGGCAGCATCACGTTGTCGTACGGAGCATAATTGCCATTAAAAGCGAGCGCCTGCTGCTGCATCATGTAGCCGCGCTCTCCGCCTTCGGCCCGCCCGGTCGCCAGCGAGCGCAGGAATTCGGCCAGGTTCTGGCTCATCGCCACGGGGTTCGGCAGCTCGGGGAAATGGATATTCGGAAAGCCAGTGACCAAGTCCACATGAGCTTCCTGTATGTCCGCCAATTCGTTGATGATCTGGGCCTGCGCGGAAAAATGCGCCGTGTGCTCATCCGACAGATCAATGCGGTAGCTTGGCACCCAGGTAATGCCGCGCGCCAGAAAACTGACTTCGACCTTTTCTCCCCCAGCAGGCTTTTCCAGCTCCATGCGGATGGCCGGCCGCTTCTGCTGGTTGGTCGTCACGCAGATCGGCTCGCCCACCCCGAAATCCACGCGCTGGATCGAACCCGGGGTCAGCGCGACGATGCCTTTGTCCGTTTGCAACAGCACGAGGCCGTTTTGAGATAGCGGTGGATAACCGTAGGCGTACCCACGATCAACTGGCCTCCGAGAATCCATGAAATAGGGGCTGGGCGGTTCCGGTGGCTCCGGCCTGACGGTCGGGTGCAGCACTCCTTCAAGCACGACCTCCGCCACGCCGGGCGCCGCGGTCGTATGGATGAGCACCTTTCGACCCGGATTCAACCGCAGCAACTGCTCCAGGCTCGACGCGGGCGCAGTCTCATCCACCGTTTCCATCGCGGTGACCAGGCTGCGGACTTTTACCGCATTAGGATAGGCGAGCCAGAACGTGCCGTGCGATGGGATAGGCAATTGGCCGAGCCTGACTGTGCTGGCATGGTCTGGCAATTTGGCAGTCGCGGTGACATAGCCCAGACCGTTCTTGAACAGCGCCAGCCGCTCAATCCTAGGAACGGCGTCACGCGGCGCGGTTTCGTTGGATTCCGTGGCCGCGACGGTTCCCGTCGCACAGAGGCTCAGGGCGCCGAAGGCGGAAAGTAGAAGTTGGTTCATTTTCATGCCGCGAGATTGGGATGCCCGGGCTGGCGCTGTGTCAAGCCGACGTAAGATTCTTGTAAGAGATTTGTAGCACCACACTCCGCCCGATGCATACTTTGGTGAAATAGTTGCCGCGACGCTAAGAACTTGGTTGGGATTCCAATCCAGCCAAGCGGTATGTCGAACACAATTCCCTGACGCGGTTGTACTCCTCGAGCAAGGGACCACTTAGTGGTCCCGGTCACAAATCCTGTGACGTATCCTGAACCGCCGCAGCGCGGATTCCCAAGCCCCCTATGGGATGGCTTTAAGGGAGTCTTGGGTAAGCTCCCCGGGCGGCTTTGGGGCCCAGTCTCTTGGCTATCAGCAGGCTCCGGAGCCTCAGGGTAGCTTGAGGGTAGCTTCCGGGTAGCCTCAGGGTGGCCCCGAGGTGCCTACCGGTTGGCTACAAGAGAGCCTGAGGGTAGCTTCCGGGTGGCTTCAGAGTGGCCGTAAACTTCTTTCCAGAAGCCGATACTGCGTGTAAAACCGCACGCTATAAGCGGCTGGCTCATGATACGTCACCCGATTTGTGACCGGAACCACTAAGCGCGGCTCCCGGCGACCTTGCGGACGAACTCTTTCGCCACCGCTACAATCTCGCGGCTTGGCGCGGGAGGCTGGCACTTGCTAGATTGTGTCCGACATGACCGGTTGGAATCTCCAGTGCATGGGGCAACGTATCCGTTCGATTCGTGATGCCGCGAGGCTGCTGCTGACCGCTTCGCGGAACCGCCCCCGGGCCGGTTTCGATGGTTGGTCGTTCCTCACCTCGTGAACTGGGTCGAAATCATCTGGTCGATGACCGGCGCCATGTGCCTGACTCTGGCGGGTGTGCATCTGCTCGTTTGGCTCAGAGCGCGAGATTCCTGGCTGAACCTGCTTTTCTCGTGCAGCGCTTTGACGGTGGCCATCATAGCGGGACTCGAGCTGTTATTGATGCATAGCCGCTCGACCACGCAACTTGGCACCGTCCAGCGCTGGATGCACGTGCCCTTCTGGGTGCTAGTCGTTTCACTCGTGTGGTTCCTCCGCCTCTACTTGGGCTTCGGTCGCACCTGGCTGGCCTGGACGGTTTGTGGCGCGCGCACCATCGCCCTGATTCTCAACTTCGCTTTCCATCCGAACCTCAACTTTCGTGAAATCACCAGCCTGCGTCAAATGCCCCTCTGGGGTGAGATGGTCTCGGTCCCCATTGGTATCACCAATCCCTGGACCTTGGTCGGCCAATCGTGCTCGTTCCTTTTCCTGATTTACGTGGTGGATGCAGCCACTACCGCCTGGCGACATGGAGACCACCGTCGGGCCCTGATGATGGGCGGCGTGATGTCGATCGGCATAATCGTGGCGGCGGGCCAGGCGGCCCTGCTGGTGTGGGGGATTGTCCCGATGCCGTATTTCTTGAGTCTCGTGTTTCTAACCATGGTTCTTGTGATGAGTTACGAGCTGAGCCAAGACCTCCTCCGCGCCGCGCAACTCGCCGGCCAGTTGCAGACAAGCGAAGCTGAATTCCGCTCGTTGTTCGAGCTTTCCGCCGTCGGCGCCGCGCAGGCCCATCCCGATACCGGCCGATTGACACGGGTGAACAACCGCTTTTGCGAAATCACCGGTTACAGTGCAAACGAACTTCTGGCCAAGACCTATTGGGACCTAACCCATCCGGAAGATGTGGCGATGGACGCCGTCAGGATTCAGACGGTCAAAGAGCGACAGGCAGAAACGTGGGAAAGCGAGAAGAGGTATATCAGGAAAGACGGGAGTGTCGTTTGGGTGTCGGTCAACGGCACCATGATCCGTGACAAGAAGGGGCTGCCTTATTGCATGTTGGCGACGATCCTGGACATCACCCGGCGCAGGCAGGCGGAAGCGGCGGCGGCAGAGCAGCGTCGGGAATTGGCCCATGTGAACCGAGTCTCCACGATGGGAGAGTTGGCAGCTTCCCTGGCTCATGAGCTAAAGCAGCCGCTGACGGGCATTCTCAGCAACGCCCAGGCGGGCGAACTGCTCCTCCAACACACGCCACCGGACACCGGTGAACTCCAGGGGGTGCTCAAAGATGTGATCAGTGACACGCGGCGGGCATCCGAGATCATAGACCAGATGCGCAACTTTCTCCGCAAGCGGGACACGCCTCGGCAGCCTGTGATTTTCAATGTCATCGTTGAGGAGGTGCTGCGCATTCTGCGCAGCGAGGCCGTCATCCGGGACATCCGGCTTTCCACGGAACTCGAGCCCAGCCTGCCGCAAGTCATGGGTGACCCGATCCAGTTGCAGCAGGTCCTTCTCAATGTCATCGCCAACGCCCAACAAGCCATGGCCAGGGCGAATTCGTCTGCCCGCCAGTTGACCATTCGCACGGCCGGGAATGGCGGGACCCGTGTTGTAGTCACCGTGGACGATTCGGGCCCCGGCCTTGAACCAGGCACATTGGAAAGAGTATTTCAGCCGTTCTTCACAACCAGGCCCGAGGGCATTGGTATGGGCCTGGCCATCTGCATGTCAATCATCGAAGCCCACTGCGGCAGCATCAGCGCGGAAAACCGGCCGGAGGGTGGCCTCCGTATCCGGATTGAGTTGCCTGCGACCGGAAATTCAACGTCCAGGGTTCAGAACTTGGGAGGACAAACATGAGCACAAATGAACGCATTGATGACCTGCACGGTCCTGGGAAGGTTTCCACGGTCTTTCTCATCGACGACGACCCCTCCGCCCGGCGAGGGTTGGCCCGGCTCATCCAGGCAGCGGGGTATGCGGTGACCACTTTTGGTTCCGCCCAGGAATTCCTGGCTTCCGGGCTAAACGACGCACCCGGCTGTATGGTGTTGGACATCCGTATGCCGGAACTTAGCGGCTTGGACCTCCAGGAGCAGTTGCTCCGGGCCGACTATAGCATGCCCATCATCTTCATCACGGGCCACGGGGATATCCCCATGTCCGTTCAGGCAATGAAACGCGGCGCGATCGATTTCCTCCCCAAACCGGTTGAACGTGAGCAACTGCTCGGAGCGATCCGCCAGGCCCTGGAAAAGGATCAGGTCGCACGGTCCGCTCGCGATGAGTCAAGAGAACTCCAGGACCGCCTACAGCTACTGAAGACCCGAGAGCACGAAGTGATGTCCTTCGTGATCGCGGGATTCCTCAACAAGCAAATCGCCGGCGAACTGGGAATTACCGAAGCGACGGTAAAAGTCCACCGCGCTCGCCTCATGGACAAACTGCGGGTGACCTCCGTTGCCGAACTGGTGACGCTTGCCCAGAAGGCTGGAATCCCGGCCGCGAAACCGGCCGCGCCGTAATCCCCCGGCTCCGCCAGTCCTGCGATGCCCCTGGCACCGTTAGACTAAGGTATAATGGCGAGATCGTGACTTGCGGTGCAGAGTTGCACGCCTGTCCACTCCAAAGGCCAGTGTATTAATCGTCGATGATGACGCCTCAGTCCGTGCGGGACTGGGCCGGCTCATGCGATGCGCCGGCTATGTGGTCGAGACATTTGCCTCACCGCAGGAATTTCTCGCCGCCTCCCTGCCGCCTGGTCTTGCCTGCCTCGTGCTGGATGTGCGCATGCACGACCTTGGCGGGCTGGCCTTGAAAGAGCACCTCAATCAAAACGGCAACCATACCCCTGTCATCATGATCACCGCCGACGAAGGCGAGAACGTGAGGAGGAAGGCCGCGGCTTTGGGGGTAACAGGGTTCTTTCACAAACCGGTGGACGGTCGTTCGCTAATCGACGCCATCGAGTTCGCGCTAAGCCAACAGCCGTCGGAAACCGACCCCCGCCGGCCATGACCCAACTTAAGAAACTAGAGAGACAAAGCTCAAACAACCGGTGGACATGCATGACCATCACAAAACCCTCACGCAGACTCTCTTCATTTCACCATGAAGTTCCTTTTCCCTAAGCCTTGTTGAAGGCATTCCCTGTTGCGTTGCTTTAAGATCATGAAAGCCCAAAACACACTGCTGGCCGCGCTCTGCGCCTGCGGAATCCTCCTCACTCCATCCCTCCATGCGGAAGAAGGCGGCCACGGCCATTATTTGCCCGGAGCCGCCGCCTCGTTTATCGACGCACTGCCCGGGCGCCCCAGCCTATCGGTCATTGATTTCTTCACTTATTACAGTGCCAGCGCAGGCGCAAACCGATCGGTACCCGTCGCCGGACTGGCCACCGCGGGCTTGGACGGCACCGCCTACGCCAACTCGGTGGGGGCGGTTTATGAGACGCCGCTCAAGCTCTTTGGGGGAAACTACGCCGCAGGCCTCGTCATTCCGTACATCTGGGTGGAGGCCAAGGCGGAGTTGAGCACCCCGCTGGGCGCCGTAATGCGGCGCGATACCGCTAACGGCCTCGGCGATATCACGCTGCTGCCATTCATGCTCGGCTGGACCAATGTTCCCGACCTGAAATACGACCTGCGTTCAAGCGTCTACATGCCCAGCGGCGACTATTAAGCCCTAATTGAAACCAAGCACAAACAAACACAGCACAAAACGCATGAACATCAAACACACAATACTCGCCGCACTGTGTGGCGTTCTTACACTGGCCTCCGTCCACGCGGCGGACAAGAAACCCAACATCCTCGTAATCATGGGGGATGACATCGGCATCTTCAACGTCAGCGCCTACCATCAGGGCTTCCTGGGCTATCGCACGCCCAACATTGATCGTTTGACGAAGGAGGGGGGCCAGTTCATGACCTATTACGCCCAGCAAAGCTGCACCGCTGGGCGCTCGGCTTTCGTCACAGGCCAGTTGCCGTTCCGCACCGGCCTGAGCAAGGTCGGCCTCCCCGGGGCCGACCTCGGCCTTCGCAAGGAGGATCCTACCATCGCCGAACTGCTCAAGCCCCTCGGCTACATGACGGGCCAGTTCGGCAAAAACCATCTCGGGGACAAGGACGAATTCCTTCCCACCAACCACGGGTTCGATGAGTTCTTCGGCAATCTCTACCACCTTAACGCCGAGGAGGAGCCTGAAAACCAGGACTATCCCCAGAACCCCGACTTCAAGAGGAAGTTCGGTCCGCGGGGTGTCATCAAGTCTTTCGCGGGCGGCAAGATCGAGGACACCGGCCCGCTCACGATGAAACGCATGGAGACCATTGATGAAGAGGTGCTCGCCATGACCCAGGATTTTCTCGGGCGCGCTCAGAAGGCCGACAAGCCCTTCTTCTGCTGGTTCAACACCACTCGCATGCACAATTTCACCCACGTGAAGGAAGCTAACCTCGGCAAGACCGGCCTGGGCTTCTACGCCGACGGCATGGTCGAGCATGACGCCCTCGTCGGCAAGCTGCTCAAGACCGTAGATGAGCTGGGAATCGCCGAGAACACCATCGTCATCTACGCGACTGACAACGGTCCGATGGTCTGCCTCTACCCGGATGCCGGATGCACGCCCTTCCGCGGCGAGAAGAACACGAATTGGGAAGGCGGCTGGCGCGTCCCGACCCTCATCCGCTGGCTGGGCGTGGTCAAGCCCGGCACTAAGTTCACGGATATTTTCGCCGGGGAAGATTGGCTGCCCACCTTGCTGGCCGCCGCCGGCGTGCACGACATCAAGGAGAAGCTCCTGCAGGGCCATGCGGCCGGGGACAAGACCTTCAAGGTCCACCTCGATGGTTACAACCAGCTCGACTACCTTTCCGGCAAGAGCCCGAAAGGCAAGCGCGACGAGTTTTTCTACTTCAGCGACGACGGCGACCTGCTAGCCGTGCGCTATCAGCGCGTGAAGATTCACTTCATGATCCAGGAAGCGACCGGCATCGATGTCTGGCGCCACCCCTTCACCACCTTGCGGGCGCCCATCTTCTTCGATCTCGAAGTCGATCCCTTCGAGCGCGGTCAGGAAGGCATGAACTACAACGACTGGTGGTATCGCCGCTCCTATCTCGCGGTGCCCATCCAGAACATCGTCGGCAAGACCCTGATGACCTTCAAAGACTTCCCGCCGCGGCAAAAGCCGGCCAGCTTTACGATCGATCAAGCCATGGAGAAGCTGACGCAGGCCACCTCGGGCAGCAAATAAGCCCATGAAACACAACATGCTCCTGTCCGTCCTGAGCCTCGCGCTGGCTGCGGTGTTCGCGCCAGCGGCCGGGGCGCAAGAAATCCTGCCCTTCCCGCCCACGCCGTCCGCCTCCACCGCAGGCTTGACGATGCAGGATTCCATTTACAAAAAGCGCATCGAGCCGAAGCACCTGGCCGAAGGCGCGCCGAACATCCTCATTATTTTGATGGACGACCTGGGGCCGGGCACGCCCTCGACCTACGGTGGCGAGATCCACACGCCGACGCTGGATCGCCTGGCGAAGATGGGCATTTCTTTCAATCGATTCCACTCCACCGCTATGTGCTCGCCCACGCGCGCGTCCCTGCTCACGGGTCGGAACCATACGCGCGTCTGCAATGGGCAAATCTCGGCGATCGCTAACGACTTCGATGGCTTCAGCGGCACCATCCCCAAATCTTCAGCGACGGTCGCGGAAGTGCTGAAAGACTACGGCTACAACACCGGGGCCTGGGGCAAGTGGCACAACACGCCGGAAGAGCAGATCACGTCCAAGGGGCCGTTCGACTATTGGCCGACCGGCTATGGCTTCGAGTATTTCTACGGCTTCCTCGCTGGCGAGGCCTCGCAGTATGAACCGACCCTGGTGCGCAACACCACCCAGGTAACCGAAGAAAGACCCAAGGGCTACCACCTCACCGATGACATCGCCACGGATGCGATCAAATGGCTCCGCGAACAAAAGGCCTACGCACCCGACAAGCCGTTCTTCATGTACTGGGCGCCGGGCGCAGCGCATGGCCCGCACCAGATCTTCAAGGAGTGGGCCGACAAGTATAAAGGCAAGTTCGACGATGGCTGGGACAAGTATCGTGAGCGCACCTTTGCCCGCGCCAAAGCCATGGGCTGGATTCCCCCGGATGCCCAACTTACGCCACGGGCCGACTCGATGGCTTCCTGGGACTCCATCCCCGATGCCGAAAAGCCGTTCCAGCGACGCCTCATGGAGGTGTTCGCCGGGTTTGCTGAGCACGCCGACCACAACGCTGGCCGAGTGATTGATGAAATCGAGCGGGAAGGCAAACTGGACAATACCCTGATCTTCTATATCTGGGGCGACAACGGCTCATCCTCCGAGGGGCTGTACGGCACCATCAGCGAGCAACTGGCGCAGAACGGGATTCCGACCAGGATTTCGCAGCACATCGAGGCTCTGAATGAGCTCGGTGGTCTTGATGCCCTGGGCGGCCCAAAGACCGACAATATGTACCATGCGGGTTGGGCGTGGGCGGGCAGCACTCCTTACAAAGGGACCAAACTCATGGGCGCCTACTTCGGCGGCACCCGCCAGCCAATGGCCATCGCATGGCCCAAGGTCATCAAGCCAGATCCTACGCCGCGTTCGCAGTTTCACCACGTCATCGACATCGTTCCGACGATTTATGAACTGACGAAGATCACCCCACCGCGGGTGGTGAACGGCTTCGAGCAGGATTCGTTCGACGGCGTCAGCATGGTTTATACCTTTGCCTATCCCAAGGCGGAAGGCGTGCGGAAAACCCAGTTCTTCGACATCATGGCCAGCCGCGGCATCTATCATGATGGCTGGTTCGCGAGCGCCGTCGGCCCGCGTGAGCCGTGGGTGGGCGGGATTCCGAAAGGCGTCAAGGAATGGTCTCCCCTGACGGACAAGTGGGAGCTCTACAATATCAATGAAGATTGGAGCCAGGCGAACGACCTCGCCGCCACAAATCCCCGGAAGCTCGAAGAAATGAAGGCCCTCTTCATCCTCGAAGCCACCAAGAACAAGAATCTGCCTATCGGAGGTGGATTGTGGTCCACCGCGATGTTTCATCCAGAGGACGCCCCTGCTTCGTCCCTCACCGAATGGACCTTCGACGGTCCGATTACTCGAATGCCGGAATCCGCCGCTCCCAAACTGGGCAAAGTGGACAGCCTCGTGACGATGGATCTGGACGTGCCAGCGAACGCCCAGGGCGTGCTTTACGCACTTGCGGGTTTTTCTGGCGGCGTCACCTGCTATGTAAAGGACGGCATCCTCTGCTACGAGTTCAACCTGTTCGAGGTGCAACGCACCAAGATTAGGGCCAAAGACAAGCTGCCTGCGGGCAAGGCGAAAGTGGAGGTCGAATCAAAACTGGCCGCCAGGATCGGCGGACCGATGGACGTGACGCTCAGGGTGAATGGCAACGTCGTGGCGCAGGGCCGGGTGCCGGCCGCCATGTCGCTCCATTTTACCTCAAATGCGACCTTTGATATCGGCTGTGACCTGGATTCACCCGTGTCGCTGGATTACTTCGACCAGGCTCCCTTCGCCTTCAACGGCACCATCGGCATGACGAAAATAAAGTATCTGAAGAAATGAGAATCTAACCGGAGGGAACCGGCCAACAGAGATCAGCTTTACTCTCCGTTACGTTTCCTCCTGTTCGACAACAACAAAAACAAACAAAACAAACATCATGAAAAACAAACTAATCGCCGAGTTCTTCGGCACCTTCTGGCTCACTTTCGGCGGCTGCGGCAGCGCGGTACTCGCCGCGAAATTCATCGCTACGGAAGGCGCGACACCCATCAACCTCGGCATTGGCCTCGTGGGCGTCGCCTTGGCCTTTGGTCTGACCGTCCTGACCATGGCCTATGCCATTGGCCATGTCTCGGGCTGTCACCTGAATCCTGCCGTCTCGCTCGGGCTCTTTGTCGGCGGCCGTTTCAAGGGCACAGAATTGCCCGGCTACGTCTTCGCCCAAGTGCTGGGAAGCATCGCCGGAGCGGCGGTGCTATACCTCATCGCGAGCGGACAGGCAGGATTCTCAGTGGCGGGCGGATTCGCATCCAACGGGTACGGGCCACATTCACCTGGAGCTTATTCGCTGACTGCCTGTCTCGTCGCGGAAGTGGTACTCACCTTCTTCTTCCTCCTGATCATTCTCGGTGCCACCGACAGCCGGGCTCCCCAGGGCTTCGCGCCTATCGCCATCGGCCTCGGCCTAACCCTGATCCACCTAATCGGCATCCCGGTCACCAACCTGTCGGTCAACCCCGCTCGCAGCACCGGGCCTGCGATTTTCGTCGGTGGCTGGGCGGTGCAGCAGTTGTGGCTCTTTTGGGTCGCACCCCTCCTCGGCGCTGCGTTGGCTGGGGTCGTCTATCCGCTGATAGCCGGCAACCCTAAGAAAACCGCCTGATCCAGCCAGCTTGGAACCATGGAATCGTCAGGTTGGACCAGTGATGGTCACTGGTCCATCTGTTGTCGGTAATTGATGCCCGGTGCCAGAATCGTGAAGAGACCGACCATTTTCGCCGCTCTTCTACCTGACGTCGGGGCCTCCGGTTGCAGCTTTGTCCTGCCTGAACACAAGATGAACGCGCCCTTTCAATCCCGGAAGGATGTGGGGGTGACCTACATTGGTGCGACCAGGCAGGAAGCCCCGTCACCACCATAGCAACGGTGGCAAACCCGTTCCCTTAAAAAGCCATGAAGACAATGAAGAACTCATCTCGAATCTGCATTCTCGCAGGGTTCTTGTTTCAATCTACGGCTAGCGCACAGCGTCCGTTGGAACCGTTGGATACCTCAAGCCCGCGCGCCACGCTGTCACAGTTCTTGGAGGCGGTAGATAGAATTGGAAGTGCGGCGGTGGCCTACCGCAATGACCCCAGCCGTGGGACTTTAATGGAGATGGCCAAGTCATTGCAGCCTACGCGGAATTGCTTCGACCTGAGCGAGATTCCGCAAACTGCGCGGCGTGAACACGGCCGCGAATCCATCGTGCTACTCTGGGAGGTGTTGTCCCGGATTGAACTGCCGCCGCTTGACCACGTGCCGGATCTAGCGGCCATGAGAGAAAGGGTCGCTAAGGGCGAACCGGACAGTTGGAGCGTTCCGCACACGGAAATCACACTGGCACGAGTCAAGGGAGGAGAACACGCGGGCGAGTATCTCTTCTCCCCATCGTGCGTGGAGCGCCTGCCGCAGTTCTACCGGACAGTGGAAAAATTGCCGTATCTGCGGGCAATGACCATCAACAATCCCCGCCGACTTCACAAGCATTGGGCGGGCTGGATGATTCCGCCCAGGGTGATTGAGTCGATGCCTGGCTGGCTGCTCGCGGAAATCGGGGATCAAGTTATTTGGAAATGGCTGGCAGTCATTCTGCTCCTGGCTCTCCTCCTTTTCGTCCCCTGGAGAGTGCATAGGTGGGTCCGTGTTGTCACTAAGGAGCATTCGTTAGGCCGATACTTGCGCCCCATGGCGGCGCCGGTGACCTTCTTGATTTTGATGACTTTGGTCGAGTACCTGGTGCGGGCTCAGGTGAACATCACCGGAGCGGCTACGAACCTGGTGCAGGCTTTGTTTCCGGCTCTGACCTATCTGGCGATGGCGTGTTTAGCCTGGCAGGCGCCGGTATTTATCGCCGAAGCCATCATTTCCTCACCGCGGATTCCGGACCAGGGCTTGGATGCTCACTTGCTTCGTTTGTTGGCGCGCGTGGTCGGGTTAATTGGGGTCCTGGTCGTCCTTTTTTGGGGCGGCAACCAGCTCGGATTGCCCCTCTATGGGTTGATCGCCGGCGTCAGTGTAGGTGGCCTGGCCATTGCCCTTGCGGCCCAGGGTACACTGGAAAACTTCCTGGGCAGTCTCAACCTCTTCGCAGACCGACCCGTTCGAGTAGGAGATATGTGTCGCTACGGAAGCGAGATGGGGACGGTGGAGGCAATTGGCTTGCGATCGACCCGGCTTCGGGGTGCGGACCGAACCGTAACGACGGTGCCCAATTCCGATTTCTCGAAGATGCAGATCACCAACTTCACATGGCGAGACCGCATGTTGCTGAAAACGGCGCTCGGCCTCCGTTATGAAACAACGCCCGATCAGTTGCGCTACCTGCTCACCCGGTTGCGCGAACTGCTGGTGGCCCACCCACGAATCATTCAGGAATCAATGCGAGTGCGGTTTGTCGGCTTTGGCGATTCGTCGCTAAACGTGGAGCTCTATGCCTTTGTCCAAACCCGCAATGTTAACGAATTCCTCGGTATCCAGGAGGACGTTTTCTTACGCGTCATCAACCTGGTGGAAAACTCCGGCTCCGGGTTCGCTTTCCCCTCGCAGACTCTCTATCTATGTCGTGACACTGGTCTGGACGCCCAACGAAAAAAGGCGGCGGAGGCAGAGGTGAAAGCGTGGCGAACACAACAAAACTTGCAGTTCCCGAACCTCGACCCAGAGCGTATCGAGTCCTTGAAGGACTCCCTGGATTGGCCTCCTGCTGGGTCCAAGAAGTAAAATTCCGCCAACAAAGGAAGCCCTCTCAACGTTCGAGTCACCATCCCGTATTGGATTATCTCCCCTCCTTACCCATGAAAGCGATCCTGTCCATTTTATTAACTACGGTCTGTCTGCTGGCCTTCGCCGCGACGCCTGACGACGGTTCTGTGCTGCCGTTCCAGTCGACGCCTTCCGCCAGCATTGCTAAACCGCGCCTGCAGGACTCCGTCCACAAGCGCCGGGTCGAGCCCGACCGCCTCCCAAAGGATGCGCCCAATATCCTTGTCATTCTGATTGATGACGCCGGCTTTGGCGTGCCGGACACCTTTGGCGGCTTCGCCCACACGCCCACGCTCTCACGGCTGCGCGATGAAGGGATTAGCTACAACCGGTTTCACACTACCTCGATCTGTTCGCCCACGCGTGCCGCGCTGCTGACCGGGCGGAATCACCAGCGCGTCGGCAGCGGCTCGATCGCCGAGCGTGCGGTGGATTGGGACGGGTACGTCGGCGTTCTCCCGAAGACTTCCGCGACGATTGCCGAGGTCCTGAAGAACTATGGCTAC
>Ga0073936_10006719_pt1 | contig 15079 bp, 19 predicted proteins | sample AliMusrvi5mmetaG_FD_87041 | JGI IMG/M metagenome (GOLD analysis project Ga0073936, IMG submission 87041) | Freshwater lake bacterial and archeal communities from Alinen Mustajarvi, Finland, to study Microbial Dark Matter (Phase II) - Alinen... | ecosystem: Environmental > Aquatic > Freshwater >... | reverse complement strand
GGGTGGCGAAGAACGCTTCCACCTGGGGCAGCATGCCACCCGCGCTCAGAATCGCCTTAGCGCGCCAGTTGGGGATTTCCCTGGGCACGCGGGCGGGCGGATCAGGCAGGGTGATGCCGTCGATCAGCGCTTGCAGCGTGGCGGCTGGATCAACTCCCAGGATGTCCAGCACGCGCTGGGCGTGGTCGTCCATGGTGTCCGCTGATGCGGCGGCGAAATCATCCGCCCCGTAGAGTTCCAGAGAAGATGGGATCGGCGGCAGGGTGGCGGTAATCGTACGTGTCGCCGGATCGACCTTCACCATGATCGGAAACCTGGCGAACTCATGATTTTTTCCAGTCTTTTCCAAGGTTCTACCGACCCGCATGATTTTCAGGTCGATACAAACTGCGGACGGCAGATCAACGTTGGCGGTGGTATGTGTCATGATGGCGGATGGCTGTATTTGAGACGCGCGAATTGCTTGGGAACAGCGGTGCGGACATTAGCGGAATTTACCCACTCTCCGGAAAATCCTGAACGGTTACACGGATTGACCACGTTGCCCCAAGTATCGGGCACCAGGAACATCTCCCAAAAGAAGTCGTCTCCCAAAGCATAATTGTCCTGAAAGACATTGGGGACCATCATGGTCCAGCCCACGGAACCCAGCGCAGTAACCGTGCATCCGGTCCATCCAAGTGCCTCCATATCCGCCACCAGTTGCGCCCGTCTTCCCGCATCGAGCATGTCGTATGGGTAATGCGGGAGCGCCTGGATCACTCCCGCCAGAACAATGGAGGTGATCGGATTAGCGACCCCATATGGAGGGAAATTCACGTTATTCATTCTGGCAGTCAGAACTCCCGTTTTTACCGCGCTGTCCACCGGGAAAATCGAACGATCCCAGTATTCCCAATCGCCATCCTCGTTCTGAAAAGCCGTAGTCGCGCAGTCAATGAACTCCCCGTCGGTCCAGTCCACCAGGTTTTCAGACCGCTGGAGAGCGATGCGGATTCTGCCTCTTGAATCTTGCCAGTATCCGGCCGCTCCGCCCGTCAATTCCTCTGGCGCGGTGAAGCCTACTTCAAACCACTTTTCCATTCCGTTGGCTCCATCCTCTTCCAGCACTCTAAAGGTCGGCTGAGGCAGAGGAACCCGCCTGCGGCATGGCCAGACCTGCACCCCTCCGCGCACCAGGAATTTCCACGGCACGCCGCGCCGCACCATCTTTTTCACCCGCTGTGATCCCTTGTAGATCATAATGCCCAATCTGCGTCGGTAATGTTGTAATAAACAGCCGGATCCGGCGGACTCAGGGCATCGTAGTCGACCTGGGTGATATCGATGATTGTCATGCCACCACCACCACCACCACTCATGCCGAATTCCTCCCAGGTGGATGTGCCCTCGCCGTGCGCTGTGGCGATGAATTTTCGATAGGTCCCGTCACCCTTTGCCAACAAGCAGACTTGCCCGGTGAAGACGGAATCCATTTGTGGTCCCAGCGTGAAAATTGGAGTTCCGGTGCTACTTGCGTCCACCCTGGGTGACCAGGTCACTCCTGAATCGTAGGGGAGATACTTATCCCCGATTCCCCACCACTCATCGGATCCATATAAACCATACCACCACCGTGCGGTCCCTTCGGGTTCCCATTGAATTCTTTCGGACCAATCCGACGATCCCCAGCGCGGCTTGCCCCACCATAATTCAGCATTCAGTGTGAGCGGTAAGTGATCCACCGGATTTCCATCCAACGACAGATCTCCCGAAACCATAATGGTTCGCGGGGCATCTGGTGGCGGGGATGAATCAGGCAGTAGGATTGCCCCTGACGGAATATCGTCCAACAGGGCTAGCGTACCGCTCTTGTTTGGCAGCCGGCAGGTTATGGACTCGCTCAATGACTCCGACGGCTCGAGGCTCACCATGGCGTACATCCCGGTCCTGAAGATCAGGATATTTGGCCCTATGTTGGTCCCTCGTAAGGGATTGTCAGGATGGATCAAAAACAGACTCCACAACGAGATTCCTCCGGCATCATTGAACGCGACAACTTTCCCGGCATCCTCCTCGCCATAACCTCCCGTGCTGGTGACGATATCAGCGCCAGGTCCTGGCGGTCCAGTCTGCCCGCCCATGGTGACTTGAACCGAGAAAGGCGTGGCAGCGGGAGCGGATACCGCCACGGCTACCGTAGTGGCGCTGGGTGTCGTTAAATCCACAGCCACAGGCGGCGCGGCGGGAGCGGTCACGGCCACCGTCACGGGCGCGGCCGCAGGGCTGCTGACCGCCACGGTGACGGCTGAGGATTCCACGGTGATGTCGATGCTGTTTGGCATGATCGATCAGACTGTATCCAGGACGATGATTTCTCCGACGAGGTAGGTTTTTTTCACGCCGGCCGCATTGGTGATTCGGATCTGCCAGGTCCATGTTCCGGCGGTCAGGCCGGCCACGATTTGTTCTGGCACATTGAATGCCCAGGTGGCGGCGTTGGTGATGGCAATTTGGCCGGCCTGGGCGCTGCTGAGTTCCACCGCCGTGGATGCCGCCAGGCCGCTCTTGCGGAAGCGCATGGTGACCAGGCTCATGGCGCTCACCGGAGCCGCGCCATTGATGGTTACCACGATGCCGGGAATGCCTTCCCAGGTGTCTCCTGCGGTGAATGGAACCAGTGCCAGTGTTTGGGGCTTCATGATGATGGATCAGGGTTGGAAATCGGGAGGATCAGCCGGGCTGATAGTTGTCTTCCGGTTGGATGCGCAGGCGGTCGGCGATGGAGGTGTAGTCCATGCGTGGCGATGGTCCCAGGGTGATGACGGATGAGTTGGCGCGCAGATCGATTTCGGTCGTGGCGATGGGTGCGGCCATGGTCACCCAGTCCGGCGGCACGCTCGCACCGTTCACGCACACGAATTCGCCCGGCACGGGGATGATGCTGGCGGATGGAGTGAGGCGGATGGTCCCCTTGTAGGGCGTCCAATCCTGGCGGGCGAAAAAGTTAGCCGCCAGATCCGTCGGGACATCCACGAAGTCCGCGCGCGTCACCATCGTGGCCGCAGCGGCCGCGCCATCCACCGCCGCCTTGATGGCGCTGGGTGCCATGTTCACCGCATCCACAGAGATGTTGACCGGGTAAATCCGATAGTCCCGGTACGAGGCTTCCGCATACGCCTCGCTGCCTGCATGGTCTGACAAAAACCCGGAAAGCTGGCTGCACGATCCGGCAATGGCATTCAGGCCGGCGGAATAACCACTGGACCAATATCTTGTCAGGATCAGGTTCCCCCGGATATACTTGGTCGCCTTCGTCGCCCCGGCCGTAGTCAATTGGGCATCCGTGAATGCGTTGCTTGGCACCGGATACCAGCCGCCGGCATACACGCCATTGGATTCGGACAGATAGAGGCCGCCGATCTGGCCGCTGTAGATCGTCGCGTAGGATGTTCCTCCCTGCCATGTGCAGGATGAATATAGAACATAGTTCAACCCGCCCTCGGCCATGACGAATGCAGGCTCCGCCGTCACGGCGGCCGCCAGCGCGCTATCCCGTGCCACGCAGGTGCTCCAGGAGAGCGGCAGCGTGTTGGCGGCGGCTGATACCGCGCCCAGGGCGGTGGCCATGGCAACGGCGGTCTGGGCCGTGGTCAGGGCTTCCGTGGATAGCAGGTCGCTGCGCTCGATGCCGGTGAGGAACAATGACAACTTGCGGTGTGCCTCGGCCGTCATGTCCCCGGCGCTCTGGGTCATCTGGATGATGTTGGCACCGGTCCCCCGCCGGGAATAGCTGAAGGTGATGCCCAGGGCGCGGGTTTCCTGATACGGCGTGAGGGCCACGGCGGCGGAGCGATTGGAATCGCTATCCAATTGAATAGTGGTGGGGATGGTGGTTCCCCGGCAGAAGAATCGCAGCGTGGGTGGCGTCGTGCCGTAGTCCATGCGAGTCGTCACATCGGGTGCCCATTTCAGCGCATCTTCCAGGGCGGTGGCGTAGGAAGATCCCCGGCAGGTGGTTTTCGGCACCGCGTAGAAGTCCGGCATTTCGTCCGCATCCGGCGGTTGGATGGGCAGACCGGCGCTCTGCGCGCGCAGCAGGATGTCGCGCACCACATCCCACAGATTGCCGGTCGGGTAGGACAGATAGGCGCGTCCCGCATTATCGGTCAGGTTGGTGTCCGCGAGTCCCTGATAGACCGATGATGCCGTGAAGCGGTAAATCATCTGCGGATATTGGAACGTGCGCTTGCAGACGCCCGTGAAAAGGATTTCCCCGGTGACATCCCGCAGGGTGAGCCATTGCCCGTCATCCGGCACCGGCGCGCCGGCCTTGGCGCGTTGGGAAAAAACCAGCGTGTCCGGTGCCAGTGATGCCTGGGTCAGGCTGCCGTCCAGGATGTTCAGCGCTTCCAGGGAATACCCGGAAACGTCCAGGGATTTTCCCGCCTGGCCGGATAACAGGTATGGAGGATTCACAGTCATTGGCTATCTGCTCCTCGCGAAAAGGGTGTTGATCTGTTGTTGTTGCGCCTCCACCTGGCCTTTGATCGCGCCGCAGACGGCGGTTATCTGACCCAGCGCCGTCACCACTTGCGCGCCCACCGCATTGAGAGCTTCCGTTACCTGGGATCCGGCGGCGTTCACTGCGGTATTCGTTTCGGCTGATGTGCTGGCCGCCGTGGTGCCGATGCCCGTGATCGCCGTATCGGTGCCGGTGGCGGCGGTCTGGATTCCGGTCTGTACCTCCGTGGCCTTGGTGTTTGCGGCAGTGACGATGGTGGCAGTATCCGCATTAATCTGCGAGATGGTATCTGAAACAGGTTTTACTAACGCTTCCTTGAGGGAATTATTTACATCTTTCAGAGCCTTGTAAGCCTGATCGCTCTCCGCGTCATTAAAGCTGTTTTGCAGTTCAACAAGATCGTTGCCGGTTTTTTTTACTAGATTATCTTTCGCCGCTACGAAAATCGTCTTCTGTGCCGCCAGGTCCTGATCGGCCTCTTTTACCAGATCCCAAGCCTCACCAACCTTTCGCAGCAAATTACTACGCTTGTCGAAATCCTCCTCATTCGCCGCCTCTTTTTCCAAATCTTTTGCCTTTTGGGTGGCATTCTCAACCTTTTGCTGCGCGGATAACAGCGGAGCTTCCAATGCATCCAATCCGGACTGTAGTTTCGCCGCCATGGCATTGACCTTGGCTAGTTCCACGTCCCCGCCATTGAGTTGGGCGCTGCGCACATCCTCTTCAGCCGAATCCACGGCCAAGGACGACATTTTGTTCCGCAGACTGATGATCCGGGTGATGGTGTCTTCCTGCTCTTTGAGCTTCAAATTTTCATCCTCGATTCCTTCGTGGAGGATTCGTTTTTCAGTGGCCAGACGCGTTTGATTTCGTGCCTCGATTTCCTGCTGATACTTCAGTTTGTTTTCCTGGGCTGTTTTGTCGGATTCTCTGATCGCATCAAACGTCCCTTGCAGCCCGCTCATCTCCCTTGCGAAATCGATCGGATGACGAACCATCTGCCACGCCCTTGAGAAGAAATTTTCCACCATACCGGCGGATGAATCCATCACCTCTTTGATGGACTTGCGCATTTCCTCTCCATCGTGCGTAACCTTCGGTCCGGTCTTATCGACCTCATCCATCAAGGTTAGCCATTCTTCTTGGGCTTTGCCTGTTTCCACGGCAATTTCACCCACCGCATCGGCAATGGCAAGGTAAGGTGCCGCCGCGACCACATTGGATGTCAGGGAGCCGACTCCAGCGGATCTTCCGGCGGCATTTGCGAGGGAGAGTTCATGCCGATTTACGACACCTGCCATCATCAATCCATGGTGAGCTACCACTTCTTCTTGGCGCAGCAATGCGGCTTCTTCAGCAGCGGCTTCTTGCTCGGCCGCCGCTATGGATCTGGACGCTGCTTGCTCCCGCATCTTGGCATCCGCGGAGAAGGCTTCCGATCTTTTGGCGGCGGCACGCTCGGCGCGGACTCCGGCGGCCTCTTCTGCCGCAGCCGCGTTGGATGCGGCGGCAGCCGCACGACGGGATGCCGCCTCGGCCTTGTCGGGATCCACGAAGACCGGCTGATCAAATGTCCTGCCCTTGGTGCGCGCGTCCGCCTGTTCCTGTAGGGATTGTTCCTGTAGGGATAGATCCTTTTCAGCCTGCTGCACCTTCTTGACATCCGCCACGGATTCATCCGCGCCGGTAGTCTCAAAGCCGATGATGATTTTCGGGCCGTCGGGCATGGTGGAAATGACGAATGAAGAATGACGAATGACGAAGTGAAATCAGCGAAGATCGGCGCGGAGCATATTAACCAATGACCAATGACTGATGACCGATGACCAGAATCACGCGATCCGCGTGATGCGCAGAGAGGATCCCGCCAGGATGCTCACGGAGGAGGAGGCCACTTCCGATACCAGAGACCAGGTCAGATCCGTGGTGGCGGAGGCTACGAAAACTCCCTTGTGACAGTTGACGAAGGCCGCTGCGGCATTGAGGGAATTGGCTTCCATAAGCGTTCCGCCGGTCGCGTTGATGGCGTAGCCGCTCACTGGGTTGGCCAGACGCAGCGCTCCCGTGCCGCCGGTATTGACGATCCGCACGCCGGTACTGGTGGAGGCGGAGGTGCAGATGAGCATCATCTCCAGCTCGTAGGTCGCGCCATTGACCGGCGTGAAGGTGAAGTCGGTGATAGCCACATTGGTCGTGGTGGGCGCGGTGACATCGCTGGCGACTACCTTCCACAGTGCCGGATGGACCACCACCCCGCCCAGGGTGAGGCTACCGGTCATGGTGGACGCGCCGGAAATGCTCAGCGTGGTGGATGCCATCTGGCCGTTGACCGCCATTCCCCCGACGGTGAATGACAGACACGTCTGCGTGCCGTCGCCGGTATAGACATTGGCGGTGGGCAGCGTGCCGCTGCTGATGTGCATGATCATTCCACGTGTGGCGGCGGGTGACAGACCGGTGAAGGATGGCAGACTCATGATTTTGAATTTTGAATTTTGAATTTGAAATTAAAGCGTCTCCCACGCGGAGGTTAGATCCTCCCAGTGCTGGTTGATGAATTGCCAGGGGATGCCGGCATAAAGGGTGATGGTTCCATAGGGCAGCATTTCTCCGCCGGTCACCGCATAGCTGGTCAGGGTACCCAGGAATCCCTCCACGTCTGCCAGCGGCGAGGATGAGGTGATCGCCGCATTGTGGATATCCCACGTATCGCCTCCTTGGATACTGATGCGCAGGATACCGATCTGCCGCGCCGGAAAGGTGGCCGCCCGAGCCAGGACCCATCCGCGCAGCGCCTCCTGGCTGGAAAAGCTCCCGGCCACCGTGAAGGACAGTGTCACACTCGCCGCGGCCTCCAGGGCGATTTCCGCCCAAAGCGCGCCGATGGCGCTGTACTGCGTGGTTTGCTGGGTGACGTTCGGATTGAGTTCACCGGAAATCAAATCCCCCGCGCTCACCAGCCGGATCGTGCCGGAAGCGCTGATGAATTCGATCTGGTAGAGCGAGGAAATCATGGGGATGGTGGGTCACCGGTCATTGGTCACCAGTCATTGGTAAGAGAAGAAAGAGCGAAGCATATTTCCCAATGACCAATGACCAATGACTGATGGCTAGGCCTGTATCTTCACCGGCGCGGTCGGCGCGGCGTAGTAGAAGGTGGAAACCACCTGACCAGGCGCGGCCAGGGCGGTGACCGTCAGCGTGGGACTGCCGGAGCCGGTGCCCACGGTCCAGGCGGTCAGGCCGTCGGGTGTGGTTGCGGCGCTGGCCTTCGTGGCGCTGTAGGTGGTGGTATGGACCACCGTCCAGTTGCTGCCGTCGTAGGACACGATCACATTGCCCACGCCGGCCGTCAGGGTGCCGTTGGTGGACCAGGCGGGCAGGCCGTTGACCAGACCGCAGAATTGCATCTGGCCATTGATCCCGCTGGCAGGGGAGGTGACTCCGGCCAGCGTGAGGACTTGTTTGCCGGCGGGAAACATACCGGCGATGGGGATGGGGTTGGTGGGCATGAGAATAGTTGATGGGTCATTGGTCACCGGTCATTGGTTAGAGAAGAAAAGCGCGGAGCATATTTCCCAGTGACCAATGACCAATGACTGATGACTGATTAGCTCTGCACCGGGAAGTTCGTCGAGTTTCCGACCACCGGCACTCCTGCCACCGCGCGCATCAGGGTGAAGCGCAGGCTGGGTGTCACCACCTTGTCCTCGAACTTGGTTTTGCCTTCCAGGCGGCACTCGCACCACCAGTCCATGATGAATCGGTCGAATCCGCCGAGCACCCGGCCTTGCAGCCGCAACCATCCCTCGATCTTACGGTCAGCCAGGGATGCGGGTGTCTGCGCCGTTCCCTCGGCGATGATGGCCGGCATGCCCATTTGCAGCCGCCACACCAGTTCATTCATCTCGCGCGATTGCATGACCAGGTAATCCTGGATCACGAACGAGCGGTTTACCTGCTCCCATCCGCCCTGGGGCAGCGGTCGGCTGAACTTGCTGTCCTGTTTCTCGTCGCCGAACTCGATGGACAGGATGGTTCCCAGGGTGCCGGCGGTCCAGTAGCCGGTGGTGGTGGGTTTGGCGGTGGCGGCGGAGCCGTTCACGCCACTTTCGATGAAGTAGGCGAAGCCTCCTAACAGGATTTCTTGCAGTGCAGGTGCGCTCATGATTGCGGTGTTCTATTGGTTGGTTGGTTGGAGAGTTCAGATGCCCACGAAGCGGACGGTTTCGGGTTGGGCCGCGTTCAGGGCCTCGGCCTGGCTGAGGGTGAGTGTCAGGCGGTGCGTGCGGTAGCACAACAGCTCGCCAATCTCCACGGAGTGGCAGGTCACCTCGTAGATTCCCTGGGGATCGGTGGAAGCGGTGGCGGATGGATCGGTGTCGGATTTGTCTTTCATAATGATACGGGGATGGTCAGTTCACAGTCGTAGATCAGATATTTCGGGTCTGGCACCAGGCCGCCGTTGAGCAGCGTCACCTCGCCGTAGGCGTGTGATCCCGCCGGCACCCACTGCCACAGGCGCTGGAGGATGGATTCCATCACCAGATCGGCCGGGATATCGGAACCGGTCATCACCGGCTTGCTCCATACGGTGATGGTATAGCGTGCCGCGATGCGCGGGGTGGATGCGTTCTTATCGGCCACCTGGAAGCCCTGCCACAGGATCACGATGGCGGATCCTCCGGCTTTGCCCACAGCCTTCTGGACATCCGCCAGGATGCTTTTCTGCCTATCCACCAGCACCTCGGTACGGGTAAGATCCAGTGAGGTCGCCAGCTCGCCCGCCACAGGAGCGGTGAGGAGCCGGGTGCGGATCAGGTCCGCGTGATCAATCAGATGGCTCATGAGAGTTGGGTGTTTCCTGATAGCCTAAGCACGTTGACGAGATAGGTCCGGGCGCTTTCGCGTCCGGCTTTGATATAACCTTCATCGGATGGCAGCAGCGTGCGGTCCTGTTTCTGGATGATCTCGCGGCGCAGCCAATAGGCCACGGTGCCGCCTTTCCCAGCCCACAGGAAAACCGGGCAGGGACCGCGATGGGTCTTGAAAATCGCGAACTTGAATGTTCCTTCCGGGAAATCCCGCACGCTTTTACCGTAGGTGCGGGCGCAGGCCGGGACAGTCAGATAGGTGCGGCCGCTGCCTGGCACCAGCGTCACGTCGTGGAAAGCCCGGCCCAGGCCGGTGCTGGCCGGGATGCGCAACACGGCGCGTTGCGAGTCGGAGTCCGCCTCGATCATGTTTTCGGATTCGCCGATTCTGGTGCGGTGACCGGTGGGTATTGCTCCGAGCTTGGCAGCCGTGGCGTGCCTGGAGTCACCCACCAGATATTTCCGCGTGAAATCCTTCACATCAGTCGCCAGCCTGGCGTGCATGGGCGCGCGATCCGCAAAGGCGTTGCGAATGCGCTGCAAGTCCGCCATGGATTCCTCGATCCCACGGATATCGACTTGGATCATCACGCCGCTCATGGCTTGCCTCCTTGTCCGTAGTTCGGGTCGTAGCCGGGATTTTTCGCCAGGTAGGCGGCGCGGGATTGGGCGAGTTCCTGTTCCAGAATATCGCTGAAATCCACCACAGCGGGTTTCGTGGGATCCACGGTGGCTCCGGTGGACTCGCGGAAAGCATCGACGATGGCCGGATCCACATCCGCCAGGGAAATCTTCGGCGCGGGCAGCGGCAGCTTGCCGGCCATGACGATGGGATGTTTCGCGAACCATTCATCTGCGGTCTCGAAGTGCGGACCTTTCACGCCCAGGGAATCCGCCTCCTCGGCGGAAACCTCGCGCCAGCCCATGCCGCTATTGAATGCGAACGGCGGATGATCCACGCCCAGGGCATCGGAGAAATTATCATAAGCGCCAAGCTCTCCCCACACGGGATCGCCCTTGAATGCCACCATCTTCCCTGCTGCCAGGCGGCCGCCGGCGATGGTCCAGCGCGGTTCTGTTAGCGCGTCCTTTTCACTGCCCATCTCCACTCCGCCCCAATGGCGCGGTGCGGTCTTTTTCTCCACGCGCACCAACTCCCAGGCAGGAAACAATCGCAGCCGATCCGGCGTGTGGCCGCGCACCTGCTGGCCGGCACCGCGCATCAGTTCTATCTGCGTCCTGACTATCAGGTCGCGCCGTTGGAAACTCATCAGGTCCTGGAGGCTGCCCTTGATGGCCGGATCCAGCTCCTCTCCAGGGAAACCGCCCTTCTCCGCATCATAGCCCAATTCCTTCAGCATTTCCCATATCGCCGTGCGGGCCTGCCCCTCGCCGATGTCACCGGCCGCCAGGAGTTCGATGATTTCCTTGAGGCGCGAGATGAATATCGCGTTGCTGCCACGCGCGCAGAAAACCGCTCGAGCGAGAATCTGCGCTCCCTTTTCCCGCAACCCTGCCGTCCCGAGGTCCGTGGCCATGACCTCGCGCGCCCCAGCGGAGCGGGCGGCGTCGAAGACGGTCATGGGGTCAGCAGTCATTGGTAAGAGGAGAGATGCGTGATCTTTATTCTCTGGTCTCTGGTTTCTGGTATCTGGTCTCTGGCAAGTCACCCAGTTCGCGCAGGATGCGGCTTTCCGCATCCTCCACATGCCGGCATGCGAGCATCCGGTGGGCTGTTACCAGCGCGGGATCGCGCAGACGCAGGAGGAGAGCCTCGCAATGCGCCAGCAGCAGCTCGTCGCCCTCGATCAGCGCTTCCAGGCTGGTGATGCTCCGCGCAAGTTTCTCCGCCTCCAGACCGGCATCGTGCGCGTCCTGGGGAGAGGCGTCCATGCGCATGGTTTCCCTGGCCAGCGCCAGCCGCGCCCGCATGTCCGCGAGTTCCTGATAGAGACCTTTCATCGGTATGCGTTGAGGTGGTGTGATTTGTCAAAAGCGTCGTTGATTTTCTCCACGGCCACGATTCCTTCGATCCACGTCCGGGCTTCGGGAGAATTCGGATTGACTCCGTATTCGGTGTACGTGGCCGTGCAGGCCGGAAGGGCCATGAGCGCCGCAAGCAAAAGGAGTGGAAGTCCGGTCTTCATTTCGTCATTCGTCATCCGTCATTCGTCATTTTACAGTCCCGCCAGATTCTCACGCGTCGCCTGGCGGTCGTGTTGGGAAACGGTTTCCATGTTCGCCGAGCTGCCAGCGCCGGGTTCATCACCGGGTTGCTCGATTTTCTCAAAGCCGCGCCGAACCTCCTTGAGCCATGCTTCGGCCTCCTTGTTTTCGGTGCGCCGGTCATCGTCCAGCAGCTCGCTGGCGAAGCGGGTGAGCAGGCGGTAGCGGATCTTGGCCACGGCATGGTAAATCGCGCCCAACGGCAGCGTTTCCTCATCGGGATCCAGGTGGTTGCCGGGACCGCTGCGGATCGCATTGCGGAACAGTCCCACGACCTGGGTTTTCACCGGGATATAGGGATCTTCCTGACCATCGGCCAGGGCGGCGGTGCGGATCGCCTCATCCTCCGGTCCGTTGATGGCGGAGCGGAGATCGTCTTCGGTGATTTTATACCAGGCCATGGAAAGAGATTGTGGATTGTGGATTGTGGATTGCGGATGAAGAGGTGCGGAGCGCTTTTATTTATCTACTATCTGCGATCATCGATCCTCGATCATGCGCGAAGCGGATCCCGGTGATGCGGCGGGTGGCCAAAGACCACTCAAAAACCACCCGCCGCACGGACCGGAGTCCGCAATCGTTTACGAGATCGTGAACTGGCGGATCCCCAGGGTGCTGGTGATCTTGGTCAGTTCGTATTGTCCCACGGCGATGATGTGGCGCTTGGCGCTCACGCGCTGGCTGTACACCTGGTATTGGCCGCCGCCCTGGTCACCAGCGCCCATCGAAATGAAGCGCTTGATGTTGGACGGATCCTCGGTATCCACGCCGGAGCTGGCCAGGAACATGAGCACCAGATTGCCCACCACCTGGGTGCGGGCCGTGGCGCTGCTGGTGTAGCGCGCGCCGGTCACCTGCACCTCATCCACCTGGAGCAGCCCGGCGAGCGCCTGCGGGGTGAGCGCGGAGCTGCCGAAGCCGCCGGCCGTGTTTTGCGCCCGGTGGCTGAGCATGCGCTTGGACCACGAGGTATCGCCGTAGCCGATGCGGTTCGGGCGGATGCCGATCAGATCGGCCGCCGTGATGAGTTCCAACAGCACGTCCTGGTCGGGATCCTTCCCGGCCGTGGTGTCCCACGTCTTGGCCGTGTTGGTGGCGGCGGCGGAGAGCAGCGCCACGGCACGCTTCAGGCTGTTGCGCTTGATGCGGCGCAGCAGCTTCTGCGTGTACATTTCCTCCCAGTTCGGCAGGCCTTCGATTTCATCGAGGTCCACGGCGATTTGCAGGCCGCGGTTGACGGTGGCCGCATTGACCTTGTTGGACGTGTATTCCACCTCGCGGAAATCCGCGCGGATCGGCCGGGAGTCATCGTCCTCGGTGAGGAACTGCTCCGCGTTGTCGAAGGTGCCGTAGGTGAACTTGCGGCTCACCGGCACGGCTGGGCAGTAGAACTCCAGCGCGGCGTCCAGGTTGGCATCGTCCTTGAAGCCCACCGCGTAATTGGTGAGCGGCTCGGAGAAAAACGCCTGGTCGAGCAGCGAGGCATTGGCTTCGGTCACGCGGTCATGCTCGAAGGTGCCGGTGTACGGATCCTCGAAGCGGAAGTTTTCGATGGAGCGGATGGAATTGGCCACGGCCTCGCGGTGGAGGCGCAGCGTGTCGGGATTCGTTTTGATTTTCATGATTGGAGATTGGATATTGATGATTCGGGATCGTGGATTGTGGATTGTGGATAGAGGGCGGGATCTTCGATCTTCGATCCTCTATCCACGATCTCTTCCGGGTTTACAGCGTCGCGCTATTGAGCAGCGGGAAGCACGGTTGCACCTCGATGATGTCGCCATCGGCGGAGGCGGGAGTGAGCGCCCGGCCCACCATGTAGAGGGTCGCGCCGAAGGTCGGGCTCACCTTGCCGGCCGCTGCCGTGTAAACCACGGTGCCCACGGTTACCGCCGCATTGGCCACCATTTTCAGGGTTCCATTGGTAGCGCCCAGCAGGGCCACGGCTGCCGTATCGCCCACCGCCGGTTCGTCGAGCACCACGCCCCAGGGCCGGGTGGTCGCCACGTTGGCGATGATCTGGTTGTCAGCCGTGCCTTGCTGCACGAGTTGGTAGCGGGTGAGCGCGGCCGTCTGGCAAACCTTCGGCACCACTCCCGTGGGATGCGTGCCGACGTTGGCATTGACGTTGCAGACTTCCTCCCGGCCTCCTTTCAGGTTGGCGATGAGGAACGGGGCGGCGATGGCGAGCAACGCGAGGATGCTCAGGATCATGTGCATTTTCATATGTGTGTTCGTTGGTTGGTTTGTTGGTTTGGCTGTGGAGATGGATCGTGGATTATGGATCGTGGATTGAGGATGAAGAGGAGCGGAGCGCGGGTCTTTATCTTCGATCCCCGATCTCCGATCCCCTATCTGTTCACTTCTTGACTTTGGCGGCTTTCTTTTCCTCGGCAGCCAGAGCCGCGTCATGCGCTGCCTGGGCGGTGAGAACCTCGATGGCCTGGTCCCGGTCGAGACCGAGCCTGACTTTCGCGGCGATATCTTCCTCGCTGATGCCCTTGGGGGCCTCGGCCGGCGCGTCCGCCGCCAGTTCCCCGGCGGCCCATTCTTCGATTGTAGGTGGTTTCATGGTGGTAGAGTTGGAGTGTTGGAGTATTGGAGTGTTGGAGTGTTGGGAAGATGAAGAGGAAGAGAGAGAATCGCTTTTATTTCGCATTACTCCATTACTCCATTACTCCATCACTCCATTGTTTAGCTTTCGGTCTTCATCGCATCCCACACCGGTTTGAGCGCGGGATCCTTCTTCGCGGCGCAATAGGCCTCGTGGTAGCTCATGCCCTTGGTAGTCATGAGGATTTCCACGGCATTAGCGATGGATTCGCGGCGGCCCTTCTCATCGCCGATCTCCACGCGGCTGCGGGACACATCCAGCTCCTGGGTGTTGAGTACCGGCTTGATGGTGGCCAGGGTATTGGCTTCCGTCTCGCGGTTTTCCCCGGTGAGGCGCGGCAGCCAGGCCGGGCGGTCCGCCTTGGTGATACGGCCGGAAGTTTCCGCAGCGTCCAGCAGGCTGTTCGCATGGGCCTCGCGGGCGGCTTGCACGGCGCTTTCCAGGGTGATGATCTTGCCCTCCGCAGCCAGCAGCGAGCAGGCCACCTGTTCCTTGTCCGCCTTCGCGGTTGCGGCGTCTTGTGTGGCGGTGGTTTCCTTGGCTTTGGCGTCGTCCGCAGCGCTCTGTAGCGAGGCGATGGCGGCCATGATCTCCTCATCCGTGGCGGTCACGTCGAGGCCCAGTTTGTCAGTCAGTAGTTTGCGATCCATGATGGTCGGTGTTTCGGTGTTGGTGTTGGTCGGTGATTCGGCATCCAGTGAGTTCGTCACAGGTTCGCTGTCCGCGATGCGCGGGCGGTTCGTCAGGCCCAGGGAGATCAGGCGGTCCGGGCGGAACTCCCGCAGCCCCAGCGGCGCGTCCCAGCGCGGCGATGGATAGACCCAGTAACCTTCCCGCTGGTTTTCCTCACCCAGCGTGTTC
>Ga0073936_10006716_pt1 | contig 15084 bp, 13 predicted proteins | sample AliMusrvi5mmetaG_FD_87041 | JGI IMG/M metagenome (GOLD analysis project Ga0073936, IMG submission 87041) | Freshwater lake bacterial and archeal communities from Alinen Mustajarvi, Finland, to study Microbial Dark Matter (Phase II) - Alinen... | ecosystem: Environmental > Aquatic > Freshwater >... | reverse complement strand
GATTTTATTTTTAACAAATTTAGGGGACATTCCCCCTTTCAATGTTAAAAAATTGTTAATTAACCATTAATTCTGTCATTCGAATGGGTTTTCTATGACCCGGTTATGCCTCCATTTATTCAGGGACTACACCAAGATATCATCGAATTGTGGGCTATCCAGGTGCATGCATCTGAAATCAGATAATAGAGATCACTGCTCAAAAAAGGCACGGAGAAAAAAAGGAAAGAAATAAAATTAATTGCCTTTAGTTATCTTTAATCCCTTCCTTGATCCAATTATGTATCAAGGCGATTGAACAAACATCCAGTTTGGCTGCACTGTATGGCATGGGAGCGTAGTCGCCGTTTTGGATAATTGCGCCATAAAGTGACCCTTCTAAAGCAAAAATCCGCACACCTTCATAATTATCAAGGATAATCCCATGTGTTTGAATATTTGAACCGTGACAACTGTTGCAATGTTTGTTCAATATTGGCATAACCGATTTTTTAAATGATACATTGGTTGAGTCGCACGTGTTTTCGTTCATCGGCTGAATAATAACATCATGACGACAAGAAGATGCAAGAAAGCAAAGTGTCAAAAAACCAAGGAGCCGCTTGCTAAATATTTTCAACATAATTTTGTATATTACATAATTATCGATCAATATGTTATCTGAAAATCAGTTAAAATTGGTTATTAAATAATGTTTGATTTGAATTTTGCCGAACATCGAAAGCGTCATGTGTCACTAGTTGCCGTATATTTTTCAATGTATCGAGATTTTAGGGTTATCCATAGCTTAACAAATTGAATTATTTCCTTCAAAGAGCAAGTCAATCCCGGCACCCGTCCGGGAATGATAACATCGGGAAGAGGAATGGAGACATCATTGACAAATATACTCTTGCAGCCATCGCGGTTTACGAAGATCTCGATCTGCCCGAGCCGAAGAATCAAGATTCCGTTTTTAACTTTCAGGGAAAGTAAAATCTTGTTGACCGGAATATTGCAATTGTTTGGCCTGTCGTTTTTTTCATCCGGTTTGAATATGTTTATTTTGCGGTATTAAAATGAAGTATGAGAAATTATGGAACAAAGGTGAGATCATTATAACCTTCACGTGTTACAGAATTGTCAAATTATGATTAATTAAATATTAACAGTTTTGGTATCTTTAGAATATTGATCAGATTTAATGATTTGTTAACGGTTGATTTTAAGACAATCGATATCTTGCCAGGGTTTTCAAAACCTGAATTACTAGAAGGGAAAATCAAACCTCAGGAACTCTTCGAATGATGAAATTCTATAAGATTTGCACGACTGCCCTATGATCATAAAATCCGGGAGAAAACCTCACCCTGCATTATGAAGAATTCAGTTCAACCAAATTTGCAAAACATTTTAACTTTGAACCCACTTCATATTCGCTTGGAATCGCCGAAACCATCCATTTTCTTAAATCCGGAATATAAAAACAATACTTTATGAAAAAGTTTTTCAGTGTCCAACAGGTCATTGTTTATTATGTGATCGCGGTTGCGTTATCCATGTTTTTCAGGGTTCCCGGGCTTAACCCGGAATGGTATATCAACCTTCAGAATTATAAATCCGGGTGGATCCTGGTTTCCCTGTTACGGGCATCAGGCCCGTTGGCCGGCGGAATTCTCTGCATCGTTATTTTCCGGAATAAATATGAACGTCTGATCACACTCACCGGTAAATCCCTGGCAATAAGTGCAATTTATTTTGGTGCTCCTCTCCTGTTAATCTCCATCATGGGAATCTCCGGTTCCGGAGTTGAGAATTCTCATTCGTTCGGGTTTCTGTCAGGACTTGTTCTCATGATATATTGTCTCTTCGAGGAAACAGGGTGGCGGGGTTTTCTTTTCGATTCGATGCGCGGGATCCCGAATCCCTTGCGCTTCATATTTATCGGGACATTATGGTATTTGTGGCATCTTAATTTCTTGTCGCCCGAACTCCATTCACTGAAATTCGGATTGCTGGTCCACCTTCCGTCGTGCATCCTGGGCAGCTGGATCATAGGAAATATGGCCGACAAGTATAAATCAGTCATGGTTGCGGCAGCGATTCATTCCATTTTCAATATATTCTTTGATCTGCAAACAGATATGAAATCCAAATTAATCATTGTGACCGCAGTATTTGTTATCTGGATCTCATCATCCTATGTTTTAGATAAAAAAGTAAAACCAGTTTAAGAAGTTATTGAGGTCCTACGCGGGTTTTAAAAGGATATTTATATAAAACCCGTGAAAACGCTATTGTAAATTAGAGTCTGGCTGTAAAATGAACCAAAGAATTACCAGGATTATTGGCATTTCGTTGATTGTGTGTTCGTGGATTCTATGGGTGATCGTTTTTTGCCTGCCCTTCTTAAAGCTAACCATGGCCCGGTATGCAATTGTCTATCCCGTCATCCTTGTTTCAACCAATATCTTGTGGATAGGGGCAGCGCTGGTTGGAAAGGAGATTGTCCAAAAATTCAGCATTCTGACAAAGGTTAAAAAATGGTTTAAAAATTGCCGGATGAAAAAGGATGCCTGAATTGGTTATCTCCCTTCAGTAATATTAATTCTATATTAACAAATTGTTAACAATGAAAAGCATACATGACAGACACCGATATTTGCATAAAAACTCCTCATGCAAATCAGGACCTGTCAATTCAATGATTCCTATTTCCCGATCATGGATGGAGTGGGGATTACCGCCCATAATTACGCCGGCTGGCTGAATGAAAAGTATGGAAAAAGCATGCTGGTCGCTCCAAAAGTAAAGGGTTATGAAGACACCGTTGATTACAAGGTGCACCGTTTCAAATCAGTGATGCTTCCCGGTATGAATCCATACAGGGTTGGTCTTCCGTTGATCGACATTAAATTCAAAAAAAAACTTAAGAAGATTAAAATTGACCTGTTGCATGCACATTGTCCTTTCATCAGCGGGCAGGTGGCACTTAAACTGGCCTCTAAACTTAATATTCCGCTGGTTACGACATTTCATACCAAGTACCGGGATGACTTCAAAAAGGTTATCAACAATGACCTGTTTGCTGACTTCCTGGTAAAGCTCACCCTTGACTTCTATAATGCAGCCGACCAGGTATGGGTGCCGAACAATGCAACAGGGTTAACCCTCAGGGAATATGGATATAACGGTAATTACGAAGTAATACCAAACGGGTCCGATATGCTTGTTCCGGATAAGGGACAACTGATGAAATACAGGAAAAAGGGGCTTGAAATGATCGATGCAGGGGATGACGAGTTTGTAATGTTATTTGTAGGACAACACCGCTGGGAAAAAAATGTAAGGCTTATAATTGATTCCATGATCATGCTTAAGGCAGCCGGAAAGGAATTTAAAATGGTTTTTGCCGGCGAAGGATACGCCGCACATGAAATGATGCAAATCGTCAGGCAGAATAACATCCGGGACCAGGTCGTGTTTCTTGGTGTGATCACCGACAGACTGGAACTTCAAAATGTATATGCAGCCTGCGATCTGCTGGTTTTCCCGTCAGTTTATGACAATTCCCCGCTTGTACTGCAGGAGGCGGCAGCGTTTGATATTCCTTCGGTAGTGGTGCGGGACAGTTCTTCGGCTGAAGGCATCCGCGACGGTTTAAATGGGTTCCTGGTTGAAAATGAGGTAACTTCTTTGGTAAAAAAGATCAGCGGGCTATTGGAAAACACGGATACAGTTAAAAAAGCCGGGGAAGGGGCAAGGAAGACAATCTACCACCCGTGGGAAACCATTGTCGATGATGTTTACCTTCGTTACGTTGATATCATTCGCAGGCATCAGCCGGCTTTTTCAAAGCAGTCGGATGACGATGAAGAAGTTTAGCATCATTGGTATCTGAATCCTGACTAACCGGGAGGTGATTGCCGTTGACCAGGACAGGCTCGGGATATGGGCCGACCACTGGCTGCAATCGGGCGACCTGGAAATTTGGTTCAAACCGCTTGACCGCTGAGAATTTGCTTTTTGCCTGATAAACAGGGGTTTGAGAACAATCTCTTTAAACCAGGAACTTAAGACGGCCATCAGCAATCAGTATACAATCGATGATTCCTATAGGATCAGGGACCTGTGGAATCATACGGTCAACGGAAACACAAGTGAAAGACTAAAAGGAAACCTCGGCCCCCATGATGTGCTTCTCATAAGGCTGACATCAAAGAGTTATTAATTGCCGTAAATTTATTTTGCCCCGTTTTCCTGCTAATGGTTTATTTTGCGATATGGCCAAGAATAGGGATCAACACCGAATAAATAAATTCTGTCCCAATCGAAATAACAATAAAACCAATGATCCTGGATAATGAGTTCATCCCTGATGCCCCTAAAACCCTGGAAATCTTTCTCGAAATAACCAGGCATAGAAAAATGATGATCGAAACCACGAGAACTGATCCTATGACGATCAATTTATCTGTGAGTAAATTATATTCCTGATTATATGAAATTATCAGGGATATTGCCCCGGGACCAGCAAGCATTGGAATTGCCAGCGGTGTCATGGAAATTCCCGAACGCGTTTCAGCATCCTCCTTTACACTTCTCCTCATCCCTTTATGTTTTGGGAAAGTGCCTGTTAACAGCGCAAATCCTGAAGATGCAATGATCAGGCCTCCTGCAATCTTAAGGGAATTCAGGCTTATACCGAAAAATGAGAGGATGTAAGATCCAAGGAAGAAAGAGATGAGTAATATCATGAAAACATTGACCGACGTTCTTACAGCGATGCTGATCAATTGATGTTTTGTTTTTTCCCCTGTAAGATGCATGAAAACCGGGACTGTTCCCAGCGGATTAATGACTGAAAACAAGGAACCCATGCAGAGCAGAAATAGTTGCATTTTTTCTGCAAAATTAGAATTTGAATTTTATTCGTAACGAAACGCAGGATTAAATTTCAGTTAAATGACCAGGTTAAATTTTGGTCCCGGATTGGTTTATAGGTGTACAGGGATAGAATATTTTTCAGGCACACCAGGTGGGAGGGGGTCAGTTTTCATTTCGCCCCGCCGGGGCTCACAGGTGGTACTGTTTTCTCAGGCTACAGAGATAACGCCCCTCCGGGGCGCATTGGTTGATGAGTTCGTCGGATCATTTTTGTGTGTGTTCATAGCTACTTTTTCACCAAGCTCTATTTAACAACCGTATGGCCCCAGGTATCGGAGTATGCAGAGAAAAATCCGATGGCGCCATTATTGATGTTCCCGACCACGTTGGCCGGTGGACCGGAAAAGAAAGGGATATTGTATCCTGCCATCTGGACCTGAGAGACAAAATCATAATACTCCTTCGTGATCCCCGACATCTGAAGGGTGATCCTGTCTCCCGGATGGATTGTCTCCCAACTCTTTTCATTATCAATGTAAAGACAGGTAATCCCATGGATATAATTCCCGTTAAAAAACTGGTCGTCGGATAGCGATATCTTCCAGATCGAATCTGTCTTGAGCGTGTCGTTCCGATAATAGTGGAACATGTAATAATTGTTCTCATCGCCCGGATCCTGCGCCCAGAGTTTGATTTCCCAGATACCCTTGTTGCCCCAGTCAGGCTGAAAGTCAACTGCAATTGAATCCAGCCGTGCAACGTGCATCATTTTACAGGTTGAAAGATAATGCGTCTGGTTATTTAGTTTTTCAGGCAGATCGATGGTCAATGTGTAAGTCTCCCCGGCCTTTCCTTTAAAGGAGGAGTCGGTTTCGTAAAGACCGGAGTTCCCCGGAATGGTTTCATGCAAACGGTATTCACTTTTACCATCCGTAATTATAACACTGGCATTGCTGACCCGGGGTGCAGGTTCATTAGAAAAATAATCGGATGTTTTTGTCAGGTTGATGCGATACAGAGTGGTATCGTTTGATACCTGACCATCTACAACCAGCCTGGTGTAAGTACTGTCGAGTTTGATGTCAGTCTTTTCAGTGCATGCAGTGATAACAGTGACTATCAGGGTAACAATGCAGATAAGCCGTTTCATAATCAAAAATTAGAAAAAATGGAAATTAAAGGTTACCGAAGGAACAATCCCAAATAAATAGACTTTCTCGGCATTTGTGATATTTGGATTTTCCTGGTCCTGTACAAAATTGATCGACCAGGTATTATGACGGTTGTATACGTTATAGACTGAAAGGGTGATATCCCAGCTGAATTTTCTGCCCTCTTTTTGTTTTGAAGAATAAGTGAGCGACAGGTCGAGGCGGTGGTATGCGGCATAGCGGTATGCATTCCGGTCGCTGTAGATCGGTATGACTTTTCCGCCAATCTCAGCACGTCCTGTTGGAAATGTAGCAGGGTTCCCTGTGGCGAACACCCAGTTGGCGGAGGCGCCCCACCTTGGAAGGAATTGGTAGTTCCCGACAATAGCGATGTTGTTGGGTTTGTCATAGGGTGCCGGATAGGGATTTCCGTTATTGATTACCTGGATCTGGCGCATACTCCGCGAAAAGGTATAACTGATCCAGCCTCCGTATTTTTTCTCATTGACCCTGACGAGGAATTCGATACCGTATGACCAGCCTTTCCCCGTTCGCACCTCTCCTTCCATCTTTTCATTCAGGAGCAACTCGGCAAAATCCTTGAAATCAATCACATTGTTCATGTGTTTGTAATAAAGCTCAACCGAAGTTTCGAGAATGTTGTGGTGAAAATTGTGGAAATATCCCATTGCGACCTGGTCGGAAACCTGGGGTTTGATATTGGGACTCGCCGGGAACCAGATATCGAGCGGGGTTCCCGCCGTGGAGTTTTGTGCCAGCTGCAGGTATTGACTGGTACGGGAATAACTGGCTTTAAAAGAAGACCTGTCGTCGATTGTATAGAGAAGGCCGAGCCTTGGCTCTATCCCGTAATAGGTGTTGTAAAACGTTCCCGGTGAATAAACGGTGGAATCGATAGCCCGGTAGAGGGAATCAAAATGGAAAACAGTTCCCGGTCCAACATCCTGGAACAGCGAAAATCGTACCCCGTACTTAAACGTCCAGTGCTCTCCGGCTTTTTGTTCATTGCCAATATAGACACCCGTTTCAAGGGAGTAGTTCTGCGGAACTTTGACTTCGGAAAAGACTGATTCACTGCCTATTCCTTTGGCAATGCCCGGATTGATCATATGGTATACGCAGGATACACCAAACCGCAGCGTGTTGTTCGTGCTGATGTAGTAGCTTAAATCGCCTTTCACCCCGGCATCACGCAAGTTTGAGTTCCATTCAAAGGAGTTGGTCTGCCCTTCAGGTGTTCCTAATAAATACCGGTAGTCGCTGTAAACAAATGTAAAATTTCCGAAGAACTTTTTATTAAACAGGTGATTCCAGCGGATGGTCCCCGTTGCATTGCCCCAGCTCATTTCGGCAAACTCATTCTTGAAGACATCACGTCCGAAATATCCGGATAGAAAAAGATGGTTGTTATCATCGATCCGGTAATTGACCTTTGCATTGAGATCATAAAAATAGAGTTTATTATCCCGGAGTGCTTTATCTGATGCGAAAGCGAGGAAGAGATCCGCATAGGTGCGTCTTCCGGAAACGATGAATGAAATATGATCTTTCCATATCGGACCTTCCACCGTGAGACGCGAAGCGATCAACCCAATTCCTCCGGTTACCTCGTACCGTTTTGAGTTGCCTTCTTTCATGCGTACATCAAGCACCGACGAAAGTCTCCCCCCGTAAACCGGCGGGATATCTCCTTTATAAAGTTTGACATCTTTGATGGCATCGTTGTTGAACACTGAAAAGAATCCCATCAGGTGTGAAGCATTATAGACAGTGGCCTCATCAAGGATGATAAGGTTCTGATCGGGTGCCCCGCCGCGGACACTGAAACCGCTTCCTCCTTCACTTACCGACTGCACCCCCGGCAATAACTGGATCGCCTTGATGATATCAACTTCACCCATCAGTGAAGGAATCTTTTTTATGGTCTTTATATCCATTTTAAAAGTACTCATTTCGGGCCTGGCAACGTTTTTATTGGCTTTGTCGCTTTTTACCTCGACTTCGCTCAGAACTTCAGCCAAAGGCTCGATCTCGATATGAATTGTTTTTGGGGATGTGAGATCAACCTGTTCCTTCACCGTTTTATACCCGATAAAAGAATATTGCAACGTGTATTTCCCCTCGGGAAGTGTAATTGAATAGCGGCCATATAGATCAGTTACCGTTCCTGTTTTCATCTCCACTACAAATATTGTTGCACCTGTCAGATCCTCACCATTTTTTTTGTCACGGACAGAACCGCTGATGGTCCATTTTTTTGCAAGTTCCGCCTGGGCATTTGCCTGGATATTGGAAGACAAAAATGTTATCCATATGAATATAAAAGAAAAGTTTCGTATCATCGGAGTTAATGATTTGAATGAGTGACCTGGTAATTAGACGGCAATCTCTTTTAAAAGTTACCTAACTGGAATAAATTATTCCCCTGGAATGGATGCTATGACTGCCATTCAGGTATAATTGTGTGAATTAATAAACAAAGATGAAAAAAATCGGGAGAGCTTATGTTAATTAATTATCAATTCTTTCATAAAACAAAACCATCCGCAGCCGATCCTCCCAAGCAGGGGAGAAATCATATGCAACTTGCTCCAAATGATTACCAATATGATAATTACACCCCAATAAATGGAATGCCAGATAAGACCGATGGTAAAAATTGGAAGAAAACAGGCGTTAAAAAATTGCTCATTATTTTTTATTCTTCCCAGTCTTCATCTTCTGTTCCATGTTATCTGAAGTCTCTTTCACGATTTGCTGAATTGCTGGCTCTGCAGCCGCTGTGATCATCATTATATTGACCATCATTTTTTTTCCCGCCGAGGTCTTGTAGAATTCTACCAATTGTTCTATCTCCTTTCCCGTAAAACACTGGCGGTATAAATTGATCAATATGTTCCCGATCAGATGATGTGCATGACCATGCTGACATTCATCCAATAGATTGGAATAAAATTCTTTGGAATGCTTTGTATCATTAGTCAGTTTACTCATTATTGAATATTTAATAACCGTGTCAAAGCTGAGCAGACCACGTTCTGCTCTAAAAATGCGTATATTTTTTGTCAATGAATCCTCAGGCGGGCTGGTTGTGTCAACTTTAAGGTTGAGATTGCCGAACAGCGGCTGGAGGTTGGAAGGAATTTCGGTTGAATTTTTTTGTGCAATTGTGCTAACCGGGAAAAAGCATATTCCCAGTAGAATGACACTAAACATATTTGTTTTCATTGCTTTCTTGAATAAGAAACGACGATCGTTTGGTTCATCTGGTCGTTTGGAAGTTGAGTAATTATTTTACAACGAAGACTCAATAAACGCCATGCTTTAACGGTTTGTGGCTATCAATCCTCAACAAATTTAAATAAAAACAAATTAATTTTCCCTGATCCTGCCTGTTAATTGTGTATTACTAAACGTTAACCCGGTTAATGCCAGGTGACGATCTTCAGGAATAGACTCTCAGCGCAGCCTTCCTGACGAAATCACCCGTCTGCTTTTTCACATTCCCTTTATTTTGAACAGGTGCTTCATTATTGCCGGAACCGGGGAGCTTTCCGATCGGGGGCCCGGGTGTCCCGGCGATTTTGCCAAGGACCTGAATCAATGTGTCAACATCCGCTTCGCTGTTTTCAATGCCAAGGCTCACCCGCAATATTCCAGGTAAATTTATTTTTGGAAAAAGGGTCAGCAGCAGGTGTTGAAAATGCTCCAGCCCATGCCCTACCCTTAGCAGATGCTTGACCAGCAGGTGAGCGCAGTGACAACCGTATCGCACACCGATTCCTCCTCTGCCGGCCAGTTCTCTGGCCAAACGGTCGGGCATGATCCCTTTCAGGGTAAAGACAATGACGCCAACCTTCTTGTTGAATCCAGGCGAATCGGGGTCTTTTATCCCGTAGATCCTGAGACCCGGTATCTGTGCCAGACCAGGCAGTACCCGCCTGGTCAATGACTGTTCTTCCTCCCTGATCACATCCATGCCGATCCGTTGTATAAGGAGAAGCGCCTTTCCCAAACCTGCGATGCCTCCGGCATTCTCTTCGCCTGACGATTGTATCTGTTCCAGTTCGGTTGAGTTGAAATTCAGCAACCCCTTTCTGACCACCAGGACTCCGCAGCCGAAGGGAGCGTAAACTTTATGGGCGGAGAAAGCGAGATAATCTATAACGCATTTTCCCATTTCAACTTTACGGTGAGCGACCAACTGCGCGGCATCCACCAACAGGCGCGCGCCGTACCGGTGAACGATCCGGCCGATCTCTTCCAGATCGTTGCAGGTGCCGAGAACATTGGAGGCACCGCAAACCGCTACAAGCTTGATTCGTTTCTTTCCATGCAGACCCTCCTTGTTGCAGGCTTTTAATATGGAATCCAATTCCTTCAGATCAATAAAGCCATCATCGTCTATTGACAACCGGATCAGTGAATGGCGGGGAACCATTCGCCATGGCAGGTCGTTGGAAGAGTGCTCAAGGAGTGTGTTGAGTACAACAGGTTCTGTCTCCCCTGCAGGTTCCCGCCCCAGGCTTTCGGCCACCAGGTTAATTGCTTCGGTGGTATTGGAGGTGAAAATCACTTCAAAGTCATCGGGGGGCGCACCAAGAAATTTGGCACAAATAATCCTGACTTTATTAATGATCGCTTGCTGGGTTTGTAAAGGCTGGCGCCAAGTTTGGCGCACAGCATTCCAGACTGGCATGAATGTGGGAGTACTGGCCGCATTATCCAGATTAATATAAGGTCGGGTTCCTTCCAGGGTCGGAACAAGAACATTCCGGCCAATGTGGGTCTGCCTGAGTTTTTCGAGAAGCTTATGACCTGTATATTCCTGCAGTTCGTCATGGCAGAGAATTTGGTCGGCTTCTATATTTTTAGCGGTTTGGTCCACGAAGGAGACCTGACCGGATTGCCTGAGCAACTGTAAAGCTTTGGCAAATGCGATAATGTTGATGATGGCGGGCGTACCCGCTTCGAACCTGCCGGGGGCACCAGCCCAGATGACCCAGCCGGGAGAAATAAGCCGGGTCGTCCCTCCACCGGTATGAAAAGGAATGCCTTTGGGCAAGGCTTTTCTTTTTACGGCCAATGCCCTTACTCCTAATGGTAAACCTATGTCCGCGCTTGACAGACTGTAAAAGTTATCTGGTCCGAGTTGCTCCCTGAGGAGTGCTGATCTCATGGGGGAGCAAAAGACGACAATGTATTTCCTTTTATTCAGACCCAGGTATTCGATAATGATTTCCCTGGCCAGTTCGAATAAATGGGTTGTCACCAAGGAATTATGCCCGCTGCCCCGGTGAACATTGGAATAGGTCTCTAATGCTGCGTATACTCCACGTTCCAGTGCTGCATATATTTCACCTGTTTCATTATTTTGGGGAGTGCCGTTTCCTGTTTTATTAAGTTGAAAAACTTCAGGTATCCCGCTTTGTGCATGGTTGATTGTTCTCATCTTTTAATTGAAAGCTGGTAATAAGGTGTTCATAGTTTAATTCAGGAAAAGCGCCCGGGTTATCGTTTGTAATAATTTCTTACCTGGGGAAGCAATGCAATGAGAAGTATGGTAACAGCATAAAACATGTAAAAAGTGTGTGACCAGTGGACGGAATGGATGAACATCATTTCAAGCTGCAGCCAGATGATCAGGGTAAAGGCAATATAAATGCAAAATGACCACGACCAGTGCATGTCTTTGCAGAAATTTACCTGCTCCGCAAGTTTTGATTCCGGTTTCTTTATCAATGCGAATATCAGCAGACAGGGAGCAATACCCAGAAAAGTAAATAAGAAGATCCCGGGTATTATAAAGTTTGAAAAAGGGGAATCTTTTATCATGGATAATGGCATGCCAAGAAGTCTGCCTGAAGGGGAAATGATCAATGCACCCCCTCCAAAAATAGCTCCTGCACCAAGAAATGTTAAAAGAGCTGTAAGAATATTTCTGAAAAATGTGGGTTTCATGATGGCCGGGAATTTGAAGGAAATCAATCATCACGGGGATCCCCGGTCCTGACAAAAGCCGCGTGAACCGGAGGGGGGCAAGGTTTGGAAGTGCCCCTGCAGGCAACCCAGATCACTTCGTTGAGCTCGCGGTCGGGGGCCCGGTCCTCCATGCCGAAATTGAATTCTTCACTTTTTCTTTGCCAGTCGTTAAAGGCTGTATTCTTTTCGAAAAGGTCAGTCTGGGCCAGCCTTGCCTGAAACGGAGGGTGGCCGGCCGATGCATCAAAACATCGCCATAAAGGTTCGGCAGATGCATCGTACTGGCTCATGGGTGGCAGCCCCAGGATCAATTCTATGGTTCGCAGAACAGAGGATGTGGAGTAGGGTGTATGGTCAACGAATGATTTTTTCACCAATCCGCCGGCAACAAAGGCAGTGCTCCGGTGAGCATCAACGTGATCGGGCCCGTTCTGGGCATCGTCTTCCACGATGAAGATCGCACATTCTTTCCAGACAGGGCTTTTACTAAGGTAATCCACAAAGAGTCCGACCGCAAGGTCATTGTCGGCCACGGCGGCAAAGGGAGTAGGACGGCCAACACGCAACCCCTCGGTGTGGTCGTTGATAAAACGCAGGGTGTTCAGCCCTGGCACCTGGTTAATTGCCAGCAGGGAGTCGAAATCGCGTCTCCATTGCGCGAAACGGGTGGTATCCATCACCTTCTGGTCCCAGCTTGTATAGTACCTGCAAAAATGATTTTCCAGAACCGGAATATTGGCTTTGTAGTCATCGGCAAACTCACCGTAAGTCCGGTAGGAAACCCCGCTTCTCTTTGCGTAATCCCAGAGGAAGCCCTCTTTGTTGTTGGCAATGTTGCGGGTTCCTTCTGCATCATAGGTGCCTCCGCGGCCGCCATAACTTGTGGGCCAGTTTTTCTCAAGGTAGTCGGTGGCATATGCGCCCAGGCTCCAGTTATGGCCGTCGGCGCTGACCTCTCCGTCAACATAAAAATTGTCGAGCAGCACAAATTCCGAAGCCAGCGCATGCTGGTTGGGGGTATATTTATTTCCGAAAAGTACCAGCGAAGTGTCTCCGTTTCCCTGCGGCATATCTCCCAAAACCTGGTCATAGGTCCTGTTTTCCTTGATGATATAAAACACATACTTTACCGGTGAAACATCTCCTTTCTGCCGGGGAACCGGATTTCCCTCCATGCCATGAGCTTTTAACGCTATTTCCCTGGTATATGGTGTGTTCGCATAAACCTGCTGCGTCCATTCTGCCAGCTTTTCTTTTTCGGGCATGGCAATCACACTCAAAGTGCCGGTGAAAAGGCTGCCAATGTATTGAACTTCTCCGGCTTTTTTCGGATCGGCTTTTTGGTGGCTGACGGTGTTGGTTCTTTTCACAGGATCCGGACCTTTGGGGTTGGGCAACGAAGATAGACCCTTGCCATTGGAAACCAGTATTTTCGGGCCGGCCAGGCGAACACAGGTCGGGTACCAGCCTGTAGGGATAAATCCCAGTCCACCGGAATGGCCCGGAGTTGACACATCAAAAACAGCGAGGCAATTGTTGTCGGCATTAGCCACGAAAAGTGTGTGGTCATCCCGGCTGAGAGCCACACTGTTGGGTGTCGATCCGCAGGGTGCATTTGGGAAAAGGGCAGAATTCAGGGTTTCGATAACCAGGTTGAGCGTAAGATCGATAACAGAAACGGAATTGTCACTGGCATTGGCCACAAACAGAATTTTGCCATCGTGGTCCATGGCCATATCGTTGGGATGACTGCCAACTGCAATGGCACCTTCAATTACCATTGAACCGGTATTCATGCACACAATTTTATCGCAGCCCCAGCAACTGCAATAGAGGTGTTTTTTATCCGGAGATAAAAGACAGGTATATCCTTCGCCGCCGAGGGGAATTTGTCTGACTGTTTTTTTTGTTTTAGTGTCGACAACATACAATGAATTATTCTCTTTTGTCACCGCATAAATACGATGCATGGCTTCATCGGCCGCAATTCCGCCAATGGAAATTTTTTCAGGCCATGGACGGCCGATGATAATGGTGTCGACGCAAACCAGTTTTTCGTTCCTGACAGCAAAGCGTAAGATCCAGTTGTCGTTTCCGCCGGATGCATAGAGGTTTTTCCCGTCATCGCTAAAGACAAGTCCAAGCCAGGCTTTTCCGACTTCGGAGGTTGAGAGCAATTTCCCGTCCCTGATACGGATAAGTTGCAAGGATTGTCTGCCCTGGCCATTGTTTGTGACTGCCGCGTATTTCATGTCGTGACTGACAGCAATGTTGAGTGGAAGATCGCCCAGTGCGACCTGCTTTCCGGCCGGGGTCAGGCTCCAGCCATTTGGCAGGGTTACTTTGCCCGGCTCAGCCTGATTCTTCTGAGCTTGCAGTAAGAAACAGTGAGTTGATAAAATGAAACAGGCAACAACAGCCAGGCTGGCCGGATGAAGATGTCGAAAATTGGCTGATGCCGGTATTGTGAATTTCATGGTGAAGAATTTTTACCGAAGATAGAACAATGGAAACCATGCACGGACTTTTCCCTCAAAAATCCGAAAAATTGGATTCCGGATCATTCATGGCTGGCAAAGGTACGGTAAGTTTAAGAAAATGCCCTGTACAGAACAACCTCTGCGAATTCTGGAAGCTTGGGGTCGCTGACCTACAGAAAGTTAATGGCATCGGAAAACAACGCGCCTGCCAGATGGCCTCCATGTTTGCGCTCTTCCGCAGAAGAAATGCTGCCGAAGTAGTAGTCAAACCTAAAATCTCCAGCCGCAGGGATACATACACAGTTTTCCATTCCCTGACCGGCGAGTTTCATTATGAAGAATTCTGGATGCTATTATTGAACCGGGCAAACAAGATCATCAAAACGGTGAAGGTTACCGAAGGTAGAATTTCCGGCACCGTGGTTGATCCTAAAAAGATATTCTATATAGCCATAGAGCATCATGCATCCTCGAGCATATCATTTGGAATAATTATAGCCGATTTAACTTATCTTTACGATATAAAACCCATATGAAAGGTACCATATATGGGTTCTCTAAGCGCCATATGGCGGCAAGCGAGT
>Ga0073936_10006706_pt1 | contig 15097 bp, 11 predicted proteins | sample AliMusrvi5mmetaG_FD_87041 | JGI IMG/M metagenome (GOLD analysis project Ga0073936, IMG submission 87041) | Freshwater lake bacterial and archeal communities from Alinen Mustajarvi, Finland, to study Microbial Dark Matter (Phase II) - Alinen... | ecosystem: Environmental > Aquatic > Freshwater >... | reverse complement strand
ATAATAAAGAGAAACTTATAAAAATAAAAATAAATAATAAAGGTGCCATAGAAGATCTGGTGGAGAGGTACAATCTGCCTCCGGGAACTGTTTTTTCAGATGTGCTCTGTATGCGGAACTCTTGCATTTTAATAGGCACAAAAAATCAGTATATTTATTTTTTAAGGAATAAAAAAATAACCTGGCTTAATAAGAAATATGGCTTAACAGATAGCATTGTTGAAAATTTCGGATATGATAAAAAACAAAAACTGGTTGTTGTTAAAACAGAAAAATCCCGTTTTCTTTTGAAAAACGAGAACAAAATTCGCAATATCCGTTTTGCGGAAATTAAAGATACGGTGAGTACTGTTGATGAAATAATTGATTACTTCAAGCAGTATGTCAAAAAGCCATTTCAGAAGAAATTTCTCGGAATAGTTACAGGCGTTGATTTTAGCTTTAGAAAAGATAAATATCTGAACGATAATGAGTTGGTAAAAGTTAAAAGCATTGTGTTCCCCGGAGATGTCATTTTACGAAGAAACGAGTTGCAGGTAACCAATATAGGCATCCCCGGCTTCTGGAAGCATTCGGGGATATACGTGGGCGATCTGTCACAGTTTGATAGCTTCTTTACAGGGTTGCCGATGTTGAATGGCCAGCAGCCCAGCGATTATATAAAAGAAAACTACCCGGAAATTTATAAAAAACTACTCAACGAAAAAACCCGTATTATAGAAGCTATAGCTGAGGGTGTGGTAATAGAGCCCGTAGAGCATATTGCCAAGACAGACTACCTGGCGGTTTTGAGAACTCATCTCGATAAAGAAGATATTTTTAAATCGCTGCTTACTGCTTTTGAGTATCTGGGCACCCCTTACGATTATTTGTTCGACTTTAATAACGACAATGAGTTGGTTTGCAGCGAGTTGCTTTATAACTCTTTTCGGCCGCATCACGATAAAAATGGAATTACGTTCAGAATGGGAATGAATGATGGTAAACCGTTTCTGTTCCCTAATGACATCGCCAAACAATACAGCAAGGAAAAAAAAGAACACAAGCAACAGTTTTCGCTCGTGTATTTTTTTGACGCAGCGCTTTATATGAAGAGCGGAAAAACAGGTACTGAAGATGAGTTTTGCAAGTCGTGGAAGAGGAGGTAGGCGTTTTAGCACTCGTCTGGAGACGAGCGGTAACTGTGCGATTAATTTAACCTGCGCGTAGCGCTTACTATGTAGCGCGTGCGCGTCTCCTGACGCGTACAACAAGAACGTAATCGCATTATTTATTTGCAAAAATTTAGTAATTTTGTATTGTAATGTCAGAAAAATATAAAACTACCGATAAAGAAAAAGCATATTTTGTAACTTTCACCATAACTGAATGGCTAAATGTTCTGCAAGAAGATGTTGCCAAAATGATAGTAATAGATGCCATTAAGTATTATCAACAGCATCGTAATCTGATAATATATGCCTATTGTATCATGCCTAACCATGTGCATTTAATAGCACAATCAGTAGGTGAAAGCATGCTGTCAGAAATATTACGGGACTTGAAGAAATTCACTTCAAAGGCGATTTCACATAAATTAGAAAAAGAAAACAGCATTGAGAGCCATAAAGCGTTAGGTGTTTTTATAAAAGCCGGAAAAAATCTAAAACGGATAAAGAAATATAAAGTGTGGCAGGATGGCAATCACCCCTTAGCTTTATATAGTAACTGGTTTATCTGGCAAAAGTTAGATTATATCCATAATAATCCATTAAAAAAAGAGTTCGTGGCAAAAGCAGAAGAATATTTATTCAGCTCTGCCAGAAATTATGCTGAAATGGAAAGTGTGTTGGACATTGAGTTGTTGATGAGGGAGATGAAGACTTTAAGATAAAATGTACTATGCACTCGTCGGTGCAGCACTCGGTGGTGCTGCACTCGTCTGGAGACGAGCGCGAACCGAGCGGTAACTGTGCGATTAATTTAACCTGCGCGTAGCGCTTACTATGTAGCGCGTGCGCGTCTCCTGACGCGTACAACAAGAACGTAATCGCATTATTTATTTGTTTAATTTTTAGTAATTTTGTAATTTAGCCTTTGATAAAAATAATACCAATGGCTGACATAAAGAAAAAAACGAAACAGAATCTTGAAATATTCTTACCGGATACATCCACACCACTGGAGCTGCCTTTTTTTGCGACTAAGGTATCGGCGGGCTTCCCATCGCCGGCAGAGGACTATACCGATAAATCCATAGACCTTAACAAAGAACTCATCAAAAATCCTTACGCTACTTTTCTGGCACGCGTAAAGGGTTTTTCCATGAAAGATGCAGGGATAGAGCCTGATGATATACTGGTGATAGACAAATCATTGGAACCGGAGAATAAAAAAATAGCCGTCTGCTTTATTGATGGGGAGTTTGTACTTAAACGCATAAAAACCGACAAGGATTGTGTGTGGCTCATGCCCGAAAACCAGGACTTTAAACCTATTAAAATAACTGAAGAAAATGACTTTTGTGTGTGGGGAATCGTTACTTACGTTATAAAGAAACTATAAGAGGGGGAATGGAACGCGGATGACATGGATAATGCGGATGAACGCGGATTAGGAGTGGAGAAGAAAGGAATAGAACGCGGATAACGCGGATTGTTATGATAATCGCGGATAATTAAATAGGAAGAAGGAAAATATGATAAATACGGATAATTATAAATATACCGAAATTACAGAGAAAATTATTGCTGCTTTTTATAAAGTGTATAATACGCTGGGCTATGGGTTTTTAGAAAAGGTTTATGAAAATGCTTTATTCATTGAACTTGTTTCAATGGGGTTTTCTGTCGAAAAGCAGAAACAAATAATGGTGTATTATGAAGGCGATGAGGTGGGGCAATATTTTGCTGATTTATGTGTTGACAACTGTGTTATTATTGAATTAAAAGCTACGGAAATTCTGTGTAAAGAACATGAATATCAATTGGTTAATTATCTAAAAGCCACTGAAATTGAAGTCGGATTATTATTAAATTTTGGCAAGAAACCAGAGTTTAAACGAAGGGTGTTTTCAAATAATTTAAATCATATTTAATCATAAAAAATCCGCGTCATCCGCGTTCTATATTTTAAAAAATCATGTTTGGACTGGCAGATTGTAATAATTTTTATGCTTCCTGCGAAAGGGTTTTCGACCCATCGCTGAGAAACAAGCCTGTTGTTGTTCTTTCGAACAACGATGGCTGCGTTATTGCCCGCAGCAACGAAGCCAAAGCCCTTAACATCCCTATGGGTGCCCCTGCTTTTCAGATAGAGAAACTTATTAAAAAACACGATGTGGCTGTTTTTTCTACCAACTTCACCTTGTATGGCGATATGTCCAACAGGGTGATGAATACGCTGGCTTCCTTTGTGCCTGATTACGAGATCTACTCTATTGACGAAGCCTTTTTAAGTTTTCATGGCTTCGATCTTTTCGATCTGCCCACTTATGCGGCCAAAATTGTAAAAACAGTTCACAAAAACACCGGCATTCCATTGAGTCTGGGTATTGCACCTACTAAAACGCTTGCCAAAATAGCAAACAAAATAGCCAAAAAAAATGGTAAATATTTCTGTATTTTAAATGATGAAACGGATATCATTCCGGCGTTAAAAGCTACAGCCATTGAAGATGTATGGGGAATTGGCAGGCGCTATGCCGTATTTCTTCAGAAATACAATATTCAAACGGCCTATGACTTTACACAGATGGCCGAAGCATGGGTCAGAACAAACATGACTGTTGTTGGGCAGCGCATGCAAAAGGAGCTGAAAGGGATTCCCTGTTACACGCTGGAAACGGATATTCCTGCTAAAAAAAATATCTGTACGGCTCGCAGTTTTGGCAAAATGCTTACAAAACTTCCCGAAATAGAAGAAGCCGTTGCCAGCCATACAGCCCGTTGTTGCGAAAAACTACGCAAGCAAAAAAGCTGTGCTAATGCAGTGATGGTCTATATCCACACCAACCAGCACCGTAAGGATTTGCCTCAATATGCTAAAAATATAGTGATGCAACTACCTCAGGCTACAAACTATACCCCTGAACTTATAAAACATACCATTACAGGACTGAGGCGTATTTTTAAAGAGGGTTACAGCTACAAAAAGGCTGGTGTTATTGTCATAGAACTTGTGCCCGAAAGCATGGTGCAAGGCAATTTATTTTACAATGTGAACACTGACAAGACGCAAAAGCTTATGCAAACTGTTGATGAGCTGAATGCAAAATATGGACGCGACCAGATACGCTTTTCCGCACAGGGCTATAATAAAGGGTGGAAACTAAGGCAGGAAAAGCTCTCGCCATGCTATACCACTAAAATGGATGATTTAATAAAAATCACAAAAAAGAAAAACACGTAAATAATGAAAATACAACATATAATAAAATTCGTCTTGTTAATGGCATTCTTAATCCTTTTTTCAGTCATTGCCTGCAAAAATAACACTAACGGTCTTTCTAAAAGAGATTCTGATATCATGCAAAAATATCTCGACGAACAAGTGATGCAACCCTACTTTGATGGCAAAGTTTTCAGCAGTTATAAAGTATTTAAAAAAGAAGGCAACTATTTATACATCTGGGCCTATATGCAGGAATTCTATAAAAAAGAAGGCAAAATTGAAACCGGCAGCGGCTGGTCCGTTCCAATGGTTATATTTTTCGATGAAACGCCCACAGAAGTAAGAATAAAAAATCTCTTTACCCCTAAAGATGGTGATATGTACACCAAAGGCATCCACTCTCATTTTCCGGAAGAAATTCAAAAACAGGTAATTGGTTTTCCTGAAACACAGGAGGTTATAGAATTGCAAAATTCATGTAAAGAAAGAGCTGAAAAGTTTTTTAAATAGAAAAGTTATTCTTTAATAAATTTACGAACTATGACTCCTTTAGGGCTGTAAACGCGTACCATGTAAATCCCCTTTGTCAGGCTGCTTATGTTAATATCTGAAAAGTTATGCTCTCTGACAAGCACCACATCGCCAAGCACATCCATAATCTCAACTTTTTCGATATTTTGTTCTGATGAAATTTTCAATATATCCTTTGCCGGGTTTGGGAAAAGAGCCAACCCTTGATTATTAAAGACATTGTTAATATTATTTAAAACATGTAGGCTATCCTTATACCTGACAGTTACGCCATTATTGATTTTACTGATAAATAACAGGGGGTCGCCCTGATTGTCGCCAAGCCAGATGTACTGTGTTTCCAGCGGTTTATTTAAATGAACTCCAAAATGAAGTGTATCCAGATAAATAGTGTCTTTAGTGTTTATTAATGATTTAACCCGCATCACTTCAAAAGTTCCGAAGGGTGTAGTTAACGTCCCATAGCCATCTACCAGGTTTACGCGCTTGATGGTTTCGCCATAATACCCCACCCCGGGAATATTAAGTGAATACTTGGATACAGAAGAGTCTGTATTGCCAAATGTCATGGGAAACTTAAAAAAAGATTCCGCATTATCGTATTTCATGGGCGTAGGCACACCGTTTATTTTGGCCCCTTGTCCTACCTGTGAGTATCCGCTGCTTGTGGATTTGTAAAAATTGAAATTTTCTGTAATCTGTATCTGCGGATAGGGGTTGTTTGAATTAAAACTTCTGGTTACTACATCTGCTTTATGAGCCTGGTCAAAAGGATCATTGAATATCAGGTTATAAGATACAGGTATATACTGGGTGGACAGAATGTTAAAGAAAGTATCTACAGTCTGGGTGTTAGGTGTTAACTGCGAAAAATCCCAGTTGTAATTTTGACCTGTTGTCGTAATGTCGGCATTATGCAGATTATTTATTACGCTTAACCTGTAATTTTGTCCACCAGCAGGCATGTCGTTTTTATCTATGGTTATCTGACTAAAGGATTGAAAAGCAAGACTACATAAAATAAAAAGCCAAATTTTTGTAATATTTATTTTCATATAACTTTTTGTTATCGGAGTTAATATTCAGCAATTAAGAACTATGTTGATTTTGTTATGATTATAATTGTAATAACAAATTTAGAAAAAAAATCGGAATTTCAAAAATATAACTGTGGTTTTTATTAAAATTCTCTGCTTTCATATTTCTATTTATTTTTGCATAGAAATAATATTACAAAAAAGGAAAGTTATATCATATCATAAAAAACGATAATAGCATATAATGGATACAGAGCAAAACGAGGGTCTCAAGCGAGAAGTGGGTATTATAGATGTGGCCGCAAATGTTGTTAATAATGTAGTAGGAGGCGGCATTTTTTTAATCCCTGCCGTGATAGCTGCCAGCCTTGGAAGTGCCAGTATTATAGCTTATTTACTCTGTGGTTTGATTCTTTTTACTGTAATGCTTTGTTTTGCAGAAGCCAGTAGTAGAATAACGTGCAGTGGTGGCGCTTATGCTTATGTAGAATCTGCATTTGGCCCTTATGCAGGATTTATTACAAACTTCTTTTTTGTTTTTGGTTTCGGGCTTCTGTCAGATGCAGCCGTTGCCAATGGCATGGTTGATATGTTGTCAATACCATTCCCATTATTTGCCCAAACCTTTTACAGAGGACTCTTTTTTTTACTGGTATTCAGCGGATATGCTTATATAAATGTAAGGGGCGTTAAACAAGGCATGAGAATGGTAAAGATCATTACCCTTATTAAACTTATTCCTTTATTTCTGTTGATTTGTGTAGGGTTGTTCAGCATCACACTGGCCCATTTAAGATGGGATACGTTACCTTCTGTAAATTCAATTGGAGAAGCTTCTCTTATCTTATTCTTTGCTTTTATAGGAGGGGAGGCGGCTTTAAATTTCAGCGGCGAAATGAAAAACCCCAGACGTACAGCACCGGTGGGCTTGTTGCTGGGGACTGGGTTTGTAGTTATATTTTATATCGCTATTCAGTTAGTAGCGCAAGGAGTCCTTGGCGCTGATTTAAAAACTCACGAAGCGGCTCCTTTGGCAGCTGTGGCTCAGGCTCTTATTGGCCCTTTTGGTGTTACCCTACTGATAGGTGCAGCCATAATTTCTATTTACGGTAATCTGGGTACGTCGCCCCTGGTGTATCCGCGATTAATATTTGCAGGCGCCAAAGACGGCTTGCTGCCTAAAATTCTGTCTAAAGTTCATTCTAAATATGCTACGCCTTTCTGGGCCATTATTATTTACGAAGTCTTATCATTTGTTGTTTCCACTTTAGGTGGATTCAAACAACTGGCCATCATCTCCAGTGCTTCAATGCTGCTTATTTATCTGGGTGTTGTTTTATCAACATTTAAATTCAGATTGACCAATAAAACAGAAAGTTCCGGTACTTTTAAAATTCCCGGTGGCTTGATAATTCCTGCCATTGCTCTTGTTATTATTCTCTGGTTCCTCAGTCACCTGACATCAGAAGAGGCCATTGGTATTGGTGTATTTGCAGGGTTATTGACTGTAATGTATTTTGTACAGTATTTTGTGAAAAAGAGGATGAACTAAATTGCTAAACAGGATACGCGGCCATTCCTGCCTTCATGGCTCCTTCTACAGTGCCATCAACAAACTGAACACCAGGGAAAAAATCCTCTTCCGGATCGTATTCCTCTGTAGTCCATCTGAATATAGCAAAATCCCATTTATTCATGTTCTCTGTATATGTTAGCCGTGCTACAGGTGAGTCTTTCCCAAACTCCATTCTGTTCAACAAAAGGTCTTTTCCCTTGAAAACAGGATAATAGGCTATGTCAACTTTTCTCCCTTTAAAATGTATCTCATTAAAGGTATCAATTATTTTTATCACCTCCACCTGGATTTCTTTTGGAATTTCGTTTTTAAGCATAATTATCTTTTTTTAATTTGTATTTCAATTGTTCGTAAACATTATAAACTATAGGGCAAATTGAATAATTATCAACAACACCCCAAAGTCTTGTAATAATATCTTTCTTGTGTAAAAATGGGTACGACATACATTCATGGGGTCTGTCATCGTATATCGAACATTTTTTATCATTCAGAAAAACACAAGGAAGGGCTTTGAAATAGTATTGGCCATCATCTCTTTCTGTATCGGTGTCAATAATTTCCTGTGGCGTAATTCCAACCCTTTGAGCTATTTTTTCAATATCCTTTTCTGTCAATAAAGGTTTTAGCTCAACACAACAGTTGCCACAATTAGTACAGTCAATTTTTTCAGAAATTTCTTTATACAATTGGTGCACTAAGTTGTCAACATTATCAGTGTCCTGACTTTTAAGGAATGATCTGAAATCGAAATTTTCATCTCTTTTTTCTTTGCCATGTTTTTGAATTTTTGCTAAATCAAGTTCGATATAATACATGATTTTTACATTTTAAAAATTTCTTATCTTTACAACTTCGTTTTGACAAAAATAATTGATTTTTGAAAATATTAATTAAACAAATCTATGATACCCACTGATTTATACAAACCTGAAAATCATATCCGCATTGTAACAGCGGCTTCTTTATTCGACGGACACGATGCTTCCATTAATGTCATGCGTCGTATTCTGCAATCGACGGGTGCTGAGGTTATACATCTGGGGCATAACCGTTCTGTGCAGGAAATTGTAGATTGTGCCGTTCAGGAAGATGTTCAGGCTATTGCCGTTACCTCTTACCAGGGAGGGCACATTGAGTTTTTTAAATATATGCGCGACCAGCTTAAAGAAAAGGGATTTGAAGACATTAAAATATTTGGTGGTGGCGGAGGGGTTATCCTTCCGGAAGAGATTGCAGAACTTGAAGCTTATGGCATCACAAAAATATATTCGCCCGACGATGGCAGGGCTATGGGCTTACAGGGTATGATTAATGATGTGCTCATGAAGTCTGATTTTCACAGGGGTAAAAAAATTGTTGTGTCGCTTTCTGAAATTGAAAAACAGCATTTTAAACCTATTGCCAAGTTAATTTCTGCTGTAGAAAATTATCCTGAAGAAAATGTTGCCATTATTACAGAAATAAATCGTCTGGCTGCTGAGTCGAAGGTGCCTGTGCTGGGAATAACAGGCACAGGTGGTGCGGGAAAATCATCTCTTATAGATGAGGTTGTACAACGGTTTTTAATAGACTTTCCCGATAAAAAGATTGGTATCATCTGCGTTGACCCTTCTAAGCGCAAAACCGGAGGCGCATTGCTGGGTGACAGGATACGCATGAATGCCATCAACAGTAATAATGTATATCTGCGCTCTATGGCTACCCGTGAATCGAACCTCACTTTAGCCAAATATGTAAAAGAAACCGTTAACATATTAAAGGTAGCCGGTTTTGATTTGGTTATTCTTGAAACATCGGGTATTGGCCAGTCTGATACAGCCGTTGTTGACCACAGCGATATATGTCTTTATGTGATGACCCCTGAATATGGTGCAGCAACGCAATTAGAGAAGATAGACATGCTCGAATATGCTGATATTATTGCTGTTAATAAGTTTGAAAAAAGAGGGGGTATGGATGCCCTGCGTGATGTTAAAAAACAGTTTCAGAGAAACCATAAATTATTCGATACGCCTTACGATGAAATGCCTGTCTATGGCACCATCGCCTCTCAGTTTAACGATGCCGGCGTTAATCATTTTTACATGGCATTGATTGACAAAATAAATACAAAGCTTCATGCAAAGTTAATTTCAACATTGGGCAGAGCGCATGAAATGGCTGAAAAGATATACATCATCCCACCACAAAGGGTAAGGTATCTGGCAGAAATTTCTGAAACTATTAAAGCGTATAATAAATGGGCCGACGAACAAGCTGATATTGCCCAGCAGTTGTATGCGCTTAAACTTACGGCAGATTTATTAACCGCTGAAAAAAATGCTGAAAACACCCCTCAGATAGAAATGTTGGCGTTGAAATACAAGAAACTTGAAGAAACGCTTGACATCAACAATAAAAAGGTATTAGATGCCTGGTCTCAGAAGGTAAAATCGTATAAAGATGAATATTTTATTTTTAAAGTACGTGATAAAGAAATAAAAATTAAAACTCATTCTGAAACCTTATCCCACCTACAGATACCAAAGATTTCATTACCGGCTTATAAAGGGTGGGGAGATATTCTGAAATGGAATTTGAAAGAAAATGTTCCAGGAGAATTTCCTTATGTTGCGGGTGTATTCCCTTTTAAAAGGGAAGGTGAAGACCCCACGCGCATGTTTGCCGGCGAAGGTGGTCCTGAGCGTACCAACAAAAGGTTTCATTACCTTTCAAAAGGGCTGCCTGCCAAAAGACTTTCTACGGCTTTCGATTCAGTAACCCTTTACGGCAACGACCCACATATTCGACCCGATATTTACGGTAAAATAGGCAACTCCGGCGTGTCTATAAGTTGTCTGGATGATGCCAAGAAGCTGTATTCCGGCTTTAACCTGTCAGATCCGGGCACATCTGTTTCTATGACTATCAACGGTCCGGCACCCATTATGGTGGGATATTTCATGAATGCAGCCATTGATCAGCAATGTGAAATTTATATCAAAGAACACGGGCTTGAAGAAGAAATCAACAATAAGATAAAAGCTATTTATAAAAGCAAAGGTATTGAAAGGCCTCATTATCAGGAGAAACTGCCTGATGGCAATAATGGTCTGGGACTCATGCTTCTGGGTATTACCGGCGACCAGGTGCTGTCGGAGGATATCTATGAAAATATTAAAAAATGCACGTTGGCAGCCGTCAGAGGCACTGTGCAGGCAGACATATTAAAAGAAGACCAGGGACAAAATACCTGCATTTTCTCTACCGACTTTTCTCTGAAACTTATGGGAGATGTGCAGGAATTCTTTATCAATAATAATGTGCGTAATTTTTACTCTGTTTCCATTTCAGGTTATCACATCGCTGAGGCGGGCGCCAACCCAATCTCTCAGCTTGCTTTTACACTTGCCAATGGCTTTACATATGTAGAATATTATCTGGCAAGGGGTATGGATATTAATAAATTTGCGCCTAACCTGTCATTTTTCTTTTCCAATGGCATTGACATAGAGTTTTCTGTAATAGGCCGTGTAGCCAGAGGTATATGGGCCAAGACGATGAAAAATAAATACAAAGCCGACAGCCGTTCTCAACAGCTGAAATACCACATCCAGACTTCCGGTCGCTCACTGCACGCCCAGGAAATAGGGTTTAATGATATCCGCACCACCTTGCAAGCGCTTTATGCCATCTACGACAACTGTAACTCACTGCATACCAACGCCTATGATGAGGCCATTACAACGCCTACAGAAGAATCGGTACGCCGTGCCGTAGCTATACAAATGATTATTAATCATGAGCTGGGTCTGGCTAAAAATCAAAATCCCAATCAGGGTTCTTTTATCATTGAAGAACTCACCGCGCTTGTAGAAGAAGCTGTTATGGCCGAGTTTGAGAGCATCTCAGAAAGAGGTGGTGTGCTGGGAGCCATGGAAACGGCCTACCAGAGAAGTAAAATTCAGGATGAGTCATTATACTACGAAAACCTCAAACACACGGGCGAACTGCCCATAATGGGGGTTAATACCTTTTTGTCTTCCGATGGGTCTCCTACTGTTATTCAGGGAGAAGTTATCCGCTCTACAGAAAAAGAAAAGGAATACCAGATTGCTATGCTGGACAGACTTCACAAGTTTTACAAGGATAAATACGAACCGCTGATGACCCATTTGAAACGAAGCGCACTGAACAACGAAAACATTTTTGCACAGCTTATGGAAATCACCAAGTATTGCTCTATAGGACAGATTACACATGCGCTGTATGAAGTGGGGGGACAGTACAGACGGAATATGTAGGAAGTACTTAAAGTGCCTAAAGTACTTAAAGTGTCTAAAGTGTCTAAAGTTAAGGACCTGACGGCAGTGAACAAATACATTTTGAATAGCGAATAATGATTAACGAATGTTGATTTCAGAAACCGATAGCCTCTTTCGTGTATATATGATTACACAACATTGCTAATAGGTAGTTTTAAGCCAACGCGACAAGAAAACATCGTAAACCTGATAAATTGTTGAATTCTCAGATTGGGTTTCCAAAATAAGTTCTTTTTCTGTCAATGATTTTAATAATCTTTTTGCATTTGCCGGCGTACCGATGTTATATTTGCTTATAAACTTATGCGCTGTATAATGTACAACCTCATCCTCATTAGCAACGGCTATCAGAAAATTCCATTGTGCGGGGGTTAAAAACTGCCTGTATTGGTAAAAATAGGGTTCGTTTTCCTTAAGTAAATCAGCCATTGCTATTTTTACAGTTTCGTGAGTAACCTCATTAAACTTCATCGAAAAAATTGTATTACACAAATTCTGAGTATAAAATGTATGTTGTTTTGTTAAGTCTAATATCTCAATTATGGCTTCATCTGTAATACTTTTATGATACTTTTCAAACATTTTTCTAATAAACGCAGTATATTCATTCCTGTCAATTTTACCTAATGACAGTAGTCTTGTGCTTGCAAAAAAGGGGCGTTTAGCACTGGTAAACATTTCAACCATCATTGATTTGTTACTTCCACAAAAAATAAAAAAAACATTTTTCAGTTGCTGGATGTATGTTCTCAATACTGCTTCTACACTATCATCAGGATATTGACCAATCTGCTGAAACTCATCAAAAGCCAAAATAATTTTTTTATTCTGGCTTTCTAAAAATTGAAACAATCCATGTAACGTATAAATAGTTTCCTGGCTTGTTTGGTAGCTGATTTGAATTTGTGGATTTCCAGTAAAAGGGTCAAAGCTAATCAAGGGGCGTAATCCTTTAAGAAATTTTATAAACGATGAACCAATTTTAGTTTTTTCAGAAAATTTGAGAAGTATCGCTTCTGCTGTTAATTTGATAAAATCGCTCAAAGAACGAGAAGCGTAAATATCAACATAAATGTGTTCGATTTCATTATTTCCGTTCAAATCATCAAAATAACGAAAAATCAATCCCGATTTACCCATTTTTCTGGGAGAAATAATAGTTGTATTGGCCCCGTTTTGTAGGTTGCGATGCAGGATTTCTAATTCTGCTTTTCTATTACAAAACAATTGCTTTGAAACGTATCCCTTAATAAAAAAAGGATTTACAATTTTCTCCATGCTGTTTTTTTATGCAAAGATAAGAATTATATGTGAATATTATCCATTTTAGAGTATCTATTTTAGAGTATCTGTTTTAGATAATATTTGTTATTGCCTTTCTGATGTGAATATTGGAGGTTAATTCCGCTTAATAAACTTTTGTCTCATAATATTCTTTTCTGTGGCTGCTTCTATAATGTAAACACCGTTGGGTAAATCTGAAATGTTTATTTTTGATTCCGGGAGCGAAATCATTGAAGTGCTCTTTAGCTCTCCAAGCAAATTGTAAATTTTAATTGTTGCTTTTGAGGTGTTTGTGGTAAACTTTATAATAAGATAATCAGAGGCAGGATTGGGGTAGATGAAAAACGAATTATCGCTGTAATTGCCATTGATTCCGGTAATAGTATTCGGAATTACATCTACGGTGAGTATTGTATTGGTGTTTTTTTGAAGATAGAATGAATCGCAGTGTATATCTGTGCAGCCCACCGAATCTGTAATAGTAAGGCAAATGCTATAGAACCCTGCTGTGCTGTAGGTGTGGCTGGGATAAGCCGTAGTATCATGCGTGCCATCGTCCCATGCCCAGTAATAGGAGATAGGAAGCACTCCGGAAGCCATATTCACAGCATAATAATGATGCAGCGTAGTTGTATCGGGATAAAGATAAAAGTATGCGGAACAATTGCCTGTTGACACTATTGCCGAATCGCAGAGGGTGCATCCGTAAACATCGGTTACACAAACCTGATAAGTGCCATGGGGAAGTCCGGTGGCTGTATCTGTTGCTTGCATTGGGACAGTGTACCAGGTGTAAGAAAACGGTGGTGTTCCTCCGTTAACGTTCACCCATGCAGTGCCATCGTTGCAGCTGCTGCACGTGGCATTGGTGGCAAAAGCGCTGATTGAAAACCCTGTGCAGTTTGTTGAATCAATATAAATGGCATTATTACAAGCTGTACATCCGTACCCATCTGTTACACAAAGGGTATATGTGCCAGAAGCCATACCAGCGACTGTTTGTGTTGTTTGCAAAGGAGATGTGTACCATGTCCAGGTATATGGAGGGAAACCATTAGTCACATACCCTGTTGCTGAGCCATTAGGACAGGTATCGCAGGTTGCGTTGGTAACGGTTGCTGTTACTATAAGATTACAGCCAGTTAAGATGGCATTATTACAGGCGGTACATCCTAGCCCATCGGTTACGCAAAGGGTGTAAGTACCAGGAGCCATACCAGTGGCTGTTTGTGTGGTTTGCAAAGGTGAAGTGTTCCATGCCCATGCGTAGGGCGAGATACCATTTGCTACATGCCCCGTTGCAGAGCCATTGTGGCAAGTATCGCAGAATGCATTGGTGACGGTTGTTGTAACTGTAAGATTGCAGCTGTTTAAATAACATTGAGAAGTATCTATTGGCATAAAATTAATGAGACCCAAATTAGCATTATCATATCCATCATAAATATGGGAAGCAATAGTTGCAGAATCAGTCGTACACCAATAATTATTTGCCATACTGATATTATATGTTGAATTATTGTAAAGGTCATAAGTAGTATTGTTACAAATTTTATTGCAATAAAGATTTTGGTAAATGTTAACAATGCCGTATTGAAAATTCATTTTGATTCCAATATTATTATTTTCAATAGTATTTTGGAAAAAAAAATTATGGTAACTATTCCATGTATCATATAATCCAATGCCATTATACTTTATTTCACAATTAATAATTGAATCCTCCCCTTGTGTTAATATCCCTACAACACTATTAGAATCAATTATACAATGAATAAACGTTCCTCCCTGAGGGCTTAATATACCATTCTGATTATTAGTTATAATTGAATTAGTCAATCGTATTTTCGAATAATATGCATCTATCCCGCTAAAATTATTTCTAAAGTTACAACTATCAACAAGCAGATCGATATTGTGTGGATATCCTATACCAATACCATTATACCAAAAATTTGAATTTTTTATAATTACTGTTGTCGAATTATAGT
>Ga0073936_10006704_pt1 | contig 15099 bp, 10 predicted proteins | sample AliMusrvi5mmetaG_FD_87041 | JGI IMG/M metagenome (GOLD analysis project Ga0073936, IMG submission 87041) | Freshwater lake bacterial and archeal communities from Alinen Mustajarvi, Finland, to study Microbial Dark Matter (Phase II) - Alinen... | ecosystem: Environmental > Aquatic > Freshwater >... | reverse complement strand
ATGCGGAACGTGGTGCCGCGGCCAAACTGGCTTTCAAGCTCGATGCGACCGCCGTGGGCGCGGACAATCCGCTGCACGATCATGAGACCCAGGCCGGTGCCTTTCTTCTTAGTGGTGTAGAACGGCTCGAAGATGCGGTTGATCTGCTCCTGAGGGATGCCGCCCCCGGTGTCGGCGACGCTGACCCACACGCCGTCGGCGCCTTCGCCGGTATGCAAGGTGAGCGTGCCGCCTTTGGTCATGGCCTGCAAAGCGTTCTTGATTAGATTGACCAGCACCTGCTGGATTTGTGCCGGGTCAATGGGTGTGGCGGGCAGTTCGCGCGCGAGCCGGGTACGGATGTTGAGGCCGCGGTTGTCGAGCTCGGGTTGGAGCAGTTCGAGGGTTTTCTGCACGACGTCATTGAGCGAAGCGGGCCGGAGCTGCGGCACCGTCGGCCGGATCGCGTGCAGGAACTGCGTAACGATGTAGTCAAGGCGGTTGATTTCGCCTCGCGCGACCAGGAGGTACTGTTCGAGCTTCGGGATGAGTTCGTAGGCCTCGTTCACGCCGGTGGCAGCCTGTGCCCGGGCGCGCGGGCGGAGAAGCGAGCGGGGTTTGCTGGCCGGTTCAGCCACAGCGCCACGAAGCTTCTTGAGTTCACGTTCCATGAGCTGCAAATGGATGTGCAGGGCGTTGAGAGGGTTGCCGATTTCATGGGCGACGCTCGCCGCCAGCAGGGTTAGCGCCTGAATCCGCTCGCTCTCAATGGCGTCGATGGTTTTCTGGCGAGCTTCGGTGTCGTCGTGGAGGATCAGGGCGACGCCGGCGCTACCGGCCGTTTCGCCGTCGAGCGGAGCGGCGTAGAGCCGGAGGAAACGCGGGCGGGGATACTGAACCTCAAACTCGTGCCGGACGACGCCTTGGCCGCCCGCATGGTCAAACCGGCGAATCTTCTCCCAGTCGAGCTCGGGGATGAAATCAGTGATCGGCTGGTTCTCCACACTGGGCTGCAAGCCCAGCAAGCGCGTCACCGCCTGATTGAAATAGAGGATGCGACCGGCCTCATCCACGACCAGGATGCCATCCTCGATGGTATTGAAGAGGGTTTCGAGGAAGGTGCGTTCGCGGGCCAGGCGTTGCACGACTGTCTGCAGGCCGGCCTCGTCGAGCCGCCCGATGCGTGGCAGCACCTTGTCGAGGAAACTGGATTTGCTAGCCATAGAGCGAAGCTAGAGCCATTCCTTCCTCTTAAAATACCAGTACGTCGCGAGGGTGGACAGCAGCGTGAGCCCCAGGGCGCCCCAATAGCCGTATTTCCAGTCCAGCTCAGGCATGTGCTTGAAGTTCATCCCGTACCAAGTGCCCACCATCATGAGCGGAGTCGTGACAACGGTGAGCATGGTGAGCAGCTTGACGATCTCGCCGGTGCGGTTGGAGGACATGTTCAGATATACCTGGAGGATACCGGTGAGCGTATCCGTGTAGCCTTGGGCCAGCTCAGAGATGTGGAACAGAGCGTCGTAAACGTCCCGGTAGTATGGAACGAGATGGGCGCGGATCAGCTTGAACTCGCCGTGTGCAAAGCGGGCCAACACCTCGCGTTGTGGCCCGATGATCTGCCGGAGGTGAAGGACCTCTTTCTTGACCTGGAGAATTTTGTTAAGGGTTTGCTGGGTCGGATGCTGCAGGGCCTGTTGCTCCAGCTCGGCGATTTCAAGGGAGAGCTCGTCCAGCGCCGGCTTGTAGTTCTCGACAATCGAATCCAACAGCATGTGGGCGACACGGTCGGGAGCCTTGGCGATCTGCATGGTGGCTTTGATCGCGCATTCTTCGGTAACCGATACGCTGCGCAGGGGGCCTGTGTGATAAGTGACGAGGAAATTCTTGCCGAGGAAGAAGTCCAGTTCGCCAGTCGCGAAGACGCCATCCTTCCGGCTGTAGTCAACGGCATGGATCACAATGAACAGATAGGGGGTAAAGCGATCGTCCTCTTTTGGTGTGTACTCCTCCACCTTGGGCGAAGGACTGGCCGTAACACAGTCCTCAATCGAGAGGGGATGGAAATGGAAGACGTCCTCGAGCACATATCTAGCCTCGTCCGGCGTCGGACTTTCCAAGTCAACCCAAAGGAACAGGTTGGTGTCGCTGAGGAGGGTCGGCATCAAGAACATCTCGATGTTCTTGCTGTGCAGCCGGCCTTGAGTCGTAAATACGAGCGAGCGAATCATGCAACGGCCTGGCGCCCAGGGTGCGGGTCAGGCTTTCGGCTATGCTAGGCCGCCCGCAGTGGAAAGCAAGTTCGTTGGACGGCGGCCCGGAACGCGGCTTTCACTCAGCCCCGGCGGCCTATTCCGGAACTCGGCCCAGCTACCTTTTCCTGCCGTAACGGCTGTCGTATGCCGCGTTTCGCCCCGCAGTGGGCCTGGTGGGCACACCGGCCGGGGTTGGCGCGATGCCTGGGCTGACTGCGGCGGCAGCACCATTTGCGTCGGCGAGGGTGGTGGCGGCTTGGAACACTCCCGCGACAACGGTCTGCTCGGTATCCGGCAGAGCGACATAGATTTTGCCGGGGAGCACGCCGTTGGTTATCTCGCCCAGTTCGAGCTTCATCGCATAGCCCGTGGAGTAAGCCTTGAGTTGCGGGGCGAACTTGGGGTTGGTCTTCCAGCGTTTGACCACCTGCGGCACGCTGCGGTCTCTCATCTCTTGCGACACTGTCCAGGTGTGCCCGGTCGGGCTCTGCCCCGGATTCAAATGCAGATACACCAGGATTTCACGGTCCGGCGAGGCCGAGGCGCCCTGGAACAACCTCAGCAAGTCCGCCGTGCACATCGCCGTCTCGGCAACGAAGTTCGTGCCGGAGATGACGCCGTTTACCTTGCCCGCGGGGATGGTTGCCTTGGTCACGTCGAGCGACCATACCGGCGGCAGCACAGGCGATTCCTTTGCCGGCTCGGGCGCAGCCGGAGCGGCCTCGGGCGAAGCGGCGCTGGCGACCTCTTGCGTGGCGGTGTTGCTCGCCGCCTTCGCTGCCTCGCTTCGTTTCGCCCACCACTGCTTGATGGGGCCGTAGGCGAAGTACCCGCCCATCCCGACGATGACCACTACTGCACCGATGGTCACCCACTTCTGTGCGCTGCCCTTCTGCCCGGCCCGGGCCTGAATCAGCTTCTGTTGAATGAGGACCTCTTGGGGTGGGGGCGGCGGCGGCGCAGCGGCGCGGTGAGCTTGCGATTGGCCAATGGAGAGCCTTGCCTGGCCCGGCTTGGCCGAGGCTAGCGACGCATGCGGTGGGGCGTCGGGCTTCGGCGGCACCATCCACTGCCCTTGGCAGGTGGGGCATTGAATCTCGTGCCCGCTCCATAGTTCGTCGCATTGGATCTCCTGTCCGCAATGCGAACAGGCAAACTTCATATCAGCCATAACGTTCGTTTGTTAACCGCCGGCGCTCAGGTTCGCAGCCAGAGGGCAACTTCGCCGCGCCAGCGTTAGTTGCGCCATTATAGACCAGCGACGGAAGAATACGTCAAGGAAATGCACCGCGAGACACAGGGTCTCATGCTTGCACTCGCTGCATGATTAGGGCTTCGACGGATTCGGGCAGGCTGGCGCTCAAGCTGTCGAAGAGGGCGCGGCATTGATGTTCGGACAGATGCAACATGCGGGCCGCCGAATAGATGAACCCACGCGTGGTCTGATGCGCATAGCCGAGCAATCCTTGTCGCAGGGGCAATGAATAGACAGCCAGCGTCAAGCCATAGACCAGGATGTGCCAGCCGTGGGCGCCGCCGCTTTCGACCGCTTCCAGGTAGCGCTGCACCACGCGTTCGTCGCGCAAAGGCCGCAGCTTCCGCAACTGGCTCTGCCCGACGCGGCGGCTGGCGGCGGCAAGTTCGCTGAGGATGGGTTGGGTGGCGAGGCTTTGGTCCAGTGCGACCAGTTCGCGCACTTCGTGGTTCGCGGCGTGCCCATGGGCCCGCAAGATAGCGGGTAATTCGAAAGGAAGGAGAATTTGCGATTGGTAATTCTGCAGGAAGAGTCGGAGCGAAGGTAAGTTATGCACCGGCACCAGGCTCAGAGCAGCGGAGACCGAGCCCAGCGTAACGAGGCCGTCCGTCGAGCCAAGTTGCTCGGCCAAGGGATGCCAATCGCCCAGCCACTCGGCCGCGTCGCTCAGCGCCAATTGAGTTTGATTGACCATGTCTTCGGTCGGCAACTCCGGTCCAGAGGATCGTGCTGCTCGCCATATCAGTTTCACCGTGCGCCCGCCGCATAGCGAATGCGAGCGGTAAAAGTCGCAAACGGAAGATTAAATCCTTGCACCGGCCACGGGGTCACTTTAGACTCGACTACCGCCTCCCCATTCTCACTCTTGATCCCGTCTTTCCCGGGGGAACGGTATGCGGCCCAGAGCGGGATAAGGCATTTTGCTCGAATTGGGGAGACGACGCAGGCGAGTTGGGATAGCCAACATGCCGTCCGTGCGAGATAATCTCGAGAGCGGCTTCCGATGGTCAGTTCTTTGGGTAGCCGACTGCTTGCGCAAGGATGATTCTCTGCTCCGGGCGGAGTTTCATCGCGGCGGCGAGTGGAGCGCGGTCCAAATCATACACCACCGTCCCCAGGCCCTCGGAAGCGCAGTACAGGTAGATATTTTGGCTGATGCACCCGGTATCAATGCCGGCGTAGAACGGGCGCTGATCCGGGTTCGCGCGAGTTAGGCGCGGAAGGTCGGCAACGAAGATCAGCACGACCGGGGCGTTCGTCGCGAACGGTTGCCCGCTGGTCTTTGCACGCAGGTCGTTGTCCAGGACCGGCTTCAACTGGTGCGGTTTCGCATCATAAACGTAAAGTCCTCCGGGCAGCGCAACGTAGAGATCCACCTCCTGGGAATTCATTGCTGAAGGGGCGGTACGATGCCCGTTTTCGGGGCGGTTGATGCCGAAACCGGCCCAAAGCAGGTTCGCGAGCACTTGGGCCGGAAGCTTATCGGGCAGGAGTTCACGACTGGTCCGGCGCTGCTGGAGCACTTGCATAAGGGGCTTTCCGCCTTCCGTTTGCGGCGCCGGCAGTGCGATGGGTTTGAGTTCCTCGGCTTTGGGCGCCATCACGCTCAGGCACAAGAGCGCGGCCGCAACGGGTAGAGAACCATATAGCATTGTTCGCATAAGAGGCTTCTAGCCGCAAAATGCGGTTGGGAAAAGCCAATTAATGTGAAACCTGCCGCATGCAAAATCCATCTAGAGGTGCAAACAGTTGTTTCGCAAGAGCAGCGATCTTACTATTCTCAATTTGTATGTGTGCCACTTCATCGGCTGCACGCAAGCGTGCGCGGGTTGCGAAACCCTCGCGTGGCCGCAGCGTGTGTCTATCGCCGTCCGTAGTAGTGACTGAGCTCGCCTCGAATCTCGCGGAAGGCGCAGGCTGCTCTTACGTGGACCTGGGCGATTCGGTTCGCCTTGCATTTGTGATCACGCCCCGCGGCGGAGGCAAGGTTCATGAGCAAGTCCATGAGGTTTTCTCGGTCATGCGCACCGTCATGGAAAAACAGCCCCAGCCGATGGCAGTCACCGTTCAAACGGTTTTCCTGAAGGACGCCGGGGACCAAGCAGAGTGTGAACGGGCATTCGCGGATTACTACGGCCCCAAACCGCCGGTGACCAACTATGTGCTGCAAGCGCCTTGCTGCGGAGAAGGTCTGGCGGTTGAGGCGTGGGCAATCGGGGGGAAGGACGTACGAGTCGAGCACTTTGATCCGCAGACGCTCGCGGTCAGCTATGACAGCGTCCGCTGGGTTTATTGTGCCGGGGTCACTCCGGGCATCTCGGTGCGCGGCGTTCATCCTCAAACGCTGGATGTGCTAGGGCAGTTGCGCGCCGCTATGGCTAAAGCAGGCAGCAGCTTCGAGCGCGTAGTCCGCACCTGGTTTTACCTGGGCGGCATCACGGAGCCGGAGGCAGAGGTGCAACGCTACCATGAACTGAATCGCGCGCGGGCGGATTTCTACCAGAGTATCCGCTTCCATTGTTCTTCGCTTGCCTCAAATGCGCCGGGTGACGTTTACCCGGCCAGCACCGGCATTGGCATGTCCGGCAGCGGACTAGTGGCAAGCTGCATGGCGCTGGAAACCAATCGGGACGACGTCTTTCTGCTCCCGCTGGAGAACCCTCAGCAAACACCGGCTTATGCCTATGACCCGCGTCATTCACCGCAAAGCCCGAAGTTCTCCAGGGCGGTCGCGCTAGTGCTTGGGAATTACGTGACGACCTGGGTTTCGGGCACCGCCAGCATTGTTGATTCGCAAAGCCTTCACCTGGACGACCCGGAAAAGCAGACCGCGCAGACCATCGATAATATTGAGCGACTCATTGCCGCGGACAACTTCTCTTCTCACGGTCTGAAAGGAGCGGGCGCCAAGTTGAGGGACCTGGCCAAGATACGCGTCTATCTCAAGCGGCCGGAGGACTTGATCAAATGCCGGGCGATTTGTGAGCGCCGTTTCGGACCTGTGCCCGCTGTCTATGCCGTGGCGGATATTTGCCGGCCGGAGTTGCTGATCGAGATCGAGGGCGTGGCCTTCTCCAGGTTTGCCCCGGGTTAGACCTTCTCGAACTGGCTCAACACGTAGTCTCGCGCGCGGGGCACGTCTTCAAGAGTCAGATGTTCGATGACCAGGTAAAGCTCACGGTTCAAAGCCGCCAGCAGGCGCAGGTACAACGGGTAATCAAGCACTCCCTGGCCAGACGCCGGCAAGTCCGTGCCGTCCGAGGATGCCCTCACATCTTTGGCATGGGCGATCACGACCTGCTTGCCCAGGAGTCTGAACATCTCCTCGAGCATTGGGTCCATTCGCGAAAGGTCCTCCTTGCGGTAGAAGTTGCACGGATCCATCACCAGCTTGAGCCCCGGCACATCCCGGAGGACGCGCTCGGCGCGCGCAATGGAGTCAATCACGTTCCGCCAGTAGGTCTCGATGGAAATCACCGCGCCCGTCTTCTTCGCCGCCTTGGTCAGCCTCTCCAGCGCGGCGCGACACGCTTGGTAGCCTTTCTCGGTCTCATTTTCGGGCGATTCGAGCCACTCGGACTTGTCGTTGAATGTCCCCGTCTCGGTGGAGATGACCGGGCAATCGAACTGCCTCCAGTTCTCGATCAGGACCTGCATGCGCTGCTCTCCCCGCAGGCGCCGGGCGGGGTCCGGGTCAACGAGGTTGTAGTAGCCAAATAGCCCGACGATCTTGAGGTTGTGTTTGGCCAGCGTTTGCCTGATCAAGCGAGCCTTGTCCCAATCCGGCGCCCAGGGATCGAATTTTACGTCGGCGAAGGTATTCTCCAGGACCACGCCGTGGAAGCCGTCCGCCGCGATGCGGCGGGCAGCTTCCTCCAGCGGCAGACTGGCATAAACGCCGGTGAAGACGCCAAGCTTCAGGTTCTTCCGGGCTCGGGCTCGCAGGTCCGGCGCGGCCCGGCTGACAAAGGGAAAACTCAGCGCCGCAACGCCGGCGATCTTCAGCCAATCCCGGCGATGCAAGGCGTTCATGAGGTGGCGGCTAATTCCTGCCGACGGCAGCCTCTTCGCGGTGAGGCTTGTGCGGCAGGGCTCGGCTGCCGTTTGTGTCGGTGGTATCCTCTTCGGGGATGCGCATACCGTAGAACGAGCGATAAACGAAGCAGAGCGCCACGAGGAAGAAGAAGATGCCGATGCCAGTCTTGAGACCTTGGTCCTTCATAGTTACCGCGATTTCCACCGCGAGCAACCCGAAGAGCGTGGTGAACTTGATCACGGGGTTCATCGCCACAGAGGAGGTGTCCTTGAACGGATCACCAACCGTGTCCCCGACGACCGTCGCTGCGTGCAGATCGGTGCCCTTCTGGCGGAGATCCACCTCGACGATCTTCTTGGCGTTGTCCCAAGCGCCGCCGGCATTAGCCATAAAGATGGCCTGGAACAGCCCGAAGAAAGCGATTCCGATAAGGTAGCCAATGAAGAAGTAGGGGTTAAAAAACGGCAGCGCCAGCGCGAAGCAGAAGATGACAATAAAGATGTTCCACATGCCTTTCTGGGCATAAACGGTGCAAATACGCACCACTTCCTTGCTGTCCTTCTCCGAAGCCGTGGTGGCGTCCAGCTTCATATGCTCCTTGATATAGACCACTGCACGATAGGCGCCGGTGACGACGGCCTGGCAGGAAGCGCCAGTAAACCAGTAAATCACCGCACCGCCCATGATGAGGCCAAGGATGATTTCCGGTTGCACAATGCTGAGCTTGGTCACCACATCGCCGAACATGTTTTCGAGGAGCATGATGATGCCGAACACCATGGTAGTGGCGCCAACGACAGCGGTGCCAATGAGCACCGGCTTGGCCGTAGCTTTGAAGGTGTTACCCGCGCCGTCACCTTTCTCCAGTTGGTACTTGGCATTCTCGAAGTCCGCCTCGAAGCCGAAGTCACTCTTGATCTGCTGCTTCACGCCCTTGATACCTTCGATTTGGCTGAGCTCATAGACCGATTGGGCGTTGTCGGTGACCGGGCCATAGCTGTCCACCGCGATAGTAACAGGACCCATGCCGAGGAAGCCGAATGCCACCAGGCCGAAGGCAAAGATGGGGGCCGCGAAGGCGAACTTCGCCGGCATCAGGGCCATGAGGGCCGGGTTCTTGGAGAAGTAATAGGAAACAAACATCAGCAGCATGATGACTAGCCCCATCCAGAAGGCCGACATGTTGCCGGCGACGAAGCCGGAGAGGATGTTCAGCGAGGCGCCACCGTGTTTGGAGCAGTTAGTGACTTCCCGGACGTGCCGCGAGTTGGTGCTGACGAAGATTTTGGTGAACTCGGGAATCAGGGCGCCGGCCACCGTGCCGCAACTGATAATAACGGAGAGCACCCACCAGAGGTCAGGTTGCGGACCGGTAGCAGTCTGGAAATCGCCCAACAGCACCTTGCTGGCAGCGAACGTGAGCAGGATGGACACTAGCGAAGTCAGCCACACGAGATGGGTAAGCGGGGCTTCGAAGTCGAAGTCTTTCTTGCCGCCGAACATGGCCTTGCTGATGGCTTCATTAACGAAGTAGGACACCAGGGAAGTCACAATCATCAGTGAGCGCATGACAAACAGCCAGATGATGAGCGTCGCGCCGACTGTTGGGCTGCCGGCCAGAGCGAGCGCGAGGAAGGCGATCAGAGCCACGCCGGTCACGCCGTAGGTCTCGAAACCGTCCGCTGTCGGGCCGACCGAGTCGCCCGCGTTGTCACCCGTGCAGTCGGCGATGACGCCCGGGTTCTTCGGGTCATCTTCGGGCAGCTTGAAGACGATCTTCATCAGGTCCGAGCCGATATCGGCGATCTTAGTAAAGATACCGCCGCAGATACGCAGCACGCTGGCGCCGAGGGATTCGCCAATGGCAAACCCGATGAAACAGGGGCCGGCGAGGTCTTTCAAAAAGACCAGGATGCAAATCATGAAGAAGAGCTCAACCGCCACCAGCAGCAGGCCGACGCTCATGCCGGAGCGGAGCGGGATGCCCAGCGTCGCCAGCGGGTTGCCCTTGAGGGCGGAGAAGGCCGTGCGGGAATTCGAAACGGTGTTGATGCGGATGCCGAACCAGGCGACGCCGTAGGAACCCAGGATGCCCAGGATGGAGGCGAGGAGAACGATGACGACGTCGCTGACCGCTTTATGTTGCAGCCCCATGAAATAATACACCATGCAAGCGGCGATCAGTAGCCAGAGAATGGCCAGGAACTTGCCCTGGGTGAACAAGTATGTCTTGCACGTCTCCCAGATGGTGTTGGATACCTTCGCCATGCTCTCGTGCACCGGGAGAGCCTTCGTCTGCTTGTATTGGACGAGGCCGAAGATCGCCCCGACAAAGCAGATCACAATCCCCAGATACATTAGCGTAACGCCGCTGACCCCGCCCAGACCGTTGAAATGCACCGTCGTTAGGTCAGGAATTACGATGTCGGATTCGCTGGCGTAAACACCCGTTGACGCCAGTGCCGAGATGAACAAAAGGACTATCCAGTAGTTATACTTTTTATTTGTCATAAATTTAAGCGCGAGACTATTGCAGAGATGGGACAGGGTACGCCAGCTTTTTTTCCACTTTTTTAAGGCATCCGACTCATCTCAGGGCTGGAGTTCGTTTTCGATTGACCCGGCGTGTGGGCATTCTACGCTGCCAGGTATGTCTAAGCTCAATAATCGAGTTTGCTTCCGCGGGCCCGGGGTCGGAGAGCAGACGCGCACGAACTTAAAGCGTTTTTCCGGATTGCTCGTCCTGGCATTGGTGCTGGGGTTTTGTCTCCTGGCGCAGGCGGATGTCGGGGACGACCAGTATCTGCAGATCTATGGTCTGATACAGCAGGCCGACGAGTTGAACTCGAGCGGCAAAGCTGCCCTCGCCAAGGCCAAGTACCAGGAGGCGCAAACGGCTTTGAAGAGCTTCAAGTCCGACTACCCGAACTGGAACGTCAAGTTGGTGACATATCGTTTGAGTTACGTGGTGCAGAAGCTGGCCGCTTTGTCCGAAAAACCTCGCACTGCTATCGGCACCGATGCATCCGAGGCCCAGAGCGCCACCTCGACCGCGACGTCGCAGGTCAAATTGCTCGAGGCCGGGGCAGAGCCGCGCAAGGTGCTCCGCCTGCACCCGAACCCCGGTGACAAACAGACGCTGCGCCTGACCCTCAAGATGTCGATTGAAACGAAGATGGGCGAGATGCAAAGCCAGGCCATGAAGCTGCCAGCGATGACGATGAATATGGACACAACGGTCAAGGGTGTTTCCGACAAAGGCGACATCACTTACGACCTCATGATGGGTGATACCACCCTGGCGGACGATCCGGGAGGCAACGCGCAACTCGGCGAGCTTATGAAGGCCGCTTTAGGCGGAGTCAAGGGAATGACGGGCACGGGCACGGTTTCCAGCCGCGGCATCGCCAAAGGGATGGAGTTCAAGGTGCCGACCGACGCTGACGCCCAAACCCGCCGGGTGATGGATCAGATGAAGGATTCTTTTTCTTCGATCGCAGCTCCCTTCCCGGAGGAAGCGGTCGGTCCTGGAGCCCGGTGGGAGGCCAAAATTCCCATCAAATCGCAAGGCATGACCATAGATCAAACGAGCACCTGCGAATTGGTCTCGATTGAAGGCGAGCGCGCGACGACTAAGAACACCTTCACCCAACGCGCCTCCAATCAAAAGGTAGAGAGTCCGGCCATGCCCGGGCTGAAGGTGGATCTCAACAAGATGGTGGGCACCGGCACTGGTCAGAGCACACTCGACTTGGGCAAATTGCTGCCTGTGGCGGGGACCACGGATCTCCACTCCGAAACCGACATGGCAATGAATATGGGCGGCCAGAAACAGCCGATCAGCACTAAGATGGACTTGAACGTCCATCTCGAATCGAAGTAATAGCTTCCTTACGCTTTATGGGACACGTTAAACTGCACATTCCCGGACCGGTAGAAGTCAGCGAAAAGACCTTCCGCGCCTTTTGCACCCCGATGGTAGGGCATCGCGGGCAGGGATTCAAAGACCTCTACGCCAAGATTCAACCGCAACTGCAGCAACTGCTCGGCACCCAACAGTTGGTTTATATCAGCACCTCCTCGGCCTGGGGTGTGATGGAAGGCGCCATCCGCAACCTGGTGGCGAAGAAAGTGCTCAACTGCATGTGCGGCGCGTTCTCGGACAAGTGGCTTGATGTCTCCAAGCGGTGCGGGAAGGAAGCCGAGGCCCTCCAGGTCGCCTGGGGCGCGCCCATCCGAGCGGCCGATGTGGACCAGAAGCTCGCTACCGGCCAGTTCGATGCACTGACGATCATCCACAACGAGACCTCAACCGGCGTGATGAGTCCGATCGAGGAACTCGCCGCCCTGAAGAAGAAATACCCGGACGTGATGTTCATCGTGGACTCCGTCAGCTCAATGAGCGCGGTGCCGCTCAAGTTCGATGAGTTGGGCATTGACGTCCTGCTGGCCGGAACGCAGAAGGCCTTCGCGCTGCCGCCTGGTACTGCGGTCTTCGTCTGCTCGCCCGCTGCCCGGGCAAAGGCGGCGACCATGAAGGACCGCGGCTACTACTTTGATTTCGTCGAGTTCCAGAAGAACGCCGAGCAGAGCATGACACCCAGCACGCCAAGCATCGGCCATGTCTATGCGCTAGAATCCAAGCTTCAAGATATCTTCGCCGAAGGGCTGGAGGCGCGTTATGCTCGGCACCGCCGCACCAACCAAATGACCCGTGATTGGGCGGCCAAACACGGCTTCAGCCTATTCCCCGAAAAGGGTTTCGAGTCGCTCACGCTCTCCTGCGTCAGCAACGGCGCGCGACCCGGCGGGCGGGTGGTGGATGTGCCCAAGCTGCAGAAGCTCGTCAAAGACCAGGGCTTCCTGATTGACGGCGGCTACGGCAAGATCAAAGGTACTACCTTTCGCATCTCGAACATGGGGGACGAAACCGAGGCGACGATGGGCCAGCTCTTTGCGGCCATGGACGCTGCGATGCGGCAGTTGTAAACGCACACACTCTTGCTCGGGCGCATTTCGCCATTGCCGCCGTAGTACGAATCCGCTCGATGATGACGTAGTGCGGGCCGTCCCCGGACCCGCAGCGGGTTGGAAGCTTCAATGCACGTGGAGAGAACAGATGGGCCCCTTGGCGGCGTGCATGGGTACTGCGAGCCAGGGACGGCTCGCGCTCCGGTGGGAGTGCCGAGATGCGGCCCCCCGTCTCCTCACATTCCGATGGTGGAATTACGCAGGACGGCGCGCTGCATCCGCCGAAAGTCAATTAGAGTATTCGGCGGACCGGCGTAAGATGTATCCAAGTCCTGGTCCCTGGCCAGAACACGCCAACGCCACCGTTCGCCATGACCGTCGGCGAAAGCGAACACGCCGGAATTCCCATGTCGAGTGGTTGGGGAATTCTGCCAGGCGGCTGGCTCATTCGCCCAGTTCACGGCGAAGTAACCATCGTCCAGCGTTTCGATGCTCTCGTCCACGAAGGTAATCGCCTCAGACGGGGACGGCTGCTTTATCTCGCTCATCTTCCTGTATTGGGGATAAGCCGAGCCAAGCACCCAAGTGGTATCCGAAACGCCATAACGAGAAGCGTCGCCCGCATTGGCCCCGCCCATACGGCCTACCAGGGAGTAGTTGCGCACGAGGCGCACCCCCTTGGTGGTGATGGTCTTGGGTTGTGTGGTTAGTGCCGTCGGGCATTGGTAAACTCCGACGTTGGGGTTGTATTGATACAGGAGGCCCTTCTTGAGCGCGTTCACATTGGTCGCACCCGGGAGATCGTGAACGCTCCCTACGGTCCCATCAATCCACGCCAGGGTGGACGCGAGATAGTTCGGTACCATGACGTCATTGTAGTCGCCGCCGTACATGATCCAGGCCGTTCCAAGCTGGTGCATGTTGCTGACGCAGCTTATGCTCTGGGCCTTGATCTTGGCCTTGGCCAAGGCCGGAAGGAGCAAGGCAGCGAGAATGGCGATGATGGCAATGACCACGAGCAGTTCGATCAGCGTAAATCCCCGGCGGCGCTGGTTGGAGGGCCGGGTCCTGCATTGTAAATCCAGAGTCCGCATAAATTTTCCTTACACTCGCATCTTACCAGATTGGCCTCAACTATGTCACGCACTTAAATTAAATTATTTGCAGCCCTTTCGCCCCCCAAGAACTGGCAAAAGTTATTTTTGGCGCGTTACCAGCCCCTATTAATCCGATGGCTCCCTGCCGGTTAAACTGGCCTTGGCGCACGCAGCCTTCCATGATCCTCCCGTGAACACTGCATCTCAGGATCTGCCACATAAGATGAAGGCCAGGCTGAACTATTCTCAGGTTTTCAGTGCCACGCTCCTCCTGACCCTTGCCTGCCCAGCGGCGCAGCTTTACGTATCCCCCGGCGGCAGCGATGCCAACGCCGGGACGCGCGGTAGCCCTTTTGCCACACTTGAGCGCGCTCGCGACGAGGCCCGCCGCCTCAGGCAGGACGGGAAGCCACCTAAAGACGGCCTCACCATCTGGCTCGGGGGAGGCGAATACCTCCGCACCAACGCTTTCGAACTCGCCGCCGGCGACTCGGGTACGCCGGACGCTCCTATCATATGGCGCGCCCGTCCAGGCGAACTGGTTCGGCTAATAGGCGGAAGGAGACTCCACGGCTTGGAGCCCGTCACCAATCCCGGAATCCTTGACCGTTTACCAGAAGCCGCCCACGCGCATGTCAGGCAAGTAAATCTCAGGGCTCTTGGCATCAATGACCTCGGCCAGATGCAATCGCGGGGTTTCAGTCGCCCGCTGACGCCGGCTCATTGTGAGCTGTTCTTCGCGGGACGCCCGATGACCCTTGCGCGTTGGCCCAACGACACCGAATGGGAGCGCATTGCCGGCTACCCGGATTCCGGCGCGGGGAAAGACGAACACGGCGGCCAGATCGGCAAGCTTGAGGAGGGGTTCACCTACGTCGGCGACCGCCCCCGCCGTTGGCGGGACACCAGTGACCTGTGGGTCCACGGCTACTGGTCCTGGGACTGGGCCAATTCCTACGAGCGCGTGGCCTCCATTGACCTCGACCGACGCCTCATCAAGACAGCCCCGCCCCACGGCCTCTATGGCTTCCGCCAGGGCCAGCGCTTCTACTTCCTCAACCTCCTCGAGGAACTCGATCAGCCCGGCGAGTGGTTTTTCGACCGCAAGACCGGTGTCCTTTATTTCTGGCCCCCGGCCGACAATCCGGGGCCGTCCGATGTCCCTCCAGGTCTTGAAGTGCGTCAGTCGTCTGGTGCTTTGGAACAATCCCCGCCGAGCCGAGAGCGCCAGAGGAATGGCGCATCCCAGAACGCTCCGGCTCCCGAGATCCTCCTTTCGCTACTTGCCGAGCCTCTGCTGAAGCTCACCGACGTCTCCCACATCTCCTTTCGCGGCCTGCAGCTTGAAGCCACCCGAGGCAGCGCTGTCCAGATCCGCGGCGGCGCCAGCAACCTCATCGCCGGGTGCCTCATCCGCAACATCGGCAATTACGGAGTGACCATCGAAGGCGGCAGCGGCCACGGCGTCCTGAGCTGCGACATCTTCGACACCGGCGACGGCGGCGT
>Ga0073936_10006701_pt1 | contig 15103 bp, 12 predicted proteins | sample AliMusrvi5mmetaG_FD_87041 | JGI IMG/M metagenome (GOLD analysis project Ga0073936, IMG submission 87041) | Freshwater lake bacterial and archeal communities from Alinen Mustajarvi, Finland, to study Microbial Dark Matter (Phase II) - Alinen... | ecosystem: Environmental > Aquatic > Freshwater >... | reverse complement strand
GCGCGACGTGGGATCTCTCGCAAGAGGAAATGTATCACATCAAGAATCAGGACCGCTCGAAGATCCGCGCGCTGTGGTTCATGCGGCATGATCCGAACGACAAGGCGAAGCTGGGGTATTATGCCGTTTCATGGTGCCGCATGGCGGGCAAGGGCCGGGTGTTTTACACCTCGCTCGGACACCGCGAAGACCTGTGGGACGACACCGCCGCCGCAGGCGAACGCAAGAACTCCGAAGCCATCAGTAAACAATACCAGGCGCACATCCTCGGTGGCATCAAGTGGGCGCTGGGCCTGGCTCCCGGCAGTGCGATTCCGAACCCCGAGGCCAAATAAGGGTGGTGGCGCTCCATGGCTCCTCCGGGGCAATGGAGCGTAGGAAAATCAATGGGGCCAATACCCGTTCTATCAGGATAGCCTCAACTGAGTTTGTCACAAAGCCCAGGGTCAGGACTCCTCGACTACCCTGGGTTTTGGTGCGCTAGAATCCATGGCAAATCTCGTCCCGCCATCCCCGGTTCGGGTTGTCATGCGTGATGAATCGCGCGGGACGTGGTTGGATTTTGCGGCACCATGCCGGATCCTGACGACGCGCCGGCTTGACGATGTCATGCCGCTGGTCCGGCAGATCGAGGAGGCGGTGGAGCGGGATGGCTTGCATGCGGCGGGATTCATTGCCTACGAGGCGGCCCCCGCATTTGATTCATCCCTGCCGGTGAGGCCTGATGGTGAGTTCCCCCTTCTCTGGTTCGGACTGTTCGATCAGGTGAATGAAATCAGCCGGCTGCCGGCTGCCGGTCAGGCGGTTCCTTCGGTGTTGTGGGAGGAATCTATCAAACACGACGCATACCTGAATCGGTTGCGTGATATCCGCAAACTCATCCGCGACGGGGATACCTATCAGGTCAACTTCACCTACCGACAGCGGGGGGTGTGCGATGCCGATCCATGGGCTTGGTTCGTCGGGATCGCCGGTGATGGGGAAGCGCCGTTCGCCGCCTTCGTGGACACCGGCGAGTGGGCGGTTTGCAGTGCCTCGCCGGAGCTTTTCCTGCGGCTTGATGGTGACCGGATCGAGTCGCGTCCGATGAAAGGCACATCGGCACGGGGGTTGTGGTCCGAGCAGGATCAGGCGATGAAAGAAACCTTGTGGAGTTCCACCAAGGAACGGGCGGAGAACCTGATGATCGTGGACATGGTCCGCAATGATTTCGGTCGCGTGGCTGATCCAGGCAGTGTCGAGGTCTCCCGATTGTTCGATATCGAGCAATATCCGGGCGTGTGGCAGATGACATCCAGGGTTCGCGCGAGGACAAGCGAACCCTTGGAAAGTATCCTTGCGGCGACGTTTCCACCTGCATCCATCACCGGCACACCGAAGCGCCGGACGATGGAGATCATCGCGGAATTGGAATGCTCGCCACGGCGCATCTATACCGGCACCATCGGCTTCGCGGCTCCCGGACGCCGCGCGCAGTTCAACGTGGCCATCCGCACCGTGCTGGTGCACAAGGCAAGCGGACGCACCGAATACGGCGTCGGCGGCGGCATCGTGTGGGACTCCAAACCAGCGGACGAATACGCCGAGTGCCGGACGAAAACCAATGTATTGCACCCCATCAGCCGCGATTTCGATTTGTTGGAAACCCTGTTGTGGTCTCCCAACGATGGATACGCGTTGTTGGAATATCATATCAAACGGCTCACCCAATCGGCGGATTACTTCGGCTTCCGCGTGGACCTCCGCGCCATCCGCAACGAACTGGCGCGGGTCGTGGACGGATTGTCACCGGGACTGCGGCGGGTGCGCTTGTTAGTCTCACGTCACGGCGGCATCCGCTGCGAGGCGACGCCCATGGACGCGGCAGCGATGACCTTTGGTGACATCACTCTGGCGAAACTTCCGACAGATCCCGGCAATGTGTTCCTGTACCACAAGACGACGCGCCGCGACGTTTACGAGGATGCCCTCAGCACCAGCCCGGGAGCCAACGATGTACTGTTATTCAACGAGGCCGGGCAGATCACCGAATCCACCGTGGCGAATGTGGCGGTCGAAACCGATGGCGTGCTGTGGACGCCACCCGTGTCATGTGGCTTGCTGCCAGGCACGCAACGCGCATGGCTGCTGGACCAGGGCCGCATGCGGGAGAGGGCTATCGGAATTCAGGAGGTGCTCGAAAGTCCGAATATATATCTCATGAACTCCCTCAGGAGCATCCACAAGGTGAGGCTTCAAGTGGCTGGAGGGCAACCCCGGATGTTGCCCGGAGAATGATCCACAAATCCCGGATGGATACCGGTTTGTAGCCGGTGATGGATCACTGCGCGCTGGATTGGAAATCCGTTCCCGTTAGAAACGCCCGCGCTTCGCCAACGAGGAACAGCGAACCGGCTATCAGAACCGGCGAACCGTGACCTTGGGCGGCGGCGAAGGCAGCCTGGAAGGTATCGAATGTTTCGAACGGCGGAGCGTCCGGGGGTAGGAACGACGCGAGTTCTCCGGCGGGGACGGCGCGGGGGGTGTCCACCGGACAGAAGAAAAATCGTGCGGCGATGAGGGACAGGATTTCCAGCATGCCGGTGATGTCCTTGGCGGCCACCGCACTGAAGACGAACGCCGCCTTGCTGTTAGGAAACGCGGCGTTCCAGGATTCCACGAGCGCCGTGGCGGAATGCGGGTTGTGGGCACCGTCGAGCACCACGTCGGGGCGGACGCGCTCGAAGCGCCCGGGCCAATTCACATGGGCAAGGCCGTGGCGCACGCTGTCGGTGTTGAGCGGCAATCCCGCGAGATGCAGGGCTGCCACGGCCAGCGCCGCGTTCCAGCGTTGGTGCTCGCCGGCCAACGCCAACCCATAGCCCGACAACGGTTCGGTAACATACTCCAACGGCGCGCGCCGCTCGTTCGCCTCCCGCTCCAACACACATCTAACAGAATCTTCCTGGGGTGCGGAAACCACCGGTTTGCCCGGCACCATGATGCCGGCTTTTTCCGCCGCGATGGTTTCCAGGGTATCGCCGAGCCATTGCATGTGGTCCAGCCCGATCGGGGTGATGACGCAAATGTCCGCAGGCACCGCAGTGGTGGCGTCGAGCCTGCCGCCCATGCCGGTTTCCAGCACGATCAGCTCGCACTCGCGCTCGCGAAACCAGCGCATCGCCAGCGCCAGCGTGATCTCGAAAAACGTCGGTTGGAATTCCAGCCTGCCACACAGGTCGTGCAGTTCGGTAAGCATGGCCGCGCAGGCATCTTCCGGGATTTCCACCCCGGCGACTTTGATCCGCTCGCGGTAATCGATGAGATGGGGCGAGGTGAACAGCCCACAGCGCCAGCCGCAGGCGCGGGCGATGCAGTCGCTCATGGCGCAGGTGCTGCCCTTGCCGTTGGTGCCCGCGACGTGGATCACCCGCGTGCCATGGGCGGGATAGGCCAGATATTCCTTGAGCAGCCGGCGCGGATTCTCAAGCCCGAGTTTGATCCCGAACATCTGGGTGGAAAACAACCAGTCGATCGCTGCGCGGTAGTCCATTGTGACAGCCGATTCATCACCCGGATCACCGCATTTGCCAAGCCGGGAATCGTGGGAACCTGGCCCACTGTTTGGAGCGCGGTTGTCGCGTGAGTTGCGGATTTCCGCCAGCCAAAGCGGTGTCGCACTTCGTTTGCCACCGCACTCCATAGGCGAAACCATGGAGGAACCACCTCAGGAGACCGCAACTCAAGGTCTCAGGCCGATGCCTAACAGGGTTTGGAAATGGGGTGCGGCGGGTTCGCGGTCGGCGATGAGGGTCTCGACCGCGTGGAAGCCGGCCTTTGCCAGCATCGCGGCCAGCCCGCTTTCGGAGAATCCGAGCCAGCGGTCGGCGTAAAGCTCGCGGGCTTCCTCGAATTGGTGGTGGACCAAGTCGAGCACGATCAGGCGGCCGCCCGGTTTGAGAATGCGGAAGGCGGCGTCGAGCGCGCGTTGCGGGTTGTGCGCGTGATGGAGGGCTTGGCTGAGGATGGCGAGGTCCAACGATTGATCGGCGATGGGCGGGTCTTCGATGTCGCCGAGCCGGTATTCCAGGTTGTTCAGGCCGTTGCGCCGGGCCAGCGACTGGCCGAATTCGACCATTTTCGGCGACAGATCCACGGCGATGACCTGCTCGGCACGCTGGGCCAGGAGCTGGGCCAGCGTGCCCTCGCCGGCACCCAGGTCGGCGACGACCTGGTAATTGAGCACCTTGAGCAGGGCCTCGGCCAGCGCTTTCCACGAGCGTCCGGGCACGTAATCTTTCCCGAAACGACCGGCCAACTCGTCGAAATACGCGCGGGCGGTGTCGCGGCGTTTTCCCATAAGGTGCCGCAGCGCGGCCTTGTCGGCGGCCACTTCCGGCACTTCCTCGGCTGCCAATTGGGCGACTTCCATCAGGTCGCGGGCTGCGGTTCCGGAATACATGTTGTTTTTCCCGCTGCGTTCGTCGGTCACCAGGCCGGCGGTTTTGAGCTGGGAAAGCTGGGTGGAGATCCGGCTTTGGCCCATGCCCAGGATTTCCTGCAGCTCCGCCACCGACAGCGCTTCACCGCCCACCAACATCAAAATCCGCAACCGCGTGGGGTCCGACAACAATTTCAGTGATTTCAGCATTGACGCCATGGCCAACCCGTTATATCCACGTATCACGATTTGACGATACGAAAATTGAAAAACACATGAGCACCTACATTTTTTCCTCCGAGTCCGTTGGCGAAGGCCATCCTGACAAAGTTTGCGACACCATTTCCGACGCCATCCTGGATGCCTGCCTGACGGTGGATCCGAAGAGCCGCGTCGCCTGCGAAACGTTTGTGAAAAGCAACATGGTCGTGGTCGGCGGCGAGATCACCATCCCGAAGATCGGCCAGAAACCGATCGGTTCGGTGATCAACATCGAGAAGGTCATCCGTGACGCCGTGCGCGGCATCGGCTACACCAACGATGACGACGTGTTCCATGCCGACCGGATTTTCATCAACAACTATCTGACGTCGCAATCGCCGGACATCGCCCAAGGCGTGGACGCGAAAAAGGCGGAAGGGAAAAAACATGCCGAGCAAGGAGCGGGGGATCAGGGGATCATGTTCGGATATGCCTGTGACGAGACGCCGGAGCTGATGCCCGCGCCAATCATGTTCGCGCACCGCCTCGGTCGCGAACTCACCCGCATCCGCAAGGCCGGCAAACTCGCCAAATGGCTAAGACCCGACGCAAAATCGCAGGTGGCCGTGGAATATGTCGATGGCAAGCCAACCCGCATCGTCAACGTGGTCATTTCCACCCAGCATGCGGCGGACGTGACCCACGCCATGATCGAGAAATTCTGTATCGAGCAGGTGATCAAGAAGGTGCTGCCCAAGGCGCTGCTTACCAAGAATACCCAGTATCTGATCAACCCGACCGGCAAGTTCGTGGTCGGCGGCCCGCAAGGGGACTCCGGCCTGACAGGACGCAAAATCATCGTCGATACCTACGGCGGCATGGGTCGCCACGGCGGCGGCGCGTTCTCCGGCAAGGACCCGTCGAAGGTCGATCGCTCGGCCGCCTACATGGGCCGCTGGGTCGCCAAAAACGTGGTGGCCGCCGGACTCGCCACCAAGTGCGAGGTGCAGTTCGCCTACGCCATCGGCCACCCGCAACCGCTGAGCGTGCACGTCGATACCTTCGGCACCGGCATTGCCTCCGACGAAAAAATCCTGGCCGGCATTCTCAAGGTGTTTTCCTTCAAGCCCGCCGACATCGTGCATCAGCTCAAACTGCTGCGCCCGATCTACTCGAAAACCACCAACTACGGCCACTTCGGCAAAGCCGACCCCGACCTCACCTGGGAAACCACCGGCAAGGCCGCCGCGCTGAAAAAGGCGGTCGGCTGAAAGACAGAAGAGGAGAAGACAGAAGACAGAAGAGGGGACCGGAAAATGCATAACTTTGAGGAACTGGAAGTTTGGAAGCGTGCATCACGGCTCGCGGTTTCGGTTATCGAACTGGTGGAGCCCGTTCGACTCTATGGTTTGAGGGATCAAATGGTCCGTTCCTGCATCTCCATTCCCTCGAATATCGCGGAGGGGGCGGATCGTGACAGCAACCGGAAGTTTCGCCGATTCCTCTCCATATCGAAAGGTTCATCCGGGGAATTGCGCACTCAACTCTACATTGGACTGAAAGCCGGTTTGTTCACTGATGAACAAGCCAGGCCGCTGATTTCCGAAGCGAAAGAGATATCTTCCATGCTCGAAGGACTCCGCAAGCATTTGCGAGGCGGTTTCCTTAGCGTGGTTTTTGGCTGGCTCTTCTAGTTCCCTTGTCTTCCCTCTTCTTCTTTTCTTCTGTCTTCTGTCTCAAAGTCTTCTGTCTTCACCTCGCTTACACATTTAACACGACACACTGCCACCCTATCATGAGTTTTACCAACTACAAAGTCCGCGACATCACACTGGCCGGTTTCGGCCGCAAGGAAATCGAAATCGCCGAGCACGAAATGCCCGGTCTGATGGCCACCCGCGCGAAGTATGGCCCGCAAAAACCGCTGCAGGGCGTGCGCGTCATGGGATCATTGCACATGACGATCCAGACCGCGGTTTTGATAGAAACGCTGATCGAGCTTGGTGCGGAAGTCCGCTGGGTTTCCTGCAATATATTCTCGACGCAGGACCACGCGGCGGCGGCGATTGCCGCGAGCGGGATTCCCGTGTTCGCATGGAAGGGTGAAACGCTCGAGGAGTATTGGTGGTGCACCTGGAAGGCCCTGGTGAATCCGCAGGGACTCGGGCCGCAACTTATCGTCGATGACGGTGGCGACGCCACGCTGCTCATTCACAAGGGCTATGAAATGGAGAACGGTTCCGATTGGATCGGGACACCTTCCGGCAGCCATGAGGAACAAGTCATCAAGGACCTGCTCAAGGACATCCAAAGCAAACAACCCGGCATTTTCCATGAGATCGTGAAAGAGTGGAAGGGCGTGTCCGAGGAAACCACCACCGGCGTACACCGGCTCTATCAAATGGCCAAGGCCGGCACGTTGTTGGTGCCCGCCATCAATGTGAACGACTCGGTGACCAAGTCGAAGTTCGACAATCTTTACGGTTGCCGCGAATCGCTGGTGGACGGCATCAAGCGCGCCACCGACGTGATGATTTCCGGCAAGGTGGGTGTGGTCTGCGGTTACGGCGATGTCGGAAAAGGCTGTGCCCAGGCGTTGCGCAGCCAGGGCGCGCAAGTCGTCGTCACCGAAGTGGATCCGATCTGCGCGTTGCAGGCGGCGATGGAAGGGTTCCGCGTGCTGACCGTGGAAGATACGCTCGGCTGGGGCGATATCTATGTCACCACCACCGGCAACCGCGACATCATCCGGCTGGAACACATGGCGAAAATGAAGGACCAGGCGATCGTCTGCAACATCGGCCACTTCGACAACGAGATCCAGATCGACAAGCTCAACAACGCGCCCGGGGTGGTGCGGATCAATATCAAACCGCAGGTGGACAAATACACGTTTCCAGCAGGCAACACGCTTTACATGCTGGCGGAGGGCCGGCTCGTCAATCTCGGCTGCGCCACCGGCCACCCGAGTTTCGTCATGTCCAACAGTTTCACCAACCAGACGCTCGCCCAGATCGAACTCTGGAACAACAAGGATATCTATCAGGCGGGCGAGGTGAAGGTACTGCCCAAGCAGCTCGACGAGGAAGTCGCGCGCCTGCACCTGGCCAAGATCGGCGTCAAGCTCACCACCCTCACACCCGAGCAGGCCGACTACATCGGCGTGCCGGTGGCAGGGCCGTACAAGGCCGATCATTACCGGTATTGAGCGGGCCGGCCTGAGCCGAACTTGAAACCCGTGATTCGATCCGAATGGAATCGAAACGCGGAGGCGCGGAGGTCGCAGAGAGGAACGCCGAGAGATTTGTGGACAGAATGGATGGTTTGCATCGTGCCATGCGGGAACGGACATTGAGCGGTCGCGGAGCGTCCCGTAGGTTGAACACATGGCATTGGCATCGTGTCCCCGGAACAGCACCCTTCACATTGTTGGGCATCTAGAATCCTTGAAAGACCGAATATGTTGTAGGTAGGGCAGGCTTTTGGACTGGTCTCTGGGTTCTGGAGTCTGAGGCGTAGTCTCGTTAGTCCAATATGATCAGAACTCAGCGTTCGACCTCAAAAGAGCCAATGAGTTGAGCAAGTTGGATTCCCTGAGGGCGGGCTGACCGAACGCTGGCAGCGGGTCAGATTGAGGACGGTTGGACATCGGAGTCGTCGGAGATCTGGACCTTGATCCGGTACTTCTCGGTCAGGAGCAACTCCACCTTGCGTCCGCTGCCGTCAGGCAGGGGGGGGCGCTGCATTGATGGTGCCGAGGAGGCGGGTCCTTTCACCCCGCCGACCACGTCACCCAGAGTGACAGCGCGTCCAAGCAGGAATAACAGATGGGCGTGATCCGGTTCGGTGTTGATTTCCACCGGCACACAACCCAACCCATGTAAAGTCCCGCCGATATACGCATGCAAGTCCGCAGCATCAGCGGCCATGAGCACGCATTCACGGTTTTTCGTCGAGAACACCAAATGCACATATAGCTTGGCAAGCGATTGCGGCATAGCAAAATGATGGATTGGCAAAATGGCGGTTGCGTTGACACCACCATCAGGTGGTGTTGTATCGGACGAGGGACCGCTTGCCTAGCAAAAATCAAAGGGACTCGGCCGCTCTGGCGGCCCTTCAGGCCGCAATTTTCCTGCGGACGCCTTGACCCAGGGCTGAGCGAAGCGATGCCCTGGGAGGCGGGTCCAAATGGATTCCCGGTGCCCCACCGGGGCACGAGAAGCGTTGCCGCCCCTACCACCCGCCGCCGAGCGCCTTGTAGAGCGAGATCAGATCGGTGGCGAGCGCCAGGTTGCTGGCTGAGAATTCGCTTTCCGATTGGAGCAGCGAGCGTTGGGCGTTGAGCACGTTGAGGAAGTCGATCTGGCCGGCGGTGTAGAGTTTGATCGAGAGTTCCACGGCGCGTTGGTTGGCGCTGACAGCCTCGGCCAGCGCCGCATGGCGTTTGTGTTCGTTGGCACTGGCGGCCATCGAATCTTCCACTTCCTGCAAGGCGGTCAGCACGGTCTTGCGATAGGCGAGCATCGCTTGCGCCCGCAGTGCCTGCTGCACCCGGATGTTCGCCTGGATACTGCCGCCTTGAAACAAGGCCCAGTTGAATGATGGACCGTAGCCGCTGCTGCGCGTCGTCGGCGAGAGCCAGTCGGATAGTTTGGCGCTCTGCTGGCTGACCGATCCTGTTAGGGAAAACTTGGGAAACAGATCGGCCACGGCGACGCCGATGTTGGCGGTGGCGGCGTGGGCGTTGGCCTCGGCGCTGCGGATGTCCGGCCGGCGGCGCAGCAGGTCGGAGGGAATGCCGGTGGGCACGTTGGACGACGCGGTGGGAATCGGCTGGCTGTCCGACAACAGGCTTACCAGTTCGGCGGGCGGACGGTTGAGCAGCACGGAAAGCGCATGGGACGATTGCAGGGCGGCGGTTTCCAGCGACGGGATGGCGGCCTTGGTATTGGCGACAAGCGCCTCGGCATTGGCCACATCGAGATCGCTGGCAAAGCCGGCGCCGCGGCGATCCCGGGTGATCTGCGCGCTTTGTTCCTGGGTCACCAGGTTGCGCCGCGCCACCGAGATCACGTCCTGAATCGAGCGGAGCTGGCAATAAGTCTGGGCGACTTCGGCCGCCATGCTCAGCCGGGTGCCGTCGAGGTCGGCCGCGGCACCGGCGACCTTGGCGTCGGCCGATTCATAGGTGCGGCGGTTGCCACCGAACAGATCCACTTCCCATGACGCGCTCAATCCGGCGTGATAGCTGCGGGAGTGGCCGCTTGCCGGGCCCGAGCCGCCGCTGTGGGAGTCCTGTTCACTGCCCGAGCCGGTGATCCATGGCCAGAATGACGCGGCGGCCGCCTGGCGTTGGGCGCGTGCCTGGCAGAGCCGGGCGACGGCTTGTTTCACGTCGAGGTTGACGACCACCGCCTGTTCGACCAGCGCGTTGAGTTTCGGGTCGTGGAAACGCCGCCACCAGCCTGCGATCGCGGCGGGGTTGGTGGCGGGTTCGGTCTGGTGTTTGGCAAAACTCCAGGTGCCGGGCAAATGATTGTCCGGCCGCTGGTAATCGGGCCCCACAGTACATCCGACAAGCCACAGGGCAAGCGCAGCCGGCATTGATTTGCTAGATATCATTTTTGGAGATTTTGAAAACATGTCGGATGTTGGAAACGCGCTGATAAGGAACCACTGATTTCACTGATCGCACTGATTGAAGAGAAAGCGCCAGAGTTGTCCCCTGAAAAATCAGTAAATCAGTGTAATCAGTGGTTTCCATTATGAGGTTGTGATTCATCATGATCAGGAGAGACAGCCTCATTCATAGCGGAGCGCTTCTATCGGATCGAGACGCGAGGCTTTCCAGGCGGGATAGAACCCGAAGATGATGCCCACCGAGGCGGAGACCAGCACCGATGCGATGATCGCGCCGAGCGACGGCAGCGTGGGCCAATGCAGGATTTTCGATACCAGATAGGAACTGCCGCGGCCGAGGCCGATGCCCATGGCGCCGCCCGCCAGACACAACACGACCGACTCGGTGAGGAATTGCCGCAGGATATCCGCGCCGCGGGCGCCCACCGCCATCCGCAAGCCGATCTCCTTGGTGCGCTCGGTCACCGAAACCAGCATGATGTTCATGATACCCACACCGCCGACCACCAGCGAGATCATCGCCACGACTAACAGAAGGTTGGTCATCATGGTGGTGGTGGATGACAGGGCTTTGGATATTTCGGCCAGGTCGCGGATGTTGAAATCGTCCACATCCGCCTCGCCGATGTGGTGGCGCTCATGGAGCAGGCCGGTCATTTCGGTTGTGGCATCCTTGATTTCCTCGGAGCTGGTGGCCGCCACGCTGATGGAATCCACGCTGATCATGCGCACCGGCATCGGGCTATTCTTGGTCTGGGTGGCCGAGCGGGCGGCGTAGATCCCCTGCGCCGATCCCGGATAGAGCGCGCCGCGCTGGGTGGTGGTGCTGGTGCCCGCAGCCTGGGCGGCGGCGGCGGTGTTGGCGGTGGTGGTGCCGGAAATGCGGAACTTGATCGTGGTCCACGGCGCGATGAGCGTATCATCCTGGTCGCGGCCCATCATGTTGGCACCCTTCTTGTCGAGCACGCCCACCACCCGCAAGGCGACGTTCTGCAAGCGGACTTCCTGACCTATCGGCGACTGTCCCTGGAACAACTCGCGCACCACCGTCTGGCCGATCAGGCAGACCCTGGCGGAGTTGCGCACGTCCCGGTCGTCGAATGCCGCGCCTTCGCTCAGCGGCCATTCGCGCACCGACAGGTAATTCGGAGTGGTGCCGGAAATCTCGCTGGGCACCCAGTTTTTATTACCATAAATGACGGGCGCGTTCCTGGAGCGGATCACCGGGGCGGCAGCACGCACCGACGGACATTCCTTGAGGATCGCATCGCAGTCCTGGGGTGTCAGGGTCATGGTGCTGCCCGCACCGAAGGAAACCCCGCCGCTGGCCGCCGCGCCGGGAAATATCATCAGCGTGTTGGCACCCATGCTGGTGATGGTTTTCTGGATGGCCGACGAGGAACCGTTGCCGATTTCCATCATGGCAATCACCGCGCCAACCCCGATGACAATGCCGAGCGTGGTCAACCCCGAACGCAACACATTGCGCCGCAACGCGGTCAGAGCGGCCGCCAGAATCCGCAGGGCCTTGATCAACAGGATCCGCAGGGCTTTCATGACGGACCTCCCGCGGTGATTTCATCGGCTTCGATCAATCCATCGGCCATGCGGATGACGCGCCGGCAACTCGCGGCCACTTTCGGGTCATGGGTGACGATGAGGATGGTGATGCCGTCCTGGTCGTTGAGTTGTTTGAAAAGCGCGAGCACCTCGCGGGTCGTTTGCGAATCAAGGTTGCCGGTCGGCTCGTCGGCTAACAGCAGCGACGGGCGGTTGATCAGCGCGCGGGCCAGCGCCACACGCTGCTGCTGGCCGCCGGAAAGCTGCGACGGCTGGTGGTCCATGCGGTCGGCCAGGCCGACGCGCACAAGCATCGTCTCAGCCCGCGCGCGGGCTTCCTTTTGCGAGATATATTCCGCGCCGTAGAGCAAGGGCATCATCACCTGCACATGGGCCGTGGTGCGCGGAAGCAAATTGAAGTTCTGAAACACGAAGCCCAACTTGAGGTTGCGCATCCGGGCCCGGGCGTCGTTGGACAGGCGCGAGACCTCCTCGCCTTCCAAGGCATAATCGCCGGAGGTCGGGCGGTCCAGGCAGCCCAGCGTGTTCATCAGCGTGCTTTTGCCGGAGCCGGACGCGCCGGTCAGCGCGACCATTTCGCCCTTGGCGATGTCCAGCGAGATGCCCTTGAGGACAGGCAGCACGACCTCGCCAAGATAAAAGGTTTTGCGGATGTCTCGCAGTTCGATGAGATTCATGGGATCACGCATCGGCTGGCGGCTTATTTGCGGCCTCCGCGACTCGGGAATTTCGGTGCGAAGGGGTTGGTGGTTTCGCCGGATTCCGCTTCGCCGGCATCGTGTTGTTCGCCGATGACCACCGCCACGCCTTCCAATGCGATGTCATCGGTCACGGGCGAAACCTCGGTCACCACGCCGTCGCTGATACCCACCCGCACCTTGAGCGGCTTGACCCGGTTCGGCAGGTTGGCATCGCGCACCCACAACACGCCGCTCTTGTCTTTCTTGCGCTCGGACGATTTCGCTCCATCCTTGCCGCCATCCTTCTTCGGCGGGCCTTCCTTCGCCCCGTCCTTTTTCCCGGACTTGGCAGCAAACGGATTCTCCACGCCAGGCGCGAGCTGGGCGTCGCTCGGACGCCAACGCAACGCCGCATTCGGAATTGTCAGCACGTTCTGTTTGCGGTCGATCTCAAACTTCACGCTGGCTGTTAGATATGGCAACAATTTGCCTTCGGCATTGTCGGTGCTGATTTCCACGGTATAAGTGACCACATTTTGGGACATGGTGGCATTGAGGCGCACCTTGTTGACGGTGCCGGTGAAAGTGATGCCGGGGTAGGCGTCCACGGTGAACGTGACCGCCTGGCCGTTGTGGATGTTGCCGATGTCCGCCTCATTGACGGCCACCCACACCTCCATGTGCTTCAAATCCTTGGCTAACAGAAAAAGGCTGGAGGCGCTCATGTTGGAAACCACCGTCTGGCCCACATCCACCCGGCGGTCGATGACGATGCCTTTGACCGGCGAGAGGATCGTGCAATAGGCGAGGTTGCGGTCGGCGAGCTGGATGGCGGCATCGGCCTGCGAAACGGTGGCCTTGCTGGTGGCGATCTGGGCGTTGGAAACCGTGCAGGCGGCATCGGCGGCACTCACGTTGGCCTTGGCGGCATCGTAGGCGCTCTGATAGGTGTCATACGCCGATTGCGAGAGCGAATTGGACGGCCCGAGTTTTTCGGCGCGGTCCCAATCTTTTTTCGCCTGATTGGCCTGGGCGCGTGCTTGTTCGAGTTTTGCCTTGTTTTGCACCAGGCCGGCTTCGGCGGAGAGCACCGACGATTGCGCCTGCATGAGCTGCGCTTCTGCCTGCTTTTTGTTGATGGCATAAAGCGCGTCGTCAACCTTGGCTAACAAAACGCCCTCCTCCACCTCGGACCCGTAATCGACGGTCTTGCCCTGGGTGTCCTTGCCGAACGTCAGGATCTGGCCGGTGACCTGAGCGCCGATATCCACGACTTCTTCGGGTTCCAGGGTGCCGGTGGCGCTGATGGTGGCCAAGACATCCGCGCGTTTCACCTCGGCGGTTTGCAAAGGCGGCAGCGCGACATTCTTTTTGTGGAAAAACCGCCACGCGAGCAACGCCACGGCGGTTATCCCAAGGACGAGAATGATGGAACGGATCGGTCGTTTCATTGAGTGACGCGAATACGTAGGAACCCCGCCCGGACTTTCACCCGCCGCAAAAAAGTGGCTGGCGCGTCTCGCGCCAGGCCGTCTGCGGAGCTTCCAGCTCCGCGTGCCGGTGGAAGTAGGGATCAGTAATCAGTGATCAGTAATCGGGGATGGCGGATCGGGGATCGGGGATCGGAGATCGGGGATGGTGGATCGTGGATCGTGGATCGAGGATCGTGGATCGAGGATCGAAGATGGTGGATGGTGGATCGTGGATCGTGGATCGAGGATCGAGGATCGAGAATCGGCGATCGGCGATCGGCGATCGCCGATCGTGCTGAGTGGATAGAGGATTGTGATGGATCCGTGGCCCAACAGGCCACCAGATCTTAGCCCAGGCCTAGCGGCCCGGGCTAAGGACTCCCGCACTGTGGGTGCGGAAGAGACGGGGTCTAACGGACCATGGAAACCGCGGGTTTGGTGGATCTTGGAATCTGCAAACCTCAATCCTCAATCCCCGCCTTTGTCCTTGCCAAGACCTCATCGTTTCCCTATCTGTCAAACGTGACCGGGTGCCGCAAAGAAGCGGCCCTCCGGGTTGGATTTGTACTGGAACACGAGCGCGCTCGTGAACAAAAATGTCATGCCAATTTTATTATCCGCTGCAACCGTTCGCATATTCGGGCTGTTATCCAGCACAAAAAGAATGGCATAACAATAAGTCATGGATGTCAACCGCTCCTACGCACTTCAAACCCCTAACATGTTCACCTCAATAGCGCGGTGGCATCACATTAAACGCTGTGTTTCCGTTCATTGGCTGGCCGAGTTGGGGCTTGGCATTCCCAGAGAGCAAGTTCCATGCTTGATTGCGGCACCGCGCAAATAATTGTGGGGCGGGGCGGATTCCCGGCGTATGGGTCGGGACACCCCGAAAGCAGACTTAGGAAATCATACCTCAAATCATTATGGAAAGCATTCACGGACACGAAGTCATGCACATGATCGCCGACGCGAAACTCGCCCTTAGGCCCCGTAAATGAATAAACCTTACAACATCCGCATTTTTGAATTGAATATATTTGGCAAAATGATGATTGGGCAAAATGATGAAGAACTGGAATCGGGCTTCCGTTCTCGGGAATTCT
>Ga0073936_10006700_pt1 | contig 15105 bp, 13 predicted proteins | sample AliMusrvi5mmetaG_FD_87041 | JGI IMG/M metagenome (GOLD analysis project Ga0073936, IMG submission 87041) | Freshwater lake bacterial and archeal communities from Alinen Mustajarvi, Finland, to study Microbial Dark Matter (Phase II) - Alinen... | ecosystem: Environmental > Aquatic > Freshwater >... | reverse complement strand
GTGAATGATCAGCCAGTGGCGCCATGCCCAGCACCGGTAGTCCTCGCGACCTGCCGCTGGACCCGGCGGACGGTGGAGGGTGCGCAGCCAGATGAAGGCGATGAAGACGGCGACCGGAAGCACCAGCAGCCACCATGAAATTCGATCGTAACGGGCGATCGAATCGACCAGCGAAAAACTTATCGCGTAGTAGAGCGAACCACTCAAGCTGCGCCGGTAGAACTCATCGGCGGTCCGGCGCATGCGATAGTGGTCGGCATCGTCCGCTGCCTGGAACTGATCGGTCAGCGAGATGCTTGCGTGCGTGATCAAGCGGTGATCCCTTCCGTTTCATCCATCAATCTGCTCACACGGCCAAGCCTAACCGGTGACTAGCTTTTATTTAATTGGCCACCCTACCGTTGACTTCCTGCTGGAAAGCGTTGGGGGGCACGAAAACCTGGTGATACCATCTGTGCTTTGAACATACCGAAGATGCCTTCAACAGATGTGTCACGCTTTCTCGGGAACAACCACTCTAATTTCAGGACAGTTGAAGAAGGTGGGCTACTACTCATTTCCCGCAGCGAAAGCACGAAAAATTAATGTAAATAAAGAAGGAAATCGCTGAAATATCAGGAAGTAATGTATTATAATGCGAAGTATTCGAAAACTTCGGGGACATAGCCTCTCATAAGTGGAGATCGAAAAAAGTTAACTGGTATCGGATCTGGTCAAAGGTGAGACCATGGCAAACTGCAATGAGGTGTAGATAGGACATGCCCACAGAAGACCAAAACACCGATAAATACTCAGCCAGCGAACAGGGTTTGGGATACATCTACCAGTCGCGCCTTGCCTTGCTTCGGTTGCTGGAATTGCCAGAGAACACCGCCGTCTTCATGGAAAAGGACGATGACCTGGATTTCGTGGAAAAGGATGGAAGTAAATCCCTTGCCTCGCTAAAGCATAAGGCTACCGGTGACCGCCTGACCGACTTGTCGACCGACTTTTGGAAGTCCATTAGAATCTGGTTGACGCGTTACAAACGCGACGGCCGCAGTACATCGAATCTGCGCTTCTTCTTGTTCACAACCGGCTCAGTTTCAGATACATCGTTCCTGAAGGAGTTCCTGCCGCTCCAGCGTGCCACGCGCGATGAAAAAAAGACGTTAGCCGAAAAGGCGCAAGATGCCCTCAGCCGATCGGAATCGAAGATCATCGGCGACATTGCGAAGGAATTCAACGAGCTGACTCCCGCCGAAAAGCAAGACTTTCTGGATCGCATCCTGATTCTCGACGGCAGTCCCCGGATCGAGGACATTCCGGAGACCATCAAGGCCAAGCACCTTCGGACGATCCGACGCGAACATCGGATCGCCGTGTTCGAGCGGCTTGAGGGATGGTGGAACGACAAGGTTATCAAGCATCTGACCGGAAATAGTGGAGAAGGTATTTTCGGCTTTGAGGTTTCGGACAAGCTCTCTGCTCTGTCCGAGGAATACAAGCTGGACAATCTTCCCATCTCGTTCCGCGGGAAGGAACCTGACGGCGAGATCGACACCGAGAACGACCCCCGGACCTTCGTAGAGCAACTGCGGGTGATCGGAGTATCCTCTAGCCGCATTCGCAACGCCATTTTGGATTACTATAGGGCGTTTGAACAGCGATCAGCGTGGGCGCGTGAGAATCTACTGGTGCCGGGTGAGATTGAGGAATACGAAGACCGCCTTGTCGATGAATGGGGCCGTTACAGGGACGTCGTATTTGAGAATATTGACGAGGAATGCGCCGAGGACGGGCTGCGACGGGCTGGCAATGAACTGTATATATGGGCGGACCAGCAGAGCGGGAATATCGAATCGCTGCGCATCCGGGCACGCGTGACAGAGCCTTATGTCACCCGTGGCTCTTTCCACATATTGGCCGATGCCGCTCCTGAACCAAAGGTCTACTGGCATCCCCGGTTCCTCGACCGCCTCAGAAAGGTATTGGAGGTGTCTAAGTGAAATGTTGGAACCAACGCCCTTTCGAGATACGGAACTTGTTCAACCCCGCCTTCTGCGGCTTGGTATTGTTCCGTGCCATGGAGGGTTATGAGGAAAAAGATCCCCGCGGCATGCCTTTCTCGCTCTCCCTGCTCGTTCTGCCCCTGTGTCTGCACAAGGATTCGCGCGAAGTGATCGCCACCGGTTCCCGGAGCTACCTTCTGAAGATCACGGAGAAGTGCCCGCAAGTGCAGGTGGGTTTCGCCGACAGGACCACCGCGATGCTGCCCTACGCATTCGAGGGCTTTGGCCTACTTATGGAAAGAGGTTGTATTTCGGTCACCGATGACGGACGTCTCCAGACCATACCTGCCAAGGTTCGGAAGTCGGTAACGGGAACCGACGAAACAAAGTCTTGCCAGCGCGTGGCACGCTTTGTTGGGAGAGAATTCGCTCTCATCGCTGATCGAGTGACCGTCTATACATCTTTCGGAGTCCACCCATGAAAATCAATTCCATCCACATCTACAGCCATGACGGTCAACGCCGCGACCTGCAGTTCAAGGTTAACGGCCTGAACGTTATCACCGGACGGGCCTCCACCGGCAAGTCTGCATTATCTGAGATCATCGAATACTGCATGGGACGTTCCACATTTAATGTCCCGGAAGGCATCATTCGCGACAAGGTGGCTTGGTTCGCTGTCATCTACCAGTTCGAGCACGAGCAGGTGTTGGTTGCCAAACCCACACCACCTAGCGGCGGAGCGAGTTGCAGCACGGCGATGCTACGCTGTGGGACAGAACTTCAGGCTCCATTGTTCGATGAACTGGCGGTCAACGCGGATGACGAAGCCGTCGTGTCAATGCTCTCGCGTCTGCTCGGTATTCCCGAGAACCGCACCGATGTCGCTCCCGAACACAGCCGGGACAGCTACAACGCGAACGTCAAGCACACGTTCTATTACCTGTTCCAGAAGCAGGGGCTGATCGCCAACAAAGATCAGCTCCTCTATCGTCAGAACGAGCAGTTCCAGCCGCAGGCGATCCGCGACACGCTGCCGATCCTACTGGGCGTCTCCTCCCATGACCGATATGAACTCGAATCGAAGTTGCGCATAGCACAGCGAGATCTCAGGCTTAATACAAAGGTATTGGAACAGGCGCGCGACGCTATAGACACATCGCACGAGAAGGGGGTCGGCCTTTTCTCTGAGGCCAAGGCTGTTGGCGTGATCGGCAGCGCCGACCCTGATATCAAAGTCGACGGTATCATCGAAGCCTTAAGGGCCGCCCTCTCCTGGAAACCAGAGAGGATTCCCGAAGACGATGGTAGCAGGATTTCGCATCTAGAAGATGATCTGACTCAGTTGCGCAAGGAACGCCGTGATGTGCAGTTGAGGATCGACGCCGCCCGCCAGTTCTCCAAACGCGCCGGCGGTTACGAGAGTGAAGCCATAGAGCAGTTAGACCGGTTAGCCTCTATCAAGGCGCTGCCGAAGAACTCAGCCACCGGCGAGTGGCAATGGCCGTTCTGTGAGCAGAACTTAGCTATGGATTCTCCTGTCGCCACGATCCTACTCAATGAACTGCAATCACTCGACACTGAGCTACGCATCGCCACCGGCCAGCGTCCGAAGTTAGACGCCTACCTGTCCGATCTCGAAGGCAAGGCACAAGAGATCGCAGGTGCCATCAAAACGAAAGAAACCGAGCTGTCCGCAGCAATATCCGCCAACGAAGTGTTCGCACAAATGGGCACACGCAATAATGCTGCCGCACGTGTCGTTGGCCGTATCAGCCTTTTCCTGGAAAACCTCGCTCCAAATGAGGAACTCGCAAGGCTTGAGAACGAGCACAACCGCCTCAAGTTGAGAGTCGAGAATCTGGCAGAGCGCATCGGCGCGGACAACAGTAATGAACGGTTAAATTCGATTCTGAATATCATCTCCGCAAAAGTAACGCAATACATCCAGAAGTTCGAGGCAGAATTCCGAGACTTCCCGGCTCGGTTCGACTTGGCCAATATCACGATTGTCTTCGATCGTCCCGAACGCCCGGTTCCCATGAGCCGAACCGGCGGTGGCGAGAACCATCTGGCCTACCACCTCTCGGCACTACTGGCCTTGCACCTATTCGCGGTGAAAAATAACTGCCCCATCCCACGGTTCCTTTTAATCGACCAGCCAACCCAGGTTTATTTCCCATCGGAGCAGGTATATAAGGAAGCCGATGGTTCGATCCAGAAAACGGAAGCTGATGCCGATCTTAAGGCAGTCCGGCGGTTGTTCGAGTTGCTGCTCAAGTTCACGCAGGAGGACGCCCCCGGCTTCCAACTGATTGTCACCGAGCACGCGAACCTTCGCGAGCAGTGGTTCCAGGACACACTCGTGGAAGGGCCTTGGAGCAAGCCTCCGGCGCTGGTTCCAGAGGATTGGGACCTGGGATGACCATCTCGCAATAGCGCGGCATAATAACCTTAGGCAGCGGACGGTCCGTTGTGCGACCCGCCGTTGAAACGGAGCACGTGCGCCTTAATACAGGGCCAGGTTATGTATTTCACCAAAGCAAGCGTAAAATACATCACCTGGCCCTGTATGTGCAGCATGAATCAGCAGGAAATGTATACAGGCTTATTGGTATTTTCGTTCGATGGCGGGTGTTTGGATTGATGAAGTCGTCAGCACCTGCGTGCCGTAGGGTTCGAGCGTGTGTTCCCCCACTTGCTGGCGCGCGCCGGTGAAGTTCAGCAGAAAGACGAAGCGGGTCTCCCCGTCGGTACGGACCTGGGCGGTGACGCCTGCGGGCAATTCGGCGTCGATGGCGCGTGCCAACCCGAGCTCCCCTACGCGGTCGCGATAGAAGTCGTCGAGGAAGCGCTGCTCGGTGTTGGCGGCAAGGTACCAGGCGTGACCGGCGCCGAAGCGGTTGCGCGTCAGCGCCGGACGTCCGGCGTAAAAGTCATGGCCATATGTTGCCGCCACCTCCGCCCCTTCGGCATGGATCAGGTCGCACACTTGCGTCACGATATAATCGCCGGGCAGCAGTCGATTGGTTTCGTCCGGATAGAGGTAGTCGATCTCCTCGGCCCAGATGCCGAAGAGTTCTCGCAGCGGTCCGGGCCAGCCACCGGCGAAGACCAGATCGTTCTCGTCGGCAATGCCGGTGAGGAACGTGCCGACCAGCGTGCCGCCGCTGCGCACAAACTCCGTCAGCCGTTCGGCCACGCCAGGCTTGATGAGATAGAGCATCGGCGCGACGATGAGCCGGTAGCCGGACAGATCATCCGTCGACCCGCGCACGTCCAGCGGCACGCCTTGCCGCCAAAAGGCCCGGTAATGCGCGCATACCACCGGCTCGTAGAGGTTTTTCAGTGGGCCGACGGCTTCGTCGAGGATCCACCGGCAGTCCCAGTCGTAGAGCAGTGCCGCTTCGGCCGGCACCGGGCAGCCGACCACGCCGGCGAGCCGTTCGAGTTCCGTCCCTACCGCCGCGACATCACGAAAGACGCGCGTGTCGGCATGGCCGACGTGATCCACCACCGCGCCGTGGAATTTTTCGGTACCGCCGCGGCCCTTGCGGAACTGGAAATACTGCACGCTGTCCGCCCCGTGCGCGACCGCCTGCAGCGACTTCAACTGGTGGATGCCGGGACGCAACAGCTTGTTGACCGGCATCCAGTTCACCGCGGATGGCGAGGACTCCATCAACAGGAACGGCCGACCACCTTTCAGGCCGCGGTTGAGATCGTGCTGGAAAGCATAGTACGCGGCGACATCCGGCATATCGTCGCGGGCATGATACGCCGGGTAGGCATCCCAGGAAATGACGTCGAGGTGCGGTGCGAGACGCCGGTAATCCACGCCCGGATAGGTGCCCATCATGTTGGTCGTCACCGGCACATCAGGCGCGAGGCGCTTCAGTGGGGCGATCTCGCAGCACAGGAAGTCGGCGGTCTGGTCGGACACGAAGCGTTTCCAGTCCAGTACCTGCCCATGCACGCTGCTATCAATCCAGTCGATTTGCTCCCAGGCCGTATAGGTGTGCGCCCAGAAAGCCGTCCACCACGTTCGATTGAGCTGGTCGAGGGTGCCATACTTGCGCTGGAGCCACTGGCGGAAGGCGCCTTTGCATAACTCACAAGCGCACTCGCCGCCATATTCGTTGGACACATGCCAGAGCCCCAACGCCGGGTGCTCCCCGTAGCGTTCCGCGAGCCTGGTGTTGATGCGGGTGACCTTCTCCCGATACACCGGTGATGTGTAGCAGTGGTTGTGCCGTCCCGCCTGGTGCTCGCGGTTCCCGAGCGGCTGGACACGACGAATTTCCGGATATTTCGCCGCCATCCAGTGCGGCTTCGCGCCCGACGGCGTCGCGAGCACGGCCTTCATGCCGGCAGCGGCCATGCGGTCCATGATGTCGTCCAGCCAGCCGAACTCGAAGCGGCCTTCCTCCGGCTCCAGGGCCGCCCACGCGAAGATGCCGATGCTGAACGAGTTCAGCTTCGCCTCGCGCGCGAGCCGGAAGTCGGCGTCAATAATGTCAGGCCGGTCCAGCCACTGGTCCGGGTTGTAGTCCCCGCCGTGAATCAGCGCGGGAAAATCGGGGATAATCGAGGGATATTTTTTAATCGGTGTCATAGCAACCACCTAGCTGGTTGAGTTTCCCATTCGGATGATAGAATTTGCCGCGTGCGCCGTTGGCAAAATCGTCTTGAGCACGCATGTGCTGCCCCGTATCTTGCGCGCATTCCCGTTTCGACGCTTGTTCACCATTACTATGGTCAATATCGAAACGCGTCAAAGCGCGGGGATCACGGAATACCGTCGCTGCCTCACGAAATCGAATCCCATGTTTTCTGCAAGGGTCAATCCGTCCACACGATGAGCGCACTCGATTGGCTAGCCGCGCTTGCCGGTCAGGTGCGCACCCGCGGTTGGCGGAAGCTGGAACGAGTCAACGAGTCCGCAACAGGCAATCAGGCCGATGATCGCAAACGCGATCGTGAAATCGGACATGCTGAGGGCATCGTGGCCGCGCCCGTGGTAAGCGGCGGCCATACGCAGCGCGATCGCGCCGACCGCGATGCCGAAGCCGTTCGAGAGTTGCTGCACCATACTCATGAAGGTCGACGCCGCGCTGACATCGTCCCGCGAGACATCCGCAAACGCGATGGTCGCCAGACACGTGAACTGCATCGACCGGAAGAGACCGTTGGCGAACAGTACCGTGACAATGATCCAGATCGGGGTCGACGGGACGAGCAAACCACATGCCGCCATGAGAACGGCGGCGATGGCGCCGTTGATGAGCAGCGTCGATCGAAAACCGAACCGCTGCAGGACAAAGGTCGTCGCCGACTTCATGGCAAGGTTGCCCGCGAACAGCGCGAGTAGGAGCGACCCCGCCGCGAACGCGCTCAGATGATACACCAGTTGAAAGAGCAGCGGCAGGAGAAAGGGCACGGCGGCGAGGGCGATGCGAAAGAGGGAACCGCCGTAGATGGTGACCGAGAAGGTCTTCACCTTCATCGCTTTTAAATCGAGCAACGGATGAGGTGCCGTCTGGAACCACCAGATCGCCACCGCGCCGGCCACGACGCTGTACGCCAGCAGCCAGCCAGCCTGCCCCCAGGACGTCGTCTGCCGTCCAATCAGTTCCAGGCAGTACATGAAGGTGGTCATCGCCGATGCGCTGAGCACAAACCCCGCCCAATCGAACGGCCGCGTTTCGTCGTCGCGGCCGCCATCAATCAAAAACTGGCTACAGACCATCGCGATGATTCCCAGGGGGATGTTCAGGAAGAAGATCCAGCGCCACGATGAGTAGGTGGTGATGAAGCCGCCGAGTGGCGGCCCGAGAATCGGCGCCACCAACGCCGGCCAGACGAGGAAGGCAGTCGCTCGGATCAAATCTTCTTTCGCCGTATCCTTGTAGACCGCGATCCTTCCCACCGGCACCATCATGGCGCCGCCAAATCCCTGCAAGATGCGCGCGAGCGTGAACTCGGTCAAATTGTTGCAGAAACCGCACAGCATCGACGCCACCGTGAAAATCGCGATGGCGATGGTAAAAACGCCGCGTGCCCCGTACCGATTGGCCAGCCATCCGCTAAGCGGGATGAAGACGGACAGCGACAGCATGTAGGCGGTCATGCCAATATTGAGCGCAACGGGACTCTCGTGAAACGTCTTGCCCATCTGCGGAAGCGCGGTCGCAATAATGGAGCCGTCGAGGAACTCCATAAAAAAAGCCCCCGCCACCAATAACGCCATACACATCGCGCGCTGTGACGAAAGAAACAACTTGAGCGTACGCAACCATGTGTTGCAAGTCACCTGACGATTTGGGGGGGTATCCGCGATTTTCATGGTTCCATTTTCGACTGCCCACTGTTAGACCAGCTACCGGTGAGAAGATTCACCCAAGTCTAAGCGTCGGTTGTGGGTTTCTAGTGCGGGAGAAGGCTGTAACGCTGGAAATCGCACATATACCGAGCGAGGCGTAAAAAACGCACAAACGAGGGAGTTCCGTATTTGTCGTCAACCGTATCATTCGTACCTGCCTATTTCACCAGGGCTATGGCAAAGTTGGCAACAGAGTAGTCCGCGGTGGAATTGGGTGCAAGACATCTTCACCGAGAACGGATGCGCACCATCCCATGTGAAATAACGGTAAAGGCTCCTGGCAGATCGAGTTCATGCTCTGTGATGACCAGGCATACAACTTTCGCTTTCTGTTCAGGTGAAAGGCCGGCTAAGCGTATCAGCACAACGCCGGATGAGATAAGCCGTTGACGGTAGACCAGTTCGCCGAAATCTTTATCGTTTGTCAGCAACAAGGCATTCCCACTATTTGCGTGGTGTAGAACCTGTATATCAGGAATGCCGGGCGCCATTTCCGCGATATAGACTACCGCATGCCCCTCTGTGCGCAGGAGATCGACAATCTGTTGATCAACACTTTCATCGGCGACCAGGTTCACGACGCTTCCTCGAGGGGATAGACGATATCGGCCTTTAACGCATTCGCCGCGAAGATCAATGCCGCTTGAATTCCTTCTTTCGTCAGGCGTGGATGGGCGGCCTGAAGTTGTTCTGTCGTCTCTCCGGCACCCAGTTCCTCGAGTATCAGTTCAACGGTGATGCGCGTTCCTGCGATCACCGGCTTGCCCATCATCACGCCGGGATCGGACACGATATGTTGGGTCTTCATGTCTGTTGCTCCTGAATGAGTTTCCGCGCATTTCAACTATGCGCAGTGCTTGGTTATGTCAATTATACTCGTATGTTACCCTCTGGTAAACCGAATATCGGAGACCGTCAATAGAACAGGTGGAACCATGGGAAATCGAGAAAAAGCGTAATTCTGTTTGTGCGCAAGTCTCTGCGGGCTCGACCCCACCAATAGAAGGGCGGTGACGGGGCTTTTGGCCTCGCAAACCATCACGAACCCCTCGCCACCTGAGATCAAACCATAGCCGTCACTTGCGGTAGGGCTCCCCTCGTCTAAAATAATCTATACAATCCGTGGTTCGTCTCCCCTTCCCCTCTACCCCATCGTCTTCGCGATCTTCGCCCAGGTATCCCGTAACGTCGCCGTCCGGTTGAAGACCGGCGCTTCAGGGGTGCTGTCTACCGTGTCGATGCAGAAGTAGCCCAGGCGCTCGAACTGGTAGCGGGTGCCGGGGGCGGCGTTGCGGACGGAGGGCTCGACGTAGCAGGCGCGCACTTCCAGCGAGTTGGGGTTGAGGTTGGCGAAGTAATCCTGACCGGGTTCCACCTCGTCGGGGTTGGGTTTGCTGAACAGGTGGTCGTACAGGCGCGCTTCGGCGGCGATGGCGTGGGGCGCGGAGACCCAGTGCAGAGTTGCCTTGACCTTGCGGCCGTCGGGCGCGTCGCCGCCGCGCGTCGCCGGATCGTAGGTGCAGTGCAGCTCGATGATCTCGCCGTTGGCGTCTTTGATCACCTCGGTGCAGGTGATGAAATAGGCATAGCGCAGCCGCACCTCGCGTCCCGGCGCCAGCCGGAAGAACTTCGGCGGCGGGTCTTCGCGGAAGTCGTCGCGCTCCAGGTAGAGCTCGCGGGAGAACGGCACTTTGCGCGTGCCCGCCGCGGGGTCTTCCGGATTGTTGACGGCGTCGATCTCCTCGACCTGGCCCTCCGGGTAATTGGTGATGACCACCTTCACCGGGTTCAGCACTCCCATCACCCGCAACGAGCGCTTGTTCAGATCATCGCGCAGGCAGTCTTCCAGCACGGCGACATCGACCACGCTGTCGATGCGGGTCACGCCGATCTTCTGGCAGAAGTCATGAATTGCCTCCGGGGTGTAGCCGCGGCGGCGCAGACCGGCCAGCGTCGGCAGGCGCGGATCGTCAAATCCCTGCACATAGCCGCCTTTGACCAGTTCGATAAAGCGCCGTTTGCTCATCACCGTATAGGTGAGATTCAGCCGCGCGAACTCGATCTGGCGCGGGTGATAGATGCCCAACTGATCGAGGAACCAATCGTACAGCGGGCGGTGATTCTCATATTCCAGCGAGCAGAGCGAATGGGTGATCCCTTCGATGGAATCCTCCAGCCCGTGCGCCCAGTCATACATCGGATAGAGGCACCATTTGTCCCCCTGGCGATGATGCGCGGTATGCAGCACGCGATACATCACCGGGTCGCGCAGATTCAGATTGCCGGAGGTCATGTCGATCTTCGCCCGCAGCGTGCGCGAACCGTCTGGGAACTCGCCGGCGCGCATGCGCTCGAACAGATCGAGATTTTCGTCGATCGGGCGCTCGCGATAGGGGCTGTCCGTGCATGCCTGGCGATAGGTGCTCATTTCTTCCGAGGACAGATCATCGACATACGCCACTCCCTTTTCGATTAACTCGATGGCCCAGGCGTACATCTGCTCGAAGTAATCCGAGGCGAAGAACAGCCGGTCGTCCCACTCGGCGCCCACCCAGCGCACGTCTTCGATGATGCCGTCGACGAACTCCTGCTCTTCCTTGGTGGGGTTGGTATCGTCGAAGCGCAGGTTGAACAACCCGCCGAACTCCTGCGCGACGCCGTAATCGATCCACAACGCCTTCGCGTGCCCGATATGCAGATAGGCATTCGGCTCCGGCGGGAAGCGCGTATGCACGCGGTCGAAGCGCCCATTACGCAGATCTTCTTTGACGAACTCGCGGATAAAGTCGGTCGCCTCCGGCTTCGCGCTCTCTTCGCTGTTGTTATGCATGGTGTTCATTTTCCAATCATCGGGGGATGGCCTCATTTTGCCATATGCGGCGGGTGGGGTCAAGGAAAAATGGCGTGGTTGGCGGTAGATTGCCGGTGGCCACGCCCTGAAGGACGTGGCAAATTGGGACAAGCACGCTGAAGCGCGCTTTGACCGCCTACAATGCTTTCGTCACACCATGGTGTGCGCAGTTTCAAATTGACGGTCTACTAGCCCGGCTGCTTCATTTGCGTTTCACCATTCGAGGCAGGGCGTCGTGAAGGGAATCGCACCACCTCATGCCCGGAAGTCTTCTCAATGGCACGAAGATCGGCACAGATCGCGGATAATTCACCGTGAAATTTGCGTGTATGCGCCATTCGATGTGCGCGCACTTCCTCAACGATTGGATCTTTCATTGATCAACCTCCAGCAGTTCTTCTGGTGAACAAATCTCGGGACAACCATATCCTTCATTTTCGACAATTTGCCTGACTCTTATTCGTGTATAGGGATTATTCATGTGGGTAAAATTCCACGTAACAAGAATTTCGATCCCGTTGACGGCGGCGATCGCTATATGAAGAGCATCTTCGGGATATTCGACAGGTATACCCTTATAATTGATAATCTTTTCTGCAAGGATACGAGCTTCATTATCAACTTCAAGGATACGAAAAGGTTCAATGGCTTTAAGTCTAAGGTTGGCTTGCATTAAATCGCCTCTTCCAGCCTCCTCATATACCAATGCAGAAATTAGAGTTTCGTATTCGCTGATTAGTTTAGTCCATAATTCTCTGGTTGTCTCTTGATGACCAGCGACCAGAAGATCGCGGCTCTGCCGGGCAGTATAATAACTCACGACAGTAGTTTCAATGTATATTCGCCTCTTCATGCAGTTATTATAACATGCTGGGGAACACGCTAAAACAGGATAAATACAATCACTGCTGAATTTCCTACTCTTTTTCGTCGTGCTAAATAATCGAGACCATCTTGCCACCTACCATCCCGACCCCCATCTCTGCTACAATAACGTCACGCTGACCGCTCGACCCGTGCGCGGGCGGATGCCGGGGAATGGGAGCGCGCGCGACGCGAGGACGAACACCGCCAACCGGAAAGGATCGTAGATGGCACAACCGATTTTAATCGCGGATGACGAACAATCCATTGTCGATGTGCTGCAATACAACCTGGAGCACGGCGGCTTTGAGGTGGTGGTGGCGAAAGACGGGCAGGAAGCCGTGCGGCTGGCGCAGCGGCACAAGCCGGATCTGGCCATCCTGGACATCACCATGCCCGGCATGGACGGCCTGGAAGTCTGCACGCGGCTGCGGCACGCGCTGGGCACGCCGGTCATCCTGCTCACCGCGCGCGATTCGGAGATCGATAAGATCGTCGGCTTGGAAGTGGGCGCGGATGATTACGTCACCAAGCCGTTCAGCCCACGCGAGTTGATCGCGCGCATCAAGGCGGTGCTGCGCCGCGCGAAATCTCCCGCCGTCTCGCCCACCGAGCGCCTGCTGGTCGGCCCGCTCACCCTCGACCCCGCCACCCACGAAGTGCGCCTGCGCGACGCGCTGATCACCCTCACCACCAAGGAATTCATCCTGCTGGAATACCTGCTGCGCAACGCCGGCCTCGCGCTGAGCCGCCACGCCATCCTCGATCACGTCTGGGGCTACGATTACTACGGCGACCCCCGCACCGTCGACGTCCACATCCGCCGCCTGCGCGAAAAAGTCGAAACCGACCCCGCCGCCCCGAAACTGATCGTTACCGTGCCGGGAGTGGGGTATAAGTTGCAGGGAGAAGGTTGAGATCGCGATGAAGGATAAAGTTGAAGCGCAAGCCGAAATTGCACGATGCCTAGCAGCTTTTCCCGCTGCTTTCCGAGGTGACCGCATGACACAGCTCATTCTCTACACCAGCGAAGACGGGCAAAGCCAGGTGCAACTGCGAGCCGACCGGGGCACGGTCTGGCTCACGCAGTTGGAAATGGCGGAACTGTTCAACGCCAGCAAACAGAATATTTCACTGCATCTGAAGAACATTTATCAAGACGGTGAGCTGGACCCCTCCGCAACTGTCAAGGAATCCTTGACAGTTCAACCCGAGGGTGTCCGCGAAGTGCGCCGCACCGTCACGCTCTACAACCTGGACGCCATTCTCGCCGTGGGCTACCGCGTGCGCTCGCCGCGCGGGGTGCAGTTTCGCCGCTGGGCCAGCACGGTGCTGGCGGAATACCTGCGCAAGGGTTTCACCATGGACGACGAGCGGCTCAAGAACCCCGATGGCCGCCCGGATTACTTCGACGAGATGCTGGCGCGCATCCGCGACATTCGCGCCTCGGAAAAGCGGTTTTATCAAAAAGTGCGCGACCTGTTTGCGCTGGCCGCCGACTACGACAAAACCGATCAGGCCACCCAGCAATTTTTTGCGACGGTGCAAAACCTGCTGCTGTATGCGGTGGCGCAGCAGACCGCCGCCGAAATCATCCTCGCCCGGGCCAACCCCGCGGATGCGCATTTCGGTTTGCTCAGTTGGAAAGGCGACCTGGTGCGCAAGCAAGACATTCTGGTGGCCAAGAACTACCTGACCGAGGATGAAATCGATACTCTCAACCGCCTGGTGGTCATCTTTCTGGAAACCGCCGAATTACGTGCCAAACGGCAAGCCATTACCCACATGGCCTTCTGGCACGAGAACGTTGAGCAGATCATCGCCGCCAATGGGTTCCCGGTGCTTGCGGGGGCGGGATTGGTCAGTCATGCCCACATGGAGCAGCAGCTTACCCCCCTGTTTCTGGACTACGACCAGCGCCGCAGCGCCCAGGAGGCGCAAGCGGCCGATGCGCAGGACGATGCCGAGTTGAAGGCGCTGGAAAACCAGATCAAGCACCGCAAAGGGACAAAATAATGACTGAACAAGACCAAATTACAGGGACGGGTTATGTATTTCGATAATTTACTCACAATATATAACCTGTCCCTATATTATTTTAGACCCTGCACGGTGGGAGTCACGCCATGCATCTGCACAGTTCAACCGATTCCGCCCAAATTTCCGAAGCCGGGAATCTACTGATCACACGGGCAACTCGAAACGATCTGGAAGAGATTCTGAAGCTCCAGTACCTGGCCTACCAACAGGAGGCGGCGCTGTATCACGATGCGACGATCCCACCGTTACGCGAAACGATCGAGGAGCTGCGTGCCCTGTTTCCGCAGTTGACGATCCTGAAAGCTGTTGCCGATCAGCTGATCATCGGCTCGGTTCGCGCTGCGATGCATGAGCATACCTGCGCTATCGGGCGACTTATCGTGCACCCCACTCAGCAACGGCGTGGCATCGGTTCGGCCCTGATACATGCCATTGAAGCTCACTTTCCGCAAGCGACACGGTATGAACTCTTCACCGGGCATTTGAGCGAAGGGAATATTCGACTATACCAACGGTTGGGCTACACGATTTTTCAAGTTGAGCCTATCACCTTGAACCTGTCGATGGTCTATCTGGAAAAGTGCGTTCCAACTGCCCATCCCTGAATCTTCCAGCCTGTCAATCAAATACATAACCCGTCTCTGTATTTCCCTGTATTGGATTTGTGCAATAAAACCGATGCCGTCGGTAGGCCTGGTTTTTACTCATCCACCCGTGGTGGCAATGCACAACCACGCGCCGCAGCGGGCGCGGACTACCGAGTTTTCGTTCAACCGGCAACCAAGGACGTTGCCCTGGGCTGGTATAGAATTGCCTTTCGGGCAATGCGGTTGTTTATGACAAATGACCCACTCGTCGAGGGTGTCCCGCGCGTAGTTGAAAGTTGAAATAGAGACCGGTGGCTCTCTCCGGGGGCATCTGGTAAGATGTCTCCTGGGTACCAACCAAGAAGGAGAGAACCACCATGCAGCAAGTGT
>Ga0073936_10006699_pt1 | contig 15105 bp, 9 predicted proteins | sample AliMusrvi5mmetaG_FD_87041 | JGI IMG/M metagenome (GOLD analysis project Ga0073936, IMG submission 87041) | Freshwater lake bacterial and archeal communities from Alinen Mustajarvi, Finland, to study Microbial Dark Matter (Phase II) - Alinen... | ecosystem: Environmental > Aquatic > Freshwater >... | reverse complement strand
ACGTAGAATTAAAAAACGAGACAAAAATCCAAATAGCAGCAGAGCCGAAGCGGTTTAGTTCAACAACAGTTTATGCGGTGGTTCCGCTGACGCTACACACCGCATAAACTCTTAAATCGTTGGAAAGCCTTTCATCCCCAGTACGTCACCATCAGAATAGCAAGAGCGTCAGCGTCTTCGCTTGACTCACAACCAATGATCTGCTCGATTGAATGAATGCGCGGTCGGGACCTAAGTTGCTACACCTATATTTAATAGATGTGATATTTGTAAAAAAGCGGGTGCCAATGAGATATTTCATCACATAAGATGCAGGCCTGCAGATAAACCATTATTTGCCCATAGCGGCCTGATCCCACCCTCCTCCAAGTGCTTTCATAAGCAGTACGGCTGCTGTCATCCGCCGTCCGAGGATGCCGATGGCCGTTCTTTTGTTGGCAAGTTCGGCTGTCTGGGCGGAAACAACGTTCAGGTACCCGACGACACCGGACTGATACTGGTTCAGTGTAATTTGCACGGTCTGCCGGGCCGCATCAACTGCCTCATCCTCTACCCTGGCCTCTTCGGCCAGTATTCTGAGGGCCGCCAGGTTGTCCTCCACATCCCTGAAGGCATCCAGCACGGTCTGCCGATACGAGGCGACACTTGCATCGTACTGCGCCCGGGCCTGATCGTTCTGGGAATGGCGCAGCCCGCCATCGAACAGGGTTTGCGATACAGTCGGGCCAACCGACCAGAAGCGGCTCGGCCATGACAACCACTTGGCGATATCGGAAGCTTCCAGTCCGACTGATGTGCCGAGCTTGACGGTCGGATAATAGGCGGCACGAGCCACGCCGATCTGGGCATTGGCCGCTGCCATGGAACGTTCGGCCGAGGCGATATCGGGGCGGCGTTCAAGCAGTTCGGATGGCAGTGCCGGGGGGATCGATGGCGGCAGCTCGGTGAGCGGCAAAGGCGGGAGCGAAAAGACACCGGCCGGTTTGCCGATCAGAACGGCAACGGCATGTTCCAGCTGGGCGCGAAGTGCGCCCAGATCAATCATCTGGGCCTGGGTGCTCTTGAGCTGGGTGTCGGCCTGAAGCAGATCCACCTTTGCGGCGACTCCGGCAGCATAGCGGTTCTGCGTCAGTTCCACCGCTTTCCGGTAATAGGTGATGGTTTCATCAAGGTACTGCTTCTGAGCATCCAGAGAACGGAGCTGCATGTAGTCCGAGGCCAGCTCAGCCTGCGCGCTCAGTTGCGCTGCGGCAAGATCGGCGGCGCTCGCCTGTAATCCGGCCTTGCTCGCCTCAACCGAGCGAGCGATGCGCCCCCAAACATCGAATTCCCATGAGAGATTGACCGGCAACAGGAAATCCGACTGAGCGCCACCCTGGTTACGACCCGCATTAGTCGAACCTGAGGATCGTGTGGCGGAAGCGCCTGCCGTCAAGGAGGGATAATAGGCAGATTTGGCCCCTTCCACAATGGCGCGTGCCTGACGGTACCGGGCCGCAGCCAGGGCAACATTCTGGTTTGAAATGGCTACCTGCTCTTCAAGCCGGTTAAGATCGGGATCACCAAACAGCTCCCACCACTTTGCCGTGAGATGGGTATCGCCGGGCTGCGCCGTTTTCCAGCCGTCACCCTCCTTGAATGCTGCGGGAGTTTCCACCGTCGGCTTGATGTAATCGGGACCGACCGAACAGGCGCCAAGTAGAAAAGAAGCGACAACTATCAACAGGCTCTTATGCCTGGTTATTACAGTAAACATGATACGTCCTTTCAGGGCAGTTGGGGCAATTTTCCTCTTTTTCGGGCTACCCAGATTCTGAACCTGTCGAGATACAGGTATACTACCGGGGTGGTATAGAGCGTCATCATCTGGCTGAACACCAATCCGCCGACAATCGCGATCCCCAATGGCCGTCTCAGCTCGGAGCCGACACCCATTCCCACTGCGAGCGGAACTGCGCCAAGCAGGGCTGCCATGGTGGTCATCATGATCGGCCGGAAGCGGAGCATACATGCTTCGAAAATGGCATCTGCCGGTGTTTTTCCTTCGTGGCGCTGCACGGACAGGGCAAAATCCACCATCATGATGCCATTTTTCTTGACGATGCCGATCAACAGGATAACGCCGATAATGGCAATCAGATTCAGGTCAGAACCAAACAGCATCAGGGCAGCTACCGCGCCGACACCTGCCGATGGCAGCGTCGAGAGAATGGTCAGGGGATGGATATAGCTTTCATACAGAATGCCGAGTACGATATAGACGGCGAGAAACGCAGCCAAAATAAGGATCGGCTGAGTTTTGAGCGAATCCTGAAACGCCTGGGCCGTACCGGCGAATTTGCCTCTGACACTTGACGGCATCCCCATCTGTCGCGTAGCTGCTTCTACCGTTTCAACCGCCTTCCCGAGTGAAACGCCGGGTGCCAGGTTGAATGAGGTTGTTACGGCGGGAAACTGGCTCTGGTGGTTCACCGCCAGGGAACTGGCGCTGGTCTTGTATGAAGTGAATGCCGATAACGGCACCATCTGGCCGGTTGACGAGAGTACAAAGATATCCTTCAACGTGTCCGGCTGCTGCCAGAACGCCGGAGCCGCTTCCATGACCACATGGTACTGGTTGAGCGGCGTATAGATGACGGAAACCTGGCGCTGTCCAAACGCATCATACAGGGCTTCATCGATCTGTTGCGGCGCAATACCGAGGCGTGATGCGGTCGTGCGATCTATGACCAGATCCGCCTGCAGGCCGCGATCCTGCTGGTCGCTGCTTACATCCACCAGGCCGGGCAGGGTCCGCATCTTCTGCAGGATCTTCTGGCTCCAGCTGTTCAGTTCGGCAACATTTTCACCCTGTAACGTGTACTGGTAGAGAGCGTTACTCATCCGGCCACCAACCCGCAGATCCTGAACCGGCTGCAAGAAGGTAGGGGCACCGGGGATACCGGCCAGTTTTTTGCGCAGACGACCGATGACCTGGTTGGCGGTTGCTTTCCGCTTGCCAAACGGCTGGAGCGAAATGAACATGCGCCCCGTGTTGACCGTGGAGCCTCCCCCTCCGCCGGTAAAACCGATGACATATTCCACATCCGGGTCTTTCTTGATAATGGCAACAATCTGGATCAGCTTGTCCCGCATTGCCTGGAACGAGATATCCTGGGCAGCCTGGATACTCCCGGAAATCCTGCCGGTATCCTGTTCCGGAAAGAATCCTTTGGGGATTATAACGAAAAGGGAAATGCTTGCCACGACAGTTGCCAGCATGACTCCGAGCATGATCCGGCGGTGCTGCAACGCCAGGCGCAGAGACGTTTCGTAGTGGCCGTGCATCCAGTTGAACATCCGCTCGCTGGCTCGAAACAGCTTGCCATGAGGTTTGCCGACGTCATCTTTGAGGATGGTCGCGCACATCATCGGAGTGACGGTGAGTGATACCACCAGGGAGACCATGATGGCAGCGGAGAGCGTCACGGCGAATTCCCTGAACAGACGCCCCACCATGCCACCCATCAGCAGGATCGGTATAAAGACGGCCACCAGCGACACGCTCATGGAGAGGACGGTAAAGGCAATTTCCTTGCTGCCGGACAGAGCTGCCTGCAATGGAGACTGCCCCATTTCCCGGTAGCGGGTAATGTTTTCCAGCACGACGATGGCGTCATCGACCACAAAGCCGGTGGCAATGGTCAGGGCCATCAGAGAGAGGTTGTCCAGCGAGTAGCCGAACAGGTACATGACGGCAAACGTGCCGACGATGGATGACGCAACGGCAACCGCCGGAATCAAGGTCGCCCGGACATTTCGGAGAAACCAGAAGACCACCAGAACTACCAGAAACCCGGAGAGGAGCAGTGAAATTTCCACATCGTGCAGCGAACCGCGAATAGGGGGGGTCCTGTCCAGCACCACGGACAACTTGATGCCGCTCGACATGGCTGCCTCCATCTGCGGCAGGATATCGCGGATGCTGTCTACCGTTTCAATGATGTTGGCGCCCGGTTGCCGGGAGACGATCACCATGACCGCCGGTGCGCCGTTGACAAAGCCGCTTACCCGCAGATCTTCTACCGAGTCCTCCACATTGGCCACATCCGTCAGGCGTACTACCGCTCCCGCATTGTAGCTGATTACCAGATCCCGGTAGTCGGCAGCTTTATTCAGCTGGTCGTTGGCGTGCAGTTCCCAGGAGGTGCTGTCGTTGGAGAGCACCCCCTTGGGGCGATTGACATTGGTCGCGGCCAGAACGCCCCGGACCTGGGCCAGGCTGATGCCGTACTTGTTAAGGGCTAACGGATTAAGCTCTGTACGGACAGCCGGCAGGGCTCCGCCCCCTACGAACACCTGGCCGACCCCTTTTACCTGAGACAGTTTCTGGGCAAGAATTGATGAGGCGGCATCGTACATCGTCGGCTGGCTAACACTGTCAGACGTGAGCGACAAAATCATGATCGGTGCATCCGAAGGATTCACCTTGCGATAGGACGGGTTACTGGGGAGGTTGGCCGGCAGATAGCTGCGGGCAGCATTAATAGCAGCCTGTACATCCCGCGCTGCGCCATTGATATCCCGGTCCAAATCGAACTGCAGGGTGATACTGGTATTGCCGCGATTGCTGACGGAGGTCATTTCGGCTACCCCGGCAATCCGGCCGAACTGCCGCTCCAGAGGTGCGGCTACCGAGGTTGACATGGTTTCCGGATCGGCGCCGGGGAGAGAGGCGGATACCGAAATGGTAGGGAAGTCAACCTGCGGGAGCGGCGATACCGGCAAGAGCCGGAAAGCAATGATGCCCGAAAGGATGAGCCCGATAGTCAACAGCGTGGTGGCCACCGGACGGCGTATGAAGGTGGAGGAGATGTTCATAGGATCTCAAAGTCCACTTTAAGAAAGGGGGGAACTGATATTCTCATCGTTAACCCGTTTTTTCCCTCTTCTCCGCGCCAGCCGGTCAAACGCCAGATAGATGACCGGCGTGGTATACAGTGTCAGAATCTGGCTGAACACCAGACCACCGATAATGGAGATACCGAGCGGCTTGCGGAGTTCCGAGCCGACACCGGTCCCCATGGCCAGTGGGAGTGCGCCCAGCAGCGCCGCCATGGTGGTCATCATGATCGGCCGGAAACGAAGCAGACAGGCCTGGTAAATGGCATCGTGGGGGGATTTGCCTTCGTTTCGTTCCGCATCGAGGGCAAAATCGACCATCATGATGCCGTTCTTCTTGACGATACCGATCAGCAGGATAATACCGATAATGGCAATGACAGTGAGCTCCTGGCGAAATATCATCAGGGAAAGCACCGCACCGACTCCGGCAGACGGCAGCGTGGAAAGAATCGTGACCGGATGAATATAGCTCTCGTACAGCACGCCCAGCACGATATAGACCGTGATCAGTGCTGCCAGAATCAGAATCGGCTCGTTGGAGAGGGAGGCCTTGAACGCTTGCGCGGTTCCCTGGAAACTCCCCTTGATACTGGCCGGAAGCCCCATCTGTTTGGTGGCGGATTCAATGGCATCAACGGCTCCGCCCAGCGAAACTCCCGGCGCCAAATTGAAGGAAGTGGTCACTGCCGGAAACTGTCCCTGCCGGTTGATGACCAGCGGCCCCCTGGTTTCGGTGGACGAAGCGATGGCCGAGAGCGGCACTTGGCCGCCGGCGGTGGAACGGATATAGAGCGCCTGCAGACCGCCTGGATCCTGCCGGAACTGCGGTTTGACCGCCAGAATGACCCTGTATTGGTTCAGTTCGGTGAAGATGGTCGAAACCTGGCGCTGGCCGAAGGCATCATACAGGGCATCGTCTATGTTCTGCGGGGTCACGCCGAAGCGGGCAGCAGTGGCGCGGTCGATATTCAGCATCATCTCCAACCCCTGGTTCTGCTGATCACTGCTCACATCGCGCAGTTCGCTCCGCTGCTGCAATCCTTCCACTACCTTCGGCGCCCAGGTGGCAAGTTCATCGGAATTCGGTGTTTCCAGGGTGAACTGGTACTGGGTGCGGCTCACCCGGGCATCAACCGTGAGATCCTGCACCGGCTGCATGAAAAGGGTGATTCCGCTTACTGACGCCAGCTTCGGCTGGAGGCGGCGAATGACGCCGGTGGCGTTTGTGTCCCGATCATGCAACGGTTTCAGGTTTATCTGGATTCTGCCGCTGTTCAACGAGGTATTGGTGCCGTCCACGCCGATGAACGACGAGATGCTCTCCACCGCCGGGTCTTCGAGGATTACCCTGGCCAGCGCCTGCTGCCGCTCAGCCATGGCCGGAAAAGAGATCGACTGGGACGCTTCGGAGATACCCTGAATGGCGCCGGTATCCTGAACCGGGAAAAACCCCTTGGGAATAAACATGTAGAGCAGCACAGTCAGCAAGAGTGTTCCCCCTGCCACGACCAGGGTGGCGCTCTGGTGTCGCAGCACCCATTGCAGCGAGCGTCCGTACGAGGCAATCATGCGCTCGAAAAACTGTCCCGAGGCGTGGTAGAAGCGCCCCTGACGTTCTTCGGGGACATGCTTCAGGATACGCGAGCACATCATCGGCGTCAGAGTCAGCGAAACCACCGCCGAGATGAGGATCGTTACGCCGAGGGTAACGGCAAACTCGCGGAACAACCGTCCAACCACGTCCCCCATAAAGAGCAGCGGAATCAGCACCGCAATCAGCGACACCGTCAACGACAGAATGGTGAAGCCGATCTGTTTGGACCCTTTCAGGGCGGCTTCCAGAGGCGTTTCCCCCTCTTCCACATAGCGGGAGATATTTTCGATCATGACAATGGCATCATCAACCACGAACCCGGTGGAGATGGTCAGCGCCATCAGGGTAAGATTGTTCAGGCTGTAGTCGAGCAGGTACATGACGCCGAACGTTCCGACCAGCGACAATGGCACGGCAACGCTCGGAATGGTGGTGGCCGGCAGATTGCGCAGGAAGAGGAAGATGACCAGCACAACCAGCGCCACGGACAGCAGCAGTTCAAACTGCACATCCTTTACCGATTCCCTGATAGTAACGGTCCGGTCGGTCAGCGGCGTCACCTTTACCGAGGCCGGGAGCGCCGCCTGCAACTGGGGAAGCAACTGCTTGACCCGATTGACTACCTCGATAACGTTGGCGCCCGGCTGGCGCTGGATGTTGACAATCACGGCAGGAGTCGAGTTCATCCAGGCCGCCTGGTTGACGTTTTCCGTGTCGTCGATGGCGTCAGCTACATCCTTGAGCAGGACCGGAGCGCCGTTTTTGTACGCGATGACCAGGGAGCGGTATTCCTTGCTGGTGAAGAGCTGGTCATTAGCGCCGATGATATAGGATTGGCGCGGCCCGTCAAAACTTCCCTTGGCCTGATTGACGTTGGCGGCGACCAGTGCGGCGCGCAGGTCTTCAAGGGTCAGTCCGTACGATGCCAGTGCGGTCGGGTTGGCATGAATCCTCACTGCCGGACGCTGTCCGCCGCTGATGCTGACCATGCCAACGCCGGGAAGCTGGGAAATCTTCTGGGCAAAACGGGTATCGGCCAGATCCTCGACCTTGGGGAGCGGCAGCGTATCCGAGGAGAGAGCCAAGGTCAGAATCGGCGCATCAGCCGGGTTTACCTTGCTGTAGACCGGCGGGTTGGGCAGGTCCTTGGGGAGGAAGTTGAAACCGGCGTTGATGGCGGCCTGAACCTGCTGTTCGGCAACATCCAGGGCAAGTTCCAGCGAGAACTGCAGGGTGATTACCGAACTTCCGTGAGAACTGGTGGAGGTCATCTGGGTCAATCCCGGCATCTGGCCGAACTGGCGCTCCAGCGGCGCGGTGATCGATGAGGCGATGACGTCGGAGCTGGCACCGGGGTAAAAGGTGCGCACCTGGATGGTGGGATAATCGACCTGCGGCAAGGCGGACACCGGAAGTTGTTTATAGGCGACCGCCCCGGCCAGGATGATGGCGATCATCAGCAGCGTGGTTGCCACCGGGCGGAGTATGAAAAGACGTGAAAAATTCATTGGGGGCGTCCGTGCGACTGCTTGCCCTTTTCCGCGCCCGGCTTGGCTCCTTTGCCGCCACCTGGCCTACCCGCCTCTTCCCGCTCCTTCACTTCGACCTTGCTTCCCTCGCGCAGACGTTCCGCGCCATCCACAACCACCTGTTCACCTGCGGCAAGCCCCTCGATGACGGACGTTTCTCCTCCCTGTAAGATGCCGGTCTTGACCGTTCGCATGGAGACCGTTTTATCCGGGTTCAGAACAAAGGCAAAGGCGCCTTGCGGGCTTTTCTGGATTGCGGCTGACGGCACGATGATAGCATCTTTCTTCACATCCACCAGGAGTCTGATATTAACAAACTGGTTGGGAAAAAGTTCGTTCGACGTGTTGGCAAAGACCGCTTTTAGTTTCACCGTGCCGGTGGTGGGATCGATCTGATTGTCTACGGTAGTCAGTTCTCCGGCGGACAGTTTCAATTTCATCTCGCGGTCAAATGCTTCGACACCGAGCCGTCCCCCCTTCATCTTGAGCAGAACCTGGGGAAGACTGTCTTCGGGAAGCGGGAAAACGACCGCAATCGGCTGCATCTGGGTAATCGTTAACAATCCCCCGGCGTCCGTGGCGTGCACCATGTTGCCGGGGTCCACGAGGCGTAGACCGATGCGGCCGCTAATGGGTGCGGTGATGCGGCTGTAGGTGAGCTGTAATTTGGCGCTGTCGATCTGCCCCTGATCAACTTTTACGGCACCTTCAAACTGGCGGACCAGTGCTTCCTGGGTATCCAGCTGCTGGCGGGGAATCGAATCCTGTTTCCAGAGGGTACGGTAGCGTTCCAGGTCCATACGGGCATTGTTCAACTGCTCCCGGTCGCGGGCCATCTGCCCCTCTGCCTGGGTCAGCTGCACCTGGAACGGCCGGGGGTCGATGGTTGCCAGCAGACTACCCTTGGTGACGTTCTGTCCTTCGCGAAAATGGACCTCCATCAACTGCCCGTCAACCCGGCTTCGCACGGTGACATTGTTCAGAGGAGTGACAGAGCCGAGCCCGGTCAGATAGAGATTCATGTTGCCCGTGCGGGCCGGGGCCACAAATACCGGGGTCGGGAGAGCTTGCCCTTTGGTCCCTTTACCGGATGCAGCCGATGGGGGAGCCGTTTGATTTTTCCATAGTGCAAAGGCGCTGCCGACTATCAGGCAGAACAGGAGTAACCAAAACCATGGCCGTTTGAAGAATGGCTGTTTGGCCTGTTGCGTATCAGTTTCGAATGTTGTGCCGACGGTTTCTTGCATGTTTACTATCCTCTGTTTCTCTTCATAATGTTGTTCCCGTATTTTTAATATATCGTGGACTCTATAAGGGGGGTGATCTGTATTTGCATTCAGCCTTCACGGAGATTCCATCTGTTTCCGCTGACTATCAGGTGTCATATTTGTATCCCGCACCGTAGACGGAATGAATAAGCTCGGTTTCCGGCGAAATTCCGGAAATTTTCTTGCGCAGGTTCTTGATGTGACTATCGATGGTTCGATCGCTGACAATCCGTTGATCGGGATAGATGTGATCCATGAGTTTGGATCGGCCGTATATCCGTCCCGGATTAGCCGAGAGAAAGCTCAGCAGTTTGAACTCGACCACGGTAAGCTCCAGGTCGATGCCGTGAAGCGTTGCCTGAAAACGATCCTCATCCAGATGGAGTACGGAATTGACCTCCGGATGTTGCTGACTTGCGCTTCTTCGCAGCACCGCTTTGACACGGGCCACAACCTCCCTCGGGCTGAACGGCTTGCAGATATAATCATCGGCACCGTGTTCAAGCCCGAGGAGTCGGTCGATTTCTTCGATGCGGGCGGTGACCATGATGATTGGAACGGTCGAGAAAGTACGGATATCTTTGCAGATATCCACACCGTTTCGCCCCGGCAGCATCAAGTCAAGCAGGATCAGGGCAGGCATTCGTGTTCGAACTCGCGGCAAGACGTCAAGGCCGTTCTCAATGCTTTCCGAATCATATCCAGCCTGGCGCAAGTAATTGCTCAAGAGCCGGACTAACTTTGGCTCGTCTTCGACGATCAGTATGGTGTTATTCATTGGTAACCCTCGGATAGCGGCAGAGTAATGCGTATCCAGATTCCCCCGAGCGGCGATTGGAACGCTTCTATCGCCCCTTCATGAGCCTCTACGATATTGCGGCAGATTGCAAGTCCAAGACCTGCGCCGCCGGAAGACCTGTTGCGTGACCGTTCCACCCGGTAAAGCCGATCGAACAGTTTACTGCGTTCTTCTCCGGTAACCCCGGGGCCGCTATCCTTTATGTCGACGGTTGCTCCGCCGTGCATCGCTTCAAGCGTTATTTCAAGCGTACCACCAGAATCGGTGTATTTTCGTGAATTATCCAGCAGATTGTCGAAAAGCTGGGTTAAACGTTCGGTGTCGGCAAAAACAACGACAGGAGCTTGCGGCAGAAGAATATTGAGTGTCAGCGCCCGCTCCGCCAATTTTGGCCGGGCCCGATCTATTGCTTCGGATATGACGTCTGCCAGGTTTACATCGGATTTCCGGTACGCAAGCGCACCAACATCGGAAAGGGCCAATTGGTACAGATCGTCTACCAAGCGGTTGAGACGAAATACCTCAACCTGGAGAGAGCTGATCGACTCCAGTGAAAGGTCCTGGATACCATCCTGAATAGCCTCGATTTCGCCTCCCAGAATGGCCAGCGGAGTCCGCAATTCATGAGATATATCGGCTACGAACTGGCGCCTGGCCTGTTCGTTTTTGTCGAGACTCAGTGCCAATGCATTAAAGTCCCGGGAAAGATGGCCGAACTCGTCGTCCGAATCAACAGGAACCCTGACGTCATAGCGGCCCGAAGAAAGATGACCGGTCGCTGCTGCCAGTTTTTTGAGCGGGCGAACCAGAAGTCGTGCCAGCGGCAGCGATATTGCCGCGGCAACGAGCAGCATGATTATGGCGACAAAAGCAAATACAAGCTTTTGCTCCTTGACGAATTTAAGCTGATGCATATCCGAAACAAATTTATTCGGGAGGAGCCCCAGGTAGCCTACCACGACACCTTCTTCTGAAATCGGTTTGAAAATTTCAATATCAGCAGGATTGCTGATACCGAAAACCGGTTTCCGCGTGGCGTCCAGCACGATGATACGCCGTTCCAGGCGATAGTGCCGTCTGCCGGCAAAAGACTCTCCCATGGGGGATTGCTCTCTCTTCATATCGGTTACAGGCAAAGGGAGGGGATTTTGCGAGGAATCTTCGGTGAAGGTTTCGCCGATGAACCGGGAAATCTTGTCGGGTGTAGTGCGGAGGAATTCCCAACTCGCCTGTGATGCGTATTCTTTCCCCAATTTCGCTACCAGACGGTCCAAACGATTCAGCTCGACCTGGTTCACGTATTTGAGAAATCCACGATCCATACTTCGCTGCATAATCAGGAACATGCAGAGAACTATGATCGCGTTGGCGGCAAGAATTGCTAAAAAAACCCTGTGGGTTACATTCAATTTCATCGTGTAATCACTCGTATGCCGTAATAATAACCGGATTTCATAAGATGGATCGTAATCAGGTTTCTTGAAAATAGAAAGAGTGATTCCGCCTCATGGGCAAAAATTCACACTCACTCCATATTTATTTTATCTCTGGAAATTAAAAAATTGTTGTTTTTCAAGAGGGAAGCATAGACAATCTGCGATTAGATTGGCACTGAATCTGATTGTCTTATTTTTTAGGTTTGTTGACTATCTGAGGATATCATGAACCGAAACATGGAAAGAATGGCCCTGATTGCCAGTGACCTATCGATGATCCCGATGGTAGCCACAAGGGTTATGGCAGAGCGATACATTTCGGTGGCTGGGATCGTGTGTTATCATATATTCAGCCAAGGTTAAAAGACTATCTTCAACGATTACACATAGTTCATAACGGTATACGGTTGCCTAAAATATATCGATTACTTCCAGCTCATCAGAATGGATCACTCTACGGCGATAGTACTGTCACTGCGAACCAAGAGTCGGCACAAGATAATAGGGTTGATCTGACGAATCAACACGTGATCCGGTAAACCTCAATGCAACTTTCGCTTGTCACCATGGTACAAGTTTAACTGAGCACTATTAAAATATACTTATCTTTACTGATGGCAAATTCCGGATGGAAACGCTGGTAAAAGTAGTTGGCGTTCATAAAGTCTATTCAAAAATAGTCATTTGTGAACAGACTGTGCTCTATTTTGAAATCAAAAACGTTGTGATTGATAACTGCACTATCGTCGCATAATCTATGCTCACATAAATCCATATGTATGGTTTGATCTCAGAACGTGCTTTACCGATTGATGATGATTTTAAATTGGCGGCATATTGGAAGCGTGATTATGGCAATCACGCATAAATCCACATTAAATCCATATTCAATCCACATTGTAAAGGTATATATCCCTGATATAAGTAACTGAACGCTTGGATATTTTCCAGGTGCCTTTGCAAAATTTTGGAGATCAGTCTATGCGTCGAACTATTGGAATCACCGTCATGGTTATGGTCGTAGTGGCGGTGGTCGGTTGTATTGGGATCTGGTTGTCACGTCACAAGGTGGACCAGGACTCTGTGTTTCATACGGCTCAGGTCAGGCGTGGTGATCTATTAGCCACGATCAGCGCTACAGGTACGGTCGAACCGACAGAAGTTGTGGATGTGGGAGCACAGGTTGGGGGGCTGATTAAAACATTCGGCAAAGATAAAAACGGTAAAACTATCGATTATGCCTCGGTAGTCGATGCCGGTACCGTGTTGGCTAAAATTGACGATTCACTGTATGTCACTGCTTTGGAAACGGCCAACGCCCAATTACAACAGGCTTCGGCCAACAAAACCAGTGCCGATGCCAACGTGCTTCAAATGAAAGCAAAATTACTTCAGGCGCAGCAAGACTGGGAGCGAGCGAAGAAGCTCGGCCCTTCGGATGCATTGGCGCAAAGTGCGTATGACCAGTACTTTGCAAATTATGAAGTTGCTAAAGCAAACGTGGGTGTTGCCGAGGCAGCCGTTGAGCAGGCAAAAGCCTCACTATCACAAAGCAGGGCCGCACTGGCCAGCGCCAAGATCAATTTGGGTTACTGTACCATTACTTCTCCGGTCAAGGGGGTAATCATTGACCGGCGAGTTAATATCGGTCAGACCGTCGTAGCAAGCCTGAGTGCGCCGAGTCTGTTCCTTATGGCAAAAGACCTCAGGCGCATTACCATTTGGGTGTCGGTTAATGAAGCAGATGTCGGCAGTATATATAAAGGTCAGCCGGTAACTTTTACCGTCGATGCAATTCCCCTCCGGGAATTCAAAGGACAGGTCGGCAAGATTCGCCTCAACGCAACAATGACACAGAATGTCGTCACCTACATTGTCGAGGTAAATACCGATAACGATGACGGTAAACTTCTCCCGTACCTGACGGCCAACGCTCGATTCATTATTGGCAAGCGGGCAGATGTGTTGCTTGTACCGAACTCGGCCCTGCGCTGGTCACCGCGACCGGGCCAGATTGCGCCGGATGCCCGCTCCAAAAAACATGCCATAAAAGGTGCCAAACGCGAGAATAGTGGAGATTCAGGTGCTGTTGGGGCGTCGCAATCCCGCGGGACTGTCTGGATCGCACATGGTAACTTTGTTAGTCCCATCCGCGTAAACACCGGTTTGACCGACGGTGGTTTTACAGAAGTCGAAGGCAAGGATGTGGTTGATGGCATGAACGTGATTATCGGGGAAACATCAAGGGAAACCGCAGTTGGGCCGGGTACGGAACGCAGCCCGCTAATGCCTCAACCAATGGGGCGGGGACAGCGCCAGGGGCAGACCAGCCCTGATAATCCGGGCGTCGAGCGCGAACGTTAATGGAAAATCGAAACGAACGAATGGATCTTATCGAGCTGAAGGATATTTGTAGAACCTATTATCTTGGTGAGGTTGCGGTGCCGGTGCTTAAGGGAATAACGCTGAACGTAGCCAGTGGCGAACTCGTTGCGCTGATGGGAACAAGCGGCTCCGGCAAAAGTACGTTGATGAACCTCCTGGGGTGTCTGGATCATCCGACATCCGGCGAATACTGGCTGGATGGCCGGGAAGTTTCCCGACTTACCGCCAATGAGCGAGCCCGATTAAGGAATCGGACAATCGGATTCGTCTTCCAGAGTTTCAACCTGCTGCCGCGCACTACTGCGCTTGAAAACGTCATGATGCCGTTAACCTACTCCAGAGAAAACCTTAGCGAGCAGCAAAAGAAACTTCGTGCCATCGATCTGCTGCGCAAAGTCGGTTTGGCGGATCGCATCGATCACCAACAGTCCCAACTTTCGGGAGGCGAGCAGCAGCGCGTGGCGGTTGCCCGGGCGTTGGTCAACCATCCTCGCATACTCCTTGCCGACGAGCCGACCGGCAACCTCGATTCCCGTACAAGTGAAGAAATCCTTTACATGTTTCAGCAACTCAACAGTGTCGAGGGGATAACCATTATACTCGTGACCCATGATCAGGGGGTGGCTGAATGGGCTCAGCGGACCATTCGCATTAAGGACGGCCTTCTTGAAGACGGTATTGAGACACTAATAGCCGCAGGTGACGTATGAAGATGTTCGGCACCACGAAAACTGCATTGGGTGCGCTCAGGCGTAACGTCCTTCGCACGATGCTCACTACGTTGGGAATTGTAATCGGTGTTGCGGCAGTGATTACAATGATGGAGATCGGTAACGGCGCAACCATTGCCATCAGGCGTACCATGGCCAGCATCGGTGCAAACACATTAGTTGTCGTGCCGGGAGCCGCGAACACCAGTGGCATCAACTTTGGCGCCGGCAGTATGATGACGCTTACACCGCAGGATGCGGATGCGATCAGCAGAGAATGTCCTGCCCTCGGCAGTGTGGCACCGATTGTGCGCGCCCGGACTCAGATTGTGTATGGAAATCGCAACTGGGTGCCGACGTATATCTATGGTACCACCCCCTCGTTTCTGGAGGTACGTGAATGGTCCGATCTGGATGAGGGAGAGTCATTCACCGAACATGATGTCCGCAATTCCGGCAAAGTTTGCATCATTGGCCAGACAATCATGCGGGAACTGTTT
>Ga0073936_10006698_pt1 | contig 15105 bp, 6 predicted proteins | sample AliMusrvi5mmetaG_FD_87041 | JGI IMG/M metagenome (GOLD analysis project Ga0073936, IMG submission 87041) | Freshwater lake bacterial and archeal communities from Alinen Mustajarvi, Finland, to study Microbial Dark Matter (Phase II) - Alinen... | ecosystem: Environmental > Aquatic > Freshwater >... | reverse complement strand
TCCCCCACTGTCGGCCTTGGACTTGGCCGCGCTGCGAATTGCGGTGTCGAACTCGTTACACAGGGCTTTGAACGACGAGTGCAGGTTGGCTTCATCCGCGGGGAAGTGCAGCACTTTGGCCATCTCGGCCTTGGTCGCGCCCGCGCTGCCCGCATAAGTCATCGCCAGGGCCGACTGGATCGAATAGGGGGAAATCAACGCATTGCGGTCGGCCGGGCTGGTCCGGCCCAGAATTTCGATGCCGAGTTGATTGGTAGCCGTGGCCGCTACCGCGGCATCGGCGGCGACAAGTCGGTGGCTGGCGCCAAGGATCGCGAGCAGGAGCCAGGCGATCCGGATCAGGGGTTGTGGTTTCATAAGCGGAAATGCAAGTGATCTGAGCATGCAGAGTGGTTTCTTTTCCATCATCGTTTGGGTCGAGATTCGCGCCATCATCTCCATCATCAGGAAGCGGCGAGGCGGGTTACGCGGGTGCCATCCAACACCGGTGCAGCGGACACGCCGGCTTCTGGGTCGGTTGTCCGACTCCCGTCAAGTCGTGCCTGCTAACAAAATGATTGCCGGCAATCAGACGAATCCGCGCAACCTTGCCGCTTGTTTCTGTATGATGAGGATGGCCCCTTGCAATCTCTGATTTGAGAACTCGTCCACCAGCCCCGAAAGGATTCCCGCATGAACACAAGGTCTGTTAGAAAATATGCCGGCCCCAAGTACCCGACCCGCCTGGAGATTGCCGCGTGCCCGGGCCTGCTCCAACGGCATCAACCGCCGGCCTGGCTCCAGTGGCCTGAACTCACCGGAGCGGTCGGTTTGTTCCTGCTCGCTGATGCGACCCGACTCGCGGCGGCAGACAACCCGCCCAAGGACGACCAGACCCCGGTGCAAGCCGCAGCCGTGGCCATCGTCGCGCCGATTTTCCAGCACGGGGAAGGACGCGGCGCAACGGGTTGTATCGTCATGGCTCCGCCCGTTTTCCTGTCGGAAGAAGAGGCGCTGAAGATAATCCGGGAGGAAATGGCGGCCAAAGGCGTGCAGCTTCTCGCCGACACAGCGCCGCTGGCAGGCGTCACTGAATCGAACCCCAGGAAACGTCGGGATGCAGGCGTGCCGCGGTTATTTACGGCCGACGCTGCGGATCCGAAAAAGCACGTGGTCGTCGAGTTCGTCAGCCAGATGGATGCACCGTGGTGGGATTGGGCGCGCGAAAAGGATGAGGGCAAGACCGGACTGAACAGGGTCGGGTCTTACGATCTGCCGATAACGGCTGAGTATCTGGCCGCACGGGTGAAGCGACAGGCCACCGACAAGCTTTACTTTGGCACGTTCTATGACCCCTTGGCCGGAAAGCTGGACATGCGGAAGTTGGCTGCCGAAGAGCCTCCGCCCGGAGGGAAAACATTCAAGGATGAGTATGACGAGGCAGTGGAAGCCGCCAGGGTCGAGTCGCGGAAACTCCTGCGGCTGCAAGTGCAGGACTTCCTCGAGTGGTTGAAAGCACAGGGTGTGATCTGAGCCGTCAAGTCCAGTTCGCCGGAACCATGCACCTGACACTTCATCTCACACGAGCCTGCAACCTGCGCTGCGATTACTGCTACGCGCCGCCGCAGGACAGCCAGCCGATGAGCTTCGCCACCGGCCGGCAGGCGCTGGAACTGGCCTCGCGGCTCAACACCGGTTCATGCGGTATTGTCTTTTTCGGCGGCGAACCGCTGCTCTGCAAGGAACTGATGCGCGAGTTGGTCGCATGCGGACGCGATCTGGAACGCTCTCAGGCCGGTCGCTTCCACTTCAAGGTCACCACCAACGGCACTTTGTTAGATCCGGAATTCATCGAGTTCGCCATGCGCGAGGATGTGTTTGTGGCCATGAGTTTCGACGGCACGCAGGCGGCCCACGACGCCCACCGGCGCACGGCGGGCGGGGCCGGCACCTTCGAACTGCTGTTGCCCCGCCTGCGCCTGCTGCTGGCGGCGCGGCCATACTCGTCGGTGATGATGGTGGTGAATCCGGACACGGTGGCGCATCTAACCGAGTCGGTGGAGTTCCTGCTGGACGAAGGCGCGCGCTATCTGATTCTATCCATGAACCACGCCGGGGCTTGGACGGAAGAGACCATGGAAACGCTGCGCACGGAATATGAGAAGCTGGCCAAGCGCTACGTCGCGTGGACGCGGGCCGGGCGCAAGTTCTACCTCAGCCCGTTCGAGGTGAAGCTCTCGTCGCACATCAACCGCCACTGCTATCAGAAAGAACGCTGCGAGTTGGGGCGGCGGCAGTTGTCCGTGGATCCGGATGGCTGGCTTTACCCCTGTGTGCAGTTCGTGAAAGGCGGCCCTGACAGCCGTTGGTGCATCGGGCATGTGGAGACAGGCGTGAATGAGGCAGTCCGACAGCGGATCCACGCGGAATCGGAGCAGGACAAGCCGGCATGCCGCCAATGCGCCCTGCGGCCGCGCTGCAACAACTCCTGCGGCTGCCTGAATTGGCAGACGACCGGCAGTCTCAACGCGATCTCCCCCACACTCTGCCGCCATGAGCAGATGCTGATGCCGATTGCCGACCGCCTCGGGCGCGAGCTTTACCGCAAGCGCGATCCGCACTTCCTCCACAAGCACTACAATGCCGCCTATCCGTTACTCTCCATGATCGAGGACGCGTTGTCCTCTCCGCCGAAACAGTGACGAATAGGCAAGTTCGGCGGCCAGAACGCCGAACACGATGTCGAGAAGAAAATGAATGCGGATCAGGACCGTGGACGCTGCAATGGCCACCACGATGCAAAGAAACACCCGCGGCATCTTCGGAACCGCATCCCGCACGGCCCGATAGAGGAACCACGGACCGGCGACGTGAAACGACGGACAGGCGTTCCATTGCGAAGCCCCTTCGTAATTGAGACGCACCAAGGTGCCGAGAAAGCCGTGCCGGGCAAGAACGGATTCATCAACCCGCAGATCGACGCGGACCGGAAAGAGGATCCACAGCACATAACAACCCAGCATCAATATGAGCAGGGCAGTGGCGATCCGCAGGCAGGGGGCCGGATCGAAGCCGCGTTTGTAAACGAGGTATCCGATCAGGAAAACCGGGAAGATCCAGACAAACAGATAGGGTAACACGAACAGCGGCACAAAAGGAACCTTGGCATCAAGCGGAATCCAAACTTGCGGCCCGTAGTTCACACCGCGCGACCCCGCAATCCCGCCGATCACATTGTAGAGGAATCCGTGAACAAGCAGCAACAGCAGCGGCGACAAGATCCCCAGGAATTTCATCACAGTGCATTTCATAACCGGTGGATTATCCATCTTGGCTCACACAAGAACTCTGACGTTGCCAAACATGGCCGCGGCCTACAGGCGCATGGCCACGCACGGGGCGTTTTCTAACAAAGAAAGCTTCTTCCGCAAGTCGCCTATCAGCGCTTCAATCGTCGGCTGCGGCAATTCGCCTTCGATCGTTACCTGGACTCCCCACATGCCTTGGTCATAGAGGACCACCACTCCTGCGATCTTGATCCGGTGCTCCCATATTTCGCCTGTCCCATCCGGCATGGCTTCATGCTCCAACTCAGGCCGGTACAGGCGTGCGGCCACGTCCAAGTCGGGCCGCATGCCAAGTTTTTCCTCCAACGTAGGGACGCCGAATTCATCCTTCATCCGGCGCTCCAGATCCATCTGCAAAGACGGCATGTCTCGCATTAACAGCGCGCTCTGTATTTGCACTAGATGAGTCGGTTCCCCGTCCTCACGCCGCACTTCCCATTGCTGCCACTGGCGATCCGTCAGCATTTCCCATCGCCAGCTTGCCAGATCAAGGCGCCAGTCATCGCTGTTCCGCAGCTGCGACTCTCCATCGCTCCCGCCCATCGTCCTGCCGCCGCGCACCAGGATGGAACCACCATCTTCAGCAAGGTCGGCCGTGTGCCCGTGAATCCATCCGGGCGCACTGCCCGAGACTGCGACCGCCGAGATGGCAAATGTGTTCAGGTCGAGGACGTGAACCGGTGTCGTCCCCGGCCTTCGCTGCTCGGGATAGCCAAGGCACCCGATGATGATGATCATCTCCCCGACGAGGGTGGCGGTATGCAAATCCGTCGGGGCAAACACCTCTTCGGGATAGCCGAAGATATCCAAGCGATCATCCGGATGGTGCACCACCACGTCGTTGTATATGTAGAAATCGGGGTCATAGGAGTCTTCGTGTTCGCCGCCGATCAAAACCACGCGCCCGTCGGCCAGCGTCGTGGATGATTGCCAGTTGCGCTGGAACATCCAGCGTGGACTATCCGTGCACGCTGCCGGCCCGAGCAAGTGCTTCGACCAGTACGTTTCGATTTCCGAGCGGACCAGCCACTTCCCCTCGAGTTGCGAGCGAATCAGCCATTCCCAGACCGGATTGTTCATCCGCTCGGGATTCGCACGCCCGAATCGGGGCGACCTCCACTTGCGGACCAGATCTCGCCTTACAGAGTGGTCCAGCAGGGCCTCCTCTGCGTGCTTGTCAGGAGAATCATGCGACGAATCATTCATGCTTGTTAGCGTGTTGTCTTTCGGAGTGTCGCGCAAGTGCGAATCAAGGAGCGGATCGAGGATAAGCCATGCCGCCGCGGCTCAAGGTGCGGGCAATTCAGCACGCAGCCGCATGAAGCGTCGCGGCGTTCCGGCACCCAGCGGTGTGAGATCCCGCACCACAAGTGCCGCGGAAGTGTTCGATATCACCTCGGTGAACGCCGGCCCCTCCTCCCATTTTGTTAGATCGGAGGACACCTGTACGGTCAGCGTTGCCGGACGATCGGTCCGGCGCGGGATGGTGATTTGCAGGAACTGCTGGCCCGCAACCGTGACAATTTCCACAGGCATGACGGTCGGCGCTCCGGCCTGCCGTGGCGGCGTGCCGAAGATATATTCTATCAGATTCGGCGTGCCGTCGCCATCCGGGTCGTCATTCGGCCCGTTGAGCGTTTCCCCGGCGAGTTCGACCGCCTGCCATTGCGTCCAGGTGGTGGACCCTGCGGATTGTGCGATGAGCGTGGATGCGGCTGCCCACGGACATGGAATGGTGTGGGTGTGCAGGTCATTTTTCACGGTGATGAACACGCTGCGGTCTCCAAAGAAGAGCTTCTCCGCGTCCCGGCACGTCTGGGTGGAGTCTCCCGCCTTCACCCACTTGACGCCTGTCCCGGAATTCAGCAGGTAATAGTCGTCGTAGCCGGTGGCCCCGGCGCTCGCATCGCCCTTGAAGAGCGAAAACATATCGGAGCCTGCGGGATCCGGACCGCAGAGGAAACCATGTGCCAAGTCCATCTGCCGGCCGCCGGCACCTGTGGCGCATTGGGCGAGCGGATAGCCGCCGCCCACCAGGTTCGAGCCGGCGCTGAGCGGACGGATGAACTTGTTTTCGCGCACTTCACCATAAGCCATGACCGGGGCCGCATTGCCGCGCTTGTTAACAAACATTCCTTGTCCGGGGGGCATCACCATGGCCGCTTGGTCGGCCATTGAAGCATCACCGGCCATGACCCATTTGGGTGAACCACCATTATGATAGAGCCAGCAAGTCGTCCATGTGTTGCCAGCGAATGTTTGCACCTGATCGGCTGCCGCGGGATTGCCCGCCGCAAGGAAGCGGGTGACCGGGAACAACTCGCCCAGCGTCCAGTGGCGGCGGATCGCCACGCAGTCGCCGGCGAGGCTGGCAGGCAGGGTGCCGGCGAGCGTGTTGAACGGCGGCGTGGCTGCGAACAAGTCGTTGTCAATGGCCAGGTACACCGAGCTGCCGGTGGCGAAGGTCACGTCGAAGCGGTGCCCTTCGTTGTCGCCCGCGGTTACCTCGAGGTAATAAGCAACTCCGGACGTCAAGAGGGTGGCAAGGTCCGTGGTGCCAGCGCTGGTGGTGAAGTGAAGCGTTTGCCCTGTGACCCCACCGCTGGCGTCCACCGTTCCGCTGAATACGGCACCGTTCTGATAGGGATTGTTATAGGTGCGGCTGCCAGGTTTCATGGCGCTTTCCGTCCAGCCTTGCATCCCGGTGCGGGAAATGTGGTCGATAATGTGGTCGCCATCCGAGTCGAGTTCGGCACGCAAGCGCACAAAGCCCTCGCGCGCCTCGAAGTTCCTGATGGTGACGCATTCCACGTAGGGGGATTCCGTGGGGGTGATGACGAGGTTCCTGGGAAGGATGGTGTTCAAGGGGATCGAGATCCAAGACGCCGCATCCCCGGGCACACGGCCGTATTCGAGATAGTAGTTTACGCTGGCCGTCGCTCCGATGGGGCGCTTGAACGTGAACTCCACCCGGCTAGTCGGCGAGGCCGACGGCTTGAGACAGAACGGTGTCCCTTCCCCGCAGCCCGGCGGCAAACTGAACGCGTATTCGATTAGATTGTCGTGCCGGTCGCCATCAGGGTTGTCGCCGGGCCGGTTCTTCCCAAGAAGCGGATGCAGCAATTGCCATTCATCCCAGGTGTAACCATCGGACAAGTCCGGCATGGGTTTGCCCTCGCCGGTTAGAACAATGTCGAAGGGATTGTTGTTAGGTGAGTTGCTGGCGATGTGCAAGGTCGCCAGCCGGGTACCCAGTGCCGAGGGAGTGAAGGTCACGACAAACGAAGTGCTGCCGCCTGCCGCCACGCTGGGTGCCGGTGCGGTGGTGAGCGCGAAGTCCGTGGCATCGGTCCCGGCAATTGTCACCCCGATCCCGCTCATTTGCGCGCTGCCGGTGTTACGGATGGCGAAGGTTTTCGCTTCGCTTGTCACTCCCACCAGCGCGCTGATGAAGTGCCGTTCCTCACCGCTTGCCAATTCCGTTCCAGTTGGTTCCTCGACGGTGATTTCCGGCATCGGCACTTGGGTGAGGCCGAGGACGCCGGTTGACTCGGTGAAGGTCCAAATATTGGTGCCTTCGGTCATGGTCCAGACGTTGGCGCTTTCCGACCAGCCGGCACCGGTGATCGTGAAGGCGGCCCCGAATGCTTCTGTTAGAGTCGCGACATCGACCAAGGTCCATGATCCGGCCTTGGCGGTCACGGCGGAGGTGTCGATGACAAAGCCGCCATTCAGGGTTACGATGCCGGGACCTGTCAGCCGGTTGCTTGCAGCGTTTGTAACGACGAACCGGAGAGCGGAATTGGCGGCAAGGATCAGCCTGCCGTCAGCGACCGTGGTGTTGCCGGTGTACGTGTTGGCGGCGCTGAGGGTGAGCGCGCCGCTGCCGGTCTTGGTCAGGTCGCCGCCGCCGTCTATCAAACCGCTGAGGGTCAGGTTGGTCGCGGCCGCATCCACTTGAAACGCGCCGCTGCCGCCGTTGGCCAACGTGAAGCGTTTGGTGCTGGCGGCGCTGGTTCCGGTGTATTCCAGAGTGCCGGTGCTGCCGCCGGACTTGCCGAGGATTACGGGGTTGGCGCTGTTGCCCAGCACGCCATTGGTACCGGAGTCGTTTACCGACGCGACATTCAGCACGCCCTCCTCAACGGCCAACTGACCGGCATAGCTGTTTGGGCCGGTTAGATTAAGCATTCCGGCGCCCTTCTTGGTGAATCCGCCGTTTTGAATCACGGAACTGATGGTCAGACCCCGCAGCGGAGTCAGGGGATTCACGAAATTGCCTTCGGGCAGGGCAGTCACCGTGAAATCGTGCGCCGTTGTGCCGTTGAGGTCGAGGGCGACACTGATGAGTGGAACCACCGACGGATCGATCGGCGTACAGGCGATGTTGCCCGTGATGGTCAATTTGCTGCCGCCGGAAACAGTGGGTGTGGTTTTGCCGCCGTTGCTGTTGATAACCAGACCAGCCAAGATGTTGTTAGAACCGGTCAGGGTCAAAGTCGAACCGCCGTTGAGAGTCACGATGTTGCTGGCGGCGATTTGCTGCGGGTAGGCCAGCATGGTGACGTCGCTGTTGTTGATGACCAGGCCCTGGGTCGGATCGTTGGCGGCGGGGATCGGGATGCCGCCGGCGTTGGTCGCGGCCAGATAGACCCGGTTTCCTCCAGACACAACCGTGCCGCCGGTGTGGGTGTTGCTAGCAGTTAGGACGGCATCCTGATCGCCCAGATCCGTCCGGTTATAACCCGCCAGAATGAGTTTGACGCGAGTCGCGCCGTGATCGGTGATGATCGAGTGAATGTTCCCGGTGATCGCCCCGCCGCTACTTCCCTCATTGCATTTGATGAGGAACAACTCACCGCTGGCGAGGCCGGAGGTCAGCTTCCCGCGAAGGGCGGGAGTGCCGATCCCGAACTTGCTGTTAGGCCCCTGCACCAGCATGCCGCCGCCAAGAACCAGTGTGTCATCCGCGCCGGTGACCGGGTCGAACGTGATGCTGCCGCCGCTGCCGGTATATGCGGAGATTGAATTGATCGTCTGGCCGCCGGACCTGACCTGGCGGGTTGTGGTGGTGCCCCAATCGACGTTTTCAGCGGCCCCCACGGCGGCCAATTCGCTCTGCGTGGAATAAGTGGCTAGCGCTTGGAAGCCATGGCTGGCGTCGCAGGTTACCACATATTGGTTGGATCCGCCCAAGGCCCCGGAGGTCACGCCCGGGACGATGCCATTGACCATGGCGAGATTGCCACCGAGCGGGGTGGCAACGACGATCCTGCCGCTATTGCCGGGGGTCCCGAGATTCGTTCCGTCGATCCTGAGGGTGGCGCCGGTGATGCGGGTGAGATTGGCGAGGGTCACCTCGGCGCTACCCGAGGAGCCTGCCGTGGCGGTGATGGTCGAGTGGCCGGAGTTGAGGGTCACGTTTCCCAACACCTCAACCGAACTGGTCGAGGGCCGGCCGGTGTGGATGATTCGTCCGCCATTGAGGGTGACCGGGGCCGCGTCGTTGATGCGGTTGCCATCGTTTGCCGTGCCGCTGTTGTCGATGAACAGGCTGCCGTTGTTGAGGGTGAGCGCGGTCGCGCCGGACAGCCGTCCGCCGTCTATCAGTTTCAGGCCGTTGAAGCTGGCGGGCAAGGTTTGGGGGGTGTCGCCACCGAGCAACCAGATGGAACCCGTGGTGGTGTTGTCGGCTGTTAGAGTCAGGGTCGTGTTGCCAACGCCGATCTTGACGAGATCGACCGATCCCTGGATCGAGCCGGCGAAGGTGACCGCCGTGGTCGGGTTGAGTGTAAACCTGCCGCTGGTGCCGGTAACGGTGCCACCGCTGCCGCTGAAGGAGCCGACATACTGGTTGGAGGCGGCCAGATCGAGCGTGCCGCCGTTGACCAGCAAACTGCGGTTAACCGCCAAGGTATGGTTACCGCCCCCAAGCACAAGAGTCCCGCCGGATACGGTGGTTGGACCGGTGTATGCCTGCGGCACGGACAGGGTCAACTGGCCGGAACCGGACTTGATCAAGGCGCCACTGCCACTTATCACACCCGCATGGACTTGGTTGTCGAAGTTATTCCAAACCAAGGTGCCATTGTTGACGATCCCGGCATTTCCCACCGATCCGTTCTGGCCGGTGAATCCCGTGCCCAACTGCAATGTCTTGCCACTGTTGATCGTGGTGGTGCCGGTGAAGACGCTGGCAAGCGGCAGGATCACGTTGCCATTGATGATCAGGGATTTGCCCGAACCGCTGAGCGGACTGGTCACGGTTAGGGTGCCGCTGCCGCCGCCGAGCCGATAGGTCGTCCCGTTAGGAGTCACGGTGCCGGTGTAGCTCACGTTGCCAAGGGCTCCGAGCGATGCGGTGGTTAGACCGGCCGTGCTGAAGTTGAAGTTGGCGGCGGCATAGTTGTCCGCGGCGATCGCGCCTGCGGAGGAACTCACAATCCGGGTCAATGCCGCGGGGATATTGGCGGCCCCAAAGGACGGACCGAAGACCACCGCTCCACCCGAATTGACCAGGATATTGCGCCCGCTGCCGTTGATGGAAACCGGCGAGTTGAATTGGACGACACCACCGGAGATGGTGACTCCGCCCGTAGCCGCCGAGTTATTTCCGGAGAGGGCGAGGGTGCCGGCGGAAACCGTGGTCATACCGGTGTAGGTGTTGGATGCGGCGAGGTGCAGGGTGCCCGGCCCAAGTTTTGTTAGACTGCCGGAGTATGCGACTATGCCGGAAACCAGGAGATCGGGATCGGCCGGCCCGTCGGCGATGTTGGCGGCAGCCGAGGCATACAATGACCACATGCAGCGGATTTCCGAAGGAGTTGAAGCTGACAACGTGGCAACGACCGACCCGCCTGCAGCCTGCGTCGTGCGCAGATCGACTCCCGTGAGCGCACCCGGGTACAGTTCGACAATTCCCCCGGTCATGGTGAGGTCGCCGAAGTAGGTTTCGGCATTCAACTGGAATGTCCCCTGATCTAACAGAAGATCAGTGCTTGGGGCATTGCCGCCCCCATACGAATGCACATTCCAATTCACCAGCTTGGCCCCGGCCTTGACCGTGACGGGGCCGCTGCCGGTGGCATTGCCGGCGTACCACCCGCCACCCTTGAGCAGCACGGTGCCTTGGTCGATGCGCATGCCGCCGGCAAACGTGTTGGCCGAATCCAACGAAAGTGTGCCGGCACCAAGCTTGACGATCTCGCCGGTGCCGGTGATCGTGTCGGCAAGCAAGATGGTGCCTGAGCGGTTGATTGCCAGTGTGGCATTGTCGGTGACCGTCCCGGTGCCAAGAGAGCCGGTGAGCCCGCCATTGCCGACCTGTAGCACGCCGCCCTCGATCAAGGTTCCACCGCTGTAAGTATTTGTGTTGGTGAGGGTCAGTGTACCCGCGCCGGTCTTGGTTAAACCTGCCGTGCCTGCGAGTTGTGCGCTGATGGTGGCGCCTTTGGCAGTGCCAAGGGCGTTGACCGTGATGGTGGGCGTGCCCCCGGCCAAGGTCAGGATATTGGCAACGCTTGCATTGTTAGACAGAATCCAGCCGGCAGCGCTGGCAGGCACGGTATCACCGAAGACCAATTTCCCGATGGTGCGCGGGGAATCGAGGCTCACGGTCCGGTCGGCCGTGATATCGATGGTGTTGAAGTCGGCAGTGGCGCCGGAGCCATTGGCCACGTTGCCGCCGCCCCAGTTGGTGGATGTGCTCCACAGGCCGCTGCCATCACGAATCCAGGTGGGAGTGACAAGCACCGTCACGGTATAGACCTTGGTGGTGAGCGAATCCCCGGAGGTGACGGCATAAGTTTGCGGGGTGGCGAAGTTTCTAACAGTGCCGGATGGCGGTATTGCGCTGGCACCGGACGAAATCGTGAAGGTTGGCGCGAGCGCCATCACATTCGTCCCGTACGGCGCGGTCAGGACGATATCGGTTCCAGACATGACGGCCGGATTGCCCGCCAGGCCGAAGTCCCAAAGGTTGGCCGCCGCCGGGTTCGCCGGAGGGACGGCGGAGAAGAAATGGCCCGAGGAGCCATTGATGGGGTCAAGCGCGCCGAAGGCAAGCCCGGTGCCCTTCTTGAACCGGGCGCTCATGGTCTGAACGAGGCTGTTTTCATAGAATCCGATGGCGATGCGCACCGCATCCCTGTCGAGCGTGACTGAATTCGTGATGACCTGGGCCACATGATCGGAGTTGTTGTTCACGATCAGTTCGCCCGGGTCGGCAAAATCCCCATCGCCGTTGAGGTCGAGATAAACCACGCTGCCATCATCGCTTTCGGTGCCAAAGGTGTAGGTGCCCGTGCCATCTTTGGACACGTCGAACCAGCCCTCCCACAGGATCGAAAAGGTATCATTACCCGTCAGCCCCGGAAAGGACGCGACGGGATTGCCGGGAATGACTTCGACGTTGCCGAATTGCTTGAATGTCCCGCTGGGCGTGACCGCCTTCAGATTCGCGATGGGATCCAGGTAATATGCACCGTAAGTGTTGTCGAAGGTCTTCACCGTCAAGCCGTCCGACACCGAGACCGTGGCGGTCACGGTATAGGTCTTCACGGCACCGCCCTGGGCAGTAACGGCGTAAGTCTGCGGGGCTGTGAAGTCCCTGACCGTACCGGAGACCGGCACCGCGCTGGCTCCGGAGGAAATCGTGAAGGTCGGAGCGAGTGCTGACACATTCGTCCCGGGCGGCAACGACCAGGCGATATTGGTGCCGTCAATGACCGCTGGATAGCCAGGAAGACCGAAGTTCCAAACACTCGTCGCTGCCGGACTGACAGGAGGTTGAGCGGTGAAAAAGTGGCCCGAGGTGCCATTGATGGGATCCAGCGCTCCGTAGTCAAGCCCACCGCCCTTCTTGAACCTGGCAGTCATTGCCGAGCCATAGTCATATTGATAATAGCCGATGGCGATGCGCACCGAATCCATGTTCAGCATCACCGTGCCAGTGCGGGCCCAGATCGTATGATTGAAGTTGGTGTCCACAATCATTTCACCCGGGTCGGCAAAATCCCCATCGCCGTTCAGGTCGAGGTAAATCACGCTGCCATCATCGCTATTGGTGCCAAAGGTGTAGGCACCCGGGCCGTCTTTCGACACGTCGAACCACCCCTCCCACAGGATCGAGATGGTTTCGTTGTTCGTCAGCCCCGGAAAGGCCGCGGCAAAGTCACTGTAGTCAATGTTGCCAACTTGAGTGCCGGTGCCACTCGGGGTAACCGCCATGAGGTTGGCGATGGGATTCAGGTAGGATGGGCCGTAGGTGGTGTCGAAGGTCTTCACCAGCAGACCGCCACCCACGATGACCGTCACGGTATAGATCTTGGTCGTTCCGTCCCCGGCGGTGATGGTATAGGTCTGCGGAGTCATGAAGTTCCTGGCAAGGCCGGAAGCGGGATTGCCCGTGGCCAATGGCGAAACCGTATAGGTGGGCGCAAGGGCCGTTACGTTCGTTCCAGACGGCACGGCCCAAGCGATGCTGTTGCCGCTGATGACAGCGCCGGGTCCGAACGTCAGAATGTCCTTGCCCGCTGGGGCGACCGTCACGGTCACGGTATAAATGTTGGTGGTGAGCGCGTCCGAAGACCGGACCGCGTAAGTCACCGGGCTGGAAAAGCCATACGAGGCACCGGAAAGATGATCGCAGGTCGCGCCGGTGGACAGCGTGAAAGTAGGCGCGAGGGCCGACAAATTCGTCCCATACGGCACGGTCCAGGCGATGGTCTTTGCCGCGTGGTCGATGACGGCCGGGTTGCCCGGCAGACCGAAGCTGCGGAGCTTCGCTTCAGACGGCAACGACTGATACGCTGTGGCCAGCGCGTATTTGTCCGTCAGGTAGTTGCCGACTGCCACTTCCTCAGAGTTCGTCAAGGCCCGGTCATAGATCAGAATCTCGGCGATGTCGCCCACCCAACTCCCGTGGAAGATGCGGTCCTGGGTGACTTGGTTTGCCTGCACGTTGCCGGACGTGACGAGGGAAATCATCTGAAACGCATCTGCTGGCAGCGAGGTTGTTGTTCCATCCACCACCGTCCCCATGAGCTTGGTCGTTCCATTCAGAATAGCGGGGTTGCCCCAACTGCTGTTCCACAGGGGGCCGTTGGCCCATGCGCGGTGGAAGTCGTAGCTGCTGTCGTCGCCCAGCAGGAACGGATCCATGTTGAGGTTGGCGTTCTCTTTCACCACCCAGAACACGGTCCGGATCGTTGAGATCCGGTCGAACTTGAGGTAGTCACCGTTATAGCCATTCTGGGAATTGAAGCGCACCACCGGTTTGCCGTTGATCCCGCTGGTCACGTATTTGGGATAGCCCAGGCTGGAAGCACCCTGCCGAATGGCGTGGTTGTCCTGTCCGGACATGTCCGTCCACATGTCCACCTGCTGCCCGTCCGTCAATCCGTCAAGCTGCGACGCATCCAGCCACAAGGCGAGACCGTTCATGACAGTCAAGTTCGGTTTCACAGAAACCCTCACGGTATAGACCGTGGTGGTTCCATCCTGGGCCGTGATGACATAGGTTTGAGGAGTGGTGAAGTTTCGGTTAGTTCCTGAAGCGGGATTGCCTGTGGCGAATGGGAAAACCGTGTAGGTGGGCGCAAGCGCCGTCACGTCTGATCCCGCCGGCACCGGCAAGGTGATGGTTTTCGTGCCCCGGTCGATGATGCCCGGGTTGCCCGGCAGGCCGAAGGTCAGGATCGATGAAGGGCTTGCAACCTCATAGGTGACGGAGACGGTTCCCGACCAAGTGCCACCCGTAACAGGACCACCATAGCCATTCACCAGGAACAGCCCCACAGTGCCCAGGTCGATGCTGGTGGAGAAATCCACACCGGCGGTCTTGGTGCCAGTGACCGTGCTGACAGGATCAGCAAAGCCGTTGGTCCAGAACGCGCGTTGGGCCGAGCCCAGATTGAGATAATCCGGCCCGATTTCCAGCAAGCCGTCGCCGCCGGGAGTGCCCGGCGTTGGATCGCACAACACCATCAGTTCGGCCGCCCAATTGGAATTGTCGGTGCTCTCGAGCGTTGCATCAATCGCGACCGATTTCAGAAACGAACCGACGGGCAGAACTCCCTGCGCAATCCAGGCGTGGTACGAGCCACCTTCAAAGAACGTGCCTTTGCCGCTGGCCCCAAGATTGAAGGTGCTGGTGCGGGTCTCTGGCTGCGGGTTGACAGTCGCCGTCGCGGTGTAGTCAAACGGCTCATACACGGGCAATGTCGCCTGCGCGGTGGCAACCAGGCATCCCATGGCGATGATGAAAGTTGTTAGAAATACGGTTTGCCGCAATGACGTCGCCACCCAAGCGGCCAATCTGCCGCAGCGCGTCCCCTGTCGGCAATTATCTTCCGTGATTCGTTTGATTCGTTTCATGGCTTGTGGTTTGGTGTTTGTCGTTGAGGGTGAGGCGTTGCAGGCCTGCGTGGCTCATGACCGCCCGTGGCACTTTCCATTTTACGCAATCAGGATTGGCGAGACATGGTTTCTGAAAATCGTCAAATTCCTCACCTATTGATTCCTATCAAGTATGTGATCTCACATACGTGCGGCTATTCAGCATCCTTCCATATCTCCGCACGCAATTCCTCCGGCAGTGAGTCGACGGCTTGCATGGCGGCATACGGGTTTCTCGGCAGCCACCCGCGCACGACTTGGGCGATCCGTTCAGTCCGCCCCTTGCCGGGGGGCAGGACTTGCGCCCATGCCAGCGCACGCTCGGGGTCGGCCTCGGAGATTGTGTTTAACAACCCGACGATGGCGTGGGAACGGAGGTCAC
>Ga0073936_10006697_pt1 | contig 15107 bp, 13 predicted proteins | sample AliMusrvi5mmetaG_FD_87041 | JGI IMG/M metagenome (GOLD analysis project Ga0073936, IMG submission 87041) | Freshwater lake bacterial and archeal communities from Alinen Mustajarvi, Finland, to study Microbial Dark Matter (Phase II) - Alinen... | ecosystem: Environmental > Aquatic > Freshwater >... | reverse complement strand
GGCTGGTGGCGAGGGAACCGCTGGCGGGGCGGGAACGACAGGAGTGGGTTCACCCGGAGTGGCTGGCGGGGCGGGAACGACCGGGGACAGGGGCACGGCCGGGGTTGCTGGAGTTCCCGGAGTGGCCGGAGGCGCCGCCACGGGCGATGGCGACGAGACGGGCTTGCCCTTTTCCACAGCGGCGGCGGGGGTGATTTCGCGAGTGAGGCCCTTTTGCTTGTTCTGGTGGCCGATCAGGATCGCCAGAGCCAGGCTCAGGATGAAGAACATGGAGCCCAGATAGACGGTGCCGCGCTGCAGCACGTTGGTCGTCCGCGCACCGAACACCTGGTCCGTGACGCTGGCGCCAAAGGCGGCGCCAAGGCCTTCCTGTTTCGGCCGTTGCATCAAAATGAGCAGGGTCATCAGCAGGCAGACAAGGACGAAAACCACCAACAAGAGGTTGATGATGATGGGGAGCCATTCAATTGCAGCTAGAATCATGGGGCGGCGAGGCTAGGCGGCGATTTGCGGCTTGTAAAGCAAGGACTTTGGAAAATTACAGGTGGGTTTGTGCCGGCGCCGCGGTTTGGCGCTTGCTCCAAGCTTGCGTTCCGGCCCATCGTCGGGCCAGCCGATGAAAGAATTGCTTGCGGAACTCGAACGCTGGGGATCGGACGTGATTTTTGGGCGTGCCAAGGGCTTCCGCGCGGCCATGATGCGGCTATTCATGCGCACCCTTTCCGGCGGCTTCCGGCTGCTGGTGCAAACCCGCCTGTGGCTGTTCCGCCATCAGTGGCAAGCCCAGCACCACCTCGGCACCCTCGTGGTTTCCATCGGCAATATCACCGTCGGCGGCACCGGCAAAACCCCGGTCGTCGAATTGCTGGCACGCTCGCTGCGTGATCGCGGCCGCCGGGTTGCCATTCTTTCCCGCGGCTACAAAAGTCGCAAACTCGAAGCCCCCCAGCACTGGCCCGGCCCCAACGGGCGCCCGCTGCCGGCCGAGGATTTGCCCAAAATCGTCTCCAACGGCAGCAACCTGCTCCTCAGTTCCAAGTTCGCCGGCGATGAGCCCTTCATGCTGGCCCGCAACCTCGCCGGCGTCGCCGTCATCGTCGATAAGGACCGCGTCAAGGGCGGTCGCTTCGCCGTCAGCCAACTCGGGGCGGACACGCTGCTGCTCGACGACGGCATGCAGTATTTGCATCTGGCCCGTGCCATTGATCTGGTGCTGGTGGATGCCCGGGAGCCGTTCGGGACCGAGGCCTTGCTGCCGCGTGGCACCCTGCGCGAACCGCCGCGCAACCTCCGCCGCGCCAGTTACATCCTGATCACCAAGTGCAATGGTGGCTCCAACGAGACCCTCGTTTCCCGCCTGCGCCGTTACAATGGCACCGCCGAGATCATCGAGTGCACCCATGGCCCGATCCATCTCGAAAACCTCTTCACCGGCGAACGCCAACCCCTCGACTTCCTCAAAGACAAATGGGTCGCCGCCATCAGCGGCATCGCAGTGCCGGAAAACTTCGAACTCTCGTTGGAAAAACTCGGCGCCCGCGTGGAAATCCGCCGCCGCTTCCCCGATCATCACCGCTTCTCCCGCCGCGAAATCGACAAGTTCATGCAACGCTGCGTCGAGCGCGACATGGAACTCATCCTCACCACCGAAAAAGACGCCGTTCGCTTTCCCCGCCCCACCGAACTGGACGTGCCGGTGTATTTCCTCCGCATCGAGGTGGACATCCTCACCGGCCGCGAGGCCTGGGACGGATTGTTAGATCGACTCAGCCATCCCCCGCCTGCCTTCGACCACGTGCTGCGCCACCGCGAAGCCTACCGCCCGTAGCTGCGGCGTGCCGCCGCCGGCCCTGCCTGCGTGCCGCCGGCCGCAGCGCCGATGAATCGCGCGCGAAAAGCAGCTTCGTCAAGTCGAATTTTGATTATTTCTCTGACACAAAGTACATGATTTGCACAACGCCCTTACGCGAGCAGTGGATTCCAGACGCGTTCAAATCCAAAGCCGTTGAAATCCTTCACATTGGCGGTGGCGAGTTGGGTAACTCCATGATGCCGCAAGGTCAGAGCCAGCCGTGCATCAATAATCTGGCGGAACCCCGCATGGGTTGCGGCAGCCCATTTCCAAAGCTGAGGTGGCTCCTAATGGCAACGCTGTTCGCTGGCCGCGGCCTCGGCCTTGATGGTGGAGGGGTCCACCAAATGGCCGCCGCTGCCGCGCAACAGCGGCATCGTCCAGGGTTCGGTGGCCGGTTCCGCGTCGGCGCACGTTTGCACATAAAGCTCCATACCGCGGCGGATGACTTCCGCGACTGACAGATCCCGCGTGTGGGCAATGCGCTTGAGCTTGCCAAACAGCGGTTCCGGCAATTGGATTTGAGTTCGGGTCATGCCATCAATCGAATGTAGGCATCGGATGCTTGTCAAATTTTTCCTGTCAAGAGCGCCCGGTTGCTCCACATGTAATTCCAACCGGAAATGACGGTGAGGGCCAGCGCCAGCCACAGGAACGCCGGGGTGAGCCAGCTTTGCGGATTGGATAGATAGTGCAACAAGCCGAGCACCGGGTTCGCGGACCCGAGCGCATCGGTCGCGAACCAGACCAGACAGGTGATGCAATAACCGAGTTGCATCCCGGTTTTCCATTTGCCCAAGTCATCGGCGGCCAGCACCTGGCCGGCCTCGATGGCGATTTGGCGCAAGCCGGTGATGAGAAACTCCCGCGCCAGAATCAACACCGTGATCCACACCGGGCACTGGCCCTTGGCGCTGAGATAGACGAATGCGGAACACACCAGCACCTTGTCCGCCACGGGGTCCAGCAACTTGCCCAGCGGCGTGACCAGCCCGTACTTGCGGGCAAAATAGCCGTCAAACCAATCGCTGATGGCCGCAATCACAAAGGCCACCAGCGCGACCCAGTGGCCGAGGGTGCTTGCCAGCGCCGCGCCACCGACAAAAATGGCGGTTAGCACGAGGCGACCCACAGTGATCGTGTTCGGCAGGTTCACAGGCGCACTGTGGGAAATTAAGTGCGACTTGGCAACAAGAGGTTGCGCCAAAGCCGCAAGTTCACTAAACCCGCCCGCCTCCTGCAACGGCACCCATCTCATGAGCAACAGCGACTTCGGACTCATCGGTCTGGCCGTCATGGGCCAGAATCTCGTTCTCAACGTGGAATCCCGCGGCTTCCAGGTCTCGGTGTACAATCGCACCACCGCGGTCACCGACGCCTTCGTGGCCGCCCACCCCGGCAAAAACCTCGTGGCCGCCCATACCCTCGAGGACTTTGTCGAATCGCTCGCCGCGCCGCGCAAAATCATGCTCATGGTCAAGGCCGGCCCGCCGGTCGATGCGGTCATCGAGTCGCTCATCCCGCTGCTCGCGCCTGACGACATCGTCATTGATGGCGGCAATTCCCTCTACACCGATACCGAGCGGCGCGACCAATGGCTCAGCGGACTTGGCCTGCGCTTCATCGGCACCGGCGTGTCCGGCGGCGAGGAGGGCGCCCGCAAGGGCCCCTCCATCATGCCCGGCGGTCCGGCCTCCACCTGGGAGGTCATGAAGCCGATCTTCGAGGCCATCGCCGCCAAGGTCGATGGCGAACCCTGCGTCTATCACATCGGACCGGGCGGCGCCGGCCACTTCGTCAAGATGATCCACAACGGCATCGAATATGGCGACATGCAGCTCATCTGCGAGGCCTATAACATTTTCAAGGCGGCTGGCTTCAGCGCCACCGAACTCGCCACCGTTTTCGATGCTTGGAACCACGGCGAACTGGAAAGTTATCTCATTCAGATCACCGCCGAGATTTTCAAGCAAACCGATCCGCAAACCGGTGCCGCCATCGTCGACAAAATCCTCGATACCGCCGGCCAGAAAGGCACCGGCAAATGGACCATCATGAGCGCCGTGGAAAACGGCGTGGTCATCTCCACCATCAACGCCGCCGTCGAAGCCCGCATCCTGTCCTCGATGAAGGACCAGCGCCTCGCCGCCAGCAGTCAGCTCCAGGGGCCCGCCCCCGCGATCACGGCCGACAAGGCCGCGCTGGTCCAACAAGTCCACGATGCGCTCTACGCCTCCAAGATCATCTCCTATGCCCAGGGCCTCGACCTCATCACCACCATCAGCAAGCAAAAGGGCTGGAACCTCGATCTATCAAAAATCGCCGCGATTTGGCGCGGCGGCTGTATCATCCGCGCCCGCTTCCTCAAGCACATCACCGCCGCCTACCGCGCCAACCCCGCGCCGGACAATCTGATGTTAGACCCGTTCTTCAAGGACATCCTCAACCGCAGCCAGCAAAACTGGCGCGAGGTCGTCGCCCTCGCCACCCTCAACGGCATCCCGGTCCCCGCCTTCAGTGCCTCGCTGGGTTACTACGACAGCTATCGTAGCGTCGTGCTGCCCGCCAACCTGCTCCAGGCCCAGCGCGACTTCTTCGGCGCCCACACCTACGAGCGCACCGACCAACCCCGCGGCCGGATGTTCCACACCAACTGGCCGGAGGTGATCGGTTAACCCCCGAAAACAAGAATGGCCGCGCACCCGCGCGGCCATTCTTGTTTTCACAATCCCTTATGAAACCGGGGTGTTATCCCCTCGACGCGATCAATATGCCGCAAATTCCGCTTGCTGTCATGTCCCTAAGATTTGGGATAGGACGACAATGAAGTCTTGCCTCGTCAGCCACCAGCGCTTCCGCCAGCCTGCTCCTGATTGTTGGATTCCGCCTCCGCCGGCGCGGCTCTCCGCTCCACCCCTCACCAACTCCGCTTTTCCTCCGCCACAATCTCCCGCGCTGGCTCGGCATCTTCCTCCTCCACCTGCACGCGCACGCCCCCGCTCATGAGCACGTGATGCGCCGAAAGCTCGTCCGGAATGAACGAGGCTATCCCACCCGCCTCCAACGCCCTTTGCAGGCGCTGCGCATCATACACGTTAAAACACGTGGCGATGGTGATCATGGCTGTATTCACGATTTCGGCTTTTTTAGTTCCTTGCGGGCTTTTGATTCCAGCTTCCTGATGCTCTCCGCCGTCGGTAACTCCTCGGGCATGGTGCCGCCGAGTTCCGTGATGGTCTGGCGCACTTTGACTCCCACCTCGTGGTGGGCCCGGTTGGCCTTGTCTTTCCCGGTGATTTTCTCGCGGCGCAGCTTGTCCTCCGTCTGGGTGGCGCGAAAGAGATTGGCGGCGAGTTCGGTGCTGCCCATGTGATCGAGGATTTGCTCGCCCTTCTTCAGGCCCTTTCGCCGGTGGATGTCCTGCGCGCCCAAGCCGCCGTAAAGACCCATGTAGCCGTGATTCTGGAAAATGGCATAGTCACGGGACTCGATGACGCCCGCATCCTTCGCCGCATCGGCAAGCTGGCTGTTGTGGGTCCTCAGGTCGGAGCGGATGCTGAGGCGGCGCTGCTCCTCCATCTCCTCATCGCTCAATTCCTGCCGCCGCGTCTGGATGGCGAAGTAAGTCTGCCCCTGCGCAACGACCTCCTTGGCCGGATCGGCGTTCTGAATGACAAGGTAGCAGGCGTAGCGGGACATCATCACGGTCTTGACCGGACGTTGTCCGCCTTTGCCGATTTCGATCATATCGGTGACGTCAACGAAATGATCCTCAGCCCGTTGGCCGCTGTTGAAACAGGCGGTCCGGGCGGATTCGATGACGGCTTGAAAATTCCGGTAATCGGCGTAGCCAAGGACATTCGCGAAGTCCCGGCTGGACCAGAATTCGTTGCCTGCCGGGGTCGTCCGGCGGATTCGCTCAAAGGGGGTGATTTCCTGGCTCATGGATGTATGTGGCAGTTAACTCACCAGGGCGTCGAATGCCGCAAGATCCTGATTCGAGGCGAAAACCCCCTCGAACTTGGCGAAAAGCGTTTGCGCGCCATGGTTGGTGAAGAAGCGGGTGGACATGAACTCTAAGCAACCTTGAAGGAATCCCGGACCAATGGCAAGGCCCGTTCAGAACAGTTCGACGCCCTCCCCGAAGCGGCCAAGGCAGATTCGGGGACATCAGGCAGTGTTGCGGCCACGGCAGGGTTGTCACCCCATGGCGGCTTGCCGGCTCCAATCTCAACTTCACCCTCGATCTCGGCACTTCGGATGAACCAGGCTTTGGGATACTCCAGTTTCATTATTGGCTCGTTTTTATCAAAGCAGCACCAGTTCGCTCTTCTCTTTGGTCTTTTCGTCCTCGGTGTAGAGCTTCTGGCCCAGTTGCGGGAGCGCTTTGGGCTGCTGCCGGGCACGGAAGTTGAGTTTGTGCCCGAGACGGACGCGCTGCGCATCAAGCCGCGCAAGCGAGGCAGGCGGGCGGCGACGGCCGCCGACGCTTGGTTGGTCAAAGCGGCGGGTTCCGCCGCCACGAAACTGAGCACCGATCAGATTATGGCCACGACCCGAGGGGAAGACTGAGGCATGGTTCTTGTTGACACCAACGTGCTGCTGGACGTCGCCACGCGCGATCCGCAGTGGTTTGCCTGGTCCAGCGCTCAGCTCACGCCCCTCATCAATGCGCGGCAGGCCGCGATCAACCCGGTGATTTATGCCGAACTCGCGTCCTGCTACCGAACCTATTTCCCCAGCGTCAAACTCTTGGCGCCTTAACCCCCGAAAACAAGAATGGCCGCGCACCCGCGCGGCCCTCTTGTTTTCACAATCCCTTATGAAACCGGGGTGTTATCCCCTCGACGCGATCAATATGCCGCAAATTCCGCTTGCTGTCATGTCCCTAAGATTTGGGACATGACGACAATGAGGTCTTGCCTCGTCAGCCACCAGCGCTTCCGCCAGCCTGCTCCTGATTGTTGGATTCCGCCTCCGCCTCCGCAGGCTCCTCGTTTTCGAGCGGATGCTCCTCCTCGTGCCACTTTTTGGACACCATGCCGTCGAGCCAGGCGAAGTTCATCGGATAGACGTCGGGGTCGAACATGACATGATAGAAATGCCAAATCACGATGGCCAGGCAGGCGAGGATCGCTTCGTAGTAGTGGATGGTGATGGCCACGTCGATGATCCAGCGCGGCAACCAATGGGTGACGTCGATTTTGAACCAGATGGCCAGGCCGGTGGCGCCCATCACCAGGGTGCCCCACACCACCGCCCAGTATTCGATTTTCTCGGGATAGCCGAAGCGGCCGAATTGCGCCTTGGGTTTGCCCAGCGCCAGGTGCCTGACATTGGTCGCCATGTCCTGGGCGTCCTGCCAGCGCGGCCACAGGTCGCGCAACAACTTGCGGCCGGCGGCGGTGAACGCGAGATAGTAGATGTGATAGACGCCGCCGCCGATGAGCACCAGTCCGGCGATGCGGTGGATCCAGCGGCGGATTTCCTCGGTGCCCATCAGGTGCGCGTACCAGGTATTGGGAAACTTCAGCGCGAAGCCGGTCACCGCGAGCAGGATGAAACTCGCCATCAGCAGGAAATGCTGGACCCGCTGGCCGCGATCCATGCGGACGACCAATTCACCCTGCGCCCGCCGTCGCGCCGCCACCTTGCGCCACCAGGCCAGGCCGTTGTGCGAGCCTAACAAAACCACCGTCAGCACGATCAGGACCACATAGATGTGTTTCACCCAGCGGCTCACCACCACGCCGGTCTCACTGCCCTTGGCTTCGTCGGCATGAATCTTGCCGCCCACGAAACGCTGCGTCGCGCCGGGGTGGCACTTGCCGCAGGTTTCCATCAAGTGCGCCGGATTGATCATCGAGTCCGGATTGCTGGAGCGCAGGATCTTGTGATAGCCGTGGCAACTCGCGCAATTGGCCGCCATGGTTGAATTGCCCGTGGCGGCCAGCCCGTGGTAGCTCTCGAAGAAGGTCTTCACCCGGTCGTTGGGCAGGCCGAAGCGGCTGTTGATTCGCTCGCTGGCATGGCACTTGCTGCACGTCTCAGCCGTCTGGAATGATGCCGCCGGGCCGCTCAGCGCGACGATTTTGTGTTCGGAGTGGCAATCGATGCAGGTGGCGCCTTCGCCCTTGCTGCGGGCCTGGCCGTGCACGCTGGCCGCCACGTCCGCGGCCTCGGCGGTGTGACATTCGCCACAGGTTTTTTCCAGGTTGGAGACATGAATCTTGGAACGCGGCGAGTTGCGCGGAAACACCGTGTGATTGCCATGGCAATCCTTGCAGCCCGCCGCCGCCTCGTTGCCCTTGTCCCGCGCAATGCCGTGCACGCTCGCACCGAAGCTCTGCGATTGCTTCTCGTGACACGCCGCGCAGTCCACCGGCTTGGCCGCCTTGGCGTCGTCCGGATGCTCGGTCGTTAGATCCTTGTGGCACTCGGCACATTGCTGCTTGCCATGCACCGTTTCCTTCAACTTCACAACATCGACAAACAATGACGCAGTCTTGCCATCCGGCAGATCCTTGGTTAGATCCTGCTCACCATGGCACTCCAGGCACTTGTCATCCGGCACCCGCTCGCCGGCGGCCCCCGGTGGACAGGCCAACACAACAATGGCCGACAACAGCGGAATGAGAGGGTGTTTCATGGAATTCAGAATCCTGCGGGACCACGGAGCCGCACCGGTGTGCCACTGGCAATCACGCGCTTGGCAACCCGCCGCGAGCCTCGGGCCGGTGGCGGCATGGAGCAATTCCGTGGCCGCGATGATAGGCCCGCCGCAGCCACCGGCAAGGCCCAATGTGCCTGCGCCCTGCGCATCCCTTTGCAATCATTGCGCATCAATCGCGATTGGGCGCCTAATGAATTTCCGATCTTGCCGCCGCGGCCAAAAACCATAACTTCACGGCTCGGCAGATCACAACGTGAGTTTTGGCGTGCGGCGATGATCGCTGTGCGCCGAGACCCCGGCAATTTCACCCAACCCCCTCCATTCATGCGCGTTTTCCCCCACCTTCCGGCACGGCTGCTTGGCATCCTGTGGCTTGCGGCCTGGCCCGCCGCGGCGTTCTCCCAGGACGCGCCCGTCGCAGCCGACAAGCCCGCCGAGCTTGTCAAGCCCGCCAAGGAGACAATCCCCAATGACAAGTGCCTGGAATGTCACGGCGACAAGGATCTAACCAAGGATCTGCCGGATGGCAAAACCGCGTCGCTGTTCGTTGATGAAAAAATCCGCCAGAGTTCGGTCCATGCCAAGCTCGCTTGCGCGGAGTGCCACACCGATCTCACGGGTGAGCATCCTGACGACGCCAAGCCGGCCAAGCCGGTGGATTGTGCCACCTGCCACAAGGACGAGGCGGAAATCTATAAGACCAGCATTCACGGCATCAGCCGCTCCGCGGGGCCATCCGGAGCGGCTTCCTGCACCAGTTGTCACGGCACCCATGACATGCTTTCGCCAAAGAACCCGAATTCGCCGACCTTCAAGCTCAATCTCTCGCGGACCTGTGCGAAATGCCACGACAACGCCGGCATCAACAAGGAGTACCGCATGCGCTTCCCCAATGTCGCCTCTCACTACGAGGAAAGCATCCACGGCCGCGGCATGGAGAAAATGGGCCTGGTGGTGGCCCCCTCCTGCAATGACTGCCACGGCGTGCACGACATCAAGCGCAGCGTGGACCGCAGCTCGCCGGTCAACAAGGCCAACCTCGCGAAGACTTGCGGCAAGTGCCATCTCGGCATCGAGGAAACCTATGCCAAGAGCATTCACGGCCAGTTGTTGGCCAAGGGCGACTCGCGCGGGCCGGTCTGCAACGATTGCCATTCCGCGCATGACATCGAAAACCCCAACACCGCCCACTTCAAACAAGCCAGCGACAACCGTTGCGGCAAATGCCACGAGGAAAGCCTCAAGCATTATCGCGACACCTATCACGGCAAGGCGATGGCCTTGGGCCAGCCCAACATCGCCAGCGACGTGGCGGCCTGTTTCGATTGCCACGGCGATCACAACATCCTGCCCGTTGCCGACCCGGCATCCCAACTGTCCAAACAAAACATCCAGGCCACCTGCGCCAAATGCCATCCCGGCGCCACCGCCGGCTTCACCCAATACGTGCCCCACGCCAATCCGCTCGACGGCAAGAAATACCCGGCCCTGCACCTCACCTTCGTGCTCATGACCGGCCTGCTGCTGTGCGTGTTCGCGTTTTTCGGCGGCCACACGCTGCTGTGGCTGGCCCGCTCGGTGTGGCTCTATCGGCGTGACTCGAAAGCCTATCGCGACACGAAATTCGAGACCCAGGTCGATGATGAATGGTTCACGCGCTTCACGCCCTTCGACCGCTTCCTGCACTTCCTGGTGGTCACCAGCTTCCTGCTGTTAGTGATTACCGGGATGCCGCTGAAGTTCTACTATACCGACTGGGCGAAGGCCTTGTTCGACGTCATCGGCGGTGCGCAAACCGCCCGCTCACTCCATCGCTTCGGCGCCCTCGTCACCTTCCTCTACTTCGCCCTGCACCTGTTGGCCCTGGTCACCTCGTCGTGGCAAAACCGCGGCGCCCTGCGCGACCCGGCCACCGGCAAGTGGCAACTCAAACGCTTCTTCGGGGCTGTCTTCGGGCCGGATTCCATGGTGCCAGCCCTGCAAGACTGGCATGAATTCGTGGCCCATCAGAAGTGGTTCTTCGGCAAGGGCCCCAAGCCGCCGTTCGACCGCTGGACGTATTGGGAGAAATTCGACTACTTCGCGGTGTTCTGGGGCGTGTTCGCCATCGGCCTGTCCGGCATGGTGATGTGGTTCCCGCAATTCTTCACCGCCTTCCTGCCCGGTTGGGTGATCAACATCGCGTTGATCGTCCACTCCGACGAAGCCCTGCTGGCCGCCGGCTTCATCTTCACGGTGCACTTCTTCAACACCCATTTCCGCTTGGAGAAATTCCCGATGGACAACGTGATCTTCTCGGGTCGTATCTCCAAAACCGAAATGCTCCATGAGCGCAAGCGCTGGTATGATCGCCTGGTCGCCCAAGGCAATCTCGATCAATACCGGGTGCGCGACGAATGGGAGCGCTGGAAGAAAATCGCCCGGCCGATCGGCTTTGTGTTCTTCGGCATCGGCCTGGTGTTGTTGGTTCTCATCATCTACGCCATGGTCACGCGCCTGGCACATTGAGATGCCGGCACTCCCCGCGTGACAGAAAAGTGCCGCCATCCGCGATCCTGCTCCTACTTCCTCCTCCGGTGCTTGACCTTGCCGACCTGCTTGCGTTGCGGGGCGGGGCCGGCCTTGGCGGCGGGTTTCGGCTTGGGCTTCTCGTGTTTCCTGGCAACCGGCGAGGGCCGCCGCGCGGGCATGATTCTAACCGCTGTGGTCGGCTTGCCCGCCAACGTGAAATCGACAAAGCGCCGCTCGATGTCGATGGCGATGACGCGCAACGGAGCGCGCATGCCGGACTGGACGATGCGGCCGTCGAAGGACACCCACGCCATGCGATGCGCCTCGAAGCGCCAGCGGCCCTCGGGCAGATCCTCGCGCTTGACCACTCCGCGCACCCCCAGCGCGGGGATTTCCACCATCAGGCCCATCGGCCGGGCCTCCGTGATCAGTCCGTCGAACACCGGCGGATCATCGGCTCCGGCCACGGACTGGAGATACTCTAACAGCTTGAGTTGTTTCGTTTCGCTCTCCGCCTCGGCGGAGACGCGCTCGGTATCGGAGATGTGGCGGGAGATGTCGCGCATCTCGGCAAACGCGGGGGTGCGGTCGGCGGCCTTCGGCGGATTATCTAACAAAGGTTGCAATGCGCGGTGGACCACCAGATCGGCGTAGCGGCGGATCGGGCTGGTGAAATGGCAGTAATCGCCCTTGGCCAGGCCGTAGTGACCGAGCGATTCCGCGGAGTAGGCGGCGCGCTTGAGGCTCTTGAGCAAGCCGAGCTTGATGACGTGCTCTTCGGGGCTGCCCTTGGAATCGTCGAGGAGTTTCTGAATGTGGGCGCGATTGGTTAGATCACCGGGGTTGTAGCCGTAGAGTTTGGCCGTGGCGGTGTAATCCAGCAAGCGCGACGGATCCGGATCCTCGTGGATGCGATGAATGGCGGGCTTCTGCCGCTCGCGCAACACCCGTGCCACCGCATCGTTGGCGGCCAGCATGCATTCCTCCACCAGTTGGTGACTCTCGGTGTGAACGACCGGATCGACGCCAACGGCACGCCCGTGCTCGTCGAGGCGGACGCGGATTTCGGGCATTTCCAGATCCAGCGCGCCGTGTTTGAAGCGGCGCCGGCGCAGCACCGTGGCGAGCCGCCAGCCCTCGCGGATCGTCTCCGCCAGGGCGGGATCGGAGCCGGCCGGCGCGGGCTTGCCGTCGAGAATTGCCTGGGCCTGCTCATAGGACAGCTTGGCCCGGCTGTGGATGACCGCATCGATGAAACGCGCCCGCTTGACTTCCCCGTCAGGAGTTATGTCTAACAGGGCGCACTTGGTCAGGCGGTCCACGTCCGGCTTGAGCGAACAAATGCCGTTGCTCAACTCGGTGGGCAGCATCGGCAGCACGCGATCAACCAGATAGGTGGAGTTGCCGCGCTCCACCGCCTCGCGATCGAGCGCGCCGCCGGGTTTGACGTAGTGGGAAACGTCGGCGATGTGCACGGCAAGCGTCCAGCCGCGGGCGGTCTTTTCCAACCAGATGGCGTCATCGTGGTCCTTGGCATCGGCCGGATCGATGGTGATGACGAGCTTGTTCCGCCAATCCTTGCGGCGGGCAATCTCGGCCGGCTCGGGTTGTTCCGGCGTGGCGCGGGCCGCCGCCAGCACCGCCTCGGGAAATGCCGTGCGCAAGCCGAAGCGGTGAATCACCGAAATCATGTCCACACCCGCATCGCCGGGCCAGCCGAGCACTTCGATGACGCGACCGCGCGGGTTGAGCGTGCGATCCGTCCATTGTGTTAGATCGACGACCACGAGTTGGCCGTTTTGCGCGGTGGTCTCGCCGATGATGTCGATATCGCCATCGATGGCCTTGTCATCGCAAGTGACCGAGGCATAACGGCCCGTTTGATGGAACACGCCGACCAGTCTGCCGGAACGGCGGCTGAGGACTTTATCCACCTTGCCGGTCGGATCGTCCTGCGGGCGCTCATCGCGGAAGCGGCGGCGTGCATCACCGGCCGGTTTGGCCTGGCGCAGGGAAACCAGGACGCGGTCGCCATCCAGCGCGGTGGCGGCATCGCGGCGGGCGATTTGGATGCGGGACAGCGCGGCGAGATCCAGGCCGGTGGCGATGTTCTGATCGGCGGTGGGATCGGGGAAAAAGAAAGCATTGCCCTTGGGATGGAACTTGAGGGTGCCGACCAGTTGGTTGCCCGCGCGAACGGCGAGTTCGAAGCGGGCCTTTTTGCCTTGGGTCACCACGCCCTCGGCCACCAGGGATTCAAGCACCATGCGCAGGGCGGCGCGGCGCTCGGAAGGGACTCCCAAATGGCGGGCCAACTCGGATTTCGTCAGCGACTGGTAGCCGCGGGCACGCATGGATTCAAGAATCAGGTCTCGGAGGTTTTCACCGGGCATGCCGTAGCTTGGTTCAAAGTCCCGCGCCTCGCAACGCCAAAGCCGCGAAAAATCAGGTTGCCCGCGCCAAGTCCGACTGTATTGTCCGTCGCGTGCGTTGGCGCTTTGATAGTTTGCATTGCCAGAGGGTGGCAAGCCGGCTAGATTTGGCTCACGCAAGCCCCGATCCAATCATCCACATGAATCCACCATCCGCCCGCCGTCGCCCTGGTTTCACCCTCATCGAATTGCTCGTCGTCATCGCCATCATTGTGGTGCTTGCCGCTGCGGGCTTCGGTGCTGGCATCGTTGCCATGAACCGCGCCAATACAATCCGCTCGGTCGCCAGCGCGCGTGCCGTGGAAAGCGCCATCAACAATTTCTACACCGAATACGGCAGTCTGCCGGATGTGCCTAACCGAGTGAGGACCGACACCGGCGAGGGCGTGAGACTTTTGAACATTCTGCTCGGGCTTGAGGAAACCTCCGGCAAGATGCAGAACACCCGGATGATCAAGATGTTGAGCGCGGTGGAAACCAAGACCAAATCCAAAGGGCTGTTGTACAGCTCCAACGGTCGCTCCGCCGAAGGCCTCTATGACTCATGGGGCAGCCCCTTCACGATCGAGCTGGACACCAATTATGAGGAACGCCTGCGCTTCACCGCCGGCTCCAAAACCGTCCAGCTCAACGGCCGCCGCGTCGCGGTTTATTCCCCCGGCGCTGATTTGAAACTGGGCACCGCCGACGACGTGAAGACCTGGTGAGGTCGGCATTCTATATAATCCGGGGCAAGAATCAGCGTGTTGCGCCCGTATGAGAGGTGCTTCACCCTGTCATGCGTTTGTCCCTTGCCCTGCCCGCCTTGTTCGCTGCCGCTCCTGCGGCCACCCCCCTTCGTGTCTGGTTTCGACTTCACGTCACGGGGCATTCGCGTGCGGCCACCCGGAAAGTGCATTCCCGGCAATGAACCCCACCCGTCTGCCAGCCATCGTTGAACCGCACGCGGAAACCCGGCTTGGCCGGGATGAGCCCGCGAAGACCGAGGTCGCCCCCGCGCTCATCCGCTTGGAAAGCATCACCAAGACCTACCACCTCGGCGAAGTCGATGTGCCGGTGCTGAAAGACGTTTCCCTCACGATTGCCCGTGGCGAAATGGTGGCCTTGATGGGGGCGTCGGGCTCCGGCAAAACCACCCTCATGAACATTCTGGGCTGCCTGGATCGACCCAGCTCGGGCCGGTTTTGGTTCGACGGCCAGGAGATGAGCTGCCTCTCGCCCGACGAACGGGCCTTGGTGCGCACGGCCAAGCTGGGCTTCGTTTTCCAAAGTTTCAACCTGCTGCCCCGCACCTCGGCCCTGAAAAACGTCCTCATGCCGCTGGACTACGCCGTGCCGCGGCCGACCCGCGGCGCGGCCGGCGCCCTGGCCCGGTCGCTGCTCGAGCAGGTCGGCTTGGCGGATCGTTTGCACCATGAGTCGTCGCAAATGTCCGGCGGCCAACAACAACGGGTCGCCATTGCCCGGGCGCTGATCAATCGGCCGGCCCTGCTGCTTGCCGACGAACCCACCGGCAACCTGGATTCGCGCTCCGGTGACGAAATCCTGCAAATGTTCCGGCGGCTGCACGCCGAGGGGATTACCGTCATTCTCGTGACCCACGATCCCAAGGTGGCAGCGTACGCCGACCGGACGATTC
>Ga0073936_10006694_pt1 | contig 15110 bp, 16 predicted proteins | sample AliMusrvi5mmetaG_FD_87041 | JGI IMG/M metagenome (GOLD analysis project Ga0073936, IMG submission 87041) | Freshwater lake bacterial and archeal communities from Alinen Mustajarvi, Finland, to study Microbial Dark Matter (Phase II) - Alinen... | ecosystem: Environmental > Aquatic > Freshwater >... | reverse complement strand
TATGCCGCGCTGGCTTTTCTTCTGGCGGTGATTTTCTCCGGCGGCGATGGGGTCAGCGCCAGCCAGATGATGGATGCCGGCATGGCGGCGGCGCTGGGCGGCGCGCTTTATTGCAATCGTGCGGCGACGGCGCGCTGGACGCCTGCGGGCACCGCTTTTGTCGCCGGCTTTCAGGCGGTGATGCTGGTGCTTGCCTTGCTGGGCGTCTGGGCGCTGCGGCCATCGCTGCCCGAGCTGATGGGGACGCGCTACGCCACCCGTTACGACACCGCCGTGATCGCCCGCCACAAGTACCCGGTACTGTGCGAAAGCCTGGCGCTTTGTTACTGGGCGGGACGCACACCCCAGGTGGACAGCTTCGGCGTCACCCAGGCCTTCGCGCGGGGCAAGCGCCCCGGCACCGATCTCACCCGCCTGCTGGACGCGCACGCCTTTTCGATGATCCAGCTCCAGCCCCGCTCGATCTTCTTCCCGCCATCGCCGCTCTGGGACGCCATCGTGCGCAATTACTATCTGGAGCATGAGGACAAGAACGGCCTGTTCCTGATCCCGCGCAGCTAGACTTGTAACTGCAGCCTGGGACGCCGATCTCAGTCAGGCCAACGCAACGGGAATTGCCAATGCTGCCCTCCCTGTTTGTTTCCCACGGTGCGCCGACCCTGCCGTTCGATGATGTTCCGGCGCGCGATTTCCTGCGCGGGCTGGGCCGCGAACTGGGCAAACCCCGCGCCATCCTGATCGCATCGGCGCATTGGGATACGTCGGCGCCTATGGTGAACAGCGTCGCGGCCAATGCCACGATCCATGATTTTCACGGCTTCCCGAAGCCGCTTTATGATCTTCGCTATGCCGCGCCCGGCGATGCGGCACTTGCCGCCGACGTCGCATCCCGCCTGACAGCAGTGGGCCTGAACACCAGCTCCGACACATCGCGCGGCCTCGATCATGGTGCCTGGGTGCCCCTCAGCCTGATGTATCCGGATGCCGATATCCCGGTGGTGCAAGTGTCGGTGCAGGGCAGGGGCGGCGCGGCGCATCACATGGCGCTTGGCCTGGCTCTGGCGCCGCTGCGCCGGGACAATGTGCTGGTGATGGGCTCGGGCGGCTTCGTCCATAATCTGCGCCGCCTGTCACCGCCCGGCTCGCCAGAACCGGACTGGAGCCGGGATTTTTCGGCCTGGATGGATGAAAAGCTGTCGGCACGGGACGAAGCCGCCCTGCGCGATTACCGCGGGCTGGCGCCCAACGCCGCCCAGGCCCATCCGGAAGAAGAGCATTTCATGCCCCTGTTCGTCGCCTATGGCGCGGGCGGGGCAAAGACGCAGCGCCTCCACACCAGCCATACCTTTGGCAGCTTGCGCATGGATGCCTATGCCTTTGGCTGAGGCGCGCCAGCCCCACTCGTTCACGAGGCCCGCAGCACCGACTGCACCGCCCGGGCCAGCCGGCTCCAATTGTCTGTCAGCTCGAACAGCCGCCGCACCCCCCGCGATGTCAGGGCGTAATAGATACGGGTGCGCCCGCCGGCAGGGCGCGGCTCGGCCCGCAGGGCGCCGTCTTTCTCCAGCGCATGCAGCAGGGGATAGATCACGCCCTCGCCGGGGCGCACGATATTCTGGGTGGCGTTCCCGATCGCCTGGACAATCTCATAGCCATACATCTCCCGCGCCTGCAGCAGCTTCAGGATCAAAAGCTCCGGCACTCCAGCGCTAAATCCAGCATTTCCGCGTTTTTCTTCGGCCACCTGCAGAATACCTTGTAGTTCAAGGTATTATACCTTGAACTACAAGGTATATAGAGATTCGCCGGATTGGTAAGCCCGCAAAGGCGGGGCGACTTGAAAGACCAGGACCGCCCCGGCTATCTCAGCGCCCGTATTTTTCAGGTGCCCAAAATGGCCGGCCATAGTCAGTTCAAGAACATCATGTTCCGCAAGGGCAAGCAGGACAAAGAGCGCTCCAAGCTTTTCTCCAAGCTGGGCCGCGAAATCACCGTGGCCTCCAAGTCCGGCCTGCCCGACCCCAAGCTCAATGCCCGCCTGCGCGGCGCCATCACCGAGGCGCGCCAGCAGAACATGACCAAGGACGCCATCGAGCGGGCGATCAAAAAGGGCCAGGGCGGCGACGCTGAGAGCTACGATGCGATCCGCTATGAGGGCTACGGCCCGGGCGGCACCGCCATCGTTGTCGAAGCCCTGACTGACAACCGCACCCGTACCGCTGCCGACGTCCGCTCCACCTTCTCCAAATATGGCGGCACCCTGGGCGAGACCAATTCCGTCGCTTTCCTGTTCGACCATATCGGCGTCATCGCCTATCCGCTGGCCAAGGGGACCGAGGACGCGATGCTGGAATTGGCGCTGGATGTCGGCGCGGATGAGTGCGTCTCCACCGAGGAAGGACATGAATTCCTCACCGGTCTCGACGATTTCCTCACGGTCCGCGAAGCCCTGGAAGCCAAGCTGGGCGCGCCGCTTTCTGCCGCCATCACCTGGCGCCCCAAGACCATGGTCGCCGTGAAGGACGAGATCGGCGAAAGCCTGGTCAAGCTGGTCGAAATTCTCGACGACCATGACGATGTCCAAAACGTCTATGGCAATTACGAGCTGTCCGACGCCCTGATGGCCAAGCTCGCCGGTTAACGCATTAGGCCATCCGCGCCTCTAGGAATGCCCTGAACATAAAGGGTACAAACCTTTTATGCCCGGCGCGATTCGTATTCTTGGTCTTGATCCCGGTCTGGCCCGCATGGGCTGGGGCGCCATTGCGCTCGAAGGCACCCGCCTGACCCACATCGCCCATGGCGTCATCATCACCAAAACCGCTGCCGGACTCGGCGCGCGGCTGATGGCGCTGCATGCGGAACTCACCACCGTCATCGCCACCCACAAGCCGCACGCCATGGCGGTGGAAATGGCCTTTGTCGCCAAGGACCCGCAGGCCGCCCTCAAGATCGGCCACGCCCGCGCCGTGGCGCTGCTGGCCGCCGCCCAGGCGGGGATGGAGATCGCGGAATATTCCCCCAACCACATCAAGAAATCCGTCGTCGGCGCTGGCCATGCCGCCAAGGAGCAGGTGCAGTTCATGGTCAAGCGCCTGCTGCCCGCTTGCGGTGTCACGCAAGCCGATGCCGCCGACGCGCTCGCCGCCGCCATCGCGCATGCGCATCTGTCAGGCACGCGCGCTCGAATTCTGGTTGCCGCGCTATGATCGGAAAATTGTCCGGTGCCGTGGATTCCATCACTGACGACGCCGTGATCCTGGATGTCGGCGGCGTCGGCTATCTGGTGCAATGTCCGTCTTCCACTTTGTCGCGGCTGGCGGTGGGCGCGCATGCCAGCCTGCTGATCGAAATGAAAGTCAGCGACGACGCCATCCGGCTTTACGGCTTTGCCGCCGCCGAAGAACGCGAATGGTTTCGCCTGCTGCAAACGGTGCAAAGCGTCGGCGCCAAGGTGGCGCTGGCCGTGCTCTCCACCTTGTCGCCGCGCGACCTGCAACGCGCGCTGGCGTTGTCTGACAAAGCCATGATTGGCCGCGCCCCCGGTGTCGGCCCCAAGCTGGCGCTGCGCATCACCACCGAATTGAAAGACAAGGCGCCCGCGATGATGCTGCGCGGCGACGGCGAGGCACACACGCCCATCACCGTAACGCGCGGCCCCACCGCCGATGCCGTCACCGCGCTGGTCAAGCTGGGTTACTCAGAAGGCCAGGCAGCGGAAGCGGTATCACGCGCGTCAAACGATCTGGGCGACAATGCTGAAACCGGCGCCTTGCTGCGTGAAGCGCTGCGAGGGATGGCGCGATGACTGAGCGCCTGGTCACTCCTGAACGCAGCGCCGACGACACGCTCGAATCCTCGTTGCGTCCCAAAACGCTGAACGACTTTGTCGGCCAGCAACAGGCCCGCGAAAACCTGAAGATTTTCATTGATGCCGCAAAAGGCAGGGGCGAGGCGCTGGATCATGTGCTGTTCTCCGGCCCGCCCGGCCTGGGTAAAACCACTTTGGCGCAGATCGTCGCCCGCGAACTCGGCGTCAATTTTCGCTCGACCTCCGGCCCGGTCTTGGCCAAGGCGGGCGATCTCGCCGCCATCCTCACCAATCTGGAACCGCGCGATGTGCTGTTCATTGACGAAATCCACCGCCTCAATCCTGCGGTAGAGGAAATCCTTTATCCCGCGATGGAGGATTGCGAACTCGACCTGGTGATCGGTGAAGGCCCCAGCGCCCGCTCGGTGAAAATCCAACTGGCGCCTTTCACCCTGGTCGGCGCCACCACCCGCTCCGGCCTGATCACCACACCGCTGCGCGATCGTTTCGGCATTCCAGTACGTCTTAACTTCTATACCACCGACGAGCTTTGCCAGATCGTCGAGCGCGGCGCCCGCGTGCTGGATTTCGCGCTGACCAAAGACGGCGCCCGCGAAATCGCCGGCCGCGCCCGTGGCACGCCGCGCATCGCCGGACGGCTGCTCAAGCGGGTGCGCGACTTCGCCAGCGTCAGCAAATACAAAAGCGTGGACGCCAAAATCGCCGACGCCGCGCTCACCCGCCTGGAAGTGGATGCCCGTGGCCTCGACGCCTTCGACCGCCGCTATCTTTCCTTGATCGCGCAGAATTTCTCCGGCGGCCCCGTGGGCATTGAAACTATCGCCGCCGCCCTTGGGGAGGCGCGCGACGCCATCGAAGATGTGGTCGAGCCTTATCTGATGCAGCAAGGCTTTGTGCAGCGAACCCCGCGTGGCCGTGTTCTTGCCAGCGCGGCTTACGGTCATCTCGGCCTCAATGCGCCGCCCGCCAGCCCTTCGCAGACCGGCCTGTTCGCGGAAGACGGCGAATGACACAAACAACAGGTCTCGGCAGCTTCGACGGCAAGGCGCATATCCTGCCGATCCGCATCTATTACGAAGACACCGATCTGTCGGGCATGGTCTATCACGCCAATTACCTGCGCTATATGGAGCGCGGCCGCACCGAATTTTTCCGCCTGGCGGGTGTGACCCAGATGGCCGATCTGGAAAGCGCGCAGCCGACCGCCTGGGCCATCCGCAATGTGGACGTCAAATTCCACAGCCCCGCCCGGGTGGACGATGCCCTCAGTGTCCATACCATTCTCACCAGCATCAGCGGTGCCCGTCTGGCCGCCCGTCAGCGAATCTTCAGCGGCAAAACTCTTCTCACCGACGGACGGATCGAAGCCTGCATCGTCACGTTATCGGGAAGGCCGCGCCGCATTCCCGAAAATATTCGCGCTTTGTTGACGCCTTTTCTTTATGAAACAGAGACTTGACGGGGTGCGCCCTACTTCGGTCAATATTGAATGTATTTCATGCGGGACCCTAAGCCCGCCCACATAAGGTCCATTCCATGACAGCCAAGCGCGTGGTCGCCCTTTTGATTTTTCTGGCCGCCGCCTCGCCCGCGCTGGCGCAGCTTCAGGCAGCACCGCCCACCGGCCCGCAAAGCGCACCCATCGCCGCGCCCAGCGCGTCCGGGGCCACCAGCGAGACACTTGCTGCTCCCGCCGCCGCGCCTGCCGGCAATGTTTCCAGCGGCGGCCTCGCCGCCCTCGGCAGCGACGCCAATGGCAATGGCGGCTTCAATCTCGTGTCCATGTTCCTCACCTCCGGCTTTGTGGTGCAGGGCGTGATGCTGATGCTGCTGCTGGCTTCGCTGTGGAGCTGGGCCATCATCTTCAACAAGGCGCTCGCGCTCAGCGCCCTCAAGCGCAAGGCAGCCAAGTTCGAAAAGCTGTTCTGGTCCGGCCAATCGCTGGATGATCTCTACCAGCAGATCGCCCCCAAGACCGATCATCCCATGGCCGCCATTTTCATAGCCGCCTTGCGCGAATGGCGCCGCGCTTTTGAAAACGGCAATCCGCGCGAATCCCAGGTGGTGGGCGTGAAAGAGCGCATCGAAAAAGCCATGAACGTCACCATCCTGCGCGAGACCGATGGCATCGAACGCCAGTTGGGCTTTCTTGCCACGGTGGGTTCGGTGTCGCCCTTTATCGGCCTGTTCGGCACGGTGTGGGGCATCATGAATGCCTTCAACGCCATCGCCGCCCGTCATGACACCACCCTGGCCGTGGTGGCGCCCGGCATTGCCGAGGCGCTTTTCACCACCGCCATGGGCCTGCTTGCCGCCGTGCCGGCGGTGATTTTCTACAACCGCTTTGTCAATGAGATCGGCCGCTATGTGAACCGGCTCGACGCTTTTGCCGAAGAATTCTCCGCCATCCTGTCGCGCCAGCTTGAAGAGAAGGCGACCAAGTAATGGCCGCCAGTCTGCAACCGGGCCTGTCGTCGCGGCGCGGACGCCGCCGTGGCCGCGTCATGGCCGAGATCAACGTCACGCCCTTTGTGGACGTGATGCTGGTGCTGCTGATCGTCTTTATGGTCACCGCGCCGCTGCTGACGGTGGGCGTGCCGGTGGATTTGCCCAAGACCCGCGCCCCCGCGCTGGGCCAGGACCGCGAACCGCTTTCGGTCTCGGTCACCAAGGACGGCAAGATTTATCTGCAGAAGCAGCTGGTGCCGCAGGATGAACTGGTGCCCAAGCTTCAGGCCATTTCCAACAACGGCTATGACCAACGCATCTTTGTGCGCGGCGACACATCGGCGAATTACGGCCAGGTGATGATCGTGATGGGCATGTTGTCGGCAGCGGGATTCACCCATATCGGGCTTGTGACGGATGTCCAGCGGCCAAAGCCAGACGCGCAGTAGAAGCGGGCCACCGCGCCCCACCACGGCCCGGCGCAATCATGCCGGGCTGGTGATTTCGCTCGTCCTGCATGGCGGCTTGATCGCGGCCACCTTGCTCACCTTGAACCGGGTGGTGGACATGTCGCCCGAAAGCCATGCCGTGCCGGTGGAGCTGGTGGTGGCGCAGCAGACCAATGTGCGCGCCGAAGCCCCGCCCCAGGTCGAAAAGGAAAAGGTGGAAGACACGGTCAAGATGGACGAGCCGCCGCTGCCGCCCTTTGTCGATGCCGAACCCGCGCCATTGCCGCCCGTGCCGCAGATCAAGATCGTGGTGCCCAAGAAAGATCTCGACCAGCCGTCCCCGCCCAAGACCAAGAAACAGCAGGTCGCGGAGGCCGATGCCGTGCTGAACAAGATTCTGGCCCAGGCCAAGGTGCCCAAGAATGCCAAGGCGGGAGAGCGCATCATCCAGGGCGTCGGCAACCAATCCTTGGCCACCGCCGACCTGGCCGATGCCCTCAAGAGCCAGATTTACCGCTGCTGGAACGCGCCGGTGGGCGCGCCAAACCCCAATGATCTGGTGGTGGATTTCGATTTGATCCTCAACACCGATGGAACCGTCTCGGGGCGGCCACAATTATCGGGAAACTCGGCGGCGGCGGCAGCGGGCAATCCCTATACCCGCGCCGCAGCCGAGGCAGCCTTGCGGGCGATCTACCAATGCGCGCCCTATAATCTGCCCGCCAAGCGTTATAGTGACTGGAAGGAAATCAATCCCTTCCGCTTCGACCCCAGGGAGATGATGGGCAAATGAGGATTTCGATGAAGAAATTTCTGCTTTCCCTGGCCGCCCTGCTGGCCCTTGCGACCAGCCCCGCTCTGGCCGCGCTGCAGGTTGATGTCACGCAGGGCAATGCCCAGCCGCTGCCCATCGCCATTCCCGATTTCATCTCCGCCGACGCCACCGGCGCCAATATCGCCGGCGTGGTGCGCGCCGATCTGGAACGCTCCGGCCTGTTCAAGCCGATAGACCCCAAGGCTTATGTGGATCACATCACCAACATCAACTCTGTGCCCAATTTCACCAACTGGCGGGTGATCAATGCCCAGGGGTTGGTGTCCGGCGCTGTCACGTTGCAGCCTGATGGCCGGCTCCGGATGGATTTTCGCCTGTGGGACGTTTACGGCGAAAGCCAGATGGTGGGCACGTCCTTCTCAACCCAGCCGGAAAGCTGGCGCCGCGTCGCTCATATGGTGTCCGACGCCATCTATGAGCGCGTCACCGGCGAAAAAGGCTATTTCGACACCCGCATCGTCTTCATTTCCGAAACCGGCCCCGCCATCAAGCGCGTCAAGCGCCTGGCGATCATGGACGAAGACGGCGCCAACCCGAACTTCCTCACCCGCGGCGATTACATGGTGCTGACGCCGCGCTTCAATCCCACTGCGCAGATGATCGCTTACATGTCGTATATCGGCACCAAGCCGCGCGTGTATCTGTTCGACATCGAAACCGGCAAGCAGGAGATGCTGGGCAATTTCCCCAACATGACCTTCAGCCCGCGTTTCTCGCCCGACGGCAACAAGGTGGCGCTCACCCTGGAAGAAAACGGCAACTCCGACATTTATGTGATGGATTTGCGCAGCCGCCAGACTGTGCGCCTCACCACCGATCCGTCCATTGATACCGCGCCGTCTTTCTCGCCGGACGGCAAGCAGATCACGTTTGAATCCGACCGCAGCGGCAGCCAGCAGGTTTATGTAATGAATACCGACGGCACCAACCAGCACCGCATCAGCTTCAGCGCCGGCAAAAGCGGCACCCCGGTCTGGTCGCCGCGCGGCGATCTGATCGCCTTTACCAAGCAGGACGCCGGCCATTTCGGTCTGGGTGTGATGCGCCCCGACGGCAGCGGCGAGCGGCTGATCACGTCGGGCTGGGAAGATGAAGGCCCGACCTGGGCCCCCAATGGCCGCGTTCTGATGTACACCCGCGAAATCCAGGGCGGGCGCGGAGCGCAGATCTGGTCCGTGGATGTCACAGGCCGCAATGAGCGCCGGGTGATGACACCCGGCGACGCCTCCGATCCGGCCTGGTCGCCTTTGATTCAATAAGGCTTCGCCCGGCCGGGGGGCTATTGGCCGCCGGCCGGGCCGCGCATTCGAACGAGAGTGTTTCCTGCATAAACATTGGTTCCAAATCCACTTGTCCTCTATCGTGGAGCGTGGGCTAATGGCGGCCCAATCTTGAGCAGCCGCGACATTTTTCACATTCGGCAGAAATCACTCTGACTGTCATTTTTTTGGCTCTTTTTGGCGATTAGTACGTTTGACGTATTGGGTGCATTTCAATTTCGCGGAAGTCCGGCACCGGCTTTCGTTCTCGGGAGATACTTGTGATGAAAATTTCCACTGCCTTGAAATTTGCTGCTTTGTCGGCAGCTCTCATGGTCGGCGCCTGCACGACCAAGCAACAGGCGGCCTCCGCGCCGCCGCCGCCGCCGGCCCCGATGGCTGCTGCTCCCGCCCCCGTGGCGCCGGGCATCCTGCCGGGCAGCCTGCAGGACTTTAAGGTCAATGTCGGCGACACCGTTCACTTCGCCTATAACGAATATAATGTTCAGGACAGCGACAAGGGCACCCTGCAGAAGCAGGCGACCTGGCTGAACAAATATCCGCAGGTGGCCATCACCGTCGAAGGCCATGCCGACGAACGCGGCACCCGCGAATACAATCTCGCGCTGGGCGCACGCAGGGCCAATGCCGTGAAGGAATTCCTGGTCAGCCTGGGCGTCTCAACCAGCCGCCTGCAGACGGTCTCCTACGGCAAGGAACGTCCCATCTGCACCGAGTCCAGCGAAGATTGTTATGCGCAGAATCGCCGTGGCGTCTCGACCATCACCAGCGGCGCCAGCTCGTGATCCTTGACTGAAGAATAAAAAGGGGCGCGAATTTTCGCGCCCCTTTTTGTTTGTATTGTTTGCGGACGAGAAAAACATGAAAAAGCGCGCCCTCACACTTTGCCTCGGCTTGTTGCTGTGCGGCTCGCTGCCGTCGCAGGCCCAATTGTTCGGTCCCAGCGATGAGGAAAAGGCCCATGAAGCGGGCCAGGATTCCCAGCTCACCACCCTGGGCGAACAGAATCAGCAACTCTCTGGCCGCATCCAGGTGCTGGAAGACAAATCCCGCAGCCTGACCGAAACCCTGGCCCAGGCCACCGGCACCAATGAAGAACTGCGCCACCAGCTCGACCTGCTGAACCAGAAGATTGACCAGCAGCAGAAGGATTTCTCCTATCGCCTTTGCATGGTCTCGGCGCAGCAATTGGGCGCTGGCGCTGACGATCAGGGCCTGAACTGTGCCGCCACCGGCGGGGCGAATATCGCGCTGGCCCAGCCCCAAAGTGGTAATCTTGCGCCGGGCACGCCGCTGCCGCCGTTGGAAGGTGCGGCCCCATCTTCGGGCGCGCCCATCCGTTTGGCGCCGCCGCCGGGCAATCTGGGCACGCTGACACAAAGCGACCGCGCCATCGCCGCGCCGCCGCGCGGCAGCAACCAGTTCGATACCGCCATGGCCCTGCTCGGCAAGGCGCAATATAACGAAGCCAAGGCGTCGTTCCGCGCCTATGCCGACGCCAATCCTGATGACAGCGATCTGGCGGCCCAGGCGATCTATTGGGTGGGCAACATAGATTACACCCAGCGCGATTACCCGAACGCCATTCAGGCTTTTGCCGAGCAGATCAAAAAATATCCCAAGTCAGCGCGCGGTCCCGACAGTATGCTGAAGCTGGGCCAGTCGCTGCTGGCGATGGGCCGGACCCAGGAAGGCTGCACCACCCTTGGCGCGATCAAGAGCAAATTCCCCCAAGCCCCCGACGCGACCCTCACCCTCGCAGCCGGCACCCGCAAAGCCTCCTGCACGCGCTAAGCTGGACCGGGATTTCGCAGCGGCGATGGCCGGCATGCCCTGGCCCGCCGCTGTGGCGGTGTCCGGCGGCGGCGATTCCCTGGCCCTGATGCATCTGCTGGCCCGCTGGGCGCGCGCCAAAAAACGCGCCGCGCCGCTGGTGCTAAGCGTGGATCACGGCCTGCGCAAGGAAAGCGCGCGCGAGGCCCGGCAGGTATCGCGCTGGGCCAGGGCGCTGGGCCTCCGTTGCGAAATCCTCACCGTCAAAAGCGCCAAACCCAAATCCGACATCGAAGCATGGGCGCGGGCAGCGCGCCTGTCGCTGATGGGCGCGCGCCTCACCAGGCACCGCCTCACCACACTTTATCTGGGCCACCACCAGGACGATCAGGCCGAAACCTTCCTGCTGCGCCTGGGCCGCGGCAGCGGCCTCGACGGCCTCAGCGCCATGCAAAAGCTGGCGCCTTTCCCCCATCCCGATTTTGCCGGCCTCAATGTTGCGCGCCCATTGCTGAACGTGCCCCGCGCCGCGCTGCAGGCTTATCTCAAGACGCGCAAACAGGATTGGCTGGAAGACCCCATGAACAGCGAGGCGCGTTTTGCCCGCAGCCGCATCCGGGCGCTGATGCCCCAATTGGCCGATGCCGGCCTGACGGCGCACCGCATTGCCGATGCCGCCGCCCATCTCGCCCGCGCCCGCGAAGCGCTCGATCTGGTCACCGCCGCCGTGCTCGCCCGCGCCCTGCGGCAAGAAGGGGGGCAAGAGGGCGGTGTGCTGCTCTTGGACCCTGAGGCCCTGGCGGCAGCGCCGCGCGAAATCGGGCTGCGCGCTCTGGCAGCCCTGCTTAAAAAGGTGTCCGGCGCGCCCTATCGCCCAAGATTTGATGCCCTGGAAAGCCTGTTCGACCGCATGGCCAAATCCCCCGGCCTGGGAGGCGGGGCGACATTGCATGGCTGCCGTCTGGGCCCGGCGCCCGTCCGGCACCAGGCTTTCGGCCCCAAAACCCTTGTTATTGCAAAGGAAAGTTCCCGCAGCCGCAGCAAAACCGCCTGACATTATTACCGGCTATGTCATTGAGGGAGGCTGCCAAATTTCTTAACGCTTTACGTCTGGCATTACGCTATAAACGTCCTATCTAATAAGCGGGCGGATAGCCGCTTTTGCCCGTTGCGGCACGATTGCAGAAAGAAGGACATCCCTTGAACAATTTGCGAAATCTCGCGCTGTGGATCGTCATCGCGCTGCTGCTGGTCTTCCTGTTCAACATGTTCCAGGGAACAGGCACCCACACCACCGCGTCAGCCATCAGCTACACCAAATTCAATGAGGATGTGGCCGCGGGCCAGGTCCGCAAGGTCAAATTCCAGGGTGAACAGGTCACCGGCGAGCTGACCACCGGCCAGCCTTTCTCCACCACCGTCCCCGCCAACGATTCCACGCTGTGGCCGACGCTCAAGGAACATAATGTCGATACCTCTGTCGCCCCGGTGGATGACAGCTTCAATCTGGTCGGCATGATCCTGAACTGGCTGCCCATGCTGCTGCTGATCGGCGTGTGGGTGTTCTTCCTGCGCCAGATGCAGTCGGGCGGCGGCAAGGCGATGGGCTTCGGCAAATCGCGCGCCAAGCTTCTCACCGAGCGTTCGGGCCGCGTGACGTTTGAAGACGTTGCCGGCGTTGACGAAGCCAAGGACGACCTCAAGGAAATCGTGGACTTCCTGCGCGACCCGCAGAAGTTCCAGCGCCTGGGCGGCCGTATCCCCAAGGGCGTTCTGCTGGTCGGCCCGCCGGGCACCGGCAAGACCCTGCTGGCGCGCGCCATCGCGGGCGAAGCCAATGTGCCGTTCTTCACCATTTCCGGTTCGGACTTTGTCGAAATGTTCGTGGGCGTCGGCGCCAGCCGCGTGCGCGACATGTTCGAGCAGGCGAAAAAGAATTCGCCTTGCATCGTCTTCATTGACGAAATCGACGCGGTCGGCCGCCATCGCGGCGCCGGCCTTGGCGGCGGCAATGACGAACGCGAACAGACCCTCAACCAGTTGCTGGTTGAAATGGACGGTTTCGAAGCCAATGAAAGCGTCATCCTGATCGCCGCCACCAACCGTCCCGACGTGCTGGACCCGGCCCTGCTGCGTCCGGGCCGTTTTGACCGTCACGTCGTGGTGTCCAATCCCGATCTCGCCGGCCGCGAAAAAATCTTGCGCGTCCATCTGCGCAAGGTGCCGCTGGCCCCCGATGTGGATCCCCGCGTCATCGCGCGCGGCACGCCGGGCTTCTCGGGCGCTGATCTGGCCAACCTCGTCAATGAAGGCGCGCTGCTCGCCGCCCGTAGAGGCAAGCGCGTCGTGATGATGAGCGAACTGGAAGACGCCAAGGACAAGGTCATGATGGGCGCGGAACGCCGCTCCATGGCCATGAGCGATGACGAAAAGAAGCTGACCGCCTTCCATGAAGCCGGCCACGCTATCGTCGCCATCACGGTTGAAGGCTCCGATCCGATCCACAAGGCCACCATCATCCCGCGCGGCCGTGCATTGGGCATGGTGATGCGCCTGCCGGAACGCGACCAGTTGTCGATGAGCCGCCAGAAGATGCTGTCCGACCTGGCTGTCGCCTTCGGCGGCCGTATCGCCGAAGAACTGGTGTTCGGCCATGAAAAGGTGACCACCGGCGCGCAGAGCGACATCGAACAGGCCACCCGCATGGCGCGTGCCATGGTGACCCGTTTCGGCATGTCGGATTCGCTGGGCCCCATCGCCTATGCCGAAAATCAGGAAGAAGTCTTCCTGGGCCACAGCGTGTCGCGCACCCAGAATATCTCGGAAGCCACGGCGCAGAAGATTGACGCGGAAATCCACCGCATCATTGACGAGACTTATAACCACGCCCGTACCATCCTGACCGAGCGTCTGGCCGACTTGAATGTGCTGGCGCGCGGCCTGCTGGAATATGAAACCCTGACCGGCGACGAAATAATCGCCTTGCTCAAGGGCATCCCGCCGGTGCGTACGCCCTACGAAGACCCGATCCTGCCCGCGCGCGGCGAAGGCCCGTCCGTCCCCGCCGCTGGCAAGCCGCGTCCTTCAACAGGCCCCGGCCCGATGATCAGCCCGGAGCCGCAGCCCCGGTAACGGTCTGAAATCTGATAAGACAAGGGCGGTCGAAAGACCGCCCTTTCTTTTTGTCCGCACGGCAAGAACGTATGAAAATCCTCGGCATCCTCAACATCACCCCTTCTTGTCATTCCCGCGAAAGCGGGAATCCAGGCCGCGACATGTGCGCCGTTACCCCATGAAAATTCTCGGCATCCTCAACATCACCACCGACAGTTTCAGTGACGGCGGTAAATATCTGGCGCCGCTGGATGCGCTGGCCCATGCCGACCGGTTATTGGGCGAGGGCGCCGACATTCTCGATATCGGCGCTGCGTCTTCGCATCCTGATTCCAGCCCGGTGCCGCCGCAAACGGAAATCGCGCGCCTCGCCGCCATCGTTCCCGCTTTGCATGATCTGGGCGCCTCGCTTTCGATAGACAGCTTCTCCACCCCGGTGCAGCGCTGGGCGCTGGAGCAGGGGGTGGATTACCTCAACGACATTCACGGCTTTGCCGATCCGGCGCTTTATCCCGATCTCGCCGCGTCAAGCGCCAAACTGATCGTCATGCACATGGTGCAAACCGAAGGTGCCGCCACCCGCATGGACGTGCCGCCGGACCAGATTTTGGATCGCATCGTCACCTTCTTCGAACAGCGCCTGAACGCCCTTGTCGCCGCCGGCATCGCCCAGGACCGGCTGATCCTCGACCCCGGCATGGGCTTCTTCCTGAGCACCGATCCGCAAACCTCCCTCACCGTGCTGGGGCGCTTGCCCGAACTGGCCGATGTCTTTGGCCTGCCGCTGCTGGTTTCGGTCTCCCGCAAATCCTTCCTCAAGGCGCTGTCCCGCCAGGGCGAAGACGCCAGCCTGGCCGCCGAAATGTTCGCCGCCCGCCAGGGTGCCACCTATATCCGCACCCACGCCCCCCAGCCCCTCCAGGAAGGTCTTAAGCTGCTGGAAGAATTGGAGCCTTCGCGGCCCCAAGACTGAAACAAGCGGTAACCACTGGTGACAGGACGCCATGGCAGGTGTTTGTTAGCAAAACGTGGTAAAACAGGTTCCCGATCAGGACATTCCATGACCCGCAAATATTTCGGCACCGACGGCATCCGTGGCCGCATCAACACCGCAGCCCTGACACCCGAAGTCGCCATGAAGGCCGGCATGGCCGCCGGGCGCATCTTCACCCGCGGCGCCCATCGCCACCGGGTTGTGATCGGCAAGGATACGCGCCTCTCCGGCTACATGATCGAAAGCGCCCTGGTCTCGGGCTTCACCGCCGTGGGCATGGATGTGTTCCAGTTCGGCCCGCTGCCCACCCCCGCCGTCGCCATGCTGACGCGCAGCCTGCGCGCCGATCTGGGCGTGATGATCACCGCTTCGCACAATCCCTATC
>Ga0073936_10006693_pt1 | contig 15110 bp, 12 predicted proteins | sample AliMusrvi5mmetaG_FD_87041 | JGI IMG/M metagenome (GOLD analysis project Ga0073936, IMG submission 87041) | Freshwater lake bacterial and archeal communities from Alinen Mustajarvi, Finland, to study Microbial Dark Matter (Phase II) - Alinen... | ecosystem: Environmental > Aquatic > Freshwater >... | reverse complement strand
GGAGTTCACTTTCGTTATGGCCTGCTGGTTCAGTAGATGCCCCGCTTGCAGGTTCGGCCTCGCGGCCTCTTCCCAGACATCTCTTTCGGTCGTGAACCGTCTAATTCGACCGGTGGGACTTTCACCCACGTGGCTTCCGGCTTCCCCGGCGCACACCAGAAAACGGCGTTTCTTGTAGAGGTTGCAACGCAGGGCGCGAAGCGTCCGAGGCCGGGCTTTCCATTCTGAAAGAATTTCTCAATCGGCGTTTTCGGGATTAGTGGGTGAGCCGGGTGATCATCGCGTAGATGATGAGGCCCAGGAGGACGAGGCCGATGCCGAAAAAGGCGAAGCCGATCGGGCGGGCGATGGGCTTCCAGCGCTCCCATTCATCGCGGACGCGGTGCTTGTCGAGCCGGCCTTCGGCGACCAGGCGGTCATACCAGCGCTTGCGCTCGTGGATCATCTCGGTCTTCGAGATGCGGCCGGAGAAAATGACGTTGTCCATCGGGAATTTCTCGAGGCGGAAATGCGTGTTGAAGAAGTGAACGGTAAAAATAAAGCCGGCGGCCAGCAGGGCTTCGTCGGAGTGGATGATCAGGGCGATGTTGATCACCCAGCCGGGCATGAACGCAGTAAAAAACTGCGGGAACCACATGACCAGCCCGGACAGGCCGATCGCGAAGATCCCCCAGAACACGGCGAAGTAGTCAAATTTTTCCCAATACGTCCAGCGGTCGAACTGCGGTTTCGGCCCCCTGCCAAAGAACCACTTCTGGTGGGCGACGAAGTCCCGCCAGTCCTGCAGCGACGGCACCATCGAGTCCGCGCCGAAGACCGCCGCCCAGAACCGCCCGAGCTGCCACCGGCCAGTGTCGGGATTGCGGAGCACGCCCCGGTTGAACCATGCCGACTTGGCGAGCGCGATCAGGTGCAGGGTGAAGTAGAGGAACGTGACGAGCGCGCCGAACCGGTGGAGCGACCGGGCGGTCTGGGCCCCGCCGAGGATGTCGAACAGGGTCTTCGCCCAGTCGGTGTAATAAAATTTGAGCGGCATCCCGGTGACGACGAGCAAAAGGAAACTCGTGACCACCAGGAAGTGGAGGAACCGGTCGAACGGCGTGAACCGGGTGAACCACTCGTCGTCGCGCTGGATCTCGATTTTCGTCTCGCGATACGTCTTCGAGTCGTGCCGGTAGATCCACACCGAGCGCGCGAGCCACAGAAGCGTGTGCCCGCCGAAAAACGCGAACACGCCGAGCAGGAGCCCGGTCATCAGCACGAAGGTGAGGTGCAGGATCGGGTATTTTTTCCCGTCGAGCGGGTTCGCGTGCGGGACGTATTCGGTGAAGCCGACGGTGGCGCCGGGATGGCATTTCGCACACGTGGCGCGAATATTTTGCTTGGAGAGATGGGAATCCGGATTCGAGACCGGCAGGATGTCGTGGTCGCCGTGGCAGTCGTAGCAGGCGGCGACATCGCTGGCGACGTTCGGCTGGCCGAGCGACATCGCCTTGCCGTGGTAGGTGTCGCGGTAATGCTTGAGGCTTTCCTCGTGGCATTTGCCGCAGCGGTTGTCGCTCACCTGCTTGAAATGCGCACTGCTGGGAACCTCGATTTCGTGGGCGGTGTGACAGTCGGTGCAGACCGGGCCGCGCGAGTCGCCCTTCTGCAGCAACTGGCCGTGCACGCTCTTGTTGTATTTTTCCTCGATGCCGAAGTGGCACTTGCCGCAGGTCGCGGCGACGTTCGCCTTGTTGATCGGCGAACTGCGGTCCACGCCGCGCTTGATGTCGTGGACGCCGTGGCAGTCGTTGCAAGAGGGCGCCACGATGAGCCCCATGCTCTGGACGCCATGGCCGTGGATGCTGTCCCGGTATTGCGCGGCGACATTCGGGAAGCGCATCCGGTATTCGTCGTTGAGGCCCTTGTTGTCATGGCATTTTGCGCACGTGCGGGCCAAGTTCAGTTTGAACGTCGGCGAGTTCGGGTTTTTCGGCGAAAGCATGTCGTGCGTCCCGTGGCAGCTCGTGCACGAGGCGGCCCCCGAGGATCCCATCGCCCGGCTGAGCCCGTGAATGCTGCCGGCATAAATCCTCGCCTCCTCCTTGTGGCAGGACGCGCATTCCACCGGCTTCGCCGCCTTCGCGTCGTCCGGGTGCTCCGCCGTGAGATCCGCGTGGCAATCCGCGCAGTTGACCTTCGCGTGGACCGATGACTGCCGGATTTTTTCGTCCACAAACAGCGACCGCTTGTTTCCGTCGGGAAGGTCCTTTGTCAGATCCTTGTCCTCGTGGCACCCGAGACACGTGTCGTTCGCGATCAGTTCCCGGGCGGGCTCGGCATTTGCCATAACCGGGACGGCGGCCCAGACGAGAAGGAAAAAAACGGGGATAAACCGGATTGTGATGCGGAGCGGAACACGCATGGAAGAACCTGCACTCAAGCCCCTCGGAAGCCCGGTGGCGAGCGTTTTCTACGTCATCCCGCAGGTTGCGTAAAACCATTCCGTGGCATGGGCATCCTGCCCATGTCTTGCTGGATTTTTTTCGCATGGGCAGGATGCCCATGCCACGGGAATCGGTCGAAGGGAACGCCTTGGAGACAATGATTTCTCCTGAGAATTTGCCGGTCCTATTCCGCCGCGCGGGGGTGGGCGGATTCGTAGGCGCGTTTCAGGCGCTCGGTGGTGACGTGGGTGTAGATCTGGGTGGTCGAGAGGCTGGCGTGGCCGAGGAGGGTTTGGACGCTGCGGAGGTCGGCGCCGTTGTCGAGGAGGTGGGTGGCGAAGCTGTGGCGGAGCTTGTGCGGGGAGAGGTTGGCGGGCAGCCCGGCCTGGACCAGGCGGGCGCGGATCATGTGCCAGATCGTCCTCGTGGAAAGGCGCGAGCGGGATTTGTTGATGAAGAGCGGGCCGCTGTGGACGCGCGCTGCCTGGCGGTATTTCGAGAGCGCATCGAGCGCGGGGCCGCCGACCGGACAGACCCGTTCCTTCGCCCCCTTGCCGGTGACGCGGGCGGTCTCGCTGATGACATCGACGTCGGAAACATCGAGGCCTCCCAGCTCCGAGAGCCGCATGCCGGTCGAATAAAACAGCTCGATGATCGCCGTGTCGCGGGCGGCCATCCATGCAGGAGCCTGCTTGGGTTTCTCCTGCGCGGCGGGCGTTTCGATCAGCGATTCGACCTGCTTGGTGGTCATAAACCGCGGGAGTTGCTTTTCCGCTTTCGGAAGCAGGACTTCGCGCAGGACATTTTTTTCGACGAAGTTCCGCCGGAGGAGGAACGCGTGGAACGCCCGCAGGGCCGAGAGCCGCAGGCGCACGCTCGCGCGGGCCATGTCTCTTTTCATCATGTCCAGCATCCACGCGCGATAGTCGGCCGCGGAGGCGGCCTTCCACGAGCCGGTAGGACAGAATCTCCGGAACGCCTCGATGGCCGTCCGGTAGGTGGTCACCGTTCGGGGCGAGGCATTTTGCTCGGCTTCAAGGAACGTGAAAAACGCCTTCGACAAACGGTCGGGTGGAAGCCCGGATTTGTTACTTTTCTTTTTCAGACAGTCGCGCCCAGCGGAACGCCCAGCGGAGGCTGGGCGGTATGCCCGACGTCCCCGTGGCGTGCCGTGGCTCTTTCGAAGCGGAGCGTGGCCGAGCGGGTCTCGACACCGTCAGGAGAAGTCGCGGAGATCGGGATCTCGTAGTTCCCGTCGGGGAAGACGAAATGATAGCGGAACGAACCGTCCTGGGCCAGTGCGACCGGCTTGCCGTCGATCGTGACTTTTGCCTGCGGGTGCGTGCCGCCGTAAAAAATGACCTCGGCGTTGACATGCATGAAAAATTCCCTCTGCGCGAACCCGAACGAGCCGATATTTTCCGAGCCGCCCCAACTGCTCGTTTCCGCATGGCTCCAGCTCGACTGGGCCGCCTGCGACCAGCTCGAGAGCGCAGCACCGGACCAGCTTGACAGCGCGGCTCCAGACCATGAGGAGGTCGCAGCCTGCAGCCAACTGGAAAGGGCGGCAGCGTTCCACGAGGTCTCGGCCCCGGAGGATTTCGCCGCCGCGAGCCAGCTCGACAATACCGCTGCACCCCATGAGGATTGCGCAGCGCTGGTCCAACTCGTTTCGCCGGGCGCGGTGGAGGACTGGACCGCCGCGGCCCAACTGGTGAGAGCCGCCGTGGCCCAACTCGATAGGGCCGCCGATGACCAGGAGGAAGGCCCGGCCAGGGAAGAAAAGGAGCTAAAAAGACTGCTCCCGGACGGAATCCCGGCCAGAAGCTCGCTGGCTCCCCCGGAACTCAGTCGCTCCTGGAGATGTTTCTGGATATGAGAGTTCAACTCCTCGGAACTCATCACAGAACTCGAGAGTTCATCCAAGAGAGCCTTCCCGAGCAGCGCCTCGAGGACCACCCGTTCATCGGGGCTGATCACCGGCTTCCCATCTTTGCCAAAAGCCAGCAGCTTGCCGTCCCGCTGGAGCCGGCCGAGAGCCTGAAGGAGGGTTTCGCCTCCGTGGACCGTGGATTGGATGTTCTCCATGAGCTTCTGAAAACTCAGATGCAGGGGAATCGTGGCGTAGTCAAAATCCTCCGACTCGGAGATCGTGTCCTTCGGGGTTTTGACCGTGATCGAGCGCGCAAGCGCATTCCACTGGCTGGCCCGGTAGTAGCCGATCTCCACCGTATATTCCGCACCGGCCTTGTTGACCGGTATATACCAGTTCCGGGTCTCGAACGGGACCTCGATCTCGCTCTCGATCAGATCCCCGTCCCCGCTGACGCGCAGGAATGTCTTCCCGCCCGGATGGAGGGAAATATCAATATCCCAGTAGGTAAACAGCCAGTGCGGTTCCTGGGCGACCAGAAAAATCGCATCCGTCCCATACGAGCGCGGCAGTTCGCCGAGGTCGTCCATCGGCGGCAGAGCATCCTCGATCGGGTCCGCGACCTCGGCCGTTTCTCCAGAAGAAGATCCACGCTCTTTCGAGACTTTCGAAACGCTTTTGCCGGCAGTGATTTTTTTCATAATGCAAACGGGTTGAACCGAACCTGCACCCACGACAAATCATACGGGGAAATTTGACGCAATCCTTTTCTCCCCGGCCCAGGGTTGGCACGCATTCTCCGGCGGGCCTCATGCCACTTGAAAAGCGGCGCTGGCAGCGTAGATTGCACCCCATGAAAGCCCCGGTTGTCAGCCTCGCCATCCTGGCCGTCCTGTGCGCGATCTCCCCCGCGCAGCAGCCACCGCCACCCGTCGCGCAGGGAGCCTTGCGGCAGATGAACGATTCGTTCGCCGGGGTATTCGAGAAAGTCGCCCCGGCGGTCGTCGTCATCGAATCCAAGGGTTCCGCCGTGCCCGCAAACGTCCCTGGTCTCCCGCAAGGCTTGGAGTTTTTCCTCCAAAACCCCGACGGCAGCCCGGCCCGCGAGCAACCGAATGTCGGCTCCGGCATTTTGTTCCGTCCCGACGGACACATCCTCACGAATTATCATGTCGTCGAAAACAGCACGGACATCTCGGTCAAATTGAAGGACGGGAGAAAATTTCCCGCGACCGTGGTCGGGGCGGACGAGCGGAGCGACGTGGCGGTGCTGAAGATCGAAGGCGACCATTTTCCGGTTGCGGGATTGGGCGACAGCGACTCGGTGAGGGTCGGGGAATTCGCCTTCGCGATCGGCGCCCCGATGGAACTTCCCTACACGTTCACGGTCGGCGTGGTCAGCGCCAAGGGCCGCAATTTGAAAATCGGAGGCGGCTACGAATTCATCCAGACCGACGCCTCGATCAACCCCGGAAACAGCGGGGGCCCGCTCTGCGACATCGAGGGGCGCGTCATCGGAATCAACTCCCTCATCAGCGGCAACAACCGCGGCCTCGGGTTCTCCATCCCGATCAACACGGTGAAGGATATCGCCGCGCAAATCATGACAAAGGGCCATGTCGTGCGCCCATGGCTGGGGATCAATATCGCCGGCGTCGAGGAATTCGCCTACCTCCAAAGGCTTTTCCCGAGCATTCCCAAAGGCGTGGTCGTCCGCGGGATCGAAGAGGGAGCCCCGGTGGAATCCAGCGATCTGAAGAAGGGGGATGTCATCCTGAAAGTCGATGGGACGGAGGTCGCTCTGGCCGGCGAACTCCAGCATGAAATCCTCGCGAAAAAAATCGGCCAGAAAGTCCTCCTCGAAGTGTGGAGATCCGGGCGCACGGTCCCCGTCGAGGTCATCACCGGCGAGCAGCCGGGCCGCATTGTCAGGGCCTCGACAAAACCCCAGCGTCACCGGATCCCGAAAAATCCGGACGACACGGTCGCGCAGCCCTCGTCACCCGGGTTCTCGTTCCGCGACGCCAACGCCGATGCGCTCAAGGAATTCGGCATCAAGCGAGCGGCAGGCGGAGGAGTGGTCGTGACGCAGGTCGAGGCCGGAAGCCCGGCTTCTGTCGCGGGTTTGGAGCCCGGCGACTTGATCACCGAGGCGGGCGGGCATCCGGTTCTCGCCCGGAAAGATCTCGAGGAAGTTCTGAAATCTGCCGACCCCGATCGCGGCCTCCTCCTGCTGCTCGAACGCTCGGGCAACAGGACGTTCGCGATCCTGAAACCCTGATCGTCGCTGCGCGGAAATCAAAGCCATGACCCTCGAACTCTTCCGTGCCGAGAAGGCATTCCTGCCGGGATACAAGTAGGAGGTTACACCTTCACCCACGCGCGCGACTTTGCGCTCTCGGAGATAGCAGCCAAGACTTTTTCGTTTGCGAGTCCGTCGGCGAAGGTCGGCTGCACGCTTTTTCCGGAGACGACGGCTTTGGTGAAATCCGCGAACGCATGCACGAACGTGTGCTCGTAACCGATGATGTGTCCCGGCGGCCACCAGGCACCGGCGTAGGGGTGGATGGGCTCGGTGACGAGGATGTCGCGGAACCCGCGCGCGTCGGCTGGATCGTCCGCGTTGTAGAATTTGAGCCGGTTCATGTCTTCAAAGTCGAAGACGAGCGAGCCTTTGCTGCCGTTGATCTCGATCATGATGTGGTTCTTGCGGCCGTGGGCGAACCGCGTGGCTTCGAGGTTGGCAATCGCCCCGTTTTTGAACCTCCCGATCCATGAGACCGCGTCATCGACGGTCACCTTTCCGGTTTTCTCCGAGGCCTTGGCGCTGAGCCCTGCGCCCAACTCCGCCTGCAGCGGGCGTTCCTTGATGAACGTCTCCATGAGCCCGCAGACTTCCTTGATCTCGCCGACCAGGTAGCGGCCGAGGTCGATGATGTGCGCGCCGAGGTCGCCGTGGCTGCCGGAGCCCGCGATCTTCGACTGCAGACGCCAGACCAGCGGGAACGCGGGGTCGGTGATCCAGTCCTGCGCATAGCGTGCGCGGAAATGGTAGATCCGGTCGCCGAGGTCGCCGCGCTCGATCATCGCCTTGGCCAGGGCCATCGCCGGGATGCGCCGGTAAACATGGCAGACCATGTTCACCACACGCGCCTTTTTCACCGCCGCGACCATGTCCTCGCATTCGGCGACATTCATCGCGAGCGGCTTCTCGCAAAGAACCGCCTTCCCGTGTTTCGCCGCCTCGATCGCGATCTCGTAATGGCAGTCGTTCGGCGTGCAGATATCCACGATATCGATCTCTGGATCCGAGACCACTTCCCGCCAGTCGGTCGAGATCCTGCTCCACCCGAGGCCCGCCGCCGCCGCTTTCACCCCAGCGGGAGAACGCCCGCAAAGCGTGCGCATCTCGATCTCGGCCGGCAGATCAAAAAACCTCCCGGCCTGGCGCCAGGCGTTCGAGTGGGCCTTGCCCATGAAATTGTAACCGATGAGCCCGACGCGGAGAGAACGCTTTTTCATGCCTCCGATCAAATGGCGTCACCGCCAAAAACAAAAGCCTTTTCCGATGGCCCCGGCCTCAGCGCAGGAATCCGGCTTCGGCCAGAGACTTCAGGATCTGCTCCGCGATGTCGCCGGGCAGCCGCGAGCCGTCGAGGACGCGGATGCGGTGATTTTCGCGGGCTGCGAGTTCGAGATACCCGCGGCGGACGGCTTCGAAAAAGCCCTCGGATTCGCGCTCGATCCGGTCGGGATCCTGGCCCCTGCCCGACATGCGCGCGAGGGCGGCGGAGCGGTCGAGGTCGAGCAGGAATGTCAGGTCCGGGAGGCAGACTCCGACGGCGAAGCCGTTGATCCGGGCGGTCACTTCCGGCGGGATCATCCGGGCAACCCCCTGATAGACGGTCGTCGAATCGAGGAACCGGTCGGAGATCACGGTGCGTCCCGCATCCAGCGCGGGGCGGATCACTTCCCGGACGAGCTGGGCCCGGCTGGCCGCAAAGAGGAGAAGTTCGGCTTCGGGGGTCAGCGCCGCGCCATCTGGAGAATGCTGGAGCAAATGCCGGATCACCTCGCCGGCGCGCGTCCCTCCGGGCTCGCGCACCAGCAGCGGCTCCTGTCCCCGCAAACGCAGGGCTTCCGCGAGAAGCCGGATCTGAGTGGACTTCCCGCATCCCTCCGAGCCTTCAAATGTGAGGAAAAGTCCTTTGTTGGCCGTGCTTGTTTCCATCGCGCGAAAGTCCATACTGGCCTTGGAAGCACGTCTATGAAAAGCAGGAAAATTTGTTTCGTCGGCACCGAGCCGGAGGAGGAGGAATATTTTTCCGAAAAGTTCGGGGACTACGACATTTCCTTCGAGCACGGGCTGCGCGACGTGCCGGAGGAGGTCGAGGTCGTCTCGATTTTCCTCAACGACCGGATCACCGAGAAGTTTTTGGCCGGCCATCCCAAACTGCGGATGATCTCCACGCGCTCGATGGGGTGCGACCATATCGACCTCGATGCCTGCGCGAAACGGCGGCTCACCGTCGCCCATGTCAGCGGCTATGGCGAAAAACACGGTGGCCGAGCACACGTTCGCCCTCATGCTCGCCCTCTCGCGGCGGATCCGCGAGTCCACCGAGGCCGCTCTCGCGGGCAAATTCACCCACGAGAAATTCCGGGGCATGGACCTTCGCGGGAGCACTCTGGGCGTTGTGGGAGCGGGCCGTGTCGGGCTGCACGTGATTCGCATCGCCGGGGCGTTCGGCATGAAAGTCCTCGCCTACGATGCCCACCCCAACCCGCTCCACACCGAGCTTCTCGACTTCAAATACACATCGTTCGACCACCTCATCCGCGAATCCCACGTCATCACGCTCCACATCCCGCTCAACCAGGAAACCCACCACATCCTCAACCGGGAAACTCTTTCCCGATGCCGCCCCGGCGTGCTGATCGTGAACACTGCCCGCGGGCGGCTCATCGATTCCGAGGCGCTCATCGAGGCGCTCGACAACGGCCAAGTCGGCGGGGCCGGGCTCGATGTCATCGAGGAGGAAGGCGTCTTCCACGGCGGGGCCACCGCCCTGCTGGGCGCGCAGATCGCCGACAGGGTGCGGGGAGCCGGGATGGACAACGACCGCATCTCGCTGCCTGCCGGGCGGATGAAAGAAATTTCCCGCTACATCGCCAGCAACGCCCTGCTCCGGAGGGCCAAGGTGGTTTTTACCCCGCACAACGCCTACAACAGCGACGAGTCGCGCGAATTCATCAGCAATACCACCTCGGAAAATATCCTCAATTACTTCGCGCAAAACCCGCGAACCACTGGCTCGTGAAACAGGAACCCACCGCGTATTCCTGGGAAGATTTCCAGACCATCATAAATCTTTCGAAAGCCGGTTTTTCCGCTGGAAGCCGGGAAGGATTCGCGCGAAATTCTCACCCAGAGCATGTCTGAACCCCACTTCGCCGTCGCCGCCACCTTCTCTCCGCGATTCCGTGCGGTGATCGCAGAGGCCGACCGGATCGCGCGCAAATTCGGCGCCCGGCTCAGCGTGCTCCACGCAGGCGAGCGATCGGACGAAAAGGTGGGGAAATTCCACGATGCATTCGCCGAGTTGGGCCGCGAAGAGGTGGATATTTACTGGTGCGCGGGGGACACGCCGGCGGACGCACTCGTCGATGCGGCCTCGAGCGAATATTTTGATCTGGTCATCGCCGGAGCCGTGGACCACCGGAATGATGTCCGGAACTTTACTGGCGATGTGGTGCGCGAGCTCCTCCAGCGGGCGCCGTGCGACCTTCTCCTGATCCCGTATCCCGTCGCGGATGACCCCGGAGGGCAGACCGCTGCCTGCTGCCTGATGATCGAAGCCCATCGCCCGCGCTGGCAGCTCGCCAGGATAGCGCTTGAATCGATCGCCCCGGCGAGCATCTCGATCCTCGCCGCCGACAGCCCGTTCGCCCATGCGCGGGAGGCGGCGCTCGGTCGCGAGGAAGACCACTCGGCGCTCGACGATCTCCGCGAGGCGCTGGAGGAGATCGCGGACGACGTGGACCTGCGCACGGTGGAATCGAACACGGGGTTCACGCTTTGCGATATCGTCCAGGAAGCCGCGCCGGATTTTTTGCTCGTCGAAGCGGAATGGAAAGACCGCCGGAGAGTCCTGCCCCCGCATCTGGACTGGTTGAACCAAGTCATCCCGGCACGGTTGTTCCTGCTCGGAAAGCCTCCGAAACCGGATCCGAAACCCGTAGAGCTATAACTCGTTCAGCACAACCTGACCTTCCGCCACAATCCGTCCGCCCACACCGGCGGTGACGGAGAACTGGACAAGCCCGCCGAGCGATCCGGTTTTTTCCGCCCGCAGCAGGATTTTTTCTCCGGGCCGCGCCGGGGATGGAAACTTCATCGCCCGTATCGCCGAGAGAAGGAACCCGTTTTCCGAGGACCCGGCGATTCCGGCTATCTGCGCCAAGGCCTCGGTGAGGATCACGCCCGGCACGATCGGGTTTCCGGGAAAATGCCCGGAAAACATCGGGGATTCAGCGGAAAAAGTCACCTCGCCGTCGGCCTCGGTGCCCGGGACATGCCCGGTGACCCGGTCCACGAACAAAAATGGTTTCCGGTGCGGAAGCCCGAAGGCAACGGGATCCTGGGAGGGATGCGAGGAATGGGAAGAATGCTCTGCCAGGCTCACATCCTTCCCATTCTTCCCAGAACTCTCATTTTTCTTCATGGTCGGCCTTGCTGGTTGCGGTGGGCGAGGCGGGCGCGGGTCATGCGCTCGCGGAGGCCGCCCTGCTCGATAAAATCTTTTTCGAGGCGGAGGAGTTGCTGGTCGATCAGGTAGTTCGCCTGGTGGATCAGGCAAATCACGATGTTGGCAACGACCTCCGGCGGCCGGGTCTCGACGAATTCGCGGTAAATCTCGTAGGTTTGGGGTTCACGGCGTCCGAGCTGGCGGACAAAGCGGGCTTCCTTGGAATCTTTCTGCCAGATCGAAAGATCCCGCAAGCGCAGGAAGTCGAGATAGTCGTCGAGGAGTTCCTCGAGGCTGGCTCGCGCGACATTGGTGAGCTTGATTTCCATCTCCTTGGATGCACGCCCGGCCTTGCTGCCTTCGAGCAAGTTCTTTTTACCCGAGCGGGCCGCCTGGATCATCTGGTCGATGGTGCGGTCCCCGCGGGAGAGGTATTTGTGGGCGAACCGGAATGTGAGGTCATAGACGACCTCGGATTTTTGAAAAGCGTGGAGCGTGTGGTAGTCCCCTCGCGGCGGGATGATGCGTGTGTGGTCATGGGAAGGATGCGAGCTATGGGAGGAATGTCCGGCATCGAAGCCATCTTTCCCATTCTTCCCATCACTCCCATTTTCCTCAACCTTCATGGCTGATTTTCTTTGCCAGCAAACCATCGAGAACAAAAAGCCCTGCTGCGACGCAGATGCAGGAGTCGGCGATGTTGAATGCCGGCCAATGCCCATACCACGGCAGAACCACGTCGATAAAATCCACCACATGGCCGTGAAGCAGGCGGTCGGTGAGGTTGCCGAGTATCCCGGCCACAAGCAACGCGGCCCCGATTTTTGTGGGGGTCCCCGCAAATGCCCCTTTCCGCGCCAGCACTCCGACGACGATCAAAGCGGCACCGGCGAGCAAAACGAAAAAGGCGTTGCTGTCTTTCAACATGCCGAACGCCGCGCCCGTGTTGTGGACATGAACGATGTTGAACACGCCGGGGACAACCTGAATAACCTCGCTCATTTCGATGTTCCGCAGGACAAGCCACTTGGTCAACTGGTCGGCAGCGTAAAGCGGGAGCGCGAGAAAAAGAAGCCAGCGCAGGGCAGATTTCATGGAGCCACCGCCGCAACCGCTTCCTCGCACCTCGAGCATAATGTCGGATGCGCAGCGTGTGAACCGACCTCGTCCCGATGGCGCCAGCAGCGCTCGCAGCGGGCGGCGGAGGTTTTTTCCGCCGTCACCCCGGCCTCTTCGCCGGAAACGACCGCGAGATCGCTGAGGATGAACAGTTCCTCCAGTTCCGAGCAGAGCGATTCCAGCAAAGGCATTTCGGAAGGAGGTGCCGTGAGGACGACCCTCGCTTCGAGCGCGCTCCCGATCCCGCCCGCCTTCTGGATCTTCTCGACGGTCTGGGAAATCCGCGCGCGGATCCCGATCAGGCGGTCCATGTCCCGGACCGCATCCGGATTTGTCCAGGCCGGGTCGGGCTCGGGAAACAACTGCAAATGCACGGACGCGCCCTTTTCGAAATACCCCCAGGCTTCCTCGGCGGTGAAAGCCAGAATCGGCGCGAGCAGGCGGATGAGCGCATCCAGAACCTTGTGCATCGCAAACTGCGTGGCGCGACGGCGAGGGGAATCCCCCTTGTCGCAATAGAGCCGGTCCTTCGTGATATCGACGTAGAGGCTGCTCAGATCGACCGCGCAGAACTGGTTGATCGCGTGGTAAACGCGGTGGAATTCGAGGCTCTCGTAGCCTTCGGCGCACGTCGTGACAACCTCCTGCAGACGCGCGAGAATCCAGCGGTCCACAAACGTGAGATTGGCAGGATCAGGTGGCTGCGCGGCATCGTAGTCGTGCAAATTTGCGAGCAGGATCCGCAGGGTGTTGCGGATCCGCCGGTAGGCGTCGGAGAGGCGCGTGAAGATCTCCTCCGAAAATGGCACGTCGTCGGTGAAATTGACGCTGCTCACCCAGAGGCGCAGCAGGTCGGCCCCGTATTTTCCGACGTAGTGGTCGGCCTCCGTCGGCTTCTGGTATCCGCCCTGCGCGGACTTCGAGATCTTTTTCTTCGTGTCCATGTCCACGACGAACCCGTGCGTGAGGACCGCTCGGTATGGCGCGACTTTGTTCATGGCCACCGAGGTCATGAGCGAGCTTTGGAACCACCCGCGGTGCTGGTCGGTCGCCTCGAGATAAAGGTCGGCGGGGAACGCGAGCTCCGGCCGGCGGCGCAGGACCGCCTCGTGGCTCAGCCCGGAGTCGATCCACACGTCGAGCGTGTCTTGCCTGCGGGTCACGCCAGCCGGTAGCCCGACGAGTTTCGCCCACTCCTCGTCGCCGAGCTCGAACCAGGAATTCGTTCCGCGTTCGGCAAAAATATCCGCAACCTTCGCGATCGTTCCCGGATCGAGGACCGGCTCGCCGTTCCCATCGTAGAAGACCGGCAGCGGCACCCCCCATGTCCGCTGGCGCGAAATGCACCAGTCCGGGCGCGATTCGACTGTGCCCCGGATCCGGTTGCGGCCCCAGTGCGGGAGCCAGCGGGTGGCATCGACTTCGCTCAGGGCGTTTTCGCGGATCCCGTCAATGCGGATGAAAAACTGCTCGACCGCGCGAAAGAGAATAGGGGTCTTGGACCTCCAGCAGTGCGGGTAATCGTGCGGGTAGTCGGCCTGCCCGAGAAGCGAGCCGTTCCCCTTGAGGATGCGGATCACAGCGGCATTGCCATCGTCGAGGACATGCAGCCCGGCCAGTTCGGGCACGCCGCATTCTTCGGTGAACTTGCCGTGGCCGTCGACGGGGGAGAGGACCGCAAGGCCGTTGGCCTGGCCGGCGAGGTAGTCATCCGCGCCGTGGCCTGGCGCAATGTGAACCTGTCCGGTCCCTTTTTCCATCGTGACAAAATCGGCGCTGATGACCGGGACATCGCGGTCGAGAAAGGGATGGCGCGCAGACATGCCGACGAGCTCGGCTCCCGCAAACTCGCGTTGGGCCAGCGTTTCCTCGGGACCGCCAAAAACCGTGCTCTTCGTATCCTCGAGGAATGCCTCCCGCAGCGCGTTGGCGATGACGAGCGCGCGGCTCGTTCCGTCGGGCAGCTCGACGCTCAGCACGCTGTAGCGCTCGGTCGGGTGCACGGCGATCGCAAGATTCGCCGGAAGCGTCCACGGCGTGGTTGTCCAGATGACAAACGAGGTTTTGATGTCTGCAAGCGGCCCGCTCGCCGCCTTGAACTCCACATGGATCGCGGGATCGACGCGCTGCTGGTATTCCACCTCGGCCTCGGCCAGCGCCGTCTGGGCTCCCGTGCTCCACAGCACGGGCTTCTTCTTGCGATAGACAAGACCCGCCTCCACAAAACGACCGAACGACCGGATGATGTCCGCCTCATACGCGGGGTCGAGCGTGAGGTAGGGGTGATCCCAATCGCCCAGCACCCCGAGGCGGCGGAACTGCGCGCGCTGGATGCCGATGAATTTGCGCGCGTATTCTTCGGACCGCCGTCGCACCTCGACCGGCGTGAGCCCGGCGGAGGATTTCACGACCCGGAACTCGATCGGCAGCCCGTGGCAATCCCAGCCCGGGATGAACGGGGCCCGGAACCCCGCCATCGCGCGGGACTTCACCACAAAATCCTTGAGGATCTTGTTCAGCGCCGTCCCCATATGCACATCGCCGTTCGCAAACGGCGGCCCGTCGTGCAGAACGTAAAGCGGCTGGTCCTTCCGGGCCTCCTGAATTTTCTCGTAAAGCCCCTCGCTCTCCCACTTCGCGAGCATCTCCGGCTCGCGCTGGGCCAGCCCGGCCTTCATGGGAAAATCCGTCTTCGGCAGCTTGATCGTCTGTTTGTATCCGCTCATGGAAAACCTCCACGTCTATCAGCCAACCGCCCCCGGGTCAATTGGCGCGCACAAACCCAAATCCGCGCGTAAGAGAAGGGAAAGGAGCGGAGAGCGGCTTCCCATGAGGCTGCGAGCGAAAGAACATCATCGATGGAATATCGAGGACGAAATTCTTTCAGAATTCCGCTACGTGCCCGTCGGAGCCAGGCGCAATGTAGAGGAACACGGAACG